>Ga0206960_1020_pt1 | contig 42737 bp, 38 predicted proteins | sample Alteio_BWOrgHeat_29_FD_153255 | JGI IMG/M metagenome (GOLD analysis project Ga0206960, IMG submission 153255) | Enriched cells from forest soil in Barre Woods Harvard Forest LTER site, Petersham, Massachusetts, United States -... | ecosystem: Environmental > Terrestrial > Soil > Temperate forest >... | reverse complement strand
TCCACAAGCCGAAGCTGGGTCGGGGATCAAGTGGCTGCCACCGTCGGTCTGACGGTAAGGCACGCAGATCCTCTTTGGCGCGCGCGAGAATGACCCATTGGGACGCTTCCTTGCCTTGAGCTGACTCGACAGCGCTGATGGCGAGGTCATCGCGATGGAAGCAAATCAATCGGGCATCATTCGCGAGATTGGCGACGACCGGCTTGAGATCGAGTCGCCGGTTGGAAATATGGAGAGCGATCAGTCCGCCGTCAGCCAGTTTCTCCAGATAGAGGTGCATCGCTTCCCGAGTGAGTAGATGAACGGGAATCGCATCCGAGCTAAAGGCATCGAGGATCAGCAACCCATATTGCCGTTCGGGAGCTTCCCGCAATCGCAGTCGGGCGTCTCCTAAGACCACATTCAGTTTTCGGGCGGAGCTGTGCTTCAGGAAGGTGAAATACCTGGGGTCATCAGCGATACGCCGGACGGCGGGGTCGATTTCATAAAATGTCCAGTCCTGTTCGGGCTGCGCGTAGCAAGCCAACGAGCCCGCTCCCAAACCAACGATGGCCACGTGGGCGGCGGCGGGAGCAGCGTTGAACACCTCAAAAACCTGTCCGACAGGCCCGGTCCGGTGGTAATAGGCCAGCGGTTCCGTGGCGCGCAGCGGATCGACGCTCTGGCGACCGTGGACGGTATTCCCTTGCACGATCTGGTGAAACTTCCCCTGCGAATCCGTCGTGACACGCAAGACCCCGAAGAAATCCCGTTCCAGATGCAGGATCCGGCCTAGCGAGAATGCATACAAACTGGTGGCTGCAAGCATCGCACCAAGACCCAGGGCAAATTGAGTCGGGCGCTTGACGAGCCGGTACACAAGCAATGCCGGCATACCGAAAACGGCAACGATGTTCAAGTGCGTCGGGGTTGCGCCGGAATTCTGCAAGAACAGGATGAGGCCCGCCATGAGCAAGCCGATGCCCAGCGGCCAGAGCAGCTTCTGCCAGGGCTTCTGCGTGGGGCCAGTCGGCGCTGGAGCCACGGGACGCACCGCGCAAGCCAATAACATTACGAGTGGATACTCCCAGACCCGGCGAAAAATCGTGGGTGCGAGCAAGGCGTTCATGACCCCACCCATGACGCCGCCAACGGACAGGTAGAGATAAAAATCCGTCAAGCGCGCCGCCGGCGGTCGATCCTTCGCCAGTTCGCTGTGGCAGACCATGGCAGCGGCGAAGAACATCAACAAGTGCAGTGTGACGATGAGCCAGGCGGGCTGCGTCGCTTCCACGGTTATGATGACAATCAACACCACGGCGAGGAGGCACAGGGCGCGACCCAGCCAGGCCGGCGCCAACAATGGCCGTCGTGCAAACACGAGAACGAATGTCAGGAGGTAAAGTCCAAGCGGCACCACCCACAGGAGCGGGATCGGGGTGACATCGGTCGTGATATAGGTGGTCACGCCCAGCATCAAACTCGACGGCACGAACGCCAGCAACATCCAGCGTAACCGTCGCCGCCACGCCACCGGCTGCGTATCTTCAGGATCGTCGCTCGCGCATTTTTCGGGGCCTGATGCGGGAACCTTTCGGCGCCACGTCGTTGCCGCGCAGCACAATACCAGCACGACGAGAATTCCGTAGCCGACGGCCCAAAATCGGCTCTGTTGCGCCAACCGCAACCGGGGTTCGATCAGGATTGGATAGCCGAGGAGCCCCAGCAAGCTACCCGCGTTGCTGGCGGCATATAGGAAATACGGATTGCCGGCATCGGGATGAGTGGTGGAGGCGAACCACTTTTGCAACAGCGGCGCGGTAGTTGATACCACCAACAGAGGAAGGCCGGCGGTCAATGCCAGAAAACCCAACAGCCAGGGGATGGGATTTGCATCGGTAGGGAGAGAGCCGAGCATTCGTTGGGAGATGGTGATGGGAAGAACCGCCGCCGGCAGCAGCATCAAGCCGAGATGCGCCGGTGCATAGTATCGTGAATTGATCCAGCGTGTGGACCCGTGCGCGTACGCGTAGCCCAACAGCAGCGTCGATTGAAAAAACACCATGCACGTATTCCAGACAGCGGGCACGCCGCCCAGTAACGGCAAGACCATTTTCCCGATCATGGGCTGGATACCGAACGACAACGCAGCGCTCAGGAAGAGCGTTGTCGAGAACAGGACCGTCAGGCGTTCCCCTTTCAGATGGTCAGGACTCATTTCCATCGCACTTCTTCTGGATGATTTGGGCGGGCAGGAGCATGTAGTCGGTAGGCTGTCAGCTTTCGAATTGTGATTTAAGGCGCAATCTGTGCACAATGCGTTTCAGAATCCAATTCTAGGGCGACTGGCGAGAATGGCAATGGAATTACATGATTACGTGGCATAGGAATCTAGTCATTTTATTACTCACGGCATCATTGATGGGCTGTGACGAAGCTGGAGAGTTTTTGATGCGGCTGAGCGCTGGAGAGCATAAAGATGTCGGCCAGATCAAGACACTCGACAAGTTTGTCCACAATTTCGATGTCAACCTCCCTCAAAGGCGTTACCCTTGGGTCTTGGAGATTTACGGGAGCGGACAAGTAACGAATTCACTAGTCGCGCTCTCCTTCACCAACCTTGGCACCAACGCCTTAAGAATTAACTTCATGACCCTTGGACTAGAAGGGTCCACACTCCAACAGGGTGAAACAAAAGAAGTGTTCAAGGGTCCGTTGGGCAATCTTTCCTGTTCGATCATGACCATTATGATGGGGCAAGGTAAACGCTTGCATTACCGTGTAGCACTTTCATTTAGCCGCACGGAACAACTTTTAGAGCCGATACAAATCACGGCAGACGAGTGGACACCAAGTCTTTGACAGTCGTCGAGACTTATCCCGCCAACATCTCGGCAAACTTCTTGTGGAGTGACTTCACTTTATCGAGGCAGTCGTCGACGTTCCCATTGGTTCCTCGAAATCGCATCAGGATTGGCACGCAATGTGCGGTTTATACAGGCAGACTCGGAAAGGGAACAGGAGCCATGGACAACGTATCAGACGCGGGAAGCAATGCCTTTTGGCGGCAAATGCGGCGGCAACTCAAATTTCCTCCTTTCCTGATGTTGTACGCCGGAGCAGCTGGCGTCCTGCTATGGATTAGCTTCGTGGGTGGTTCCACGGAGCCGACGACTCAACTGGTCCGTGCCGCCGTACCCCTTTGGGGGTTCTTTACCGTTTGCTTTTTTATCGTCAGTCGCCAGTCACGCGTTGTGTTGAGCACCGTGGGCTGCACCGGGCTGCTCTTTTCTGTTATCGCGCTGGCCGTGACCGTCACGGAATTCTCCGGGCGTTGACTCTGTTCGTCATCCCGCCAGCATCTCCGCAAACTTCTTGTACAGTGACTTCAACTTGTCGAGGTAGTAGTCGATGTTTTCGTCGCGGCGAGCTGGGTTGAAATCGGCGGCGAGTTTGCAGTTGTCATAGACACTGACACGTTTGCCGTCGCCGGTGACGTAGTACGTGATCTGGTCGCCGGGTTGGTAGGTCTTTCCCGATTTCAGGGCCAGCTCGTACGATGCGCTGCGGTTGCGAGCGCTCTTGGTGATCTTCTGCTGATACGCGTCGAGCGTCTCCTGTAGCGTGTCCGTTTTGGCGAGCATCTCGATGGAGAACAGGCCGCGTTCGATTTTCTGGCAGTACTCCTCGTAGAGTTGGGGCACCTGCTTCGCTTCGCCCTTGAGCGCGAGCGTAAGCATATCTTCCATGAACTGCCGCTGGAACTTTTCCAAACCCCGCGAGCGGAGCGCGGAGCCCGTGACGTGCAGTTTGCCGTCATTGTCGAGCAGCGCGTAGTTCTTCATCTTGTAGCTGAACATCGCGGGGAACTGTCCATCGATTTCGACATCGAGGCCCTTGGGCAGCGCCGCCTGCAGCTCGGTTTCGAGCGTTTTGGCATCGGTCCGCGGCGGTGGCACGAAGTACAAACCATCGGTGTCGATTTCGATGACCTTCGCGCCGCGTTTCTGCAGCCAGTCGAGCATCGTCTTGAGCGTCTCGCGGCCTTTCGCGGTGACTTCCTCCGCGGCGGCGAAATCGCCGAAGTGCGCCTGTGAAAAACCGAGGTAACCGTAAAAGGAGTTGATGAGAATCTTGAAAGTCTGTTGCAACGCATCCAGGTGCCGGCGTTGCGTCTCATCCTTCGCAGTTTTCGCGTCCGCCTTGGCGCGGAGTCGGAACTGCCGGAGATCGCGCAGCAATGATAAAAACAGATTCAACTCGTCGCCGCGGGGTTTGATGTCGAAGGCCAGCATCAGGGACGGATATAGCGATTGCACATCGCAATGCCACACGTTCCGCACAATGCCTTCCTGGAACAAATCCGTATAGCCCCCGGCAAATGGACGTGGTTCACCAAACTGAGGAACCGAATGACTTTGATGCAGGTACTCGCGCAGGAAAAGTGCATCGATTTTTGTCGCGTTGCCACGGACAACGATGTCCTGATAGTTGTACGGAAAGATCTGCGCCTGGACGAAGTAACTCGGGCTGAGCAGGTCGGCAATCTTCCGCACGGCCAATGCGCCGGTTTCTGGTATGCCAAAATGTTGGGCGACTTCAGGGAGATCGAAGCCCTCCAGTTCTCGCGACGACACGTCGTAATATACACTGAGTAGGAACGTATCAACGACATGGCGGCCGTGGATCTCGAATTTGGGGTACTGAATGGTACGCTCGGCGATTTGCACGCGCGATTGGCGGGACCGAAGGACGGAACTATCGCGACCGAGTTTCAGCGGCACACGAGCGGCACGCGCACGGGTGGTCAGTTGCATCAAAGCGCCGCGGAAAATGTCGTGGCCCTCGATCACATCTGGATCGCGTTCCTGGATTGTCTCGACAAACTTCTTGAGGATCTGGGCTTCTGTCCCCGTGAGTTCCTGCTGCCAACCGCGGTTGTCGCAAAGGTGCAGGGCTTGTAGGGGGCCGTCGGCGACAGTGACCATCGCCAATTGCAGACGGTGAAGTTGATCGAAGGGTAGGCCCTTGAATGAGGTGCGGCCTGTGGCCATCAAATACTGTTGCACGGGATCATTGACGGCGAAGTTGGCCGCTGGGCCGAGAAATTTACGCGCATGCTGGAGATCTGTCCAAGATTGAAAACGGGCGAGGGACTTGAACGCGCCGCCGCCCGCCAATGGCATATATTCCACTTTGCGGTCGAAGCCTTGCAGGAAGACCTGCTCGCCGAGCCAGAGGAACGGCTGGAAGGGCTGTGTCTCGGTCGTGAGTTTGCCATCGAGACGGCGGAAGACGGTGATTTCCGAGTCACCGATCAGCTCGACACTGACAATGGACGACGTGTCGTCGCGACCGAAGAGCAGTTGGTTATCCGCAAAGAGGGCCGCGCTCGCTTTCACACAGACACTATAACAAAAACGGCCTGTTCCGAAAGCTCTCGGAACAGGCCGCGACGATGAAAAAAGCAGTTACTTCAGATCTTCCCAGGAGAATAGCAGTCGATAGACGTTGTCAAAAAAGCGGCAAAATTGATGGCCAATATACCAAAATGGGCCGCCGTGATGGACGTCTCCACCCTGAATCGTGCCGCCGACCTGGATCATGTCCGCCTGTGCTGCCAACTCGCCGAGTTGTCGTTCGCTGAGTTGCGAGAGACGGGCTTGTGCCTGTTCGCTGCTCAGGCCGATCGCCCGGAGGTGGGTCACGACAATCTTCTCGCCGAGCAATGCATCAACTTTTTGATACGCGGTGGACGCATTGGCCGAAGCCACGGATTCGCAGGGAGCGGCATAGGTTGAAGTTGCCCCGACGATGATTGCGGTAACCGCAGACAGGACGAAAAAACGTGCCATATTCATGATAATCGTCTCCGAATCTCTATTCCAAACTATAGCCCAAGTCATGCGCGACACAAGGAAATTTTCTCGTCGGACAAATGTTCTCGATAGGAAAGCCGCCTAGTGTGTGGTCGACGGAGCGGGCCTGGCGCTGCTGGACGAAGCCGGCGGTGTGATCTTCTGGCAGGTGGCGTTGAGGAATTCAATGGACGCGCGAGCGACCTCCGTGGCGCGGTGGCTGTCACGCGGGAGTTCCACATTGACGAGGCCCGTGTACTTGTTGTCATTGAGCACGCGGAGGATGGCGACGAAATCAAGTTGGCCCTCGCCGAACATCCGGTGTTCGTGCTTGCGATCACGGATGTCTTCGATGTGGACATTACGGATGAGGTTGGCGGACTTGCCATAGACCTGGCGAAACGGAATGGTTTCGGTGCAGAACGCATGGCCGATGTCCAGCGTCAGACCGAACCGTGCGCTACTAATGTGTTTTTTGAGGACATCAAACTTCACCATGTCGTCCACCAGCATTCCCGGTTCCGGCTCGAAGGCGAGCTGCACGCCGCGGCGCTTGGAATGTTCCGCCAGTTGCAGGCAACCGGTGACGAGCCAGTCCCAGGCCTGATGTTCGGGAACTTCGGGATCGGGCGTGCCCGACCAGAAGCTGACGCACTCGGCATGCAAATCGGCGGCGATATCGACCGCGCGCCGCAGGAATTCCAGCCGAATCTGGCGGCCCTCGCTGCTGACGAGCGTGGGATGGTGTTTGCGCTGTGGATTGAGAAGGTAGCACGCCCCGGTTTCGATCACGACGCGGAGCTGCAGCTTGTCGAGCAGTTGGCGCAAGCGGCTGAGATCGGCGGGCTCGACCGTAAAGGGGTTGCAGTGATAATTGTCGAGCGTAAGCGCGACACCGCGATAGCCGCAGTCGGCGATGATCTCCAGCGCATCCTCCAGCTTGTGGTGCGCAAAACCGTTTGTGTTGTAACCGAAACTCAGATTCATCTGCCTGCCTCGAACCGCAACTCGCCCTGGTCAATCCGGCTCGAAAAATAACGTGAGTCTGGTAGATTTGCGAGAGCAAATGATTCCTCCGTCACGATTCAAGGTGCCTACCGAGGGCGCTTTCCGCAGTGTCGTTGGCGTCTTTGGTTGTATCCTCATTGCATGTCTTGCGACCGCGGCGGTGTACGAGCCACCCGGCGGCCCCGCCCCGACCGACCTCAAGGGCCCGCAACCAGTGTTGGGGAATGACCCGGCCCGCGCCGCTCTTTACCAGGGCCGCGGCATCAAGCTCGTCAGCGATGGCAAACTGGAGCCCGCGCTGGACCAATTTCGCCGCGCCGCGGCGTTCGATCCATCGAACCTCAGTGTGCTCATCAATATTGCGTATGTGCTCGATAAGCTGGGGCGCTACGAAGAAGCCATTACCCAGTTGAAGGACGCGGAAAAGATCGACCCACGCAACAGCATGATTTACCTGAATTGGGGCAACTCGCTTATTAATATGAGGAGGTTCGAGGAGGCCCTTGAACCGCTCCAAAAAGCGGCTGATCTCGATCCCAGCAACGCGCTTGTCTATGTGGACCAGGGCGCGGCGCTCAACAACCTCGGCCGCTACCCGGAGGCGGCTGGCAAATTTGAGAAAGCGGTCGAACTGGACCCGAAGAACGTCGCTTCCATGTTCAACCTGGCGACCATCTGGTACAAGGCCGGCGAGCCGGCGAAGGCCATCGAGAAATATCAGCGCGTCATCGAACTCGACCCGAAGAACCTCACAGCTTACTACAATTGCGCGGCGCTTTACGAGAAGACCGGCAACCTCGACGGCGCCATCGAGACGATTCGCAAGGCGATCAAGGTCGATCCTGACAATGGTACATTGCGCGAAATCCTTTCGCGTTTGCTGGTGGCCAGGGCGAATCAGATTCCGGCGGTCAAGGCGCCTTGACACGATCCGGGATCATCGCGAGCACCCTGTCCAGCACGAACGCCGGTACCAAGAGTGACAGTACCAGCAGTGCGCCAATCCAATCTCCAAAAGGCGAGAGCATGACGACTAGCCCGTCGACGACAATGGCCCCCAACAGTAACCAGTTGATAAGTTGCTGCCGGGCGGGATCGCCCGCTCGGCGACGCGCCGGTAAATTTATGATTGCCGCATAGATTCCAACTGTCGCCGGCATCCACCACATCCGCACCGGCAGGCAACGCATCCCGAGCAGGAAATTCGCAAAGCGGCAAGTGCCCAGCACCAAAGGCCGCAACCCCGCGAAACGCCGCGCCCAGGCGTTGTAGAAAAAAATCATCGCCCCCAGGAAAATGCCAACGCCAAGCGGAACCGGTCCGGCCAATGCCGCCAGCACCAAGGCCGCGAGCATCAGGGCCGCTCCGAGTAACCACGCCGATTTCAGGGACACCGCACCGCTCGGCAACGGTCGCTCCGGGTGTTCGACGGAATCGAGTTCGTAGTCGAAGCGATCATTGAACACAATGCCCGAAGTGTAAAAGCACGCGGACGCGCCCACCAGCAGTGGCAGTTCCCAAGACGGTACGCCACCTCCTACGGCGAACCAACCGGCAAGCGGATCAGCCATTACCGTGAAGACGGTCGGCAGACGAAAAAGCCGGGCATACACGAGGAATCTCGGACGCTGGTTCGTCATTACCGTGAGATTGTTGCGAATGTATCCGCCTATTTCCAGTGGAATCGGACTGGAAATCCGCGGGCGGCTTGGCGACAATGCCGCGCCCATGCACGGGAAACCTCTCAAGATACTCTTCGCCGCAGTCGTGGTGTTGGCGCTCGCGTTCCCGTTCCTGTTGGCGCTGGAGAAAGTTTCCGAGTCGGACACGTTCTGGCACCTGAAGACGGGTGAATGGATTCTCAGCCACACATCGATCCCGCGTACGGATCCATTTTCCTCGACCGTTTATGGAAAGCCATGGCCCGATTGGGAATGGTTGTTTCAGGCAGGCATTTATAGTGTGTACGCGTGGGGCGGATTCAATGCGCTGGTGGTGGCGAAGGCCGCGATCGTTTTCCTGACCGGGCTCGTGCTTTATTTGACGTGTCGACGGAATGGAGCGGGTTCGCCCTTGGCGGCGTTGGTGGTAATGGCGACATTCGTCGCGGCGCGTGAACGACTCGAAGTGCAGCCCGATGTGGCGGCACTCCTTTTTGCCGCCGTTACCGTTAGCCTGCTCGAAGCATCGCAGCGCGGAAAACCGATGTGGTTGTGGGGACTGCCGTTGGTGCAGGTGATATGGGTCAATGTAGATGCGTCTTTCCCTCTCGGAATCGCGCTGGTGGTGATCTACGGGCTGTCGCACGGGATTGAATCAGCCCTCGGCAAACAGTGGCGTTGCGTGCTGTTGATCGCCGCGACGCTCCTGCTGACGTGCGCGGTCTGCCTGGTGAATCCCTTCGGGATGGAATTGGTGCAGCATGCCATCGAGCAGATAAGAAGCTTGAATCCGTCGAGCACGGCTGGCGATTGGCAGCCGACGCGACTGCTGTTGCTCACGGAACCGAATTGGGCGCTGACGACTTTTTGGTGGTTGTTCTGGCTGAATCCGGTCGTGTTAATTGCCGCACTGGCCATTAAACCGCGTGAGTTTCCGTGGGCGCACGCGTTGGTGGTAGCCAGGATGAGTTTGCTGGCGTGGCGAGCCAGTCCGTTCACGGCGCTTTACGCCATCGTCACCGCGCCGATTCTCGCGCATGGGTTGGCGGTGATCCGCGCAAAGATCGCGGGAAAGGAACACTCGGATTGGGGGGAGAAGACTGTGCGGACGGTGGCAGGCGCGGCGGCGGTGTTCCTGATCTTCGTGGTGGTCACAGATCGCTGGGCGGCGGCGGAGAATCGTCCGACGAAGTTCGGCGTGGGCGTGGATGAATCGGTAGTACCGCTGCGGGCGTTGTCCATGATGGCGAAACTGCCAGCGGGCTTAAACGTCTTCAATACCTTTCTCTCCGGCGGACCATTGCTGTGGAAAACATATCCACAATGGCGGCCGTTCTGCGATGGGCGCGCGAACCTCTATGGACATGATTTCATGGATCGCTACCGTCGCGCGATGTCTGATCCCCAAGATTGGGAGACATGGATGCACGAGCGGTCGGTGTCGGTGGCCTATTTCGAGTACGGCGCGGCGACGGACCGAACGCTGTTGCGATACATGGTGAAGAGCCATGTGTGGGACCTGCTGTACTTCGACCATGCAGCCTGCATTTTTGTGCACCAGAGTTCGTGGGCCAAATTGCGCGAGGACAAGGAACTGGTGGGTTACAAACCCGTGCGCGTGACAGACACGAACGCCGTGCTTGCGTACGCGCATGCACTGGCGGACGAAACAGCCGGAGGAGGCACCTATCGGCGCGCGCGCGTGGTGGGGACCGTCGGAAATTTTCTCATGGCGATTGGGGCGGTCAATTCAGCTCAGATATTGTTTGAGGATGCCGTGGCGATCAACCCGCGACCCTCCGAAGCGTGGATGAGCCTGGCGGCCATCCATCTCGACGAAGCGGACACGAACCAGGCGTTGGAAGCCACGGGAAAATTGCTCGCGATGAACCCGCGCTACTTCTACGCGCGTTTGTTGCAGGCGCAGATCAAGGCCACCAACGGGGACCTGGACGGGGCAGTGGCCGACGTGGACGCCGTGCTGGGTGACCAACCGCATTCCGCGCAGGCGTGGTTGCTGCGGGCGCAGTTGGCCGGGCGAGAAGGGGACCGTCCGGGAGCGATCCGGGCGATTCAACGCACGATTGCGGAGGACGTCAGGGACGCAAATTTATACCTGTTTCTCGGAGAATTGCTGGTTGCCGAGGGGCGGACGAACGAAGCGGTGGCGGCCTACGAAAAGTGCCTGCAACTCTGGAACGGCCCGCCGGAAGCGCGAGTGCGGATTGAAGCGGACCTGGCGAAGTTGCGGGCACCTGTGAAGAAGTGAGACTGGAGCGTGGGGTCCTAGGGGTCCACGGGGAGCGGCAAAGCTTCCGGTGGAACATCTCTTACGCTCAAATCCCCATAGACGACCCGGTAAGTTTGCGCACCATTCAGTTTGTACCAGCAGACGATACGCTCCTTGTCGCCGAGTTTGACCCCCTTGCCCAAATACCGGAAGCTGTTCTCAGCCGTACTGTCCTGGATAAAGTGACCGGTAGGCATCGAATTCAGACCGGCTGTGATGTAATGCTGTTCCAGATCCAGAAACCTTTGTTCCGCCGGGGTTCGTTCTTTTTCAGGCTTCTCCCAAGCCTTGTTTATCCTGTCGCTGAAGACGGTTGGCTGATCCGGGAATGTCTGGTCATTGAAATCGGCCAGTACACCAAGCCAATCGATCATCTCCTTCTCCGTCACCTGCGGTCGAGCATGGGTTTCAATAGTATAACCCTCGGGTGGGTCGAGACGGAACAATGAGTCATCCAGTTCCGCGTCGAAAACAATGTCATAGTGGATTGACCCTACCGGCTTGCCAGTAGACCAGTCCTTTTCGGGCGAATTGTTGCGGGCCGGATCCGTGTCGGGATCGAAAATATCCGTTCCCGGAATACGCAACTCTACGAGTTGCTTGGTTTTCTGATCCATCGAGAAGTCATAGCTCCACTCTTTTCCGTTGGGTTCATCCCGAAACGCCCGACGAAAGACATTGAGTTCCCCGGCCTCGGTCTGTCGCTTTGCCACCCACTGTAAGTCCGGCTTTTTCAACTCCTGCGTGACCCAGACAAACGGTCCTCGCGGGTTGCGAGCCGCGATCGCCACTTCTGAAAGCGTGGCCTTGTTGTTTTTCGGGTTTAAAAACAACTCACGCTTGTTGACGGTATCCGCGATTTGTACCGATTTGATTTGCCCATTCTTGTCCACAACAGTCTGCCGGTAGAGGCCCGGCGCTTTGTACGCACATTCGTGTTGCGAGGTCTCCATCCACGTCCGCTTGCCATCCTTGCTGGTGACGTGGTTGTAGTAGGTGACTTTCCACGTGATGGATCTGGCTTTTTCGATCTGGTCCATGGTTTAGGCAAACGCCCCGTTGCTGCGACCATTTATCCCAGAATGTAACACAGCCAACCAAATACAGGCCCGTACGACGACAGCGGCCGTCAATCGTTCCCGTAAGAGACAGAACGAGTTATTCATCCTCTCCTGTAATAGACATAACAAAGTGCTCATCCTCACGAGGAAGTGACAGGTATCTGCGGATCAATCGTGAGACGGATCCAGATGAGCGTTTGGATTCAGATTTAAGCCTCTATGGAGACGCGTTGTCTTCGGGCAACGAAGCGATATGACGGAAAGCGCTGATGAATGTCTCCTGCACAAGGTCGAGGCTGGCCTGTTCGTCGCGTAGCAGTTCAAATACATAAACGTACAACGGCAGTCGGTAGCGCCGGAAGAGTGTCTTCCATGCGTCCGCGTTGCCAGCCCGCGCGTCGGCTACGGGCAGTTGTTCGCGTTCAGGCACTACCAGCATTTACACCCAGTAGAATGCCGGGGGCGAGAAAAGGTTCAACCGCGGATTGTCGAAAGGAAAATGTTTACCATTGGTCAACCCAGTAAACGTAGATGGAGTAGCCGATGATCGCCGCGGGGGTTTTCTCCAACAGCGGCGAGTAATAGGCGGCCACTTGGGGGAAAGCCGGGTCATGAAGTAGTTGCACGCTTACGGCCACGTATCCCGGGAGACGGGGCATCGACAGCTCGTGGCCGATGGGTGGCAGCGTGGTCAGGATGTGCGTGCAATCGATCCCATAGTATTCGGCATCCGACACACCCCAATACCCGAGATTAATGTGCGCGACCTGGTGGGCGGTCATCCAGCGTTTCAGTAATTTCAAGTCCTGGCCCCAGTCGATATTGGAATCCAGAAGAATATTTGGCCCGTTCCTCGGGCCGCCTGCCAGAGAGTTGAAGAACCCGCGGTAGTTTGGATAAACGCCCGCCATTTCAATCACGGCCAGAAGGCAAAACACAACGAGAGGCCACTTCAGCCCCCGTTGCAATAACTCTGCCAGAGGAGCCACCGCCACGATGATCACCAACGGATAAATCGGCAAGAGATGGCGCACGCCCACATTGCGAGTGGTAAAGATGGCGACGGCCAGGTAAACCGCGATTGGCAACACGACGCACAGTGCATCGATTCCCGGCCTCCTTCTTCGGGACAGCCACAGAACCCCGCTCGCGAAAAACAAGGTGAGAATCGTCAACGGGGTTTTTACAAGGAACACGACCGGGAAATAATACCACCAGTGTCCGTACTTGCCCTGGCCCAACAGATATCCCGCGATTTTGAAGCTGCCGGTATTGGACAACGCCTGACGGAGGAAACTCTGCGTGTAGGCATTCGGCAACAGATGATGCCGATCAATCCAACCCAGTACCATGGCGGACCCTGGTAGCCATGCGCGCACGTCCGGATCTTCATAAAGGGCGCTCGTGGTCCCGCCATACATGTCCGGCCCCGTTGTGTAATGGAAACCATAGGTCATCCACACGACCAGCACCAGGACCGCGCCCACCACAAGAATCAAGACGCCGGAAGCGACGGTCTTTGAGTTGTGGGCGCGCAATTCCCGGTTTCCGTTCCAGCGTAGTGGCCAGGGTTGCCGTCCCGCGATGCGAATGGCCAACAACAGCAGCAGAATCGGTCCCAGCAGAACGGCGGAAAATTTGCTGACGTGCGCCATCGCGAAAAAGAGGGCCAGCCCTGCCGCGTTGCCGATGGTCAAGCAACGCAAGGTTCGCCACAAAAAATAAATTGTCCCGAAAAAGAAGCAGGTGAGCCCCAAATCCTGGGTGACAACCCCGGCATTGCACAGGATGTTCGGTTCGCAGGTATAGAGCGCCAACCCTGCGGCGGCCGGCCAGAACCCAAAGAGTTCCCGCATCCAAAGAAACAGGATCACGCCGAGCAGGACGCCGAGCAGCGTAATCATGAACCTGGCCGAGCGGAGGAGCTGGTCGCAATCATTCTGCTCAAAAAAGAACGCGTGGAACAGGCCGTCCCGTGGTATGTGGTCGGGATCGAACTTCACGCCCTCCAGCACCAGCGGGAGGGCGGCGAAGACGTTGAGCAGGTGGGGATGATCCGTCTGGATATGACAGCCGCGGGTGAGAACCATGTAGCCTTCCAGGATGTGGAAGTGTTCGTCGATGGCGAGGCTCTTCTGCAGGTAACTGCTGACCGATAACGTGACGAACACAATGGCAAACAGGCCCAACGCCAAAGCCACACGAAACCGTCCGACCAGGTGAGATAGCGCGTTCAAGTCCGTCGTGCAGATTACCTGCGCGCGCTGGCTGCCGCAAGCGTTCACGCGGAGGCCGTTGACTTGAATGCCGGGGACGAGAAAAAGGTTCAATGGGGCTACTCTCTACAAATCCCAGGGTAGAATACCGGACAAGTTTCTACGGGGCGCAGGTGTCCCCGTGGACTTTATTGCGTATGCCCGTTCCTTGGTCAACAAACCGTTCGACTATTATTCTTGTTTTATCAGCTATTCGGAGCCAGACCGAAAGTTCGTAGGACGCCTACACAGAGATCTTGAGGGCGAGGGTGTGAGATGTTGGCTGTTTTCTGAAGATGCCGAGTGGGGAGAGTCACTCTGGGGTGAAATTGACAAGGGCATTAAGTTCTATGACAAACTCGTCTTAGTTTGCTCTAAACAATCACTCCATAGCGCCGCTGTGCTTCGTGAAATCGAGCGGGGTCTGCAACGCGAAGATCGAGAAAAAAGGAATGTGCTGTTTCCGATTCGGATCGACGAGTACATCTTTAAAGAATGGGAGCACGAGAGGAAGGCGGATATCGTGAGTAAAGTAATTGGCGATTTTCGCCTTTGGGAAGACCGCGATGCCTACCAGAAATCCTTTGCCCGCTTTCTCGAGGTCCTGAGAGCAAAAGAACCCAAGCAGCGATAGCGCGCCCGGTCTATAATTTCCTTCTGGACATCGTATTCCGATAATGGTAAGATGTGGGCGTGAACTTTGATAAATACTCTTCGCAAGGGATTTCGCCTTGCGAATCGGAGGCAAAACGACGGCACGCGGGACGCGCACCCTACAAATCGGTGAGGATCAGAGCCGCGCTCAGCGAATGCGGCTACAGGGGGAAGGGGGTTGTGCGTTTCAGGGGAGGGGAAGGTGCCCCAAAATATGCGTTTCTGCGGAACGAACCGGATTGGGAATCGCCGCTTTTTGAGTGCATCCATCATGGCTGGAACGGGTTAAGAGAACGACCTAATTTTTTTAAATCCGGTTCGTTTGGAACGGAAACGGGAGGTCACGGGCCGGAGGCCCATGCCACCAAGGAAGGAATGCCGAAAGAAATATGCCATACTACCAAACGAACCCACCATTTTGCGTTGGTTTTTTTGATGCAATAGTCTCTGTACAAGGATGTTGTGAATTAATGCTATAGAGAATTCGGTGGGTTCGTTCTGGGAAAACGAACCCACCGGGAGGGTCTTTGAAGGGTAAACCATGAATGCAGGAAGGAATCCTCCGTCGCACTTGATGCTACGGAGGACAAGAAAGGGCGAAATTGGGGACGGGGAGAGAATGGGACAACGGCACGCGGGCCGCGTGCCCTACAATTCGGAAGTGGCACGGGCACACAGCGGATACGTTGGCGAAATCGCGCTTGCGCGCGGGGGATTTTTAATTATTGTTTCGGCGCGACGTTATGAAAAGGAGGGGAGGCAAGAATGGAAGAGATCACTTGTCCAAACTGTAATGTGGATGTGGATCGCGAGGAGTTGAAGCGGAACAATCTGCGTTGCCCGACGTGCGGCTTCGATTTGAGCGATGCGGGGGAAGTGATAGAACCCGGCGAGGACGACGAAGACGATGAGGATGAGGACGAAGACGATGAGGATGAGGAAGACGATGAGGAGGAAGAGTGAGGCGCGTCCCGTTATCGGTTGTATCTTTCGTGGCGGCTGTGAATGATTATTGAGACCTTTGAGGCGGGGCCGGTCGCGACGAACGGCTATCTGGTTGCCGACAAGCGGGGTGGGAAGGCCCTGGTGATTGATTCGCCGCAAAGCACTGCTGCGCTGATGGTTGCGCAGGCCAGTGAGTGGAATACGCCGATCACCAACCTCATTAATACGCACGCTCACTGGGACCACTTCATGGATAATGCCGAGTTGTTGCGGCTGACGGGCGCGAAGTTTGGCGTTCACCGCGAGAGCGCGCCATTGTTGGACATTCCGCAGGCGCAGTATTTCGGGTTGGATCTGGAGATCGAGCCGTCGAAGCCGGACTTCTTTCTGGAGGAGGGGAAGGTGTTTACGGTTGGCGAGTTGAGGTTTGAGATCCTGCATTGTCCCGGACACTGTCCGGGCAGTGTGGTGTTATTTGAGCGGAAGGAGCGCGCGGCATTTGTGGGGGACGTGCTGTTCGCGGGATCGATCGGGCGCACGGATTTGCCCGGGGGAGATCATCAATTGCTCATTAATGGGATCCGGGGAAAGTTGTTGCCGCTGGGCGACGATGTCCGGGTGTTTTCGGGACACGGGCCGGTGACGACGATTGGAGAGGAACGTCGGACGAATCCGTTTTTGAGGAGTTGAGGAGTGTGGAAACCCATAAAAATCAATAGTTGCAAGGTTTTCAACGCTTTTGTAATATCCGTCGAACCCTAAACCAAGGAGACATAAGGAGTTTTATGGCAAAGTTGACGAAGTCGCAGATCCTAGGAAATCTTGCAGAGAGAACGGGCGTGTCGAAGAAAGCTGCTGGCGCGTTCGTGGAAGAGCTGGTCAAGTTGGCATACAAGGAAGCGAAGAATTCGTTCACGATTCCCGGCCTCGGGAAAATCGTGTTGGTGAATCGCAAAGCCCGCCTCGGCCGCAACCCGGCCACCGGCGCGACGATTCAGATTCCGGCCAAGCGCGTGGTGAAGTTCCGCATCGCCAAGGCCGCGAAGGACGCGATCCTCGGCGGGAAGTAATTCTCGGAAGATTCCTGATACAAAAATGGAACGGGCGGCTGTGCCACGCACGACCGCCCGTTTTCTTTTCAGTGAGACGGATTACTTCGCGGATTTCTTCGTGAACGCGGTGATGTCGGGAATGCCGGCGGAGCGGGCCGCATCGACGATGGCGACGACGGTTCCGTAGCTGACCGTCTTGTCGGCGGAGAATTGCACCTGCACTTTTGGGTTCTTCTCTTTCGCGTCGCGCAGCGCTTTTTCAAGCACACTGAGGGCGACGGGTTTGTTGTCGAGATAGATGGTCTCGTCCGAACCCACGGCGATGTTGAGGCGGTCCACTTTCTCGCGCCCGATTTCCTCGGCCGTCTTCGCCTCGGGAAGGGCGAGCTTCACAGCGGTGGGCGAGGTCGCGCGAAAGGTGGTCGTCGCGATAAAAAAGATCAACAGAATGAACAGCACGTCCACGAGGTTGATCACCCGGATAATCGGTGGTCGTTTGGCGCTGCTGGGTTCAAAAATACGCATGGAAGTTCTCTAGCTTCGATATAGCCGCGTCAGCACTTCGTTGGTGTACCGCTCCAGTTCGAGCACGAGCACTTCAATGCGACGGCGCAGGTACATGTAAGCGATCAGCGCGGGAATGGCGATGCCGAGGCCGGTCATGGTTGCGGTCAGGGCTTCGTAAATACCGCGTGAAATCATCGCCGGGTCGCCAAGACCTTTCTGCGCGACATCTTGAAACAGCTTCACCATGCCGATGACAGTGCCGAGGAGCCCCAGCAGCGGCCCGAGTTCGGCGATCAGCGAGAGAGTTGTCAACCCGCGCTCCATGCGCCCGACGACCTGGCGGGCAAGCGCCTGCATGGCTTCGACATTTTCCGTCTTCGGCAACGAGGCGTGTGCAAAGACCGCTTGGATCAGTTTGCCGAGCACGGTCGTATCCACCTGGCTCAGCGCCTGCAGTTGTTCCGATGTCATGGGCTGGTTGTCGACGGCCGCGGCCAAGGCAGGCGAGATCACACGCCGCCGCTGCAGCGCCCAGGTGCGTTCCAGGATGATGGCCACACCCGCGATCGAGCAGACCAGCAGCGGCCACATGGCGATTCCACCTCTAAAAAACCATTCCGGCATGAAAAATCCTCCCTATCAATAGTAGAAGGTAAAACTTATCTCGCGCGGTTCCTTCCCAATCAGCGCGCGCAGTTCATCAGACAATGGATCGAACGGCCCGGAGTCTATGATAGCTTTCTCGCAAAACAACGACAAAATGCGACTCTGCGCGTCGTCGGTGCTGGACACATTCCGCACCTGTCCGTCGTCGAGTAGTTGGAATTTCACGGTCACCACATCAGCGCTTTCGTAGATCCCATAGTGGTCGATCAGCGCGTACCAGTGGCTCTGCACGGCTTTAATGAGCTTCTTGTCGTACGCGCCAAAGGGACTTTCCGCCACGCCGAACGCGGCCACGCCATTGCGCGAAACGCCCGCCACAGTCAGGTGGGATTTCCGTGCCACAATTTCTCGTCCCGCCACGCCGGGCTCTGTGACGATCGCGGGTGACCCCGGGGACGCGGTAGCGGCATCGGCGGGAACCTCTGGTACTGTCGCACCCGTCACCACTTGCGGCTGCACAACCGGTTTTTGAGCCATCGCGACTTTTTGCTCCTCGACCATTTTCAATCCAAGCGGGGCGGCGTCCTTGGGTTGTTCCTGTGCTTTCGGTTGAGGAGCAGGCTTGGGTTCGGGCATCGCCTCCGCAACTTTCGGTGCGGGCTTCGGAGCGCTCGGAGAAGTGCTCGGCGAACCTGGCTGTCGGATCAATGGGGCCGGTACGCCGGACGGCGTCGGTACATTGAGCGTGCTTGGCGCGTGTTTTTCAGTGCCGTCGAGGTACGGCGTGTCGCCGGTCTTGCTTGTTGGGTTGTTGGGATTCGCCGCGATTGTTGATTTGTCCGAGTAATACTTCGCATCCTTCGGCTTCTCACCCGTGACCTGGGACGGGTCGGTCTCCATGAATTGTTGGGCTTCCTTCGTCTTCTTGGTTTCCGGCGGTTGTGGTGTCGCCAACTCCACGAAGGTAAGCGTCTGGATGGGTTGCGAGGCGGGTCGTGCCAGTGGGTGCGCCACGTGTATCAGCTTCACAAGCCAGGAAAAAACGGGGAGTTTTATCAGCTCCACGCGATGCTGCCAGCCTTCGCCCGCAAACACGTGCAAAAGCAGTGACAACAACACGGCGATCCAGACGTTTCGATTGTCGCGATCCATTCCCCGAAAGATGATACCAGATTGCGGCAGGCCATCAACTCGCACGACGCACCATGCCAATTCGTTCCAGCGTGGCCGCCAAGCGTTCGGTCGGCAGGCCCATCACATTGTGGTAACTGCCTTCGATACGCTCGACGATACCGGCGCCATGTTCTTGGATTGCGTACGCGCCGGCCTTATCGAGCGGGTTGATCTTGCCGAGGTATTCCGCAATTTGGACCTGCGTGAGCGGGCGCATCCAGACGCGTGTCGTTTCAGCGAACATAAGCTCTGTATCGAGCGTGCGATGCGACAGGCAAACGCCGGTGATGACTTCGTGTTGTTGTCCCGCCAACTGCCCGAGCATTTGGGACGCCTCCTCACGGTCGCATGGCTTGCCGTAAAGCTTTCCCTTGAGCGCCACGATCGTGTCTGCCCCGATTACCACCGAGTTCGGATGTCGTCCCGCCACCGCCCGGGCCTTGCGCTGGGCGTTCTGCATCGCGACGACATCGGGCGCCGCGCCGTTGAGCAACTCTTCCACACCGTCGGGTCGCACCACGGTGAACCGCAAACCCATCTCACGCAACAGGTGTTCGCGGCGCGGAGACGCGCTGGCAAGGATGATTTGGAGTTTGTCTGAAATCATATCCGGCGATATTGTTAGACCAGAAGTATGGGAACCCGATCAAGCAAAGTCGAGCACCTCTATGGGCACGTGCCGTTCTGCGCGGCGAAGTGCCATTACTGCGCATTTTACTCGGAAGCCGGCAACGCCGCCAAGATGGAAGATTACGTGAACGCACTCTTGCTGGAACTGGACAGATACGCCCCACGGCTCGCTCCCAAGACGATTTTTTTTGGCGGAGGCACGCCGAGCCTTTTGCCGGAGGCACTCTTGCGGCGTGTGTTGGAGGCGATCTGCGAGAGGGTCTCCCTGCATCAGCTTGGCGAGTGGACCATCGAGTGCAATCCTTCGACCGTATCGACGGAGAAGGCGAAGCTGTTTCGCACATGCGGGGTCAACCGCATTTCGATGGGAGTTCAGGCGCTCGATGACGAGTTGTTGAAGACCATCGGGCGCGTGCACTCGTTGAAAGCGGCCCTGGAGTCGTACACTAGGCTGCGTGCTGCGGGCTTCGACAACATCAACCTCGACCTGATGTTCGGCCTGCCGGGCCAAACCCTGGATCACTGGCGCAACACGCTGAAACGGGCCATCGAGCTTCAACCCGAACATCTCTCGACCTATTGCCTGATCCTGGAGGAGGATACCGAATTCTGGGCACTGTTCCAGAAGGGGCTGATCAAGCCCAACGAAGAGCAGGAACTGGCGATGTACCAGACGGCCATGGACATGCTCGAAGCGGCGGGTTATCGGCAATACGAGATCAGCAATTTTGCAAAGCCCGGCCGCGAGTGTGCCCATAACATCGCCTATTGGGAAGGCGAAGACTATCTCGGTCTTGGCCCGAGTGCGTGCAGCACCGTTGGCAACCGCCGTTGGCAAACCGTGCCTGACACGGACTGCTATATCGAGGGAATCCGGAATGAAAGCCCAGTGGTCATCTCTGAGGAGACGATCACGCCCGAACTCCGCGCCTCCGAGCGCGTCGCTTTCGGCATGCGGATGAACGCCGGTGTACCGGCCGAGTTGGTTCGAGGCCGGTGGGAAAAGGAGATCGCGGAACTGCTTTCCGCCGAGTTGGTGCAATGGCACAACGGTCGGTTGCAACCCACTCCGCGCGGCATTCTCTTTGCCGATGAAGTGGCCACCCAGTTTGTGTAGTCACAGATCTTCGCCCTGTGAATCTGCATCCGGACAGACAACAGCTAGCGCTGTGTTTCTTCGAAATCTTCCATGGCTTTCTTGACGCGCAGGAAGTGGGCGGCAATGGCGGTGCCGGCGACCCAGAGGAGGAAGAACAACGTTTTGAGGTCAGCGTAGAGCAGGAAGATGAGCAGGCCGGCAAGCCCGGCGATCTCGCAAAAAGCGAATCCTACGAAAAACTGTATCATGAGGGCGCGCGAAAGAGGTAGGAACTCGGATGCCGCGGGTTGACGTTTGGCGAGACTTTTGACGATCGGAAGCGAGACCATCACGCCGATCATGCCCAACAGGAAAATACCCAGTAGGAGCGGTCCACCCGGCTCCGCGCGTCTGGGGGCCTTGAAGCCACCTTGCAAGAGTGAGATCGCAAGCGCCGCGTAAAGAATTTGCGCCGCGATGAGGGCGATGGCCACGATGGTCAGACGTCGGCGAACCAAAGACGGTGTGGATGGTCCCGATTGCGGTGGCTGTTGCGGTGCCATGATTATCATTCTCCACGTATCCGCGGCGTTTACTGGCGCGGCGTGAATCAATACGGGGAGTTATAGCCGCACAGCCGCGTTGCCGCAACGGTCAAAACGTACCAGGCGATCGGATCAGGTTTTGGGCGAGGCTTCGCCGCGAGCCTGGCGCAGGCTTAAGATGTAGCGCTGCATCCGCTCTTGCGTGTCGGCAATATGCTGCACCTTGAGCATGGAGCGCACGCGCAGAAGCAGGTCATTTACGTCAAAGGGCTTGGCGACGAAGTCATCGGCCCCGGCGGCGATGCTTTCCTCCAGCTTTGACTGCATGCTTAGCGAGGTCACAACGATGATGGGAATATTCCGGGTGTGCTTGTCCACACGGACGGCCTTGCAGTAGGTCACGCCATCCAAATTGGGCATGCGGAGATCCAGCAGCACCAGATCGGGAGCCAGGGCGAGAGTTTTCTGAAGGGCTTCCTTGCCATCGGAAGCCGTATGGACAACAAGTCCCTCGGATGCGAGCACCTCCTTGAGGAAGTCCTGCATGTTGGCATCGTCCTCAACGACGAGTACCGTTTGGTTGCTCACGATAGACCCCAATAACCGCTGCGACCTGCGAGACCGTATCAGCAACGTTCTGATTTGTAAAGTAATTCATTGAAACAATTCTTCCGCGTCTCCCTATCACCGCGATAGCATCGACAAACTGGGGGATATCGGGCATATTGTGCGATGTCATGACGAAGAAACTGGCAGAGATTCTCGACGAGTTGGTGGACTCGTTCCACAAATACGGCGGGATCAATCACCTCGATGGTGCGAATCTCCCATCACGCGAGGCGGTGGTGGAGATCGCAAGAGATTTGTTGCGATTGATGTTCCCGGGGTTCTACGACAAAGACCAGATCCATTCCAACCAACTGATCGAGTACACCAATGAATTGGTGGCGTCCGTGGCGCGACAGCTGGAGAATGAGATTCATCGCAGCCTGGAGTACCGGCCGTGCGATGGTTGCGATGTGAATGATCTGCCGGGCACGGCGGCGCGTGTGACGCAACAGTTTCTCAGTGACTTACCGGGCGTGCGCGCGATCCTGCAGACAGACGTGACAGCGGCATACGAGGGTGACCCTGCGGCGATCAGTAATGAGGAAATCATCCTGGCGTACCCGGGCGTCGAGGCGATGGCGGTACAACGCCTGGCACACTTGCTCTACCGACATCATGTCGCGCTGATCCCCCGTATCATGACGGAATGGATTCACAACAAAACCGGCATCGACATTCATCCCGGCGCCGAAATCGGCCCGCATTTTTTCATCGACCATGGCACCGGGGTGGTGATCGGCGAAACGGCCGTCATCGGCAAGCACGTGAAGATTTACCAGGGCGTTACGCTTGGCGCGAAGCATTTCCCAAAGGATGCAAAAGGGCGTGTCGTCAAGGGCAACAAGCGCCACCCGAACATCGAGGATGACGTGACGATCTATGCCGGCGCGACAATTCTGGGTGACGTGACGATTGGCAAGGGCTCGATCATTGGCGGCAATGTCTGGTTGCTGGAATCCGTCCCGCCGAACACGGTCGTGTATTCCGAGGCCGGGCAGACGCGGATGAAAACCGCGGGTGCGGACCGCGACAAGATGATTGGTCACTCGCACGGCGCAGGCATTTGATGCAACGCGTTTACGCAGACTACAACGCCACCACACCGTTGGATCCACAGGTGCTGGAAGCGATGCTGCCGTACCTGCGCGAACATTTCGGCAACGCCAGCAGCGTGCACACTTATGGACGCGAAGCCCGCGCGGCCATCGATGACGTTCGCGTGCGGTTGGCCAAGCTGCTGGGTGCGCAGGAGGGCGAGATCGTCTTCACCGGGGGCGGCACCGAAGCCGATAACATGGCGGTCTTCGGTGTCGTTCGCGCGAACCGCAAGCGGGGCCGGCACATCATTACCAGCAGCATCGAGCATCACGCTGTCTTGCACGCCTGCCAATACTTGGAAAAAACAGGCGAATGCGAGGTCACGTATTTACCGGTCAGCCGCGAATGCCTCGTCGATCCCGCGGAACTTCGCCGGGCCATCCGTCCGGATAGCGTGTTGGCGTCAATCATGTCGGCCAATAATGAGACCGGCACGGTTCAGCCCGTGAAGGAATTGGCGGCGATCTGCCGCGAGCGCGGTGTGACGTTTCACACTGATGCCGTGCAGTCATTTGGCAAGCAATCCGTGAACGTAAACGACTGGGGTGTGGACCTGCTCTCCATTGCCGCGCACAAGTTTTACGGCCCGAAAGGCGTCGGCGCGCTGTATGTTCGGCGCGGGACGAAGTTGGACCCACTGCTGTTTGGTGGTAGCCACGAGAATGATCGGCGCGCGGGGACAGAGAACGTGGCAGCGATCGTCGGCTCGGCGAAAGCCGCTGAGCTTGTTACCGGGCCGATGGAGAAGGAGCAGGACCGCTTGTTTAAACTTACCGAGGACCTCGGCGATGCCATCACCCGGCGCATTCACGGTGCGCATCGCAACGGCCATGCCCAGCAGCGCATCGGGAACACGATCAACTTCAGCTTCGAGGGTTGTGAAGAGGAAGGACTCTTGCTCGGCCTGGACCTCGAAGGAGTGGCCGTTTCCAGCGGCTCTGCGTGTGCCGTCGGCTCGCTGGAACCGTCGCATGTGTTGAGAGCGATGGGCTTGCCCCATGACCTGGCGCGGGCCGCGGTGCGCTTCTCTTTTGGCAAAGGCAGTTCGGACGAGGATGTGGATTACATTCTGAAAGCGCTCGACCGGGTGGTAGAACGACTGCGCGCGTTTTCAGCGTAATTGAAGATCGGACCAAGCGGTCAATCGAAGAAGCGATAGCGGAAAATGAACCAGAGCGCGGCGACGCCGTCCTTCCAGTTGATCTTCTTGCCTTCACTGTAATCGCGACCGGAATAGTTGATGCCGGTTTCGTAAAAACGGAACCGACGTCGCGCCAGCTTGGCGGTCAACTCGGGCTCAACGCCGAAACGGTTGGAGGTCAGCGTCAGGCCCTCGAGGCACTGGCGGCGGAAGACCTTGTAACAGGTTTCCATGTCCGTGAGGTTGAGGTTGCAGAGCACGTTCGAGAGCAACGTCAGGAACCGGTTCGCCATGAAATGCCAGAATAACAACACGCGATGGGTCCCTCCGGCAAAGCGGGAGCCATAGACAATGTCCGCGCGACCGTCGAGAATCGGCCGAAGCAGACCGGGATAATCGGACGGATCATATTCGAGATCGGCATCCTGGATCAGGACAATATCGCCGGTGGCATGCTCGAGGGCCGTACGCAACGCCGCGCCCTTGCCGCGGTTGTAGGGATGCGAGAATACACTGACGCTTTTGTCAGGGGGGATCTTTTTCAAAAGGTCGCCGGTGCCATCGGTCGAGGCATCGTCGACGAGAATGATCTCCTTCTCCAGGCCACAAGTATCCGCGGCTCGCACGCGGCGGATGAGCTCCTCCACCGTGCGCACTTCGTTGAAAACCGGAATCAAGATGGAGAGGCGCTTGAAGCTTTCAGGCATATGGACTTGGAGTATAAGGATGCCGAGCGTCCACGCCAGCAGTTTTTCCTGTAGCGCGACACGGCGGCTCGTGGTATTTTCGGCCTGCGGTCTGCGGGCGGGTTAGCCAAGTGGTAAGGCGGGAGTCTGCAAAACTCCTATCGTCGGTTCGATTCCGACACCCGCCTCCAATTTCCTTCCCTGCAAACATAAGGGCTTGCAGGGATTTTCCTTTTGGGCGCTCAATTGGGCGAGCGGCGCTGGATACCACACGTGGATACCACTAGATTTTTATTCGCTGTACTTTGTTGTTGTGAACTTTGGAGACGGGGCTTATCGAAACCGGTCTCTTGAGACATTCGTCCTGCGAGAGAACTAGCTCGGGAGACATGAAAATGGCCTCCTGTTAAAATCGTACGACCACCGCGTCGTGGCGGCCTTCTGTGAATAATTAATCAAGGAAGTTAAAACCCCATTGCAGGGTTTGTTACCTACGTGCAACTGCACCCAAGACGCCGCTCCGAGAAGGCCGCCGTGACCCGCGACCATCGATCCACGGATGGCCAACATTCTGCCCACTCAAGGTCAAGCGTCGAGAAGCACGCGCACTTTTAACGCCAAGCCGGCAGGGGTAAACGGTTTCTGCAAGAGGGAGACGCCGGGGTCGAGCACCCCTTGGTGAACAATCGCTGTTTCCGTGTAGGCAGAGGTGAAAAGGACTTTCGTTTCCGGATGTATTGCCATGATGCGGTCCGAAAGCTCTTTGCCGTCCATTTGTGGCATTACAATGTCCGTGAATAGCAAATGGATGTGTTCCGCGTCTCGTTGCCGGGCGAGGGTCAGGGCTTCGGGCCCATTGGCGGTTGCCAGCACGGTGTAGCCCAACCGCTGCAACAACAGACTCACCATCTCGCGCAGCGAAGTGTCATCCTCGACCAGCAGAATCGTCTCCGTCCCCCGTGGCAGATCGGGCGACGCAGCCTTGGCCGTGGAAACTTCTGTCCCCAGTTCGGCCAGTGGGAGGTAAATCTTGAACGTAGTGCCCCGTCCAAGTTCGCTGTAAACACTTATATGACCGCCGCTTTGTTTGATAATGCCTTGGCACGTGGCCAGCCCCAATCCCGTGCCCTCGCCGACGCCCTTGGTCGTAAAAAACGGCTCGAACAGGTGTGCCTTCACTTCTTCCCTCATACCTGTGCCGGTATCGGAGATGGCGAGCATTATGTAGTCTCCCGCCTTCACCTCGGGAAAGTGGCGGACATATTCCTCGTCAAGTGCGGCCACAGAGGTCTCCAGTGTGAGTTTGCCGCCACGGCGCATCGCCTCGCGGGCATTAATCGCAACGTTCATAATGACCTGCTCAGTCTGTCCGGCGTCCGCCTTCACCGCCGGCAGCTCCACGGCGGTAACGATCCGCACATCTACATCGGCGCCCATCAAGTGGCGCAACATGCCTTCCATGCCCGCCAGGACACGGTTTAGATCGAGGGTTTCCGACCGCAGAATCTGCTTGCGGCCATATGCGAGAAGTTGCTTTGTCAGCGCGGCGGCGAGATCGGCGGCTTTGCGGATTGCCATCGCGTTGGCAAAAGGCGGACTGGCAGAGGGAAGATCGCTCAGCAGCAATTCGCTATGGCCGATGATCGCCGTCAGGATGCTATTAAACTCATGCGCGATCCCCCCGGCCAATTTGCCGACCGTTTCCATTTTCTGGGATTGAAATAACTGCGCTTCGAGCTGCTTGCGCTCGGTGATGTCACTGGCGACGCCAGCAAAGCGGACCACTTTGCCCGCAACGTCTCGGACCTGGAAACCACGGCTAAAGATCCAACGCACCGTACCGTCAGGTCGCGCGATTCGAAACTCCGTGCTCACGCTACGTTCCTGCGCCAGCCTGAGAAATGTGGCAAACACACGCTCGCGTTCTTCCGGAAGGATCGCCTCGGCCCAGTCGTGCGGGTTGGTATAGGAGTTTTGCGCCGAGCGACCCCAAATCTGTTCATAGGCCGGGCTAACGTAGTGAATCTTTTGCAAGTCCGGTGAAGTAATCCAGAATACATCGTTGATGGCTTCCGCCAATTGGCGGAATTTCTCTTCGCTTTCGCGCAGCGTCTCTTCCGCTCGTTGGTGTTCGACAACTTCCGTCTGGAGCGCGTGGTTGATGTCCCGCAATTCGTGAGTGCGCTCGGCGACCTGGCTCTCCAGGTCTTCCATTTTTCGCTGGGATTGCTGGTGCAACCACCATTTCTCCGTGAGCGCGTGCGCCAATTGGAACGCTTCCACGCCGTCAAATGGCTTCTTGAGAATTAGCAACCCGTCGCGGTGACCAAGCTTGTCAAACATCTCACCCCATGAATAATCAGAGTAAGCCGTGCAGAGGACAATCTGGAGATTGGGATCAAGCTCCCAAATCTTCCGGGTGGTTTCCACGCCGTCCCACCCGGGCGGCATCCGCACGTCCACAAACGCCATGGCGTAGGGCAACCCTGCGTCCAGGGCTTTTTTCACCAGCAGGACTCCCTCCTGTCCCTGATAGGCCGAGTCAACTTCAAACTGGGTTTGTTGGACCGTGTCCGTGGGAAGGCCGAACACCGCGGCCTCCGTGGCGTCCAGGGCCGCCGCTGTGGCGGGAGTGGGGGCCAGAATCTTGCGAAAATCATCATGGATCGAACGATTGTCATCAATAACCAGCACCCGACGGTTTTTGTCGGCGAGTAGATTATTCATGGGCGTTCTCCTGCGTTGGGCAAGGCAGTTCCAAAGTGAAGGCAGCGCCCTGGCCGGGGCCGTCGCTGTGAACGGTCAACGAACCGCCCATTTCCTTCGCCGCCAGCGCGCCGCTGTGCAGGCCAAAGCCGTGACCGCCTTTTCGAGTTGTAAAACCGTGATTGAAGATGCGCGTCAGGTTTTCCGGTGGAATCCCGACTCCATTATCAATCAGGGATATCGCGATCCGGCCATCGCCGTTGGCCACGCGCACCGTCAGCCGTTTGTCCGTGCGCTCCGACTCGTCGCACGCGTGCTTCGCGTTACGCACCAAGTTTACCAGGATTTGCAGGATTTTATGCTTCTCGAGGTTCATGGTCGGCACAGTTTCAAATTCGCGGACGACCTCCACGCGGTGGCGGCTTAAAGCGCCCTCGTTGATGCGCAGGCTGTCTTCCACCAGATTGACTATGTCGATCATTTCCTTCACGCCGCCGAACGTCGCATAATTCTGCTGCATGGCCACAATTTCCTTGATGTGCTCAACGTTCCGCTGCAACGAACCCAGTTCGCGGACAAGGACCCCCTGATCCGCCAGGAGATACTCGGAGAGTTGGGCCAAATGCGCCGGCACGTTCTTGCCTTTGGGGTCATTGGTAATAAACGCCCCAAGGTCATGGGCGTGTTCCTGTAACAGAACCACGACTCTGGCGAGGCTGGAGGCCCTGGACTTCTTCACTCTCTCCGCGATCAAGCCCGTGGAAACGTTGACGCTGTTGAGCACATTGCCGACGTTATGGAGCACGTTGGTGGCAATTTCCGCCATGCCGCCCCGGCGGGAAGCATCCACCAGTTGCTTGTGGGTGTTCTCCAGTTCCCGGGTCCGCTCCGCCACGCGCTTCTCCAGATTGTCCCGCGCCGTTTGCAGGGCGGTGTCGCGCGCCTGGATCTGCACGAGCATTTCGTTGAACCCGTCCACCAACTGGCCCAACTCGTCGTTGCTTTGTTTTGTCGCCCGCACCGAATAGTTTTTCTCCACCGCGACCATCCGCACTGCTTGCGCCAATTGCAGGACGGGGCCGGAGATCACCCGCTGCAGCCGCGCGGCGAGAAAGAAGGCGGCCAGTAACGAGATGCCCAGAACGAGGATCGCGATCATGGCGAAGTGCTTCAGGCGATCATTAAACTCGTAAAGATCACAAGCGACGTAAATAGTTCCCACCTTCTCGCCTTGCATAGTGATCGGCAGAAAAATCCGCAGTTGCTTGTCGCGGAATTCGTGACCGGGAAGCTGGACCGGGGGAAACGGGCTGACCGTGGATTTGCCTTCACGCTGATACTGGGCAAACACCTCGCCCCGCCGGTTGTATACACAGGCGTTGGCGATGGGCAGCTCGACGCGCAATGCCCCGATCGTGTCTGTGGCGGCTTTGGGATCGTTGAAGTCCAGCGCGGCCGCGCAGTTATTGCCGGCGATTTGCGCCATGACGGAAATCTCATTAGCCAGTTCTTCACGGAAGTTCAACACCTCGAAGCCGACGAACGCCGCGCACGCGAGAAGTAACGTGATCGTGCTGGTGAGCAATATGATCAGCGTCTGCTTGCGCCGGAGGGAGAGGTTTCGGAAATTTAGCATGGAACGTTCACTTTGATTTCACGACCGTGGCCACGCTGAGGAGTTTGGAGCTGACCTTGATCCGCGCCTTGTTCGCCGCGATCAGGTTTACTTCGAGGGTAATTCTTTGATCGCGCCGTGCCAGGTTGATGATCCCACCGCTCTCCAGAAAATCATCGCTCTCACCCACGGTTAGAATGCTTGCGTCCTTGAGTTTGGCGAGAGTATCCGCTGAATGCCGTTGTTCGGCGGCGGAAATAAAAAGGATCTGGCAAACGCCGGAATCCTCGCCCGTGGCCACGCGCTTCAGGACGATTTTCCGTCCATTGACGGTCCGTCCCGCGATGACTTTCTGTATCTCCTCGGTCACCGGGGTTTCCCCCAGCACCACGATGACAATGGGGCTGTTCGAACCGGCGAAGGCCTCAGCGGGCCAGTCCGCATATTTGGGGAAGTTGATGAGGAAGGCGGCCTTGACCTGGTACTCGGAGGCCGGCGGTTCTTCCGCGATCGAAATCGCAGTTCCGGCGATCCACCCCGCGGTCATCACGAGCAGCGCGAAGGAGACGGCGCGCCGATTGCGTGAGCGATGAGAAACGCGGGCTAATATCTCCATGTGACTTTCCCGTAGAACCCACGGGAGACCTCGGTTGTTGGCGCGCCAACCTGGCTCGCTTGCTCAGGATGGCTGTTGTCCAAAAGATTCTGTCCTACGACAGACAACTCCCAATTGGGCGTGGGGCGGTAGGACAAACGAACATCCGCCGTGACATAACCTACGACCCCTTGGACGTTGTCCACATAACGTAGGTCTGCATCCAGGCTGGCATGCCGGCCGAAATCGTATGAGGAACGGAGCACGACCTGATGCGTGGGGGCGTTCAATTCGGCCGCCCGGGCGTTAGCGGCAGGTGTTCCCTGCACGTGCAGCAACAAGAGTGAGTAGCTGGCGGACAAACGCCAAAAGTCAGTCGCCGCGAAGGTCACCACCCCTTCGCCACCATACGATTGGCCGCGGAGCGAGTTCTCGGGGTCAACCACCAGAGTGCCCACGGGTGTGCCCGGGATGAAGTTGGCGGGCAGCTGGCCCTCAAGGCGGCTATAGTCGTTATAAAACGTGGCCACGTCCACGCTAACGCGCTTGGTAGGCTGGATGCGATAGCCGAGTTCATAGGCCAATAGCTCTTCAGACTTAAGGTGGGTGTTGCCGATAAAGGTCGGCACATAAAGTCCGCCGCCGGGACCGACCACGGGCGCCCCCGATACGAAGGCGGCGAGATCTTCACCGTCCGCTTCGCTTGGCGTCCGCACGGCACGGGACACCGCCGCCCACACCGTCTGGTTTTCGGTCGGCTTGAACATGAGCCGAGTGCTGGGCTGTACCTCAAATCCAGTAAAATCGTTATGTTCCACTTTTGTACCCAGCGTGAACGTGAGTTTGTCAGGGATGATCTTGAATTCGTCCTGAATGAACGCGCTAAAAAGATTTAGTGCGAGAGAATCATCGAGGATTGTGACCGCTGGGCTGTTGGCCTTGTACAGATGCGAGTCAGTGAATCGGTAGCCGAGCCCCCAGATAATATCGTTGCGTTCGCCCAATCCGAAGGTGTGCTGAAAAGTCAGATCGGCAGTGTCCAATGAGACTACAGCCAGGGCATCGTTCCGGTACGTGTGATCGAAGTAGGCCTGCACCTCATAACTGGAGCGGTCGGAGATAGCTTGTGTCCAGCGCCCGAGTGTATTGAATCCATTCAAGCTGCCGGTATAGTCGGCCAGGTTGCCGGCGTAGCCGTCTCCCTGCCAGGTCCATTGGCCGTCGTTGTGTGTGTAGTGATCAATGCGGTAGCCACCTTGCAGAAGATCCCAGCTATCGTTGGCTGGCTGGCCGTTCGCCCGCTCAAAATTGTTGTTGAGCTGGTAGGTGTCGTAGACGCGATAATAGGTGTCTCCATCGATCTGGCCGCCGTAGCGCGCGCCTCCCAATGCCAGATGCTCGTCCCCGCCGCCGCCGTAAACGAGATCTCCCTGGGTATCCCGCGCACTCTTGCTCAGGATGCTAATCACGCCATTCACCGCGTTGGCGCCCCAGACGGTCGCGCCGGGACCGCGGATCACTTCGATCCGGTCCACATCGTCGAGAAATACCTGCTGGGCATCCCAATAAACCCCCGAGAACAATGGCGAATAGACGGTGCGACCATCAATCATCACCAATAACTTGTTCGCGAATTGGGAATTGAAGCCGCGCGCCGAGACCGCCCAATCACTGGAATCAATCTGGGCCACCTGCAGGCCGGGTACCAGCCGCAACGCATCGGCCACGGTGGTGGCGCCGGAGCGGCGCAGGTCATCATTGCTCAAAACAAAAATGGCCGCCGCGGCGTCGTCGAGCTTTTCCTCTTTCTTGGAAACAGAAGTGACTTTGAGGTTGACCAGGTCTTCCAGGGAAAGGTCCGCCACCGAATTGGTTGACGACCGGGTCGAGGGCGAACTGGCGTCCGCGGCCCAGACGCTGTCCGAGACGAGCAGCATCAACCCGGCCAAGGGAGCCCTACTCCAGAATTGCCTGAACCGATTTCCGACTCCAGCGTCAATTCTGCCAATAGATGAATCCGGTTTCATTGGGGTCAGCTTGATCGACAATTGCCTGAGTCTATTCACGGTTGTTTTTTGGGTTGCGGCGCATCCAGCACCTCGCGCACTTTCCCGGCGAGGGCCGCCAGCGTGTAGGGTTTCGGCAGAAACTGAATGCCGGGTTCCAGGACGCCGTGTTCGGCAAGCGCGTCGTCGGTGTAGCCGGATGTGTACAGGACTTTCATGTCAGGGTAGGTCGCCTTCAACCACTCGGCCATCACTTTGCCACCCATTTGAGGCATGATGACGTCCGTGACCACCAAACGAATCGGTGGTCCCACATGCTTAACGGCCAAATCCAGTCCCTCCTGACCATTGGTCGCGCGCAGTACGGTATAGCCGAGAGTTACCAGGATACCGCAGGCCAACTGACGCACCGCCGGTTCGTCCTCAACGAACAGGATCGTTTCCGTGCCGCGCGGCATGGCTACTCCCTTGGCGAGCGGGAGGGCCGGGGCCTGCAGGGCCTGTTCGACGCGGGGGAAATAAATCTTAAAAATCGTGCCCTTGCCCAACTTGCTATAAACATCGATGTGACCGCCGCATTGCTTGATGATGGTCTGGCAGGTCGCGAGGCCCAGGCCGGTGCCCTTGCCCTTCGGCTTGGTCGTGAAGAACGCTTCAAAGAGGTGCGCCCGCACCTCATCGGTCATGCCGCTGCCCGTGTCACTAACCGTCAGCGCGACATAATTCCCGGGAGTCACGTCCGCGTGCGCGCGCCCGTAATTCTCATCCAAGGTGACGTTGTTGGTCTCGATGGTGAGGCGGCCGCCCTTGGACATGGCGTCGCGGGCGTTGACCGCAAGATTCATCAAGACCTGACCGACGTAGCCGGAGTCCACTTTGACGCGACCGAGATCTTTTCCCGGGACAATTTGCAGTTCGACATTTTCATCGATCAAGCGTCGCAGCATTTTTTCCATGCCGGCGACCACGTCGTTGAGGTCGAGGATGACAGGCTGCACCGTCTGCTTGCGGCTGAACGTCAGGAGTTGCCGCGTCAAACCCGCGGCGCGGTCCGCAGCATGCCCGATCTCCTCCACTTCTTTCCGCAAGGGATCGTTCGGTGGAAGCTTGACCATCAACAGCTCGCCGTTACCCATGATGACTGCCAGCAGGTTGTTAAAATCATGCGCGATCCCGCCGGCGAGCTGGCCGATCACTTCCATCTTCTGGGCTTCAATGAACTGTGCCTCAAGTCGCTTGCGGTCGATGACGGCCTCGACGTCCCGCATCGCGCGGCGCACGGCGGGCGTGAGGCGGGAGAGACGTTGCTTCAGGACGTAATCCGTGGCGCCGCTTTTGAGCGATTCAATTGCCAGGTCCTCGCCGAGCGTGCCCGAGACCAGGATGAAAGGCACGTCGGGGCATTGCTTCTGCGCCAACTTCAGCGCGGCAATTCCATCAAAGGTGGGCAGCGCAAAGTCTGAGAGAATAATGTCGAAGCCGTCGTGCTCGATGGCGGCAATGAAATCATCGCGGGTTTCGACGCGCTTCGCTTCACAGACAATGCCTTCAGTCTTGAGGGTCGACAAAACAAGCGCGGCATCGTTTGGGTCATCTTCCAGGTACAGTACGTGGAGCGGGGATTTCATTGGTAACCTCTTTCTCTCCGGCGGAAATGACCACACTGCTTTGCATCGAAGTTTCTTCTCTCTCTGTAGGCGGCGGTTCATTGACCGCCGCCCAAAAGACGCCAAGTTGCTGGACCGCCTTCATGAAGTCGGAAAAATCCACCGGTTTCACCACGTAGGCGTTGACGCCGTGTTTATAAAACTCAAGCAAATCCGGGGTTTCGCGCGAGGAAGTGAGCACCACGACCGGAATTATTTTCAAATGCTCGTCGGCCTTGATGGTCTTCAACACTTCCAGCCCGCTGACCTTCGGCATCTTGTTGTCGAGTAGCACGACGACGGGATTGCCGCTTGCTCGCGCTTTGAATTTCCCCCGGTGGTAAAGATAATCCAGCGCCTCCGCGCCGTCATGGACAACGAAAACCTTGTTGGCCAGATGGTGCTTCTCCAGCGCGGCCAGCGTCAGTTCTACATCCCGCAGGTCGTCTTCAACCAACAGGATGTTTTTGATGTTTCTCATCGCAGTGTTCATGGATACCTCCGCTTTGTTTTGGGATTGAAAAGTAAAAGGTCGCGCCGCCGTCCACCACGCCTTCCGCCCAGGTCCGGCCACCGTGGCGCTGAATGATGCGCTGGACATTGGCCAGCCCGATGCCCGTGCCCTCAAACTCGGTCTGACTATGCAGGCGTTGAAACATGTTGAAAAGTTTCTGGGCGTACTGCGGATCGAAACCGGCGCCGTTATCGCGAATGAAGATCACGGTTTCGCTGTTTCCGTTCGGAGTACAACCGATTTCAATTTTGGCCTCAACGCGGGTGCCGGTGAACTTCACGGCATTGGAAATCAAATTGATCAGCACCATTCGCAGCAGGGCGCGATCGGCGCGCACCGACGGCAGCGGGTGGATTTTACAAATGATATTCCGTCCTTTTGTCTCCGCCTGAAAGTCGCCCAGTGCTTCGCGAATCAACTCGTCGAGATTGACGTCCGTCTTTTGCAACGTCGCGCGCCCGAGGCGCGAAAACGCCAACAGGTCATCAATTAAATCTCCCATCCGTTTTGCCGACTGGGAAATGGTTGTCAGATGTTGGAGACTTGTTTTTGAAAGCGACGGCCCGGCGTCTTGTTCCAGCAGTTCCACGAAACCGATGACGTGGCGCAGCGGTGCGCGCAAATCGTGTGAGACAGAGTAGCTGAACGCCTCCAGTTCCTTGTTGGCCGCCTCCAATTCCGCGGTGCGGGCGACGACGCGTTGCTCCAGTTCCGCGTTGAGCCGGCGGATTTCATCTTCCGCGTGTTTGCGCTCGGTGATATCGCGGACGTTGCATTGAATCACGTGTTTGTCACCGGCTTCATACACGTTGCTGACAAACTCCACGGCAATGCGGCGACCGTCTCGCGTTTCCAGTGGCAGGTTTTCGTAGCGGACATATCCTTGCTGTTGCAGTTGCTCGAATTTGGCCTTGTTGGACACGATGTCCCTGAACGGGCCAAGTTCCCAGATGGGTGTGCCAACCAATTCCCCGTGGGAAAAGCCCAGCATCTCGATCAAGAAAGGGTTCACATCGCTGATTCGCCCCGTGTCGGCTTCCAGAATCAGGATGCCATCCTTCGCCGCTTCAAATAACCGCCGATAACTAAGTTCTGAGGCGCGGAGCGCCTGCTCCGTCCGAGTCTCCGCCTGTTCAATCGGCATCTCCTCGTCAGTCACGCTCGTGTTTTGACTATTCTTCATCATTTCGGCTCCATCACAAATCGCGGTTTGGTTCGAAATTTTAGCCCGTGCCGGCGAACATGCACTTGATGACACTCCTTCTTGCAGCAGTTTCATTTTGTTCACGGCATGACTAAAATGAGCAGGACACAAACCATAACCGGCTGGGCGAGATAGGGTGTTCACCCCACGGTAGATTCCATTAGTCCAGCCTGACACAGTCTGTCAGCGCGGCCATGGACTTGGAGTCGAAGCGAGAGAGAAAGCCACGGAGAACCGCTAGCGGATGGTTAGCTGGATGCGGTTCTCGATGATGTCAACGAAGACCTGGATGAGGAGCACTGCCAGTAGAATTGTCAGTAAATGTGTAGTGAATGGGCAGTGATCGAGTAGAGCCGGATTGTGCTTGAATAGTCTGCAAGTTGCTGTGTATAAACGCTCAGGACCCTAATAAATCCGAGGGTAAGGCGTTCGATTCTCACACCTGCCTCCAATTTCCTTCCCTGCAAACATAAGGGCTTGCAGGGATTTTGATTTTTGGGATCCAGAAGCGTAAAACCAACTTGATACCAGCTCCGCCAAAGCAGTTTCTCTGAGGAGAATTACCGGTCGGCACCGAGCCTGTCTCCTTCATCGCCTTGCCCACTATCAGGACATCATCTTATGCGTGCGCCTTTAGCCGCTCCTTGGTTGCCTTAAATTCGATCCGGTCTTTGGTGAGAATTTGTCGGCAGGTATTCCGATGCGATATCGATACCAGGATTAACACTTTTATTCTGTGCCCCCTGAAACATCCGCTTCTATTGACGAATCTGACCTGTGAGGCCTGTATTTCCTGCCGTGCTTGCGAAATAGGTATTGACAAAGTAGGCCAGTTTTGGTATCGATACCTCCAGCGAGTTGAGAAGTACAGCGTGACGGGTAAATCATCTAAATGGAGAAGCAGGCATGAACAAGATTCTATTGTTTATTGTTAGTTTGGTCAGCGCCGCCAGTTTGGCATCGGCTGCCAATAATGTGTCCTACACCGCAACAGCTGATCCCAATAGTAGCCCGGACGGGGTGGATCAGAGTTCAAACCCAGTGGATGTTTGGACGGTAACCACTACCCCCGGCGCTTCCGGTGTCGATGGTTCGGGAAGCTATTGGGGCTCGCCGTTCGGACCTCCCAATTTGGGCAATGCTTGGCAACTGTATAGCTATCAGAATGACGGGGTTGGAAATGGCGGGAGTGCGTTCGCCAACACGACATTTGCGGGCGGGGCGTTAACAATTGGACAGACCGTTTCCATCGGTTTTGAGATGCGAGCTCTCGACCCCCCTAACGGGCAGGCTGGCCTTAGTTTGTTGAATGGCTCTGGTAACGCAATAACATTTGCGATTATTGGAGGTGGTCCCAATCATTATTATTATACCGATAGCGGGACCAATAATGCAAATGCGGGTCCCTTGGGTTATCAATACCAAAGTCCGTTTGTTGTTTCCTTTACCGTTACAGGCCCGGGAACTTATAGCGCCATTGCGAGCAATGTGAACGGTACGGACAGTTGGACTGGCACATTCTCCGGGTCTCTCGTTGGAATGCAAGTGTTCGATTCCAAGGGGGGCAATGGGAGCGATGTCGGGTTCAATAATTTGGCTATCGTTCCTGAACCCGGCACACTCGGCCTTGTTGTCGGCGGCTTGCTGTTTTTCGGATATGCGTTCCGTCGTGGCGCTCGGCGGTCCTAAACTGCCAATCTGCTAGTTGTCGACTCGCAGCCCAATCCGACCAGCGTGTCGGGTTGGGCTGTTGTTTTTGACAAATGAAATGACCGCAGCTTTGGCCAGCCGCGTCCCGGAGTCTGGGGACGGGATGGCCTTGTCGTTGATGAGGTTCGATGAAACGGGATCCCCTCCGTCAGCCAAGAAACGTTGACACCGCAACATGCGCAATGTTACTGACTATGGCAATGCGAGGCAACGTGCCTGACAAGGTAACGATGGGCGACATCGCGCGTGCGAGCGGTGTTTCGCCGATGACCGTTTCCCGGGTTCTCAGCAACAATCCCGCCGTCAAGGAAGCCAACCGGAAGCGGGTTCTGGCAATCACGAAGCGGTTGAATTATCACGTGGACATCGTCGCGCGGCAACTCCGCGCCCAGCACACGTTCCAGCTAGGCGTGGTGGCCCCGTTCCGCGGGTTGGTGGGCACGTACTATTTCGGGCAGATTCTCCAGGGCATCCAACAAGTCCTGACCGGGACTGATTACCATATCTCCCTGTACGACAGCCTTTCCGAAGACTTCAACGACATGTCCAAGTGCGTCAACCTCTGTCACGAGCGGCGGGTGAGCGGTCTGATTGTCGTTGCCCCGGGCCTCAGCGCCCAGTTTCCCAAGACCTTTGTCAGCTTGAAAATGCCGATCATCGTGGTCGGCAGTTCCATGGGTCGGCAGGCGATCAGTTACGTCGATGTCGATAACTACGGCGGCGCCTGCGAGATGACGGAACACCTGATTGGACTGGGGCACACAAGAATTGGGTTCGTCAGCGGTCGAGCGGACCTGCGGGATGCCTCGCAACGCGAACTGGGCTTCCGCAAGACCATGGAAAAGCACGGACTGCCCGTCGTGGCGGAATGGATCGTTCAGGGTGAGTATGAAGCCCGGAAAGCTTTCCAGGTCAGCATGAACCTGCTGGGCAAGAACGATCGCCCGACGGCGATCTTCGCGGCGAACGACCAAATGGCCTATGGTGTGATCGACGCCGCCCGCATTCTGGGACTCCAGGTCCCCGACGATCTTTCGGTCGGAGGGTTCGATGACATCCAGAGTTCGGGGGAGTTTGTTCCCTCATTGACAACCGTCGGGCAACCCATGCTGGATCTGGGCCTGGTAGCAGCCCGCTATATTCTGGATGTTTTGTCCAAGACGACTACGGCGGTTCTCCATCGGAAGCTGCCCGCCCAGTTGGTGACACGCTCCTCGACCGCGATGCCGAACCAGTCACATCGATTGGCCGTATCCAACGGACCTCCGTCGAAGATTTCTCACATCGACCAGGGCTAACCGAGTGGCCCATCGCGATCGGCAACCGTCGCATCGTACTCGCCAGGATCGGTGAGCATCCCGCCAAGAGCGAATCGCAGTGCCATTCCAAGCCTGATTCGCATCTAGAGCAATTGCAATAGGTTGTGAATTGTGTTTTTCGCAACGAAGTTCTAACCGGATAAAAACAAAAACCATACAACATTGTGGTTGACACACCCGCGAGAATTTGGTATCGATACCACGAGCTTAACGACAACCACGGGTCACGGGAAGGAATCAAGGTATGATCAGAACAATTACCTTTTGCGCAGTCTTCACGAGGCGGATGGTCGGCTTCGCGAACACGAGAAACCAAGCCGGGCGAACCAGTCGCCCTACAAGACGGGGGCTGGCAAAACCTCTATTGGGCGGCATGCTGCTGGCGGCCGTGGCGGTTCTGGCATCGTCCTCCAGCCAAGCCGTCCTCGTGACGTACGACGGCTTTAACTACCGCTCCATCGGCCCCTTTACCATCGATGGCCAGCCCAGTAATGGCACGCAAGCGTCCAACGGATGGGACAATGTGACGTGGGGGCAATTCTTCACCGGCGGCGCGAAAAGCTACGTCGTCACGAACGGCAGTCTGGCGGATCCCAGCGGGTTGCTGTACACGTATTCCAATTGTGTCTATACGACCGGGGGTTCTGCGGGGCGCTACAACACGACTCCGGCAAACTGGGCGACACCGGGCGCCACGTATTACTTCAGTATCCTCATCAAACCGGCGAACACGCCGGTAACGACCAACTATTACGGTTTGCTGTTACTCAGCAATGGCGGCAATACAGGGGACGGGCACAACCTCTTTGCTGGCAAGAATGGTTCCGGCCTTAACTGGGGCCTCGAATACTCCACAAACGTCATATCCGGCAACACGACGAACCTGTCCTTTGTTGATGCCTATTCCGGGGTGCCAGCCACCGCGAACCAAACCGCCTTCTTGGTGGTGCGCGTCGACTTCAATTTCGGCACGCCCGATGTTTTCAGTCTCTATGTGAATCCGACACCGGGCGGTCCTGAACCGGCCACCCCGGATGCGGTGCTCACCAACGATATCGGCACTCAGAACGGCGTCGAGATGCTCACCGGCAATGGGGGCGCCGCCTTCTTCGATGAAATCCGCCTGGGCGCCACGTTCGCCTCGGTGACGCCGACGACGAGCGCGACGGACCCCAACCTGCTCACGTGGGAACCGTTCGCCTATAATCAGGGCGTTAGCGCGGGTACACTGGATGGTCAGCCGAGTGATGGCACGCAAGGTTCCAACGGATGGGATACTGTTACGTGGGGGCAGTTCCTCGGCGGCGCGACTTCCTACTTGATTGGCACCGGCAGTCTTGCTGATCCCTCCGGCATGCTGGTGACCAGCGGAAATTATGTGCACACCGCCGGTGGTTTCGCGGGGCGCTTCAATGTGTATACGGGTCTGCCTGGACATACGAATGCGAATCCCACGTACTACAGCGTCCTGATACGGCCTGACAATCTGGGCGCCACCAACAGCATCGCCTATCTGCAGATCTTCGGACAGCCGAATGGAAATGATCTGCTGGCAGGGAAGCTCACGGGAAGCACATTCTGGGGGCTTCAATCTGGAACCAACTTGGGCCAGGCTTTTTCCACGGTGCAAGCCGTGTCGAACCAAACAACGTTCTTGGTGGTGCGTGGCAATTATGTTCAGGGTGGCCCCTCCACGTTCCGGCTCTATGTAAACCCGACGCCGGGCGCGCCAGAACCTGCCACAGCGGATGCGACGGTTTCATTCAATATCCAAACTCAGAATGGGGTCGCCTTCAATACGCAGAATGGGGCCGCGGCCAGCTACGACGAGATCCGTGTTGGCACAAACTATGCCGATGTGACGCCGGCCGTGGCGGTGATCGCGAATCCTTTCGTCATCACGTCGATCCAGCTCTTGGGCGGTACCAACGCGGTGATCAGCTTCACCACAACCTCTACCAACGTTTACAGCGTGGAGGCGAACAGCGACCTCGTCACCGGTACGTGGACCACGGTATCTAGTGGCATCCTGGGAACCGGCGGGATTGTCCAAAGTACCAATGCCGTGCCCCCCGGGGCCTTGATGAGGTTCTACCGCGCCCGACACCCCTGAACATTTGGAATGACGATGTCGTGGCAAGAAATGCGAATGCGGAGCGCAGTTGTGATGGGCGGAAAATCGAACATGCAACAATTAAGCCTCGTTCATGACTCGGTGAACTGCTGCTCAACTGCGCTCCAGCTTCCTTGCGTATTTTTCTCGGCAATCGGATGCAGACGCAACCCGTAAAACATAATCCCAACAGGATTCCCCCGGGATCCGTCGATAACACTTTCATGGATTCCACCATCACGCCCAGTAAACTCACGGATAAAGCGCCCCGCGGCCTTGGTCGCAATCGGCCAAGTCGGAGTCGTAGCTATTCCTTTCCCAAGTCCTTTGCCTGGGGAGCAGCCACAGCGGCGGCGCAAATCGAAGGCGCTGCCCTTGAGGATGGCAAGGGTGAATCGATCTGGGACCGATTCGCCAGGGCGCGGAAGATCGATGCGCCGACAATTGCCTGCGACCACTATCATCGCTATCGCGAGGATGTCGCCTTGCTGCGGCAACTCGGCGTCGCCAACTACCGATTTTCCGTTGCGTGGCCGAGGATTATTCCCAGGGGTGACGGTGAGCCGAACCCAAGGGGTTTTGATTTCTACGATCGGCTGATCGACGCGCTCTTGGAGGCCGGTATCACGCCCTGGGTAACGTTGTATCATTGGGATCTACCCCAGACGCTCGAAGAGCGCGGGGGCTGGCGGGTGCGCTCCACACCGCAAGCCTTTGCGAAGTACGCACAACTGGTGGTCCAGCGGTTCGGCGATCGCGTCAAACACTGGATGACCTTGAACGAAATTCTGCGTTTTGTGCCCTGCGGTTACAGCTATGGCTGCGATGCACCCGGCGCGAGAGAATCGGTTGGGGTCATCAACCAGATTTATCATCACACACTCCTGGCTCACGGGTACGCCGTCGAGGCGGTTCGCGAGTATGGCGGCAAACGCGCCAGCGTCGGCCTTGTTCACAATCCGCCCGCTCCGGTGCCGGTGACGGAAACGCCCACGGACATCGCCGCCGCCTGTTTGGAGTATACACGGCAGACCAACCAACTCATGGGGCCGTTGTTCCTCGGTGAGTACACGGCAGCCTTTCTGGAAGCCGCCGGCGCGGACGCGCCGCAGGTGGCGTTGGGCGATCTGGCGTTGATCTCGCAGAAGACGGACTTCTTGGGGTTAAACGTCTACTATGGCGACTTCGTCCGCGGCACGGCTGAAGGTCAAGTGGAAAGGATCGCGCTCCCGGCGCAGTATCCCAAGGCAGACATTTCCTGGCTCAACATCACGCCGCAGGCCATCTATTGGGCAATCCGCCACGCCCAGGAGGTGTACGGTGTGTCGACGTTTTACATTACCGAAAACGGCGTGCCCTATACGGATCAGGTCCAGCCGAACGGAGAGATCCATGACCTCGGTCGTCGGGAATATTTGAGAAACCACCTGATCTCGCTGCATCGCGCCATCCAGGAAGGATTTGACGTTCGGGGCTACTTCCTGTGGTCGCTGTTGGACAATTACGAATGGGCGGAAGGATATGCCAAACGGTTCGGCATTGTGCATGTGGACTATGAAACGCTTCGGCGGACGCCGAAACTCAGTGCGCATTGGTATTCGAAGGTGATTGAATCGAACGCGGTTGTGTAATCGCCACGGAGTGGATAATTCAGAACAACGGTAGGATTGTAAGATGGAGGCAGGACATGAATCACAAGAATGACCTCGCAGCGCCGCCAGCAACGACGGGAATTTGCCGGCGGATCGGCTTCACCTTGATCGAGCTACTCGTTGTCATCGCCATCATCGGTATCCTGGCGGCGATGTTGTTGCCGGCATTAAACAAGGCGCGCGCGACGGCCAAAAAGGCATCCTGCCTGAACAACGTGAAGCAGATCACGCTGGCCTGCATCATGTACGCCAACGACAACGACGAACAACTGCCGATTGGCATAACCTACCAGTCGGAATCACCCATGTATGTCAAAAATGCCGACGGTTCGCAGGTAACCAACTTCTTTCAGGACGTCATTGCCCCCCAGATCGCCAACATCGTGGGGAACATCCAGCAGGTCTTCAAGTGTCCGTCGGCGAGGATAGTGCCGGCTGCGCTTGGCGGCCCTGCGCACGTCAGCGATCTTCTGACGGCCCCGTACGCGACCGATTTTCGGTACAACTGTTACGAATCGTGTCATGATCCCGGCCCTTTCAATACGCCCGCAGCCGGGCATGCGCCGGGTCGCCGGCTCAGCAACGTCGCCAACCCCTCTGCCGCAGTCCTGACGGCTGACGTAGTGTTTCCGTACTGGCCGGCGAGCCTTTTCCCGCACGATGGGGTCAACTGCGGGTACGTGGACGGCCACCCGGAGTGGATCCCGACTCAGGTATACTTTTCGCAAGTTACCGTAGGCGGTGCCGACAACATGTACGCCAAGTTCTGGACCACCGGCTGGCATTAGCGAAATGAATCGTCGTAGAAACTGGACGGTTGC
>Ga0206960_1019_pt1 | contig 42781 bp, 38 predicted proteins | sample Alteio_BWOrgHeat_29_FD_153255 | JGI IMG/M metagenome (GOLD analysis project Ga0206960, IMG submission 153255) | Enriched cells from forest soil in Barre Woods Harvard Forest LTER site, Petersham, Massachusetts, United States -... | ecosystem: Environmental > Terrestrial > Soil > Temperate forest >... | reverse complement strand
CTTGATATATTGTCAAACGATATTTGTTGAATTGCTACTAATTTCAAGCCATGTCATACGAGGAAAAAATGTTTTTCGATTTCGATGACTTTGATGTACGCGATCGATTTTATGCCATTGAAGAAAAAACAGAAAGCCTAAATCTTATTCTCTCTTCTTTGCCAGAAGCAAAGAGTACGCGATTTTTGGATATGTGTGCTCGCGCGTTTATTTATCATGATTCAGCTCTTGATGGCTTGGTCGTTTCCAATGAAGAAATTGCTTCAGTGTTTAACTCTGAAGCTCGTGGGTTGTACATTAGAAGCAAGGTCATGCAAGAAATTGCCAACCATCGTCGATGTTTGATGGCAACGCGTGGGCAGGCCCTTAAAGCTCTATGCGAAGCTCATACCTATCGTTGTGATATTATAGAATTTGACAAGGTTCTAGAGTTACATTCCGCGTTGTATGAAGGAATATCTCGGCGTGAAGCTGGAATGTTGCGGGTAGCTGTGCCTCTTCATAGCAGTTTCTTTCACTCGTTTGAACAGCCTCGCTTTATAAAGGAGAAGCTGCAAAGACTCTGTCGAGATACAGAAAACCCAGAATTTAGAGTGCAGCATGCCATTAATCAAGCGGTTCTCTTTCACCATGAGTTTATGAAAATATTTCCTTTCACCGAGGGCAGTGGCAAAGTAGGGCGCTTGTTAATGAACAGCTTTTTGCTGCAGAGCAAATATGATGTGGCCATTATCCATAGCAGCGAGCGGCAGCGCTATTATGAGGCACTTAATGAGGGCCCCCAAGAATTACGCGAAGTTTTGCTTGATAATATGGAATCCTCGCTGAATGTGCAGATAAAATATTTGCAAGAAGACGGATTGCCTATTCGCGATGAAAAAATTGTGACCAACTATGTTCAGTTAGGCGCCTAGGAATCTGCCCACGAGCTTGCCGATTCCGGCTGATAATGCCATTGCTAATATTCCTCCTAAAGCGACGCGCGAAGTTCCTCGAATGATGTGTGCGCCGCCCAGGTAAGCTCCAAGAGCTCCAAGAGCGAGTAAGCTGCCAAACGAAGAGAGGGCGAGCACTGTTATCCGATAGTGAACCGGTGCAACAACTAAAAACAAAATTGGTAATAGTGCGGATAACGCGAAACTAAGCGCCGATATCCAAGCTGCCTGAAAGGGTTTCGGGAGCGTGTTAGAGTCAATACCCAACTCGTCTCTTAAGTGGGCTCCCAATGGGTCATGAGCAGTCAATTGATGTGCCACTTCAAGGGCAAGCTTAGGATCAAGGCCGCGTTTGGTATAAATGCCCGCAAGCTCTAACAGTTCCGATTCAGGGCTTGTGGCCAATTCGTATTTTTCGCGTTTTATATCAGCTTGCTCGGCGTCAAGTTGAGAACTCACTGAGACGTATTCGCCAGCGGCCATTGATGTAGCTCCTGCCACCAGTGCTGCTATGCCTGAAATAAGAATGGTGCCTGCGGAGACATTTGAAGCTGCTACCCCAATCATCAAACTAGCTGTTGAAACGATGGCATCGTTTGAGCCAAGAACGGCCGCGCGCATCCATCCAATTCGGTGACTATGATGTATTTCAGCATGTATAGCTCGTTGTGTTCGCATGATTTTCCTCACTTTAAGGGCTTTGCTTTGGGTGTTCCATTGTGGGTTATTGCCGCCTTTACCAGCGCCTTGAATGCTTTAGCGTCAAGGTTATCTCCTTCATGGATATCGATTGCTCTTCGCACATTGCCTTCCAAGCTGGAATTGAAAAGTTTCGACGGGTCTTGGATCTTCGCTCCCTGTGCAAAGGTAAGCTTAACAACTTTCTTATAAGTTTCTCCCGTACAAATAATTCCATTATGTGACCAGACCGGGACACCCCGCCATTTCCATTCCTCAGTAATGTCAGGGCTGACGTCTAGAATCAAAGCGCGCATGCGGGCCAAGGTCTCGCCGCGCCAGTCCCCAAGGTCGCGAATTCGCTGCTCAATGAGTTGGGAAGCGGGTTTCGTCTTGCTCTCGCTCATGGGTAATTCCTTTCGTGAAGGCTACCATTAGGATACCCTCTCTTTTTATTTTTTCACAAGTAAGCAATACCCATTTTGGGTAATAAGTGCATGTCTGTTATTAATCACTATTTGCTTTACCAAGGGCCTTGGTTGTCCAGTTGGAGCGATGCTCGTTTTTGACAAAGAAAAATGGCCTAAAATAAGAGACTTAAACAATTATTTGGCGGGGCAATGCGTTAAAATGGCATTCTGGCTGCGGGGGATCTTCTTATGCTTTGGACAATAATATCGCGCGACTTGCGGAAGATCATGAAAATGCTGCCTTACTTCTTGATGGTCTGAAACAAATCGACGGAATTAGGGTTGAAGAGCGAGAAATGGCAACTAATATGGTTTATTTCTCTGTTGAAGGCATTGCGCCCGAGCTGTTTATGCAAAAATGCTTAGAGCGTGGAGTGCGGTTTTCACTCATTAATAAAAATAGAATTCGGGCTGTGACGCATCTGGACGTTGGCCGAAAGGATATTGAACAAGCATTGAACATTATTCGGACGGTTTTTCTTGAGAAATAGTTTGTAGTGTATTGTTAAATTATCGTTATGGTATATTAATAGTTCATAAAATATTATGAAATTCATTAAAATACTTTTACTTGTAATAGCGCTTAATGTAAGTGCCTTAAGCGTTTACGCTGCTCCCATCAGAATCGCGGGGGCACGAATCGTGTCGGTGTTAGGCTTGGCGCCAAAAAGAGTTTTGTCTGGTGCCTTACCCCTAGTTAAGTCTAGAATTGGGTGTTTGAGTTTAGCAGCGCCTTTTTGTCAAAATATAAGACCTGCGCCAAGCGGCCTACAACCGGCACAAAGTGTGGATGGGCACAGAATTTCGGCTTATTTAGAGAGCAGTGCAGGTACCGCAAAACTTTCTCACATCCGAGAGTTAGTGGCAAAAATCGATACACAGGTGCGATCAGGAAAGCCGCTTTTGAATGGCTTGGAACAGGTTTTCTACCGCTTATTGGGTGAAAGCCAATTGAGCGCTTTACCTGTTGATTTAAGCGAAAATTGCCTTGAGTTAATTGGCTATTTATCGTTGGAACAACAAAAAGAAGCATTGAAAAAACTTCTTGGATCAACGGATCAGCTTACCCTTTCAGAGAAACATCTTTTTGAGCTTGTTTCGCGAGAAAATGTGTTTGACCTGGCGCCCGAAATATTTTCCGCTCCTACATTTTTACATGAAGTTCTAGATACTATTCGTGCAGAAGAGGCAGAAGGCCGTATTGTAGGTTTTCACGGGGATCATCAAAGTCAGCACTTGCTGCGCGATTTATTTACGCATCTGTATCAAGCAGTGCGTGCTGATCCGCTGCCGTCTACCTTTAGATTTGTAAGATATGATCGCTGCACAAAAAATCTTCAAGAGGAAGAGTCTTTGGCGCAAAACATTATGTGTTCACCAGCTCCAGAAATGTATCGCGCAGAACTATTCTTTTACACGCTGTCGCTTTTTGCGGCTAAAAAAGGCTCTTCGCCGATTGAATACGCCAACGACAATTATGATCAGATGTCGAATAAAGGGGCTATTCCTGAAATCCAATTGCTTTTTGAGCAGCTGGGTATTTCCAAGCTTTATACAAAGCTGGCGGCAGAGGGATTTTTTGTTGAGCTGCAGAAATGGCATCGGCAAGCGCTTGGTAAGAAAGGTGTGCTGGTGCTTTTATCCACAACTCCAGCGCTGATGCAAAAATATTCCTACGCTGCAGTGTCGGGTGGCAAACGGCAGCCTTACAGAGTTTATTCGGATGTTGATGGATCGCAGTATACGAGCAATAGTTATGAAATCGCTTGCAGTATGAAAAAATTTTCTGCGAAAACAGCCCTTGAAGAAGAGCATTGTTTTATTGTTCCTGGTGGTCTCGCAAATCCTGAAAATGCCCGCACTGATGATTTGCGAGTATTTGAGCTCTTTCCCGATTTAGATAAAAGCGCATTCGCGCAATATGAAGCGATGCGTGACCGTATCGTCGAAAGCGTATTGTCTGCGCTGCCATAAGAAGTAAAGTGGTCGCAAGCTAATCAAAGGAAAAGACTTGTGAGTAAGGTAAGTATAATGAAGAAACGGTGTTTTGGTGGGCAGCCAGGCAAAGAATTTTACGCAGATTATCACGACCATGAATGGGGCATTCCTGTTCATGACGATACGCGTCTTTTTGAGATGCTTATATTGGAAGGTGCTCAAGCAGGGCTGAGCTGGGAAACTATTTTAAAGCGACGTCAGGGATATCGTCAAGCTTTTCACCATTTCGATCCGCTCAAAGTTGCTAAAATGAGTGATCAAGAACTTGAGATATTGCTGCAAAATCCAGCGATTATTCGCAATCGACTAAAAGTATATGCTGCTCGTCAAAATGCCCAGATATTTCTTCTTATACAAAAAGAATTTGGCTCTTTTGATCGCTATCTTTGGCAATTTGTTGATGGAGCTCCCCTGATTAATCGACGAAAACACTTTGTAGACATTCCGGTAAGTACACCTGAAAGTGATGCTTTGTCCCGTGATCTGAAAAAACGTGGCATGAAATTTGTGGGCTCTACGATAATGTATGCTTACATGCAAGCAGTAGGCTTAGTTAACGATCATTCCCTTGATTGCGATTTTGCTGCGCCATAAATAGAGCCGATTTTTACGACGTATGCATCGGGCGCAAAGAGGTAGCTTGGCTCTTGTTGTTGTTCGTGTTTAAGACGCAGATTCGATAACTATTGTTTTTGCTTTAGCTAAGGCTGCATTGAATTCGTTAACGGAAATTTCGATACCTTGACTTTGTAAATTTTCACGGGTTTTCTTTGTAAGAAGTTCCCTATCAATACTGCCACCTGCGCGGTATAATTCGTCAACGATAGCTTGAATGGTGGTTTCTTCTGTGGTTGGTGTGTTAGGAGATTTGCTCAGTTTTTGATTGGCTGCGGCTAAGGCTAGCTGATATTCCTGCTCGCTTATCTCAATGCCCTGATAACGTAGTTCTTCACGAGTCCTTCTTTGAATGTATGCGTGATCGCAGCTGCCGCCCACACGATATATTTCATTTATAATGGTTTGAACGAATAGTCGCTGCCTTAGGCATGGGTCTGTATGATAACTATGCATAGCATAAGAGTAGGAGCCCAAGCAGAGTGCTAGCATAAGAAACGATTTTTGCGCATTTTTCATAAGTATCCCTCAAATACGATTTACCTTGGACGCAATATATTGAATGCTGTGCCATTGTCTAGTCTTTGTTACTAATAATAGCAACGAGTTTACCTGGAAACTCAACAGCAAAATATAAGCTAAGCCTGCGTGCTCGTACATTTGTCGTATGGGTTCACAAGCGAGCAAGTCCTATAGTGGTAGAATATATATATTCTCATAGGGTTTTAATATGTTCAGTGGACCAGGCACACATTTGCTTCTTAACCATTTGCCCGTAGTTGGTTTTGTTTGTCTTACTCCCTTCATTGTTTTTTCACTGTTTTTGAAGGCGCATCGTCGTAAACAGCTTGCCCTTTTGGCTACTATTTTGATGAGCATACTGACTTTTCCTGCTTTTTGGACCGGCGATTCAGCTCAGGAGGGGCTAGAAAATTATTCTATTATCAAAGAATCACAGCAGGAAAATTTTGAGTCAAAAGAGGGGGAAACTCGCATAGAGCATGCGGAATTAGGAATGGCCCAAATGCAAATAGATCAGCATGAAAAAGCAGCTGACTATGCATTGATGGCATCGCTGATTACTGGCTGTTTGGCTGCTATTGTTTTTTCCTTTAGCTTACGAAGCAAAGCTTATTTAACGGCATTAACGGCAATTGTAGCGCATGCAGTGTTTGTAACCGCTGGTTTTATGATTTGGACGGCTTATGAAGGAACAAAAATTAGGCATCCTGAGCTCATCGACCGAACAATTGAAGAAATTGAGGAAGAAGAGCGAGCTTACTGATTTAGCTTGTGGCTCAAGCCAAGGTATCTTTAACAAAAAAGGCGAATTAGTGGACAGAACACCACAACGAATTGCTTTTTTATAGCACAATGTGTGCACAAAAAATCGATATAGGCTTAGAACAGAGCGCTTTTGCCGCTTTTATATCCATCACTTTTGAAGTGTTGTGGGCTCTGTGGTGCTTGAATTGCATGGTTTTTTGTGTATAAAAGAACTTATTATATTTTCACATTTATTATAAATGGTGGTTTGCTGTGAATGAAATATTGCCAACTTTTGCTTTTGATGACGTTTCCTTGGTTCCAGGATATTCGGAGATTTTGCCATCGCAGGTGAATGTTGGGGTAATTTTGGGGGAAAAAGTGCGTTTAGCACTCCCGATTTTATCGGCCGCAATGGATACAGTTACGGAAAGTAAAACAGCGATTGTAATGGCTCAAAACGGTGGTTTGGGTATTATTCACAAAAATTTAACCATTGAATTCCAAGCGCGGGAAGTCAAAAGAGTCAAAACACTTGAAAGCCACGTTAACGGATCTGCTCAGGCAGCTCTTGACACCCAAGGGCGTCTGCTTTGTGGTGCAGCGATTGGCCCTGGGGATGATTTAGCTGAGAGATCAAAGGCCCTGGTCGACGCTGGGGTAGATGTTTTAGTTTTGGATACTGCACACGGGCACAGCAAAAAGGTTGCCGAAGCGGTGGTTAAGATTAAAAACTGGTATCCGCAGATGTATGTCATTGCCGGAAATATTGTGACCAGTGAAGCAGCTGAAATGCTTGCTCAGGCTGGTGCTGATGCGGTAAAAGTAGGTGTCGGCCCTGGTTCTATTTGTACAACGCGTATTGTGTCCGGGGTGGGGGTACCGCAATTTTCTGCTATTAGGGATGTCGCTGCAGTTGCTAAAAAGGTGGGTGTAAAAGTTATTGCTGATGGTGGAATCAAATACTCTGGCGATATGGTAAAAGCGATGGCTGCTGGTGCTGATGCTGTGATGATTGGCTCATTGTTTGCAGGAACTGAAGAAGCTCCTGGTGAAAGAGTTGTGTATCAGGGTCGTGAGTTCAAAAGTTATCGGGGAATGGGTAGTCTGGAAGCTATGCAGAATGGTTCGAAAGATCGTTATGCGCAAGCCGACGTTGCTGAAGTCAATAAATTGGTGCCAGAAGGAATTGAGGGACGGGTTCCCTATCGTGGCTTGTTATCATCAGTGATCTATCAACTTATCGGCGGGATGAGAACAGGAATGGGTTATGTGGGAGCTGCTACTATTGATGAATTGCATCAAAAAGCCCGTTTTGTGGGAGTAAGTGCTTCAGGGCTAAAAGAAAGTCACGTTCATGATGTAACTATAGCTAAAGAAGCCCCTAATTATCATCAATCTAACCACTAAGTGATTGAGGTATGAATGACCTTTCTGAGCCCCAAAAGCTCTCGTTTGTCGGGAATCTATCGTTTGCCTTTGTCAGAACGACGTGCTGAAATATGTCGCCTGATGAATTGGCCTCATGATTTCTTGAGCGACTATTTGCCTGAAAGTGGCCTAACTTTACAGGCAGCGGATGCCATGGTGGAAAATGCCATTGGCATTTTTGGCTTACCATTGGGCTTGGCTAGCAATTTTGTTGTTGATAATCGGCCAGTATTGGTACCTATGGCAGTTGAAGAGCCAAGTATTGTTGCTGGATTGAGCAAGGCTGCATTGTTAGTTGCAAGAGCCGGAGGATTTTCTACAAAGGTTCAGTCTTCGGTAATGATGGGCCAGATTCAAATCTTAGAGGTGTGGGATTTAGATCGAGCATTGCAGGTAATCGTCGAGAAGCGCGAAGAACTCATTTCTCTTGCTAATTCGTCATGTGCTAATTTGGTTGCACGAGGTGGCGGTTGCCTGGAAATAGGTGCGCGAATTTTGGCTGCTGATAGCGATCATCAACAAGACTATGAAAAGCCCATGTTATTAGTGGAGTTTTTTGTTGATTGCTGTGATGCCATGGGGGCCAATATTATCAATACACTCGCAGAACAGTTGGCTCCCGAAATTGTTAAATTGACCGGCGGTCGTGTTGGCTTACGTATTTTATCCAATTTATGCGACCGTAGGCTTGCAACTGCTTCTTGTGCTATTCCTTATCGTCTATTGGCTCAGGATGCTGGGGCTGATTTTGGACGTCAAATAGCGTTGAGGATTGCGGAAGCTTTTAGTTTTGCTCGTCGAGATCCCTACCGTGCATGCACTCATAATAAAGGTGTTATGAATGGTATCGATGCGTTGGCCATTGCTACTGGTAACGACTGGCGGGCTATTGAAGCAGGTGCTCACGCATACGCGGCGAGATCTGGCGTTTATCGTAGTTTGACGCATTGCAGAATTGATGATGATAAAGACTTGTTGCATTTGAATATTGAGTTGCCTTTGGCGTGTGGCATAGTTGGTGGGGCTACTAAAGTTCATCCTTCTGTTGTAAAATCTCTCACTATTTTAGGGGTGTTTGGCCAAAGTGCATCAGCATTGGCAGGCCTTATGGCGTCGGTGGGTTTGGCGCAAAATCTAGCAGCGGTATTGGCATTATCCAATGAAGGTATACAGAAAGGGCACATGAAGCTTCACGCTAAAAAATCAAGAGTGCAACTATGACTTTGAACCAAAATCGCAATTATAGTGATGTCACCGCGATGGCTGATGTGGCATTTTCATATGCGCCAGCGAAAATTATTTTAGGTGGAGAGCATGCTGTTGTCTATGGACAGTCGGCTCTTGCTCTAGCGATTGATCGTGGGGTAAGAGTAGCGGTATCGCGTGTTTCTCATGCAAACGGTCCAATTTTAAGGGCTATTAATTTAGGTTTTGTCGGCGAGGTGCGCCCGGATCCTCAGGGTCAAGGTCCCAAGGTTTTGCGCGAGGCATTGTCAAAATTACGTGAATTGATAGGTGCTGACGCCCAAGATTTGCTCATTACTGTCGACAGTGACGTTCCTGTTGGTTGTGGTTTGGGATCGTCTGCGGCGTTATCGGTGGCGCTTCTTCGAGGAATTCATCGTTTTTTTGGTCGTAATCTGAGCAAAGAAAATGAAGCGGAGTTAGCGCTTGATTTAGAAAAAATATTTCATGGTAATCCGTCAGGCATTGATCATACGGTGATTAGCGCTGGTGGACTTATTTGTTATAAAAGGAGTGAACAAAAACTTCTGATTGACCATATCTCACCGGGACGAAAATTAAAGTTTGCGATTGGTATGGCGGGCCAGCACGCGGGTACCGCACGAGCTGTCTCAGCATTGAAAGAACGAAGCAGGCGCCACCCTGATATCTATGGTCGGATTTTTTCTACTATTGGCGATGTTGTTGAGCAAATGAAATTTTGCGTACAAGAAGGAAAATTAGCCGCGCTTGGCGAGCTCATGGACGTAAATCAGGGGCTACTGAATTCATTGGGGGTGTCGACGCCAAAGCTGGAAGCATTGTGTAGTATTGCTCGAGAGCGAGGCGCTTTGGGGGCTAAGCTTACTGGAGCCGGTGGTGGCGGGGCGGTGATTGCTTTAGTCGATGACGATCCGCAATATATCGTAGAAGCTTTTCAGGCAGCCGGATATATGGCCTTTGCCACCGAGCTTGAAAAAGTGTAAATTAATTTTGTTACATAGTTTTTTGGGTGACAATATGCTTTCGACAATGGCGCATAAACAGGTTTTTTCGGTCGACCATTCCTTAAATCATGCACTGTTAGAAAATGCGCAAGCGCCGGGCAGTGAATGTTATCTTGCTCCTTTAAAATGGCAAACAGCAGATAGAGCCTTGGTTTTAGTGAAGGACAATTCATTGCTTGTGGAGCAACTCAGAGCAGATACTCAGATTACCCTGAGTTGTCGGAGTTTCGACGGTGATGAGGTATGTTTGCTTGCTCACGTGGATATTTTAGGGCCCTTGCATGCTTTGCCTGAGATGAGTAGCTGGTTGCAGGAGCAAGTATTTAGCCCAGCGAATTTGCTTGTTCTTAATGTGAAAGTCCTGGGATTAGAGGAGCTTGGTGAAAAAGCCATACTTTCTACTTTTCGTTTATGTACTTAGACTGCGGGCTGTTTTCACCAATTTGATCCGCAATGCTGGAGCTCTATCTTTCGCGAATCACTCGGGCGTTTTAAGCAATTAAGATAAACTATTTTTTTGCAGGACATCCGCAGCGCACGAAGTAAGCGAGGATGCAGCTGTCCAAGGAAATGTAGTTTGCCGACAATTGCGCATCATTTCATCCTCAAATCGGTCTAGCGTCTGCCGCCGCTATGATTCTGCACTGCTGGATTTCTGCTTGGTTGCGATTGAGTTTGCGGGCTGGCCCTTCTTTGTTGCTGAGGACCTCTGCGATGATGATGGTGATGGTGAGCTGGGTAATAGCCTTCAACATAAGGGTAAACCACGACGCCGCCATTTATGGCGCCACCATCTACATTACAGGGAACTGACTCGCCTTGGTCATCTTGGCAGCAGATTTGATTACCATCAGCATCATAGGTAATTTGGTTTTCTGGGCACAGCTGGGCCCATGTTGAAACTGTGCTTAAAAAGAGAAAGCCGCTCAAAAATATGACTTTACTCATAACATACACCCCAACCTCAGTTCACCGTTTTTATATATCAATTAGGGTAGCTCAGAGCCATTTAGAGGTCTTCTATGCTTTTTAGTGTTTTCTTCATATTTTTGCTGAAAGCCGCTCACCCAAGGGTTGTTTTTAGGCTTTGCTGTCAATTGGCTTATTCTTCAAACATTTCCTCCGCGATTTCTCTTATTTCATGATAGGTGAGATCTTCACCGGAGATTTTATCATGAATCCTTCGTTTTTGATCTTTAGTTAAACCTCTCGTTGCGTCTCTAAACTTTTCGTTTTCTTTCTGATTAAAGTTTAGGATGCTCGATTGGCGTTGTTGTTTAGGGGTTGAAGCAGTGATTTCAGCCCCTGCCGCCATACCCGTGATGCTAGGAGGATATAAGTGACTGATTGTTGGCTTATCGGCTGGCCCACTGCGGAAAGCAGCAACCGCTAAAGCATGGTCTTCGTACAGCCCCTCTAGACCGCCTATGCCAAATCGCTCTAAAGAATCCCGTGCTAATTTTTGCAAATGTGGTCCTTCGGGTAAATAGGATCCAGAACGATTATTGAACAGAGTGATTTTACCATTGGAAAACCAAATATCACCAGCGGCATACACAGGCTTTGCTTGCCCCAATAGCGAATGATCATATATTTGATGAGTCACAATAAGCTTACGCTCATGGTTAATAACATACATTAAATATGCGCTATTTAAATCTTTTATCTCTTGGGCTGAAAGCTTACAAACATGAGTATCAAAGTTTACAAAACCATCGCGCTCTGTATGGAATTTTCGAACAAAGGGTTTGCCAAATGATTTATAGTTTTTCACTGCATTAACAGCAGAAGAGCTTACTTTTCCCGTAAGATAAGCACAAGTAACGACAGACGCCGCTGCTTCTGCACGTTCTGCACCAGATGCATTTTTTAAATAATCAACGGTTTGAAAAATAGTATCAACCCGTTTCTGCATACGATCGTAAGCATCTTGATAAATTTTAGGATTTGCCTGAATCGCTTGACGCACTAAATCAATTTCCGGATTTGGGTGTAAATAGAGTAGTGAATCAGGCGTCTCTTTTGCACTAATAACTAAGCTATCATAAGCAAGCTCAGCGATTGGGATCACCACATTATCAATTGGGTATAAGAAAGTTTCAGCAGTATTAATAAGCCCTTTGGCCACACCTGAAACAATTGCACGAGCATATTCCACTACCTCATCTCCTGTGACTTCAGCTGCCATCGCTAAAACTGGATCTAAACTCCTGCAGACTTTTTCGCTGATTGAAGATGCTAATTGGTAACCAAGAAAATTATGATCGAGTGCATTATCGGCCGCAGCTATACCAACTTGAACATCTTGGCCTGCTAAAAGAGTAGTCAGGGCTGCGCCAATTCTTGCCCAATCTGCAGCCTGATGCAGTTCATCTTGCAGAGCGGCACTAGGTGATTGTGGCGTATGCTGATGGCCTTTTTCTTTGAGGGTTTCACGATCACCGATAATTGCCTCAGCGATGAATTCAGCAGTTATTGCGCTTAAAGCTGCGGAAGTGGCGCCCCGAATAGGGTCTTCAGGTTTAAGTGCTGCGCCAAGTCCAGCAGCTACAACTCCATGAGCTAATTTATGAGAGACTTTATCCAGTTTTTGTTGATAAAAAGCACTTCCAATTTGCTCTGCTGCATAAGCAGCGATCGTATCGGCAAAAGCGTTGCTCAGGCCACACTGCAGAGCGGAGCTGAGATCTTCTTGGCCTAAGGATGCTGACACAGCGCATCGTACACCTGCCTTCAAAGCATTTTTTTGTGCATGCTGCACAAATCCATTGGCCTTTTGAGGAAGTCCGAGTTCGGCTCCCAGCCCTTGGGTTAATCCAGCGCAAAGCATGGATGACGCTACTGATTTAAGACCATCTGAGGAACATAAGCTTGCAACGGCTTTGCCGATATTGCCGCCATTATTAAGCGTGCCTAGGGCCAGCTGAGAAGCGCATGAGTTTACTCCTGCAGAGACTGAAGTTGCGGCAATGCTGCCTTCAGTTAGTCCTAAAGTGCCCACGGCAAACTGTGTGCCGCAGCCTGCTGTCGCAATTCCAACTGCTAAGACTACCAGGGCTGACAAACTTGCCGACGGGCCTTGAATTTTTCGCCGAATATGTTGGTGAGCTTCTTCTAAGTGTTCAAGAGTGAGAGGGCCCTCGACTTGGCGTATATGCTCTAAGAAATCATTGGTATGACCTTTAACCAATTCCGCTATGGTCTGATTGGAACTAATGTCTAAGATGCCGGAAATCTCCGGAGGAGAGCAGGTTTCATGGCTTTCTGCAGAATCTATGCGCTTTTGCCAAAAGATACTCGAGCTGCTGCATTGATGAGAAGAGCTACTGGTATTCCTTCCTTGCTTGAGCTGAACTGGACCCTGGGTGCGAATTGAAGCATGAGGTGTTCGAATCTTCGGCTGTGTTAGACTCACGCCTTTTTCTGCGTCGATCGATATTTCTTCAGCAAAATCAAATTCAGCACCTCGTGATTTTGCAGAAGCTACAAGGCCTTGTGAAGACTTGCTATTGCTGAACCAGCCACCTTTTTTGCGCTCGCTAATGGATTGTTCATGAAGATCATGAACCGCAGGAATGTTAAGGCTTCCTCCAGCTTTGAGCTCGAGCCTTTTTCCTTTAAGTTGAGGTGCCGCTAAATCAGCTGACCCGCCAACTAGAACACGCATATCTCCCGCTGATTCATGAGACGAAACATGCTGGTGAAGGGTATCAGTGACTACTGTGCGACGTTTTCTTTTGCTCGCATATTGTTCAATGCGTCGCTGAGCAAGGTCAACTGGTACATCCATTAGATTGGCCAATGCTTCAATATGTGTGCCAATGCGCGAGCGCGTTTCAGCACCAATAAAGTTCATATCACCACCGGCTAACAAAACTAAGAGACCGTCGGTATGAACACGTGCTTGCAGAGAAATGCGATCCGCATAGCTTTGACCAGAGTACGCGCGCTCAGTTTGGCTTTCCAATGTAAGATCGCCGGTCAATGCAGCCAACAGGGCATTTTCTTCAACGCGAATATCAGCGTGTGAAGTGAGGTTTTCTGATGCGACGATAGCCACATCGCGCGCAGCAATTTCACCGCATAAAGTAACACTACTCAAAGAGCATAAAGAGCTTGGCACCGACGTAGAAGTAACTGAAAAAGATGCCTCTGCTCGTTGAGAGCTGGCATCTTCTTCTAGAGCTTCTACTGCCGCGGGGTTTTCTAAAAGGTGACGCACGAAATGCTGCTGCAGCAAAGGACTATCTTTGAGATATGCCACTGCTTCGTCTGCTTTAAGGCCAGCTGGAATAATCCCTAAGGCTAAAGCTTTGATTTTTCCGCCGCGCTGACCGCGAGATTCTTCAATTATTTGCTGAGGGATAAAGAGAACTGGATCAAGTTGAGTAAGTCCAGCTTCATTGGTGAATTCACGATAATAAATGACTGGTTTTCGAGGCAATGGGATTGTGGAAGGCGAGTTCTTGATAACCAAAGCATCAGAAAAAACATTTGCTGCTTCGATAGCCGCTGGATTTTCACTCAAGTATTCGCTCATATTGCGGTGCAGCTGCTGTATGAATGCTTTATTGATAGGCACGCCAGTTTCAATAAAACCACGACCCAATTTTTCCTGACAGCTTGCTTGGACAGCCTCGATTAATAAGCGAGGGCTCAAACTCATGAGCAAATAAGATTGTGGATGCTTAAAAGTGCCTTGAGAAGTCAAAGCAAAGATATCTTGTTGAATAGCATGGTAAAATTTTTGCGCTTTGCTTGAGCTAAACCAATGGCTTTCTTGCAAGACAAAGAGCACAGGTAACTCATCGCTCTGAATTGCCGATTGCAGCGGAACTGCGGAAGGTGGTGGTAAAAAAAGATCGCTAAGCGAGGGCAGTTCAGGAGTTAAAAAACGTAAAGCGCTATGAGGCATTCCGCGTTCTAGCCGTCGTTGCTGCTCAGCAAGAAACGTTTCTAAGGTTGCAGCATCATTCACTTTGGTAGTTGCAGCATGGAAGCGATGCTGCCCTAAATCCTGCAAAGGGGTTTTTTGAGGAACAAAATAGGGATTGGGGCTACCAAGTGCTAAGCCACCTTCAACGGGAATGAGTAAAAGCGAGCCGCTCACATTACCTTGTAGACGAGTATCGCGTGCTGGCAAAATGGCTGCTGCTCCAAAACTCGTTTCGGCAGGAAAAATAGTGCGGTGTTCGGTAGAAAATTTGGTTCGTGTATAAAAAATGTTGAGCGGATTGTGGGCGGATATCATTCTCGGCATCCACTGTGGGCCAAACGCAGGAAGGTCTGGCGTCTTCAGAAGCTGTTGTGCTTCGGGAGTGGCATCCCAAAACTTTTGCATCAAGCCGGTGTCAACATCAACTGCTTCGATAGTGATCTCAGGTGACTTATGCTGAACATGAAGGATGCTACCTTCATTGATAATCGCCGAAGATTTATGACCGCGCAAAATACCGTTAACTCTGAGCTGTGCCGCATCGCTGAGAATATATTTTTTATGTATGGTAGTTAAAGTTGGTCGTCGCCAGTGGCCGGTTCGATGTATAAAACTAAGGTCACCGACAGCGCGTTTAAGGGTGAGTTTGCCAGCTCCTTGCATCGCAAAATCTCTTTGGATCTCAAGAGAGCCTGTTTCAATGATTGAATCCTTGTTCGAATTAAGAAGCAAGCTGCCTAATCGAATAATACCGTAATCAAGTAAGGGACCATGAATTTCAGCACTTCGCCTTACGAGAAGCGCTGCTCCGTTTGGCACCATCACCGGCATGGAGAACTTGATGCCGTCGTCTACACTACTGTAGATTTTACCTTTAAAGTTACAGTTCACGTCGCTTATGCGGACGATGCGGGGGTGATGCGGGTCAAAGATTGCATAAGAAGCTCGGGTTTTATCTTCTACCAATTCGCCAACGTTGACGCCTAAGGGAGCACAAATTGACGCTTCTTTTGCAGCAATGACGCCTTGTCTCAGTTCGAAAACGCTGGCATCAACACTGAAGGCACCTTGTTCCATAATGAATTCAGGAGCCGGCGTCGATTCACTGGGCCCTTCTGGGTTCTTTTGGATGATAACTGCTGCTTGAGGTGCATAAATACGGATTCCTTTGGCTTTTATAGTGCCAGAGAATACTATTTGTTGTTCAGGTGGTTGAGAGCGATCGATGGATAAAAATGGCACCCGGAACGCATCAGAATTTTGAATGGTGAGGGTTCCGTGCGTTTCAAAGTGAGCGTAGGGAAAGAGGAAATTTTCTCCTTTTTCAATTGTAACGAAAAGGTGATCGCAATGAATGCTTTCGCTTGGGGGCAGCTCAGAAGCTTTAAAATGACAGCGGGGTGATTGAGGCCCTGCGGCAAAAGTCTTGAGTGTGGTTAGAAAACCAATAATTATAAAGTAGCAAAAAAGATTTTTTTTATTCATAAAACACTTTAAATATATGTATACATTATTGATTAAAAATTAACGCATATGAAAGATGAGATATAATATGTTATGTTTCATATTAAACAAGGCAGTATTTAAAGTATTTAATCTGTATTATAGTTTATTTTAGTAATGGCAGTGAGGTCTAGGGTGAGGGACCGAAATGAACCTTGTGTTAAGCTAAATAATCTGGCGTAAAAAGCGGGCTATTTGCTTTGTTTGCATAGAAGGTGAGAGTGCATGAAGCTTGCTCACTTCCTGATTCGAGTGAGCTTGCAGCGTTTCGTCAAAATGCAGAATTTTTTCATCAACTCGCAGAGCCATTGGGTTAAGGCCCAAAAGATTCAAACCATCGAGTTGCCTCACTCGCGATAAAGCAACATAACCCATGCCTGGCACGAAACATTTAGAAAGATCCATCTCTGCTGCATCTAAGCTCATTCCTTGGCTTTTGTGAATGGTAATTGCCCAGGCCAAACGAAGAGGAAATTGCGTAATTGAGGCCTTTTTGGTTGAATCCTCTAGGAAAGACCATTCTTCAGCAACTATGTCTATATGCCGACCTTTGCTTTTTATGGTCGGACCATTTTTTCCTGTATCCGTGACTGTAGCAAGTGTGCCATTCACATATTTTTTTTCAAAATTATTTCGCACACACATCACCAAGGCATTTTTTTTCAGCTTCAGTGTTTCGGGCGCCAAGCAATTTTTCTTGAGTGCCCCCGTGAGTAGTTCCGGTCCTTCGCTGGTCATGGCATATTCCGCTACTTCACCAGGCAGGGCATCAAGGTGCTTCTGATTGATAAGATCAACGTCCACATTATGGGTATAAAGTCGCGTAGCTACTATTTCTGGGCCAAAATTTCGACGATAACAGGCTCGCAATGGAGTGAGCGTGTTTTCTCCAACATTGCCTCTTCTTATGTCATTGAGAACTGAGAGGAGTCCGTCATCAGTTTGACGATGCTGCTCTTGAAGGTAAGCAATTTTTAGCTCGGCCTTGGCCCATGATTGCGCAGCAAAGGCAAATAGCGCCTCCTCACCATTTTTGCTTACGGGAGGCAACTGAAAGAAGTCACCGCAGAAAATGACCTGCAAGCCGCCAAAAGGTGCTTCATTGGCTCTAATTTGGCGCAAAACCTGATCCACCAAATCGAGCTGAAATGAGTGTAGCATTGAAATTTCATCAATTATCAACACCATGGCTCGACTCATTCGCTTTTTGAGTCGTTTATCCTTTTGCATGCCGTCAATTTGAAGGCGTGTAAGAACTTCGCGCACGCCAATTCCTGCCCATGAATGAATGGTAATTCCGTTGAGTCTAGTTGCGGCAATGCCCGTAGATGCCGTAACGGCGACTTTAACCTTATGCTCACGTAAATACGCTATATATTGGTTGAGCACATAAGTTTTACCAGCACCTGCAGCACCAGTGAGGAAAATGTTGTGCCCAAGTTTCATTAAGGTGAGAGCTTCTTCTTGTTTCATGCTTCAATAATGCCATAGAGAAAAAAACCATAAAGACCCTGCATTTGCTCAAAAAGCGGGCATGTTATTGACAGTTCAATGAATTCTTGATTAATAGTGTGCGCAACAGGCGCGTAGCTCAGTTGGTTAGAGTGCTACCTTGACATGGTAGAGGTCGACGGTTCGAGCCCGCCCGCGCCTACCACAATTTCCCCCAACAATTTAGGTGAAGCATGGGTCAACTTTCCGTTATTTTGCCGGATGGCAGTGCTAAGTCTTTGCCGCTCGGCAGCACGAGTGCCGATCTAGCACAAGCAATTTCACCAGGTCTTGCTAAGGTAGTGGTTGCCGCCAAAGTCAATGGCGAAGTCGCTGATTTACGCGATGTGCTTCCCGAAGGGGCGCGAGTCGAATTGCTTAAAATTGAATCAGCTGTTGGTCTTGATACCTTACGCCATAGCTGTGAGCATATTTTAGCAGCTGCGGTTTGCCAGCTTTTTAAGGGTGCTCAAGTAACTATGGGACCTAAAAGCCACGAAGACTTATTTTATTATGATTTTGATATCGGACGTCCTTTCACTCCAGAAGATTTAATTGCCATTGAAGAGCGTATGAAAGCACTTATCAAAGATAAAGTGCCTTTTACAAAATCAATGGTTTCAAAAGCGCAGGCACATGAGCTTTTTGAGGCTAATGGCCAAAAATACAAGAAGGAGATCATTGATTGGATTCCTGATGAGCGCGTGAGTCTTTATCAATGTGGTGATTTTATAGATTTGTGTCGCGGGCCTCATCTACCTCATGCAGGTTTTATTAAGGCATTTAAGTTAATGTCGAGTTCAGGGTCCTATTGGCGAGGTGATTCTTCTCAGCCAATGTTGCAGCGTATTTCCGGCATTGCTTTTTCTTCGCAAGCTCAGCTTGATGATCATTTGCACAAATTGGAAGAGGCACAAAAGCGCGATCATCGCAAAATCGGTCAGCAGTTAGAACTTTTTCAGGTATCAGAGCGTTTTAATAGTTATCCACAGCGCCATGGCATTGCTGAGTTAGTGGTAAGTGGCTCTTATAATGAATCAGCAAGTGCACGAGTAGCTGAAGTAGTTAATGGTGGCTGGGTCACTCGTCTCAAAGAGATTTTTACCGAAGCACAATTTTCAGTTTCAAATTTTTCGCTATTTGCGCGCCAGCACCCAACTGAAAAAGATTTTGATCTGGATGTGCGTTTACATATTTCCACTTTGAATTCCGAACAGCGCAAAGAAATTTTGGCGCTTGAACAATCGGTGATTGAGAAATTCCCGGACGGTGATTTTAAGATCAATATTGAGACCCAAATTAGGGAAGAGATTGGACCCGGTTTGGTAATTTGGCTGCCAAAGGGCGGTAGGTTGCGCAGTACCATTGAGGATTTGTCGCGTAAGCTGCACTTTGAAGGTGGCTACGATATGGTTTATTCTCCACATATTGCAAAAAGTGATCTGTGGAAAGTATCTGGGCATTGGGATTTCTATAGGGAAAGTATGTTTTCCCCAATGGTTATCGATGGCCAAGAATATGTGCTCAAGCCGATGAACTGTCCTTTTCACTGTCTAGCCTATAAAAATCGGCCGAAAAGCTACCGGCAGCTACCTCAGCGCTTAGCGGAGTTTGGCACGGTTTATCGTTACGAATTAGCCGGCGTCATGCATGGCTTAATGCGGGTTCGCGGCTTTACTCAAGATGATGCTCATATTTTCTGCCGTACTGATCAAGTAGAAGCAGAAGTTGATCGGGTAATTGCCTTTGTTTTGCGCATGTTGCGGGTATTTGGCTTCTCTAAATTTGAAGTTAATTTATCAACCAGGCCGGCTAAATCCGTGGGTTCCGATGAACAATGGGAAATGGCTGAGCGGGCGCTGAAATTAGCCATCGAAAAAAGTGCGTTGCCTTTTTCCGTTGATGCGGGAGGCGGTGCTTTTTATGGTCCGAAAATAGATATTAAGCTGAAAGATTGTTTAGATAGAACCTGGCAATGTTCTACGGTACAGCTCGACTTTAATAATCCGGCGCGTTTTGATTTGACCTATGTTAATCAAGAAGGACAAAAAGAGCAGCCAGTGATGATTCATCGCGCTTTATTTGGATCTATCGAGCGTTTTATCGGCGTACTTATTGAAGAATATGCGGGCGCTTTTCCGATGTGGCTTGCGCCCGAGCAAATAAGAATTTTGACTATTGCGGATAGGCACTTGGAATACGGTGAGACACTTTCTCAGGAGCTCATAAAAGCGGGATTGAGAGTTTCGATGCCTGAAGTCAGCGAAAAGCTGGGCGCAAAAATTCGCCAGGCGCAATTGGATAAAATTCCGGTGATGCTGGTGATCGGGGATAAAGACCAGGAAAGTGGTGGCGCCTCGGTGAGACTTCGTTCAGGTGAAGATCGTGGTTTTATGAAAATGAACGATCTAGTGGAATATTGTAAACAGCAGGCGATTATTCCAGATGGTAATGTCTAATTATACCCCATTGCGCTGAGCTTTTTTCTTAGGCACAAAAGCCAGTGCGATACGTTTATGGAGGTGGGTTATTATTCACGGACGATTAACAACATTTTTACGGGGACCAATGCCCCCTAACCCAATGGGCGCAAGGCCGCAGCGGGCAAATGACGAAATACGTACGAATCGGCGCATCCGAGTTCCAGAAGTGCGAATTACTTCAATTGAGGGTGAAGAACTTGGTTCCATAAACCCGGTAATGAGCACCTTTGACGCTCTTAGGATGGCTGAAGCTCGGGGCTTGGATTTGGTTGAGGTATCTCCCACAGCGCGCCCTCCTGTCTGCAAGATAATGGACTATGGTAAGTACAAGTATCAGCAGGGGAAAAAAATCGCTGAGGCGAAAAAGAAGCAAGTCCAAGTTTTAGTGAAAGAAGTAAAGTTTCGGCCAAAAACCGATATTGGCGATTTTAATACTAAAATTAATCATTTGCGTAAATTTTTGAGCGAAGGAAATAAAGGGAAAATTACCGTTAATTTCCGCGGTCGAGAAATTGTGCATGTGGATCTTGGTTTTGCCATGGCAGCGCGAGTTGCTGAAGCGGTAAGTGATATTGCTATTGTAGATATGGCGCCCAAGAGAGAAGGTCGTGCGGTATCTATGATTTTGAGGCCAAAATAAAGATATTATTTAGGTGAGGATAATAATGTTTATGATTTATAGAGCATAGTGTTGTTATCCCCATTGCAAAGTTCATGAAGTTTTATTAGCTTAGGCATTTAATTTTCAATAGTAATTAAGAAGGGAAGAGTATGGCTGGATGCAAAAAGTCTCGCGGGCTAAGTAACCCAAAGATGAAGACCAAGCGAGCGGCAGCAAAAAGGTTTTCGTTGACTGGAACCGGTCGCATAAAGTTTAAGCATAAAGGATTGCGACACTGCTTGAGTAATAAAAACCGCAAGCGAAAGCGAGGATTGCGTCAGGCTGGTTATTTATGCAAGTCAGATGAGAAATTATTAGTTAGATGCATTATCGCTTAATACAAGCGGAAATAATTGGAATAGGAGTAAGTGGTGGTTGGAGTAAAACAAAAGAAAGTCCTTAAGCGTGCTTCGGGATTTTACGCTGGTAAGGGCCGTTGGTACAGAATGGCGAAAGAAGCTGTTCAACGCTCTTTGGCTTATGCTTATCGTGATCGTAAAGCAAAAAAACGTACTTTTCGTCAATTGTGGATTGCCCGTATTAATGCGGCTGCTCGATTGAACGGCTTCAGTTATAGCCAATTCATGGATAGCATGAAAAAGAAAGGCGTGGCGCTCGACCGAAAAGTGCTTGCTGACATCGCTTTTGATGATGCGCAAGGATTCAAGGCTGTGGCAGATTTCGTTCGTAAGTAATAAAATCAGTTGATGATGCAGGAGTGGTTTGATGTCGGATACTGATGCGGCCAGCCTCATCAATAGTCTGGATTCTTTCGAGAAAGAGGCGCAGCACATTTTATCGGATGCTTTAAGCGAAGAACAAATTGAGCAAGCGCGAGTTAATTTTCTTGGAAAAAAAGGCCATATTTCTTTGCTCTTACGCAAGTTAGGTTCTTTATCTGCGGATGATCGGCCTAGCGTGGGAGCAAAAGCTAATAGTGTGCGCCAAAATATTGAAACTTGGATCGATACTCGTTTGGCTGCCATAGAGCAGAATAAACGGCACAAAGAATTAAGTCAGGTAGTTGATACTTCGTTGCCCGGCAAGAGTTTTCCTTGTGGTTCACTGCACCCTATAACTCAGACTTCTGAGCGCATTTTAGCGGTTTTGAATCGTCTGGGTTTTCAGCGTGTGTCAGGACCTGAAATAGAACACGACTTTTTTAATTTTGAAGCACTTAATATACCCAAAAGTCATCCAGCTCGGGATATGCAGGATACCTTCTATATAGAAGATGATATTGTGCTGCGTACGCACACAAGTCCCGTTCAAGTGCGTACTATGCTGGCACAAAAGAAACCGCCTATGCGGGTGGTAAGCTTTGGTAGGGTTTATAGGCGTGATCATGACGTCACTCATTCGCCGATGTTTCATCAAATTGAAGGTCTTTATATAGATAAAAATGTTACTTTTGCTGATTTGAAAGCTACAGTAAAAGCTTTTATCGAGGGCGTCTTTTCAGCTGGTTGCGCGATGCGGATGCGGCCTAGTTATTTTCCTTTTACGGAACCTTCAGCTGAAATTGATATGGCTTGTTTTGAATGCAAAGGAAAAGGCTGTCGTCTGTGCAAAAATACTGGCTGGATTGAAATCATGGGAGCGGGCATGATTGACCCAAATGTTTTACGAGCTGCCCGTATTGATCCAGAAGAATATTCGGGTTTTGCTTTTGGCCTTGGAGTTGAGCGGGTATCCATTCTTGAATTTGGCATTCCGGATATCAGGCTTTTATTTGAAAATAGCGAACGATTCTTATCTCAATTTTAATTTAAAAGGCGTGCTGTCATGCGCATTAGTTGTAACTGGCTTCGTGAATTAGTTGAGATACCTGCTCATTTGGATGTTCAAGAGCTTGCGCGCTTGCTGACAATGGCTGGGCTTGAGATTGAAGCTATTGAGAGCTTGAACAATGAGTCTGGCGAGTCAGATATTTTATTGACCGTTAACGTTACCCCTAATCGTCCTGATGCGCTCAGTCATTATGGTATTGCGCGAGAGCTTTCGGCTTTGCTCAATGTGCCCTGCTTATTCCCGTCAGAAATTTCTCAAAATTTGAGTGCTGACGAAGAGTTGAAGATCGAGGTGCGGGCAAGTGATGCATGCCAGCGTTATTCTTGCTGTGTGCTTGATGGAGTTAAAGTTGGTCCCAGTCCGCAATGGTTGCAAACGCGCTTAGCTGCAATGGATATTAGGTCTATAAATAATGTAGTGGATATTACTAACTATATAATGTTCGAAATGGGCCAGCCTTTGCATGCGTTTGATTATGCGACCTTGGCTCAGCGTAAGGGAAAGACCGAAGTTGTGGTGAGGTATGCTCAGGCAGGTGAAGAGCTTGTTACCTTGGATTCACAAAGTCGCACGCTTAAAGCTAGTGATTTAGTAATTGCTGATGCTCGTGGGCCCATTGCTTTGGCTGGGGTTATGGGTGGGCAAAACACTGAAGTAAAAGCTGCAACTACGAAAATTTTGTTGGAGTCGGCCTATTTTGAGCCTGCGGGTGTGAGGCGTACCAGCAAAACGCAAGCTCTTTCCACTGATGGAAGTTATCGTTTTGAGCGCGGAGTGGATCCAAATGCGGTAAAGCAGGCTCTCTTAAGAGCTGCTTCTTTGATAAGCGAAGTAACTGGGGCTCGTCTTGTTTCACTGACCGATTATTATCCGCATGCAATTAAGGCTGTTGAGGTGGCTGTTTCGCTCGCGCGTGTACTCAAAGTATCTGGACTACCGGCAAACGCGGTTTCGATGCACGATATTGAGCGCATTTTAACGGCTTTGGGTCTCACAAAACTCAGAGAAGAAAAAGGCGAGACAGTTTTTGCTGTGCCAACCTCTCGGCCAGATTTAACCAGGCCTATTGATTTAGTTGAAGAAGTTTTGCGTATCGTTGGTTATGACAAAATTCCCGAAAAAGCAGCTGCAGCTATTTCTCAGCCAGTGCTTGGCGTTGATAAGAGTGAAGTGCTTTCTAAGGTGCAACATACATTGATGTTCGCGGGTTTTCACGAAGCAGTTAATTTAGCTTTTGGATCACCAGAAAAAATAACTGCCATTTTGCCTTATGCGGAGCAATGCATTCATATCAAAAATCCTTTGGGTGCTGATATGAGCGTTATGCGGCAAAGTCTGCTGCCGAAATTACTTGATAATGTGGCCTTGAATAGTCGGCAAAGCATCAATGATTTAAGGCTATTTGAACTGGGGGCAATTTTTGTGCCTAAGTTTGAACATAGTTCTGAGCATTATGGTACAGAAGCGGCACATCAAGAATCCTGGGCTGACGAACGGCTGCATGTGGCCGCAGTTCTTAGTGGCAATTATGGTTGGACTGGAACTGATAGTATCACCCTGCCAGCAGATTTTTATGCCATAAAAGGAGTGCTCGGTCAGCTTTTGCGGCAGCTTGGTTGTTCCACAGAATCGTTGATTCCCAATATTGAATTTAAGCGTAATGCGCAAACGCTGCCTTTTTTGCACCCTCAATCGGCTGTTTCGGTAAAAGCTTCCACCAGGTCTTCAGCGATTATTGAGGGATTTGTTGGTCAGTTGCACCCTGATTTGATGGCAACCTTTGCTTTGACTAAACCGGTCTTCTTGTTTGAACTTAACCTTTCTCCTGTTTTGGTTAAGGGAATGGGGAAAAAAATGTTTTCGCCCATCGCTAAGTTTCCTGGTATTGAAAGAGATTTGGCTTTGGTTGTAGACGAAAGGGTTTTTGCGGGTGAGCTCACCTCCTTTATTGCGTCACAGCCAATGCTAACACCTTATTTGCAAAACATTCGAGTATTCGATGTTTACCGTGGCTCTTCTTTGCCCGAGTCAAAAAAGTCCGTTGCCTTGTCATTATTTTTTCAAGATGCACAAAAAACCATGACTGATGAGCTGGTCAATTCACTGATGGCTCAGCTTATACCTGCTTTAGCTGAAAGATTTGGGGCAGCAATCAGATAGTTGTTTTTGTTGGCAAAATTTTGAAATTCTTCCTGATCCATACTACTATTGGAACTAGGTGCTTTTGGGGAGAGCAAAATGGCAGTGAAGGTAAAACCTACGTCAAAACACACGCTGACTAAGAAAGAGATTTCCAGCCTTATTCATAAACAAATGGGTTTGCCTATTGCTGAAAGTGCGGCGATGGTGGAGCTCGTCTTTGAAACCATGAAGGCATGTTTGGCTGAGGGTAAGGAGCTTAAAATTTCTCGTTTTGGTAATTTTCATTTACACGATAAAGATTCACGTCGAGGAAGAAATCCGCAGACGGGAGAAGCCATTGAAATTGTCAAAAGACGGGTGGTGTCTTTTAGTGCAAGCCAGGTTTTGCGAGATATTTTGCTTGGTGATGAAAGCAAAACGAAAATATAAGAAGTGCTAAAATTGCGGGGGTGCATTTTGGATGTTGAAACTTGTGTTGATTTTTCATTGCCAGAAAAAGATTATTTTAAGATGGCAGAGGCTTGCGATCTCTTGGGGATAAGGCCCCATGTGCTGCGTTATTGGGAGACTGAATTTTCTCAAGTAAAGCCTCATATGTCAAAATCGGGCCAACGGCTCTATCGTCGAACTGATGTGGAGACTTTGGCGAGGATTTATCAGCTGCTGTATCGCAAGAAGTTTACTATTGCTGGTGCAAAACAGGCATTGCGGACCATGTCAGAATGCTCATCTCCTAGTATTTCTGAACAGTCTGAATCGATGGCGAATGTGGAGATAATGTCGGCTATCGAGCAAGCGACAAGTTTTGCGGATAATTCTGTATTTGCTCAGTTAGAACCTCAAGGTCTTCCTGAGTTGGACGCATCAGGTATGGCCCAAATTCATCATGAGAGCTTAATGATCGATGTGCCAGTCATGGAGGATGAGCGGGCCAACATTGAAAATGACGTTGAACCGCTTGTATTCGTTGAGCGTCCAGTAATCGAGCCATTTATGGTTGATCAAGTACACAACTTTGGTTCAAATGAACTCCGCGAGCAGCTTGTTATAGTGCGGACCAAGTTAGAGAAGGCGATGCAATATTTTACCAGACAATACGATGGCCTCCCGAGTATAAATTAAAGGTATTGTGTTTAAGAAAACCAATGAGCGTGAGATCAAATTTATCGGCATGCTCAACGGCCAAACTTGATGGCGCTCCAATAGCCGCAATTATAGATATGGCGGCTTTGGCAGCTTTTTGAATGATCTCAACGCTCACTCTGCCACTGAGGAGTAAAATTGACGGCATCGGATTTTCTGATTGCAGTTGGTTTCCAATGAGTTTATCGAGAGCGTTATGGCGTCCGACATCTTCTTTCAAAGCGAGGAGGCTGCCACTACTATCAAAAAAGGCTGAGGCATGAAGTCCACCTGTTTGATTAAAGTTTATTTGATATTCCCGCATTTTGTCCGGAAGACCATAAAAAAGGCTGGCATTCACCTGGTTGCGAGTAAGTGAGACGGCGGGATAACAATTAAAAGCTAAAGGGTTTGAGGTTTTTCCGCACATGCCACAGCTAGAAGCACTAAAAGAAAAACGTTCGCTCTGACTAAATATTGGCCTAAGATATGGTTTTAGCTTGACGCGAGCACTGTTTTGATTTGTGACTATATCAGCAATATCAGAATAGGTATTGATTACACCTTCGCTGAATAGAAATCCAATAACGAGCGCAAAGTCGTCTCCAGGCGTACGCATGAGGAAAGCCAAGGTCTTTTCTTTTCTTTTTTTGATCGTTCCCCATTCAATGCGAATATGCAGTGCTTCTTCGCTTGCAATAAAATCCCAGCTTCGTTTGCTGCCTTCAATGGAAAATTTTTCAATTGGAATGTGTACTCGACTGTTATTGACAGAAAGGGGCATGTTATCCATGGGTTGTTTTGACGGTTATTTCTTGTTAACAGTGAATAAAATAGGACGCAACTATGAAGATTCATGAGTATCAAGCTAAAGAAGTTCTGCGCTCGCATGGTGTCGCAGTTCCAGAAGGCAAGGCCTGCTTTCAGCTCCAACAAGTAACAGACGCTGTTTTGGGCATCGGCTTTCCCTGTGTTATTAAGGCACAAGTGCATGCCGGTGGCCGTGGGAAAGGGGGCGGCGTTAAAGTTGTAACCGATATGTCTGCTGCGCTTAACTTTGCGGAGAATATCCTGGGGGCAATGCTCATTACGCCGCAAACCACCGATGAAGGGCAAAAAGTTAATAGCGTTTTGGTGGAGAAGGCCAGTCAAATTGAGAAAGAGCTTTATTTAAGTCTAGTAATGGATCGGGAAAAAGGGCGCGTGTGTATTATGTCTTCGTTAGAAGGCGGCATGGATATTGAAGAAGTTGCAGCAGCTCGGCCCGAAAAAATAATTAAAGAGTGGGTTGATCCTGCAGTATCCTTGATGCCGTATAAGATAAGAAATATTGCTCATCAGTTAAATCTCACCGGAGAGTTAGCCAAAAAATTCGCTCATTTATTGAACGGACTTTACACCGCTTTTATCGCATCTGATGCGTCCTTGATTGAAGTTAATCCCTTGGTAATAACGAGGAGTCAGGAGCTAATAGCTTTGGATGCCAAGATTGATATTGATGATAATGCGTTGTTTCGGCAGAAAAAGATTCAAGAAATGTATGATCCAAGTCAAGATGATCCGCGCGATGTTGAAGCCCAATATCATGGTCTCAGCTACGTTGCTCTTGAAGGTGATATTGGCTGCATGGTTAATGGCGCAGGTTTAGCAATGGCTACCATGGACATTATTAAGCAGGTTGGGGGAAAACCAGCTAACTTTTTAGATGTGGGGGGTAGTGCTACTCAAGACAAAGTTAAGCAAGCACTCAAAATTATCTTGCAAGATAAGCAGGTCAAAGCCATTTTTATTAACGTCTTTGGAGGCATTGCAAAATGCGATGTTATTGCGCTTGGGATTTTAGGAGCTGCCCAAGAACTTGGTATTAGTGTGCCGCTGGTTGTGCGTCTTGAAGGCACCAATGTTGAGCAAGGAAAAGAAATTTTAAAGAACTCGAAATTGTCAATTACTCCAGCTGACGGCATGTTAGATGGCGCGCAGAAAGTTGTTGCTGCAGCCAGTGCGTTGAGGAACTAGCCATGAGTATTTTAGTAGATAAATCCACGAAAGTTATTGTTCAAGGTATCACCGGCGGAGCAGGCGCTTTTCACGCGCAACAAATGCATGAATATGCTCCTCGTTTGGTCGGAGGGGTGACCCCAGGAAAAGGTGGCCAAATTTTTCAAAATCTGGTGCCAATTTTTGATACGGTAAAAGAAGCAGTACAGGAAACAGGAGCTGATGCTTCGGTTATTTATGTACCCGCACCATTTGCTGCAGACGCCATTATGGAGGCTGCTGAAGCGGGCATAAGACTTATTGTGTGTATTACTGAAGGTATTCCTATTTTAGATATGCTCAAAATTAAGCCGGCGATTAAGTCTTATGGTGCGCGTCTTATTGGGCCAAATTGTCCTGGAGTTATTACGCCAGGGGAATGTAAAATCGGCATTATGCCGGGCCAAATTCATAAGCCGGGCAAAGTTGGCGTCGTGTCGCGTTCAGGAACTTTGACTTATGAGGCAGTGCATCAGCTGACCTCTTTAGGTATTGGTCAGTCGAGTTGTGTGGGAATCGGTGGTGATCCAATAAATGGCACAAACTTTATCGATGTTCTTTCGTTATTCGAGAAAGATCCTAACACTGAAGCCATAGTGATGATCGGTGAAATTGGGGGCACTAATGAAGAAGAAGCTGCTGATTTCATAAAATCTAAAGTTACCAAGCCAGTGGTTGGCTTCATTGCTGGTCTGACAGCGCCCCCAGGCAGACGTATGGGGCACGCGGGTGCTATCGTTTCTAATGGTAAGGGCACTGCTGAAGAAAAAGTGAAGGCCTTTGAGCGTGCTGGGGTTGCAGTATCTCACTCTGTAGCTAGAATCGGTCATACTTTGGCTGAAATTTATCCTAGAAAGTGAGTGTTATGACTGCAGTAGCTAATCCTCCCGTAAGAGTTCGAATCGCGCCGTCACCAACGGGGGATCCGCATGTTGGTACGGCCTATATGGCTTTATTTAACACCGCCTTTGCCCGTAAAAATGGTGGGTCCTTCATTATTCGCATCGAAGATACCGATCAAAAGCGTTCAAATCCAGCATCGGAAGCTGCCATTTTATCTTCTTTAAAATGGCTAGGTTTTTCTTGGGATGAAGGTCCTGATGTCGGTGGCAACTATGGCCCTTATCGTCAAAGCGAGCGCCTAGATATTTATCAAAAACATGTGCAGAAGCTTTTAGATTCGGGCCATGCCTATTGGTGTACCTGTTCAGCAGAGCGCCTTGATGAGGTACGTAAAAGGCAACTAGCCCTTAAACAGCGTCCTGGCTATGACAGACATTGTCGAGATAAAGGTTTTGAGAAAAGTCCTGCGGCAGTAGTGCGACTCAAAACGCCTCTTACTGGAAAAACGGAAGTAAACGATGCTTTGCGTGGCATGGTGACTTTTGATAATACGGAAGTAGATGATCAGGTTTTGCTTAAAAGTGACGGTTTTCCCACCTATCATTTGGCCAGCGTTGTTGATGATCGACTGATGGAAATTAGTCATGTGATTCGTGGAGAAGAATGGATCAGCTCAACGCCTAAGCATGTGTTATTGTATCAATTTTTCGGATGGCAGGCGCCAGTATTTTGCCATTTACCTTTACTAAGAAATGCTGACAAAACCAAGGTTTCCAAACGCAAAAATCCAGTATCCTTGAGCTATTTTAAGGAAGCGGGTTACTTGCCAGACGCTATGCTCAATTTTCTCGGCCTTATGGCGTTTTCGCTGGCTGATGGTCAGGAAATGTTTACCCTAGATGAGTTTATAGCTCAGTTTGAGCTTGGTCGTATTTCACTTGGCGGTCCGGTTTTTGATCTGAAAAAGCTTTTATGGCTTAATGGACGTTATTTGCGAGAAAAACGTTCAGATGCGCAAATTGTCAGTTATTTGCAGGACCAACTTTTTTCGACCCATTACTTATCGCAAGTCGTCAATTTGGTTAAAGAAAGAGTAGAGAAGTCCGAAGATTTTATCGGTTATGCTGATTTTTTCTTTGCGGCTGAAGTTCACCCTGATCTCAAGAGTCTCATTCTCAAGGGCCGTGATCTCAAAGAAACTCTAAAAATTCTGAACCTATTGGTAGAAAAGATTGATGAGCAAATTAATTTTGATGCTTCCAGTCTTGAGGCGGCCATGCGAGAGTTCTGCGAGAAAAATGAAATCAAAACAGGTGATTTATTTATGCCTATTCGCCTGATAGTGACTGGTAAAAAGGCTTCGCCACCGCTATTTGACACCATGTCAGTACTTGGTAAAGAGCGCTGTCGAACTCGCATGAGAAAAGCCATCGAAAATTTAAAAGCATATAAGGAGTAAATTATGGAAAGAACATTATCAATTATTAAGCCAGATGGCGTTAAACGTCAGCTCAAAGGCGCAATTATTTCTCGTTTTGTGAACGAAGGCCTTGATGTAGTGGCTGCTAAGATGAAGGTATTAAGCCATCATGAAGCAAAAGGTTTCTATGCAGAACATAAAGAACGTCCATTTTTTGCTGACTTAGTAGAGTATATGTGCTCAGGTCCAGTATTGCTTATGGTGTTGGAAGGTGAAGGTGCGGTTAAGAAAAATCGCGCTATCATGGGTGCTACTAATCCTCAGCAAGCTGAAGAAAATACCCTGCGAAAGCTTTTTGGTCAGTCTATTGGCGAAAATACTGTGCATGGTTCAGATAGCTTGGAAAGTGCTAATCGAGAAATTGCTTGGTTTTTTGCGGGAAGCGAAATCGTTCGATAAACCGAATTTGTGATTAGCATGCATGTACGGACTTTCATTGCTAGATAAACGCGATGAAAGTTTGGCTTATCTATATTTTCGGAACTTTTGCGGTGTGTTCCTTTATTGTGTGGCCTTTTGCCGCACTTTTTTTTGCTCATCATTTAGCAGAAAGTAAAGCAGAACCCTCTTATCGTGTGCTTGGTGGTTCCGAAAATCAAGTTGCTTTTCAAGATCCCAAAAATATTTACTCTTCAACAGGAGGGCTCGACCTCAATTCTGCCAGCGAACTTGAGCTCAGGCAGACGGAAAAATCGGGCATTCATGATATTAGACAGTATCTAAGGCTGGCTCAAGCCTTTTATGTGATGAAAAATTCTTTTCAAGCCATGGAAATATTGAGCATTGGAGTTAACGAAAACCCTCAAGCAATCAATTTGTGGATGATGATTGGCAAGCTGGAGATCGAAGCCGGTCGCGCCAATGAGGCCTTAGCAGTATTTCGGCGAGTTATTAGCATCGATCAGAATTATGCGGAGGCTTATGATAAAATTGCTTATCTTCTTTCAGAAAACTCAAAAAAGCCACCAGCTTTGGAATTAGCGCGTGAAAGTGCTCAAAAAGCAGTGACTTTAGCCCCCCAAAATCCCTATTATTTAGATACCTTGGCACAAGTTTATTACAAACTTAAAGATCGGAAAAAAACCATTTTTTTTATCGATAAAGCTTTGGCTTTGTCTCCATCCGATGAATATCTGCAAAAACAGAAAGCTTTTTTTTTGAGAGAATTCGCTTTGCTCAAGTAGAAGCGGGGTTGTGAACGACACCCTGATGCGGCATGTTTTTGAGCATGCAACTTCATAGCGATTTAAATAGTTCTTCGACAAAGACGCCCCATGTTTTGTCTCAGCCCTTACTTCATATAATATTAGATAGACCAAAAATTGCAGCCAATATTGCCTCGATTGTGAGATTATCAGCGTCGTTTCAAGCTGTCTTACATGTATGTGGTCCTCTGGTTTTCGACCAAGGAGATAAGACCAAATGGCGAGCGGGATTGGATTATTTTTATGGTGCGCGAGTGCATTTTCACCAAGATATTTTTAGTTGTTTGCAGTTACTCGGTGATATTGAGCCATGGATTATCGAAGTTGGGGGTGAAAAGGCACCTTGGGATGTATCTTTTGAATCTGGTGCAATAGTGATATTTGGGCCGGAGGACGGAAGTGTTAATGATTTAATTTGTAATCGTTATCAAGAAAGAATTGTAAGCATACCACAGTATGGACCCGTTCGCTCATTGAATTTAGCGCAGTGTGTTGCAATGGTAACTGCCGAAGCAACACGACAGCTACAGGACAAAAATAAATAGAATGACCAAATATTGGCAGAGTTCCTGGCATAAGGCGTTGTTATTTTTGCTGGTCGTTGTTCTGAGTTCTTGCCGGCAAGATATTGAGTCTGCCACTATACTTAATTACAATATTAAATATATTTTGCATAAAGAGATGCCTTCTTTAGCCATTAGCGTTTCTTTTACTAGCAAGAATACAGATTATGCTTGGGTAAAATTGCCGTCGTCTTGGGCTAATCAGAACGATCTATTATCGAAGGTCTCCAGAATAGAAGTTGAAGCGCCCGCTCGTTTAATAAACACGGAATATAACGATAAGATTTTAATAGCACACGGCACAAAAACAGAGGTTAAATTTAGATATACATTTATTCCTGGCCCAAAATTGCCTGTGAATAATGCGTTCTTTCCACCTCTTATTAATCAAGAAAGTCTTCATTTAATAGGCGCCTTGTTTTTAGCTATACCATTAATCTTTTCAGGAGACGTGGGCTGCAAATTTCACTGGGAAGTGCCTGACTCGTGGGATTTTGCTTCTAGTTTTGGTTTAGGAACTGATCTCATCTCATCACATGTGAATTATGAATTCCTCAGCAAATCTTTATTCGTAGGTGGTTTAATGCGTGTGCACCATGCTGAGGTGTCAGGACAAGCCATAAAAATTATTATGAAAGACAAATGGAGTTTTGTAGACGAAGAATTTATTTCGATGGTTAAAAAAATTATCTATGAATCGCAGCAGCTATTCGGTGCTTTAGATACGCCCTATTTTCTGGTCAATATTATGAAAAACAATACAAATAACAATTCTGTTCATGGAGTTGCGCTGACCAATGGATTTTCTGTAATGGCTTCTTCAAAAAGTAATTTACAAGAACATTTTGGTCCCGTCATGGCTCACGAATATATTCATAATTGGAATGGCGGGAAAATTACCAATCATGATTCAACTGGCGAAGGTGGTTATGCATGGTTTATTGAGGGTTTTACCGAATATTTTTCTTGGATTGTTAATTTGCGCGCGGGTATTTGGTCACCGAAGGACTTTGTAAATAATTATAATCAGACACTCTATGAATATAATAACTCTTTAGTTAATACTGCTCCTAATGACAAAATAGAAAAGGGTTTTTGGCGTAGTCACGAACTCATGCGTTTGCCCTATATTCGTGGTGCGTTAATAGCCAGACGATGGGATGCTCTCATGCGCAATACCAAAAAAGGGCATTTAATTGATCTCATGCGCGCATTAATTGCAAATATGACCGAAAGCACTTTTGGCTTAACACGTCAATTGATAGAAAGCGAAGCAAAGAAAATTATTGATTATGATTTTGGATCCGACATGCAAAAATATGCGATCGAAGGTCAGAAAATACCGGTAGATGCTCATGACTTAGGACCTTGCATGTCGATGGTTGTTCATTATCAAGCGCCACTTTATGAAAGAAAAGATTATTACTTTAAATTGGATCCCGCTCAATGGAATTCGTTACAACATCTCTGTACTACCTATCTAAATTAGAAAAATTTCTAGATTGTGTTTTTTATCGTCGAGAGAGAATATTTGATGTAAAAATTCATTGCTCGAACTTTAAAATCTGATTGAGCAACAAAGAATTAGTTTTGGCAGCAAAAGACAGCTTAAAGGCCGCTTAGTATTTCGAAAGTGTCTTTGCCGTCTACCACTTTTTTAGCTAAAACTAATCGATTTACGTCGCTTAAACTTGTTTTTTGTTCACCGGAAGGCAGGATGACAGTAATTTTCTGGGCGAAGTAATAAGTTACGAAAATTTTCCCATCTTTTTCTTGAATATTTTGAATATGTGTATTGACCCTTAGTTCAGTAGTAAGAAGAAAGTATTTTTCCAGTTTTTCCTTAAGTTGCTCATAGCCATAATTATCATTCAAAGATGAAGTACCAAGGTTTGTAGCATAATCAGGAGAAACGAGTGCCATTAAATCGGGTACTGATCTGCTTTCCAATGCTTTTACGTACTGCTGCAAAAATTGCGCTACCTTACGATTAGACTCATTGTCAGGAATCGAGGTATTGGGCAAAAACTTAGGTTTGCAGCCAGATATTGCGCTGCTTGCCACAAAAAAAATACAGATAATTTTGCTTAACGTGGAAAGTCGCATCGGTTAGATACCTGAGTAAAGTGTTTTTGGTTAGGTTTTTTACTCAAAATGTTTTATCAAGTTACTAAGAAAGGCGCAATCAGTTTTTTTAGGAAGCTATATGTTGAGAGGAGCTCATGCTTATATCATTTTCAGCATCGCCTTGGCTTTAGTTTTTATTTGTTATTTTAGTTGTAAGAAAGAATTCACTCGGAATGGAGAAAAAAAAACTTTAAAAACAACAAAAAATTTAATTACCATCGGTATTTCTCAGGAACCCGATTCGTTATTTGTTCCTTTTAAAGAGATGATGGCGTCCGAGGAAGTGGTGCGGGTGGGCAATTATACGCTCACAATTTTTGACGAAAAATGGAATTTGGTGCCTTGGGTTGCGAAGGAAATTCCCACTGAGAAAAATGGTAAACTCGTCTTATATGTGGAAAATGGTCAGCCGAAAATGAAGGCTACCTGGGTTATCCGCGACGAATTTTTTTGGGCCGATGGAAAGCCCTTAACCGCTGATGATTTTGTTTTTGCCCATCGCGTTTTTAGTGATCCGACTCAGGAAATCATTGATAGAACAGCAATTTTAAAAATTGAAAAAATGGAAGCAGCAGGTGCTGACCGCAAAACACTCATTGTGACCTGGAAAGAGCCTTATGCCTACTATCATAATTATCGCAATCATGAGGCATTGCCTCGTCATATCGTTGAGCCAATTTATACCGTTGATCCTGGGTCACTGAAAAATCACCCTTTTGGCAGCAGACCTCTTTTAGCGGGTCCTTTTACAATTAAAGAGTGGGTGGCCGGCAGTCACATCGTGGCTGAACGGAACAGTTTTGCTGCGGGCTTTTTGAAACCGCATTTAGACCAAGTGGTATGGAAAATAATTCCTCAAACAAATACTTTGGAGTCAAATATTGTTTCTGGCAGCATAGATGCTGTGTCTCCGATTGGTTTATCTTTAGAGCAGGCCATTGAAATAGAAAAAAGGCATGGAGATATATTAAATGTTTATTTTACTCAAGGTTTGGTTTGGGAACACATAGATTTTAATTTAGATAATGAAATTCTCAAAGACAAACGAGTTCGGTTGGCTTTAGCTCACGGTTGTAATCGAGAAGGTATTGCAAGCGGATTATTTGGTGGTAAGCAGCCCGTCGCCCACGGAACTCAACCCCCCAAATCCCCCTATTATAATGATAACATTAAAAAATATTCTTATAATGCAGAAGAAGCTGAAAAGTTGCTCGATCAGGCGGGATGGCTTCAGTCGGAGCCGGGCGCTGTGCGCATGAAAAATGGAAAATCTTTGAAATTAGTATTAATGACGACAAGCGGCGACAGAACGCGGGAAAAAGTTGAGCAATTGTTAGCGGCAGATTGGAAAAAAATTGGAGTGGACATTCAAATAGAAAACCAGCCATCGAAGGTTTTTTTTGGGGAGACTTTGCGTCGGCGAAAATTTGAACATATGGCGCTTTTTGCTTGGATAATGGATCCTATAGAGATATCTGAGGGGATGTGGCGTTGTGATACAATTCCAAGTGAAAAAAATAATTATGTGGGTCAAAATCAATCGGGTTGGTGTAATAAGGAAGCTGATATTTTGCTTAAACAGGCATCAGCTGAACTTGACGAGAATAAGCGCATCGTAATGGGTAAAACCTTCGAAGAAATATGGACGGAAGATTTGCCTTCTTTACCTCTCTTCTTCCGCGTAGAAGTAAGCGTGACGCGAAAGAATTTGATTGGCTGGAAACCGACCGGAATGCTGCAACCTGTTACCTGGAATGCGCAGGAATGGGCGTGGAATTAGCATGTGGTATTTATTGAGCAGACTGATGCAGATGATACTTATTACATTCGTCTTGAGCGTAGGTCTTTTCGCATTGCTTTCTATTATGCCGGGCAACGCAGTAGAGATGCTGATTACCAGTAATCCAAGGGTTCGACCTGAAGATATCGTGCGACTAAAAAAACTCCGCGGGCTTGATAGGCCATGGTATGTGCAATATCACCGATGGATGTGGGGCTACTATGATCCCTATCGTGCGCCTCACATAAGGGTTATTGATCCACTAAGTATTCATTGGAATGAAGATCAAACAAAAGTCTTTGTAGATCTGAGTGCCTCTTTAGATAATCCTGATTATCCGGTTAATTTTGAAAAACTATTTTTACAGCTGCGCGCTGAACGTCCGAACTTAGCTGATAGAGTTGAAAATGTTGTAAAAGGGGCGAAAGAATCTCAAAAATTGACAACCTTTTTAGAAACGATTTTCTATGAAGATGTAGATTACTATAACCGAATAAATCGTCAGATGAGAACCGAGGCATCAAGTAATTTAAAAATCGAGGGCTTATTTGGAAGCTTAGTTCAAGGGACAATGTTACAGGCCGGCATTGGCGACGATAACTTTCATCGTTTATGGTTTAAAGTAACAAATATTCATGGTTTGGAGACGATAAGCTCAGTGCAAGTCCAGCGACCTTCCCATTCATCTCCAACTAGTGCTCAAATCATAGTGGATGACATCCCTATACAGATTGTAGACGATCCTCAGAATTTTGTCGTTAATTTGAAACAATATGTACATTGCGTCGGCAAAGGCTGCCAAAAATATACTTTTGGCTTAGAACCAGGCTCGCCGGGTATTATTGATGCGCAAGGTGTCTATAAAAATAATTTTAAAACTCCGGGACAAAGCGAGGTGCGATTCTCGATAAAAGATAGTCGAGGAGAGATAAGTCGTGGCGCGTTCGCTGTTGAGCACGGTTATGTTATGAATAAAGAAAAATTTAACCGTGGTTTTCTTTTTATTTTTGCGGGGGATCCGCTCGCTTTGGGTTTTTCGAATACTTATAAACGACCGGTATGGGAACTTCTTGCGGGAGAAGAGCCATTTTGTGAGGGTGATGTCGAAGGTATGGCAATGTGTAGCGACAGTAAAGTATTTGCTCAATCTACTTCATTGTGGGGGTCGTTAAGTGCTTGGACTACGCGTACGATTATTCATTCAGGGCGCATTGGCAATACTCTGCAATTGATGATCCCCTCATTGTTCTTGTCGCTTTTGATCGCGTTGCCCTTAGGGGTGCTCTGCGCCTATCGTCAATATTCATGGCTTGATTATATCGTAAATTTTTTGGCTTTTATTGGTATTTCTCTTCCTGTTTTTTGGTTGGGAATTATGATGATATCTGTATTTGCGGAAAGCCTGCAATGGCTTCCTGCTGGAGGTATCCAGAGCGTTGATATAGAAAAAAGTTCGCTCGAAGAAGTATTGGCAAATCGTTTGCGGCATCTAATGTTACCGGTGTTGGCTCTTTCTGTTGCATATGCAGGACGCTGGCTACGATTTATGCGAGCTTCTATGCTAGAGGTTCTCCCTGCTGACTATATTCGTACCGCTCGAGCAAAAGGGCTCGGAGAGTCAGCTGTCATCTTTAAACATGCACTTCAAAATGCCCTGATTCCGGTTGTCACGGTAATGGCTATTTCTATCCCAGCCCTTTTTGGCGGTGCGGTATTAACTGAGACGGTATTTGCATGGCCCGGTATTGGTCGTTTGCAGTATGAAGCAGTGATGAATAGCGACTATTATGTGGCCATTGTAATATTTCTTATCTCCGCGGTTTTGGTGATGTTGGGAAATTTGCTCGCCGATCTATTATATATCATTGTTGATCCGCGAATTCGTCGCAGCTGAAGAGGTGCCTATGAACGACGGCATGGATATTCCGGCGCATCATCAAATGAGTGAACAAAAAATAGAGAGTTTTTCAGCGTTGGTATGGCGCCGTTTTAAGAAACATCACTTGGCAGTATTTTCCCTTCTGGTGTTGATTTTTTTGTTCTTGCTTTCAGCTTTTGCTTCAATTTTAGAAAGTTGCTTACAGGTGAGTCATGATGTTGCCAATTTAGCGCTCATTAATCATCCGTTCTCTTGGCCTCATCTGTTAGGTACCAACGAATTGGGGCAAGATGTATTTTCTCGTCTCATTTTTGGCGGCCGAATTTCGTTGTCGGTTGGTATTATTTCTGCGTTGAGTTCAGCTTTAATTGGCACCGTCATTGGGCTTATTGCCGGCTATTTTGGCGGAATTATTGACTTATTGCTTATGCGATTTACCGATGCCATGCTGTCAATACCAGTTTTGCCGTTGATGATTGTGTTTGCTGCACTCGATCTAAACAGCCTTTTTGTCTATGATTTTAATTTAAGCAAAGGTTTTTTGCTTGGTCTCGTTACTTTTTCAATAGTGCTCTGTTTGAAATTTGCATCTTACAGCAGAAAATCGGCTAAAAGACCAGATTTTACAGCTCTTGTTGGAGATGCGCTTATTATTGGATGTGTGAGCTGCGCTTTATATCTAGTGTTTTTTAACTTATTTCCTTGGCGAACAATAACGAGTGGCAGTTTAGGGTCCGTTGTAAAATTGATATTAATTATCGTCCTTTTTGGGTGGATGACGGTAGCTCGCTTAGTTCGCGCGGCAACCTTACAGCTAAAAAACATGGAATTTATTATTGCAACTCGAGCTTTAGGGGCCAGCAATTGGCGTATTGTGCTTGCCCACATATTGCCTAATGCGTTAGCGCCCGTTATTGTGGCAGCAACGCTAGAAGTTGGTGACAATATTCTCTACGAAGCAGCTCTCAGTTTTTTGGGCCTAGGTATTCAGCCCCCTGTTTCTTCTTGGGGCAACATGCTTAATAATGCTATTGAATATATAAAAACATATCCGATGTTGGCTTTTTGGCCTGGCTTTTGTATATTGATTACTGTCGCTTGTTTTAATTTTTTAGGAGATGGTTTAAGGGATGCCTTAGACCCTCATCAAATTATAAAATCTAATGAGTAATAATGAGTTCTCACCTTAAAAAACTTTCTTTATGTAGCATGACAGGATATGGCTCTGCCAATGTTGAAAAAGATAATTTAAAAGTTCAATGCGAAATGAGGTCCTATAATTTTCGTGGCTTAGATGTTAAAATTCATCTGCCGAAGGAGTGGTCTTTTTTAGAGCCCTTATTATTGGCTGAATGTAAGAAAATTATTTATCGAGGTAAAGTTGAAATATCGCTTGCTTTGCATGCGCAGGATAAATCCTTAGCAGGATTTCGTTTTAGACCGGAAATAGCGAAAGAAATTATCGAAAGTTTAAGGAATTTTGGAATTGAATATCAGGATATCCTGAAGCCTGAGGTGAAACTAGGTGATTTATTAGGGGTTCCGGAGTTTTTTACTCGGCAAATGGCTGATCATAGTTTAGAGCTAGTTCAAGATCTCGGTGTTTTAGCGACTAAGAAAGCTTTGTTAGCACTTGTGCAATCACGTCTGCTTGAAGGTACGATGACGCGCAATGTGATGCTAAAATCTCTTGAAAATGCTCGTATTTGCGTAAGTAAAATAGCACATCTAAGCAAAGAATGGCCTGAGCGACGAATGCAGGTGCTCAAAGAAAGAATTCAGTATCTTTTGGGTGGTAGCCATCTTGATGAAATAAAGATCATTCAAGAGGTGGCATTAATGGCCGAAAAATTCGCGATTGATGAAGAAATTGAACGTGTTAATTGCCATTTTGATAGTTTTGAAAAGAGTTGTTTGAAAGAATGTGTTGCTGTCGGTAAAAAGCTCGAATTTCTCGGCCAAGAAATGTTGCGAGAAGCGAATACAATTGGAAGCAAATGTAACGACAAAGATATCGCTTGTCTGATGGTCGAATTAAAAAGCGAAATAGAAAAAATTAGAGAACAAGTACAAAATATTGAATAGAAAAGGTTAAATTATGTCGAGAACAGGGTTTCCTATTGTAATTAGCGCACCAAGTGGAGCGGGCAAAACGACGTTGGCGCAGCTGCTTATTCAAAGTATGCCTGATTTATGTGTTAGCGTGAGCTATACTACCAGAGAAAAGCGTGGAAATGAGCGAAACGGCGTCGATTATAATTTTGTTTCCGAGGAAGAATTTGAACAAATGGTTGCTGCAGGAGACTTTTTAGAGTGGGCCCATGTTCATGGGCATCGCTATGGTTCCGCTCAAAGTTGGACGGCAAATCAATTAAACAACGAAAACGATGTTGTTTTTGATATCGATGTGCAGGGCGGCTTGCAAATTAAGAGTCGTTATGAGAATGCTGTATTAATTTTTATTGTGCCGCCAAATTTAGTAGAATTAAAAACACGTTTAGAGAAACGCGGTACTGAACAACCTGAAAAAATTACTCAACGTCTTTCTGCTGCATCTCGAGAAATTGATGTTGGATTGGAAAAGTACGACTATGTCATTACTAACAAACATTTAGATCGTGCTCTCTTCGATTTGACCGCTATTGTTCGTACCCATAGACTAAAGCAATTTAATCGCGCAAAAATTCGTTCCAGATTGCTCGAGAATTAGTTATTTAAAATAGATGGCGTTTATTTTGTTCAATAAGTAATAACAAAAAATTCAAAAGAAATCGTCGAGAGATTGGGGTTGTTCGGTCATGTTTGCTATTATTCGCAATATTTATCATTATTCTCGTTCGGCTCAAAGACGCATTCGTTTAGGCTTTCTTTTTTCATTTATCAATAAAGTTTTTGATATTGCTCCTGAAATACTTATTGGTTTTGCGGTCGACTTAGTTGTGCGCAAGCAACAGAGTTTTATTTCTCAAATAGGCTTTGAAGAACCGCACTCGCAATTATTGCTTCTCGGAGCTTTAACTTTTCTTGTGTGGGCGATGGAATCATTGTTCCAATTTTTACATGAAATCCAATGGAAGAGTGTTGCTCAGGAATTGCAACATAATTTTCGCATTGACGCCTACAAGCACGTGCAAAATTTAGACCTTTCTTGGCATTCGGATAATCGTATTGGGAATGTTCAATCAATATTAAATGATGATATCAATCAACTTGAAAGATTTTTGAATTTTGGTGTCAATGAAATTATTCAAATCGTATCGTCGACTATTCTTATTGGTTGTATTTTTTTCTATGTATCACCTATTATTGCTTTGGGTACGGTGTTGCCTGTTCCCCTGATTTTAATCAGCATTGGACTTTTTCAAAAACGTCTGAGACCTCTTTATTTAGACGTGAGGCAGAGAGCAGGAGATTTAGGGGCGCGCATTGAGTCTAGTTTGCTTGGCATGATGATTATCAAGGCGTTCACTGCAGAAGAAAAGCAAGCAAAATTAATTGAAGAGGCAAGCATTCAATATCAGAATGCTAATAGAAAAGCGATTTACATTAGCTCGGCTTTTGTTCCGTTGATTAGATTTGCGGTTCTTCTTGGTTTTTTACTGACCTTAGTTTGGGGCGGTTATTTGACTTTAAATAATGAATTGCCAGTCGGCTCTTACAGTGTTTTGATTTTTTTGACCCAACGATTTCTGTGGCCTTTTACTCGTTTGGGAGAAGTGGTTGATAATTTTTCTCGCGCTCTAGCTTCTGCGGAGAGAATTTTTTCCCTTTTGCATACACCGATTCAAACAAAAGATCATGGAAATAATCGTCATCAGATCATTGAGGGCAAGATCGAGTTTTCCGAGGTAAATTTTTCTTACACCAACGGTCAGCCAATAGTGCGCAATTTTAACCTTAAGTTGCCGGCAAAAAATACTATCGCGCTCGTTGGTCCTACGGGGGCAGGTAAAAGTACCTTGGTTAATTTGTTGCTTCGTTTTTATGAGCCGACTCATGGTACTATAAAAATTGATCAAGTGGATCTTAATGATTATAGTCTGGCTCATTTACGCCAACACATAGCCTATGTTGCCCAAGATGCATCGTTGTTTCCTGGTACTATTGCTGAAAATATTGCTTTCGGTGCTGATCTCATCAATGAGGATGATTTACGTTTCGCTGCTACTTTAGCTGAGGCGCATGGTTTTATTTCCAAGCTTCCTCATGGCTATAAATCCGAAGTTGGCGAGCGGGGTGTTAAGCTTTCAGGCGGGCAGCGTCAACGTATTGCGATAGCGCGTGCGTTGTATAAAAAAGCACCAATTATTATTTTTGATGAAGCCACTTCTGCCGTCGATAATGAAACCGAAGCGGCAATTCAGCGATCTCTTGAGCGCATATCCAAGAATTCCACGACGATTGTTATTGCCCATCGGCTTTCAACTATTCGTCATGTTGATTGCATTTACGTGATTAAAGAAGGCTCGATAGTTGAACAGGGCACTCACAACGATTTGGTGGAGCAAAACGGTTTTTATAGATCGCTTTGGGATATACAGACAGGTAATGCGGTCTAAATAAAGGTGGTCGGTGCGCTAATCTTGCGAATGTGTTGCCAAAAAAGTGTCGCCCAAAATGCTTAAGCATCAAATAATTTTTATTTTGAACGGGAGCTAGTCTATTGACAATGGGCAACCTCTTTAGCAATCGTGACCTTATGATAAAAATATTTCGTCTTATGGGCCGTCTTGAGGGACTTTCATTTTTACTTCTTTTGCTGGTAGCAATGCCGCTTAAATATTACGGTGATTTTCCTGAAGGTGTAAAAATACTGGGGCCTTTACATGGTGGCCTTTTCCTTATCTACTGTTTTGTTGCTTTTGCACTTGCTACAAGTAAAGAATGGTCTTGGCATCAGCATCTTTTTGCGTATGTGGCGGCGGTGGTTCCCTGTGGTACTTTTCTCTTCGAGCGTCGTTATTTAGATAAATAATTTTGTGCGAATTTATGACAAAAAATAACCTTGCTGTTGTCTTTTATAAAAATGACTTTCAGTCTCGTGCAGAAGAGATGGCGTTAAGGTTGCATTTGCCCGTGGTAAAAGGCTCATCACTTCTTTTTTCGTATCTTTT
>Ga0206960_1018_pt1 | contig 44390 bp, 43 predicted proteins | sample Alteio_BWOrgHeat_29_FD_153255 | JGI IMG/M metagenome (GOLD analysis project Ga0206960, IMG submission 153255) | Enriched cells from forest soil in Barre Woods Harvard Forest LTER site, Petersham, Massachusetts, United States -... | ecosystem: Environmental > Terrestrial > Soil > Temperate forest >... | reverse complement strand
ATAGTTGATTTATCCGAATGTTCAGTTTGCGCGACGGGAAAGTGTTAGAAGAATTGAACGTACATTTGAGATACGGTTGATACAATATTTTGCGGTTCTAATATTTTTTTATGTAGAGGAAAAATTTCAAAAATTACTAGGCTTATGATTTTCATTCCGCGTTTTTGACGGGGACGCTTGTAATTGCTTCTCAGGCGGCCACGGTTCGTTACAAGAACGAATTTTGATTGCCTGTTAAGGGTAAATTTCATAGGCTAAAAGCAGAGCAACGCCTACTTGCTCTAGAGCGCTGGATTGCCAAATATCCCCATGCTAGCTCAGGTGATCGCGCTGCAGCGGAAAATGTGATTCAAGACCTTGGGGAGGCACTGGAACGATAATGGACTACCAGGGCACTATAAATTTGCTATTACAACGCTTTCCAGAATTTCACGAAGCGTGGCAGCAGCAACTCGAATATTGGAAGGACAAAAAAAGAAGCGTAGGAATAGACATTATGGCTTTCTGCAGTTTTATTAGCGATAAGCTGGAGATCAACGAAAGCTATGAGTATCAAAAAGTATTTGATTTTATCGAGTACTTATTGGAAATTGGAAACGATTCGGTTCAAACGGCCGCTACCACCATGTTTCTAGAAAACCTGGTCAACACCTCTTCACACGGTACATACCCTCGCGAACGATTTGACCACTTTATGGGGCCGAAAAGTAGAGAATATTGCGCGGCATGGGATGAGTTTTGCGGAGTTTCTTATTATGACAGCAAAAAATAGCCCTAAGTATTGTTTGAAAAAAAATGCCGCCCGAAGGCAGCAAGTATTTCCCCAAGCAAACATTTTATTCTTCTGCTCTCGTCAACATGCGAACACGTATTTGATGTATTTTTAACGACGTTTTTGGTTGAATATCACCGATTTGAATCTCTACATCTGAAGAGCCATCCGGTAGGGATAATGGTGGAACTACAAAAGTTCGCTTAGACTCCGTTTTTCCAATCAGGTCTCCAGCATCATCCCAACGCGCAAATGCGCGAATCTTACCAAAGTGAAAAGGGTGTAAATGATATACATTTGTGCTTACACCATTGGGACCATTGTACTGAAGGGTTATGTTGACCAGTTCTTGTTCATTCACTTCAAGAACGTCGTCAAATGAAGTTCGCCAACTGCCTTCAAAGTCTATTTCAACTTCAATTATTTGATTATGGGTATTAGTCAAAAAAGTCGGCGTCTTTATTTTGCATCCATTCATAGGTTGCCAACAACCAACTATAGTATTGCTATTTTTGACGTTAAAATCGTTTACGACGATAAAATCTGTCGGATTAAATCGAACTTCACTCACCTTTTCAAGAAACTTTATGTCATAGGCACAGGCCGTCAAAGCATGCAGGGAGATGCATGTAATCAGAATTATTTTATAGATATTCCGCATTTATTTTTACCTTAGTCAATGGTTAAAAAAGCAGCTTATTTTTAGGTATGCTTGCTTTCATTGGTGTTACCTTTTTAAGAGCCGATCTAGTGTAGCATTGATTAGACTCTTGTTCAGATGATATATGTAAATTCTTTTCAGATAGGGTTAAACCCAACAAACGTGCAATGAGGCTCAAGTAGCAATTCTGGCTTGATAACGGCGTTGGCTACATCTTTTTTACCAGTGTTGAGGGGAGGCCAATGTGTTTTTGTGTTCTCTGCTGAAGCTTTTTGGGTTGAGGGCCAGCAGGTGGAAACCAGTATTTTGCGTATTTACTTTCCTTTGCATACTGACCGGTCAACAGAGTGTCTTTCTTCGAAAATTTGTCAATGCTCATGTTTCTTATTTGGAATGTCTCACTTTCGATTGGATATAGCCAGAGCCGAAAGACACGAGGATCATTCCGGAACACGACAGATATCGTGTACCCTCCGAACCCGTTCTGTTCCATAGCCAAAGCTAAATAGCCTCTGCCGAGCAAATGCGAAAACGATGATGCATCTGGAAAAGCTTCCACGCATTTGGGACATGTTCGCTTGGTAGACGCTATTTCTTTTAAATTGGTGGCGATGCTTTTTACCGCAATATTATTTTTCAAACACTCTTGATGTTCGGTATCAAATGCCAGGTAATTTAAACGGCATGATTGAGCACCAGCAGCACTATGTTGAGCAAACAAAATAAGAAAGCATAGGATTAATCTGCGTAACATAGTTCAGTCCTTGATACCTATATGTCGTCAATTCCTGGTTATCCAGTGGCCATCCTTTGGAGATTCTTTAGCTTTCAAGGGTTCAAGTAATTTCGCTTAACTATAAGGAGAAAAAGCCATGTTTGTGCTAACTTCATTATTCTGAGCTCCTTAGTTTAATATTTTTTCACGGTTAAATTAATAACCCGCGCGAGCTCACGTCAAGCTTTCCATCTTCATAAAATTTTACTCATAAGCCGCAGTACGACTATCGGGGATCGATTCTTGTTGTTGTTCCATAGAGCGGAATTTTAATTAAATTTCGCGCCTTTTTGGTCCGAAAATAGAGGTGTTAGTCGTTGGAATTTGAATGAAAAAGCAAACAATAGGCCACTTTTGGTTTTCAATGTTGATTTTGATATTTGTGTGCATTGTGGCCTGTCCGCAGAATCATTCTCAGTCGGAAACGGCGCAAATAAATCCAGATAAAAATCATCTTGATATCCGTTTGAGTGGAACACCTGTCGTTAAAGTCCTTTCGGAAGCGAATAATCATTGGCTTATGACAGAGACCATAGTCACCAATAGAGAAGAGTTTGAACGTAGCCTTAGATATGTGCGTGCGCATGAAAAAATTTTAGTTGTTGATCATGCTTTGAAGATCGGTGAATATTTAGCTGACATCGCTTTAGGACCACAACCAGAACAGCTTTGGCTCGCAATAATATCTCAGAGTGAAACTCAGAATTTTATTCTTAGGCTCATCGATAGCAAAGAAGTTATCTGGGAAACCCGTATTACGCGACCCATTAATGAAAAAGACCAAAGCAATAGTCTTAATTCCTTTTTTAGGCATTTAGAGGATGTGATTCGCATCGTGAGCGAGGATAATGCAGTTTATATAGCGGCTAGAAATAAAGTAGGTCGGCCTTTTTTCGCGGCCATTAAAGATAGAAAAATTATTCAAGATCCGGTTATTATTGGTCCTGCCTCTAAAGGATTTTTTGTGGGTAGAATTTCCGGGGTTTACAGTGTGATGGACCAGCTCACCGTTCCTTTTAAAATGTTTATCGCGAGCTGCAATACCAAGATTGTTCTTTCTTGGCTGGCTTATCCCTGGGAGGTCAATGACAATTTGAGCTTTTATAGTCGGACCGAAGAAGTTGTAGAACATCAGGTAGCGGTTCTAGAAATTGATAAGGTCTTTCCTATAAATCTTAGCTCGACAAAGGCTCAAGTTTATGGTGCTAAAAGCAGCTTGCTGCAAAGTATGAGTTGCGAGGCAGACCATTTAGTAATATCGGGCTCTGCAAGAATTAAGGAACAACGTGCATCGGCGCCATTCCTCATACAAAATAAAAAAATCTCATTTTTTAGGACTGAATTTGAAAAATCAGCGTCGGCTCAGGCAATACAGATTGTGAATGGCACCGTCATCATGGGTGGCTCTACTCAGTGGAATCAAAATCCCAGCGGTTTATCTATCGACGGTGGTCTCGGGTTTATAAAAATAGATGATAAAATAGAAATATTTGGAGAGGCGAGAACGGAACTGCGGTCAATAAGCTATTCTGCCGGGCAGCTATGTTATGCAGGAATTATTGCGGGACCAACCACCCATAGCCATGACCACGATCCAAATTCGATAACAGGCGATGGCTTTCTCAAATGTAGGCTTTTTTGATGAGCTAAAATGCCTTTTGGCTTTTTTGTTAATTTGACGCTATTGTACGGCTTATACGCAACACAAACGCTCTTTTGCTCTTTTCTCAAGCTATTTACCATTGAATTCATGGTAAAAAGGGCATTCCTTGTGTAATTGTGAACTTGGATCACGTGAATTAGAAAAGTGTAAATAATACAGTAATATGGTTCTTATCAGGGCCTATTATATGTTTAAATCGTTTTTAATAGTTGTGTTGCTTGTGAGCTGCGAAATGTCAATATTCGCTGCTCCTTCTGAACATGATGAAGAGGTGGGTGAAGAAATAGTTCCTGGCATGTGGGGAAGGACTCCTTTCATTGAACACGATTCTCGTAAAAAACTAAAATATTATTTAGAACACCCTAATTTGCCCCTTATTGATATCGGAACTCGGATTTTTAAACAGATAACAAATGAGAACGGCTACCCCGTAATCATGGAACTGGGGCATCTCTCTAAACGCCTAGGGTCCCCAGAAGCCCCAATCTATGGTTTTAGGGTTTTCGCTGCTCAAGATGCTAGAACCAACGGTGTTTTTAAAAGGCCCATTTTTTACCAACAGAATGTCCAAAAATTTTTGGAAAGCGATAAACAGCAGCCCTTGGCTTTCCTTATCCGCTCTCATGTTGCTGGGAAAGAAGGCAAGGCCCCCAAAAAATCGCCTTTTCTCTCAGCCACCTCTAGTCCAAGGGTTGCAGCAGCCTTTGCGAATTTTTTGCTTGAGCAACACAATAGCAATAATGATGGGGATGGGGCGGGTGTATACATCATTTTTCTAAAACAACCTGATCTCATCGGGGAGAGGGTGCTTTTTCCAGTGCAAGAATTTAATAGAGCAGAGAAACTTCTTCGGATTAGACCTTCGCCCTTTCTCAAAATTAAAAATTTTGCGTCAGGGCTTGAGGAATATTTGTACTACGGGTTAATCCCGCGCAATGATATTGTGGGTGCCATTCGTCTTGGACGATTAGTAACCGTTACCCGTGATCGGCGGCCCGAAGGGGTGGTTGGTGACATCCGATTTCCCCTCTATCAATCTAAGACGGCAGCTCTCATACGTTTACTAAATTCCGATGAAATTGATGCTTTGTACCAAGCCATGTATCAAGACGCGCAGCAAGGAGCTGGACAAGATTTTAAAAGCTTTATTTATAGTTTTAATGATTCAGCAAGCAGCTTTAACCAAATCGATAAAAAGCAATTTTATCGGTTGAAGTGTACGGGTACTGGAGCATATCTTGACATTGACACCGGCGGTGGCGGGCCAATTCGAAAGGCGGGCAAGCAGGGGAAAATCCATAATGCAGCAGCGGTGCAGACTTTTGATTTTTCAACTGAACCAGAAGTTTGCAAAGAATTGTCACCTGGTAAAATATTCATGCCACCCAAACTGCCCTCAGAAATCCATCATGGGACCAATTGAGGAATTGATAGCGAATAAGTCAAAAACCGACATGGCAATTATCATTACCCGAGGAATTACCGGAAAGGAGCTGGGCCTATGTAATCTTTCAGTATATTCTTCGCCACCCGTTTTTTGCCCGCTTCCAGGACCAACGACTCATAGCCACGACCACGATCTGAAGTGGATAATAGGCGATGGTCTTGTCAAATGTAGGCTTTTTGAAGTTCAATTGTTGTTGGCTATTTTTGCTCTGGGCCTGGATTCGCTAGTTACCAAGGAGTTTCTAAAAATATATGCCAGGTTAACATGTTTTGATAGCCCATACTAACCCTTTAGTACGGGTGCGCTTCTCTAACTTTTTTCTGAAAAATGCTTTTGGGTACTCGAACATAAAAAACTGAATGATCATTTCTGACTTCAGCACTAGGGTAGTGTTTGCTTAATTCAGTTGCTTGAGAGTTGCTCATTCCCGGAGACCCTAAATTGAGCATATTGGCGTCATGCGCATCCTGTCGTATATTTAAAAAATCAAGAGCTCCAGGATCGGCATCCTTTAGACTATTAAGTGCGTCGAAATCACTATTTCCTAATTTAAATACCCTTTCCCAATAAGGTTTGAGCACAGGCAAAGAAAAGGGAGTTTTAGTTCTTGAATCGGCCACAGCAGTTCCACCACCAGTGACAGCCGCTGCAGAGGCTGCGCCATCCGATCCGTGAAATTGGTTGATCTTCGCGCGATTCTCATCGGTCATAGGAATCCATACTCGGTAGGACCTATCGGCCTCCCTGTACCCGACATCGAGTTCAGGAATATTCAGGCCAGCGGCTCTTAATCGTAAGGCCAATGAAACCGATGCCGCCTCAGATGCTAGCTTCTCACTCATAATTTTTACTAATTTTCCTCCACTTACCCGCGCTTCCCATCCGTTATTGCCAAACTTCGATCGCAAAATATCAGAAAATCGAACAAATTCAGCATCGCCAGCTGACAGTGAATGAGCAGCTGGAACCGCGGAAATGCCACCAGCACCAGCTGCTGCAGCTCCCCCCGGTGAAGAAACTGGAGTATGGTCACGAGCTGTTTTCACCAAAACATCGTTCTCCTGCGAAAAAGCTTTGAGCGCCGCAAGCATGCCTTTCATTTCCTTTAAAAATGCCACCAACTCCGCATTTTTCGCGTAATTTTCAGGTGTAAATTTTTTGCTTTGGGGGTCAAGAGTTTCCTCAAGTCGCCGGATATAATCGGGAATACCACATCTTTGGCCTTCCTGAATAAACATTTCAATGACAGGTAAAGGTTGTGAAGGAATGGCGACTATCTCACTCCGTACCTCGTCACGTGAGCGAGCGTATGCTTCAGCAGCTTCTGCCGGAGCATTAAAAGGCGCTTTATTGAAGATGTTATCTAAAGCATTTTCAATCCACGGCATTACCTGCAAGTCACACCGTATTCTCACCTTCCTAAACTCATCATCAACAGCAAATCTAGCTGCTTGTAGTAAAAGCGGCGCATAGCGGGAATGCAAGTTGCCCTCAGCGAGAACATTTTGGGCATAAAAAAAGCTTGCCAAACATAAAATTATACAAATAAAGCTATTTTTCATGTTACCAACAAAAAAATATATATGATCCTTATCATTCTATGTGACACAAAATGTTAAATCAATTTTGCTATGGTGAACTGCTCACTAGCTTAGCTACGTTGTTGGCCACCCTTAGAAAAGGGCTTCCAGCACCAATGGCACTAAAACAAGTGAGCGAGGATGGCGACCAACTTCTGCAGATAGAGAAAATTGCTGAAGTAAGGGATCTCTTTAGCTCGAGGATTTTGAGCGTAAGAATTCATCCTGACCAGCCAAAGTCGGCAGTTTTGTTTGTAGAAGGTAAAGAAAAAGCTGATGCTGAAGATAAACAAGCCCTAATTTACTGGCAAGGAAGTTCTTCAATTCGCTTAAGCGATGCACTTTTTTCCAGCACTGACAAATGATTAATTCAATTGGGGAAATTCATAACAATGCGGTGCTAATGGTCCATACTCAGGCAGGAGAAGATGAAGCGGTAGCTCGTATCAGTATGCTTCAGCTTTCTACAGGATTAATAGCCAACGCAAATTTATCATTAGAAGCTGATACCACCGATGAGCCTTTCTTTGATGGCCTGGGCAATCAAATTGGAACATTAGCTGGGAATTTAAAACAACATACGCTTTTCGACTAGTAAAGAATAGTGAAGCAGCTTTTAATCAACTGTATGGAACCAAATTTCCTGTGATAAGCGGGGAAAATGCTTACACGCAACTGGTCGGCTTTTTTAAGGCGGACAACAGCGACGCTTATTTCACTTCCTTCGGTGACAACGGTATTCAAGCATTAAGTTGGTTTGATGATAAGCATATTGTGAGTGTTACCAATGAACGCATTAATCAAAAAGACCATGCGTATTTGGCAATTACTGACATAGAATCCAAAAAGGATATTCCTTTTAGTTTGTTTTTCCCGTTAGATATTGATTCGCCTCAGTTTAATGTTGCTGCAGTAAAAATGGTTTCACCTACAATGGTACTTATTGCCGGCCACGTAGATTACACGAAAGTCCCCACTGGCAGTTTTGTGGCTCCTGGCAAAGCCTTCATTGGTCTCTATGATATCAAACAACAACGCTTCGTCTCCCATCATAGAATTGGATAAATGAGAAATAATGGCGTCACCGCGCTCGAGAGTACTGGTCCCGGTGAATTCATAATGGCTCTTTTAGAAAATGGCCCCCTTACTCACGATCAACAACAAGAAAAGTACTCTCAAGCGGTGCTCTATAAGGTCACAGTAAAGTAAAAATTGTATTAGGCGGTAATTTTGAGTACGAGCGGACCGTAAAAAAATCTGTACTCAATTGCCTTATCAACTTCTATCGTCATTGCATGCAGAAAATAGCGTTAAAGCAATGGTAAATGCCTGCGAATTTATACGATTTTTTAAGAATTATTACGTAGCCAAGCAACCTTAATTTTTTCCTCCAGATACCAGATGCTGGAGGAAAGATTATGAGAAAAATAAATCAGCGTAGGTTCTCGGTGCTGTTGTTAGCTTTGCTGGCAGGATCGGTCTTTGCGACAGGCAATGTGCCTGGCGCTCGTGGAGGCAATCTAAATAACCCAGGAAAAATTAAACCGCCAGATGATCCTCGTAACGTTATGCGTTGCGAAAATCGAGAAATTACAATCAAGAAATGTGATGATGAGCGAGACTATGCTCTAAAAATGGGGCTCCTTACTCAGGGAGAATTCGATGCTCTTTTGTGGTGGAATTTGTTTCCCGCTATTAGTAGAGAAAATGTAATTTTGGGCTATTGTCCCTGTAGTTGCCTTGATCCTAAGGTACCAGTCTACGTGAGAAATATTCAGACTGGAAAATCTCAATGGTTACCTATCAAAGATCTCAAAGAGCAGTTTCATGATTACACCGTTTGGACCTTAGATGGTGTCACTGAATTGAGCAGTTTGAAATTAGCACATAGGCAAATGCGTTATATGACAAATGGACCAGAACTCAAACCGTTGATTCAGATTAACACGAGCGATGGTAGTGAGATTGGTGTCACAGAAGGTCATGCTTTGTTGAAGGCTTCCGGAGAAATGACACCAGCGAAAGAGTTGCTAGTAGGTGACAGTTTAGTAAATGCTCAAGGCCAAGCCGTGAAGATTAGGAGTCTTCTTCCTTATACTATTGAAGAAAATGTGATGAATCTCTTGACGGATACCGATACAAACACTGGGCATCTTATTTTAGCTGGTAATTTAATAGTCGGTGATTTGGCATGGGAAAATTCGCTTAAAAGCGAAACCCACGCCTTGATAATTCGGCAGTAGACAAGAAAAATTTGCGAATGAAGAGGAGATTTTGTGAAAGGCAGAGTTTTTTGGCCGGCATCTTTATTGCTTATTGCAATAATTGCAATCGGATTATTTTTCTTAATACCTTTTCATAAATCTTCTTTATCAACATCGTTCGTTTCTCAATCTGACGCTCCAGATCGACAGAAAATCAAAACTTTTTTTTCCGTCCAAAACCAACAGCTTATTACTGATATAAAATTAAAACTTTCAACGCCGCTAAATGATAACCCTTCAAAAGAAAATGATGATTTTAGTGAAGTAGCGCAGCGAAATATTACAGCTTTCAAAGAGATGCATGCGTTACAAAGTCGTTTTAATAAAGATGAAATACGTAATCAAATTTTAGATGAGCTTAAAAGTGATCCGATTGCAGTTAGGCTGGCAAGCAATATTTTAATTGACAATACTTTAGCAAAAAAAATCTACGGGCAAGATCAAGCTCTCGGACGTGTGTATTCAACGCGCTTACTTGTACGAATGGCTGAACAAGGGGATAACGAGCTCTTAATTAATACTACCGCTCAATTGGCAAGTGTGTTGAGCGAACGATCAAATGTGAGCATCGGTGAGAAAGAGGATTTGTACGATTTGATTAGAGGTTTTATTCGGACTTCTGACGAAAGCGAACTTATGAATAACTTAGAGTCATTTTTACCTCAACTCGGATTCAAACAAGGTAAAACACGCGGTGAAATTGTCAAGATTTTTGATCAGGCCTTCTACTTTGCTTGGAAGGGAAAGATCGAAAACGCTGAATTAAATTTATTACTCGGAAAGCACTTTGATTAACGGGGATTCTATGAGAGTAAGCTGGCTATGGATTTTTTGTTGCATGTTTGCGTCAGGGACAACTTCTTGTCAGTCACTGGTGAATAATGATGAGAATAATACGGTAAATCAGGTGGTAGAAACCGCGCCTCAAGATGACATAGACGCGGCAATTAGGGAGATAAAGCAAATACTCTCGCAAACTGACATTTGTCGATCCGACGTGGAGAACCCGACAGGCTATTGTGAACTGGAAGAGGTTACATTTACTCCTAGGCCTCCGAGTCCAACTAGTGTTGGACAACGAATATTGGTAATTGACGTCGGTATGCAAGAAACAGCGTTCACGCGTTACAAAAAAAGAGTAATAGATATTATAGAGCCGGATCAAAACGGTAATTATCAAACAACCGCGAAAAAAGTCGTGATGCCAAAGGCCGCTCGAACTATTCTATCAGACATTATCGGAGAACATTTTCCACGCGTTTCAGCGTTAGCTTTCCAGCCTATAAAGGGGAGTTTTGTTCAAAAAATAGGCAGTACCCTTAGCCTTTATCATGGAGAGACGATCTTCAGTGTTTTAGCTGATTATAATCCAAATGCAGAATTTATTATTGCGCAAAAATTTATTGAACCGCCAGATCTTCAATGTATTGCAGATGACGATGTGTCAGGTTTAATTCGTTACGCACAATATCTCGATAATATTTCCAATTCTTTAATCTATTATATTAGGTTACACCGTATTAATTTCATTAACCTGTCGTTCGGTCATGCCATGCGAAATATGCGCGAAGGAAGAGCAAATAGTTGCATCGGCAAAGCATGGCCATCTGATCAGCAACTCGCGAAGATGTTAAAACTCTTGAAAGAGCATTTCTACGAGCCTCTTTCCAATTTGAGGAATGTGACTGTGGTGCAAGCTTCACCCAGTTCGGATCATGAATTAATATTCAATGATTCAGAATATCCTATTGATTGTGCCGATTTTTCAAATCGAATTCGCGTTGGCTACTTTGGTGTTGCAGATTCGAAGTTACCGCCCGTGGGTGGTGAATGGGAAAATCCTCAAGCAAAACAGATATTGCCCTCTGGCCAGTGGAAAGCGAGGCGGTGTATCGATATTTTTCTAAATTCCGGTGTCGATGATACTGAACCTTTTTCAGAAGGAACATCGCCCTTTCGCCTGTCTACGTATGGTTTAGGCGGAGCGAGCATGAGGCTTTCGTTTAGTACATCTTGGGCTGCTCCATTTGCTCTTTCCTACCTTATTTATGTGAATAATACTCAAGGCCCATTTCAAACCGCCCAAGCTTTGATCAACGCTGCAACTGCTTACCATTTATACTCTTTTCAGGATCCTGCACGTCATCACCAATTCGAGACCTACCGCATAGGGGAGAGGGCCGAATATGAAAGAAAAGTTTTTTCAAAATAGGTTTTATTTGACAAAATCATAGAGAGTGCAAAAAATGAAGCTTAATAATTATAAATTTTTGCTTATGTTCCTATTTTCATCTGGTCTTTATGCTGACGGATATGACCGCTGTAAAGATATATTGAGAGATGGTGTAAGAGATACTCTTTCAAACAATAGTAGTATGCAAAAAAAAGTTGCTGACCATCTTAAATTTTGTAATAAGGCGAACGAACATAACTTAAGTGAGGGAAATTTCGATAGCTTTGCAAGAGATTACGCGAAGAGTGAAGATAGTCATGGTTCTTCTGTGGGCGCAGGTGGCAAGGTCGGCTACGGACCTTTTAGCCTCGAAGCAAATTATAGCCAGAGCAGTAGCGAAAAAAAATTAAGTGAAAGTGAAAAAGAAGCACTGCTTAAGACGAATAGTCAGATTGTAATGGATTATTATCATGAAAAATGTAGCGACAGAAGTTACGAAGAATCACTTAAAATGGAAGCAAATGCGTTTTCGCAAATTGCTAATCCTGCAATAATAGCAGCTTGGCGCGATTGCATGGTACAGCAAGTTGGACTGTTTGCGGAGTTGCAATCTCATCCCCAATCAGATGGGGATTATTCAGAGCATCATGTTCTCTTGCGCTGGATATCGCATGAAGGCACGGAAATTAATTCGATTAGAATGCGCTACAGTGAGAATGTGGTAATATCTCCATACCCAATAGAAAATACGCATGGCGGCTGGGTCAAAACTCAGAACATCTGTGAACATGAAGGATGTGTGCTAAAAAGTCACGGGACCTTACCACTGACTATCTCGCATATAAATCTGAACCAAGATGCCTCTTTAAGCATTATTGCTTTATCCAATACTGGGGTTTCTCAAACCCATATTATTGTTCTGCCAAAAAAATTTACCCCTGAAAAAACCACTCTGCAATTGACTTCAGCAGAGCAATTGTTCGCCTTGGGAGTAAATTATTATGGCGCTTTGAACGGCTGTCCTAAAGATATTACAAAAGCTGCTGAATTTTACAGGCTTGCCGGCCAAGAGGGGCATGCGCGCGCCCTTTTAAATTTGGGATTAATTTATTTCCAAGGTTTTAAAGAGATTCCAAAAAATCATAATGAGGCGAAAAAATTGTTTGAAAAAGCCGCGGCACTTGGAAATGTGCTTGCCATCGAAGGCCTTGAATGGCTAAGCAGGTGATATTTATAACGCAAAGAGACCTGGACTAATCGGCAATGCCAATTTTAACCATAAGCCAGGGCATGATGATCAATATGCGATTTTACCTGCTGTTCTAAGCGGGAAATCTCCGCGGAGTAGGCGATGAATTGCTGAACCAACGAAGGCAACTGTTGATTTTGAGCTTTGAGCTGCAATGCTTTGAGACGATCTTGATACCAAGTATCTTGAAATACGTCTGACCTCAAATCTGAATTCAGGTGCGTGCTATTGATGGGATTTGCTTTCACATTGTGTGGGCAGGCGGTGACGGAATGGAGAGTTTTTTGTCGGACTTTTCTCGGCTTGCGTTTGAGGTCAACGACATAAACCGGATGCCGCCATAGGCCATTTTTTGCCACCGGTATTATAAATTTGCCATCTATTAAATCCCGCAAGGCTCGTCTTACGGTGCGTATAGAGCAAGCCAATTTTTGGGCGAGAGCTTTGGTTGCCGCGCACACTTGATTGTCTCCCAAATAAGTTTGACGCGAGAGCTCAAACCACACGGCTTTAGCGCGTTCAGGAAGATCGGCAAGGGCAATGAAAGTTGGTAAATAGGAGAAATCTTCGACTGATAATTTAATGGCCATTTTTCTCTCGACAAGCTTTGACACCGACCGCCAAGAGAGCTACATGCCTTCTCAAGCGATTAGTATCGTGGGGCCGTGTTGTCTGCATCTTCCAAAATTTAGACAGCACGGCTTTTGTATGTCTGTGATCTTAAAATGGGATTGTATAAAAAATCCATCGGTCAGATGGCCCATGCTATATCATGGTCATACTTTCTAGGTATCAATTTATCTTATCAGATTGAATTTTTACTGGTGATGCTTTGGCATTATAAGTTGACCTTGCGCCCCGAGTATACCAAAGTTATTCCCATAGTCTTCAATATGACGTAATCGAACCTTAATGACATTATTGTTGTTCAGCTGCTACATTGATTTCCGAGTTTATTTTAAAAAATAAAAAGCGTGCTTCTTGGATAAAAAAATATCTCATGTACTGTGAAGGGCATGAAAATACGTGTCAAACTTCTAAAATCATTTACCCAAGATCCAGCTCACGGCGCACCTGTAGGGGTTATTGAGAAAGCCGACCATTTGACGGACGACCAAATGATTGCGGTAGTTAAGCATTTTGATTTACCTGAATGCGTCTTTCTGCAGCAATCTAACAAAGCCCACGTAAAAACTCGTTTTTTTACTCGGCAGCAAGAGGTAGCCTATTGTGGACATGCTACCTTGGCGGCTTTTAAAATCTGGGCAGGTGGTCAAAACGATGTTTTCTTACAGGAAACTCAAAAAGGCGTATTGAAAGTTAGATGCACCGATGAACTCATCACTTTACAACAAAGTACTACCGTAATTAACCCATCCTTCTTGAGCGCTCGAGAAATAGCATCTTTATTAACTATTTCTGCTCACGACGTCTGTGGACCTTGCCAAATAATATCCACCGGTACGCCAAAAATCCTCGTGCCAGTAAAAAATTTAGCCGTGCTTTTTGCTATTGAGCCACAGCTTGACGCTATAAAAACCTATTGTTTACAAATGAACGCCTGCGGCATTTATCCTTTTACACAAGATACACTCTCACCGCATTCGCATTTTCACGCTCGGCAATTTAATCCCCTCGTCGGCATAGATGAAGATCCGATCACTGGTGTGGCTGCCGCAGCTTTAGGCGTGTACAACCAAATTCATAAGCTTAGGCCAACAACACGCTGCATTGTTGAACAGGGACATATTATGAATCAATTCGGCACTGTCATTGTTGATGTTGCCAAAGAAGTGTACATCAGCGGCTATGCGGTTTCTTTTGCCGAAAAAGAAATTTCTGTTTAGTTTTTACAGTTTCTATAGGATTTTTGCTCTCTCTACTTCTGAACCATAAATAGCTTTAGGTGACGTGTTCATTTTTAGTGCGATGCAGGACTTTCTTATCGTCAATCATGCGCACTTCTCCCAGGTGTAGCAAGTGAACAGCTGCTGTTAAGCAAAGAAGAAAAAATATGACTACTATTATAACGGCTGGATCTCGTTATGTTGATATCGACGTTCTGGCATCGGGCATTGCGTATAAGCAATTATTAAATCTTCAGAGGCAAGAAAGCACATTATGCCTCTCCGGACCTTTCAACGCTACTATTCCTCGGGAAATGCGTCTCTATGGTGAAACGGAAGTCTATTGTAAAGAGCCCGCAATAGAAGACGAAGATGTATTTGTCATTGTCGATGTGTCAAACCCGCACTACTTTTCTTCTTTTGTTAATTTGAATCAAGTGATTGCTGTATTTGACCACCATTTTGGTTTTGAAAAATATTGGCATGCGCGGCTCCATGAGATGGCAAAAATCGAAGCTGTGGGAGCATGTGCAACGCTCATTTGGGAAGCTTATGTACAAGCGGAGCAACTAGATAAAATGCCTCAAATGACGGCAAAGCTTCTCTATCTTGCCATTATATCCAATACTTTAAACTTTCGCGCTCATGTCACTCATCAAAGAGATCGCAATGCTGCTGTTGATTTGCTGGCACGTTTGCCTGCCGAACATGATTATGTTTCCGAATATTATCGCGAGATAGAAAGCTCAATTTCGAATGACTTAGCGATGACAATCAAAAGCGATACTAAAGAAGTTTTAATTCAGAACCCAAATTTGACCTTTCAATTTAGTCAGATTGAGTTGTGGGATTCAGAAAAATTTCTGAAAAAACACAGTGCTGAGAAAATACGGTCGCTGATGTCAAGTATGTTTCCCGATAAAAGTTGGCTATTAAGCCTAGTGAGTGTTAAAGCGGGCTATAATTATCTTCTGAGTAATTCATCGACTATAATAGAAAAAATATCAAAGGTAATTGCCTCGAAAAATAATGCTCTTGTCATGCAAACTGAGCGGCTTTGGTTGCGTAAGGAAATTCTCAGACTCATAGAGTCCCCGCTGCATGGTAACGAAAAACAAAATCGAGTGTAAATACAAATTAGTCTTTTGACAGGGAGAGGTTTTAAGGAGCATGCGACCGGCGGAGATCTCTATGAAATGGCTTAGCAGGATAGCCCAGAGCCAGCTTTGCTGCCCTGGGTACATATGGGTAAGCTTTCAGCGAGATGGCATCTAGGAAAACGTTAATGCTAGCAGGCGTTTACGTGAATTTTTAGGACTCAGATGAATCTTTATCGGGAACATTGGATCGCTGGTATGAGATAAGTTTGCGGCTGGCTGCCAGTGAATGCTTCTAAAATGCGGAAGAAGACGTCTGACACCTTTCTATCTCTTTTCTTTTCTTTCTTAATTTATTTTTGTGAAATTACCAAATAAGGAGCTGCTACAAGCGCAGACTCTGTTTAAATACTATATAAAATATGAAGACAGTTGAATGCGTACTTAAAATCAATGGGACAAATATGGCGGTAGATATTAAAAAATTATTTAATGAAGAGCTTCCGGCAGCCTTAGCTAAAAATGCTGAAGATGCCAAAACAATTGGGGCTAAATACCAAATGAATATAACCGGTGAAGGTGAATGGAATATTGATGTCAGCGCTAGTGGCCCTTCTTGCAAGTCGGGTACTTATCCTGCTGATTGCACCATTACAATCGCATCTGAAGATTTTCAAAAATTGTTTGAGAATCCTCAAGCAAATGGCATGCAGCGGTTCTTTGCGGGTAAATTAAAAGTTACAGGAAATCAGATGCTTGCCATGAAATTACAAAAGCTTTTTTCTTTCACATAGAAAATTGTAAACTTGTGAATGCCTTCTGTAGGTAGTGTCTTATCGAGATGTAGAAATATTTGGGTTATTTTGCTAAATAAATACTTGTTTAAATTATATAAAACATTAGCGAAGTAATTAGAAGTATAGACCCCGTTCTTCAACCTATGGATTAGTCGGTTTTTCTGAGGAGTAAAATAAGATCTGATTTGTCATGCCAGGCGCTAGAAAATCGAGCAAAAAGCGTAGATTTTCAGTGACATGGCATCCAGAAAACGGGAATACTGGATGCCACATAAGTGAAAATTTTGTCTTGAGCTTTGCTCTGCGAAGAATTTTCTACTTTCTGGCATGACAACGTCTAAAAACCCGACTAATCCACAGTTCTTCAACGGGGGAGCTTTCAGCGGTATGCATCCAGTATGACGCTTTCCTGAATGCTTTACTCAATGTCCAGCCAATTTTCGCTACTGAGCGCTGTAAGTGCACTGAACTAACAAACTATTTTTTTGGGTTGAAGACCCGGAGGTTAAAGATACCACGTTATTACTTGCTGTTGGTCCGCATAAGGCAGAAGGGTTTTGCAGATAGCATATCGCGCCTACATGCGACCCCGGCCCCCCCGCTCCTGTACAGTAACTACCTTTAGCGCCAGCAGTACCAACACATGAAAGATTGCTCCCGGTCGCGTACACACCGGAATAATATAAACCACCCTCAAGCAAAGAAATGCTGCCACCAGCCACTGTGGCTAATGGTGTCCCCCCAGCCGATGCTATTGCTTGAGTCGCCATAATCCACGGGCTTGGACAAGTAGTGACCGTTGAGTTCACATAGTAATAGAGCCCGTTCGCACCTAGGACAATTTCAGATACGCCAGCAAAACAAAAATTAGGAACTAACGACGAAACTAAGCATGCAATCAAAAAAACCATAACTCTGTTAAACCGCGCCATACTTTGCCTCCCTTTATTGCTCATCGTTAAAATAAAGTATTTACAGCTCAAAATCAAAAAATGAACACTCAGGACTTGCACGAATTTTCAAAGCCTAAACACCTAACCAGGCCCAATCTGACACGATGTGAAAGTTTCGATCCCTGTCACCCCTACATAAAGAGAGGGATCGAAACTTTCACATCGCGTATTATTATTTAGTACGGGCCTTGATGATAGTTTGACAGTCGTCACGAATCAATTTACGAAGAAAGTTAGTTGGATGCATAGGTTACCTTTGGTTAGATAATTTATGCATGCCAGCTTTTTTAAGACAGACAAGCTCTAGCTAAATATTCGTGGGGATCCCTCAGTGTCTGACCCCTTCCAATTTTGGATATGGCATCAGTCTCGGGGGTGGACTTGGTCATGCGTGTCTTCAGCTGTGGAAAGTAGGGGTTTGACTCTTTTTTCTTTTTTAGAAGGTTCATTTGATGATGTCGAACAATGGGTTGTACAAGTTTGATCGGGGCAGCATATCTTCCCACAACAATTGTTTGTTGATGTTGGCGTGCAGCAAGCATGAGCAATATTGGCAACAGATGTAAAAACTAAAAAGAATACAAAAAAACCTATTTTAAATCTATGCATTTATTTCCTCTTGGTGACTTTTTATAAAGAATATCAGCACCAAGCAAAATCTTCCAAATTTTCAGACCATTTCACCAGACGAAATTTGTGGCCTTGGTTGAGGGGGCGTAGTTAGTTGATTTAGTTTGTCCTGAATTTCAATAATTTGATCATGGGGCATCTGTTCAACAATCGTAATTATTTCCTTGATGCCTATACGTAGAGAATCGCGAACAAGATTTAGTTTTTTATGCTGATAGGTCAAGCGTCGTGATGTATCGGGTTTAACGGTTTTTGAAATAAATTGTTCATGCATTTGATCATACCTACGCTGAAAACCGTTGCTGAAAATTGCGCCATCGGCCAGGCCTAATGGTAGTAGTACTGCTAAATTTTGCCACATGGGAGCTGGATTAGGGAAGTTAAAGCCGCCATTTAGCGCTAAAGCAGCTAGAGCAATTTTAGGAAAGGCCATTACCCAACCAGCGCAAACCGCCTGAATAGTCATTATTTGACGTAAGCGTCTATTGGATTCTAAAGTTAAACCATCCTCACGAAAACCACTGAAGATGTCATAAATCTGGCATAGGCTCATTTTCTGTGCCAGCATATGAACTGGTGCGCTAAATAATACTACGGAAGCTCCAAAAATCGAGCCAAAATCCTGTTGCGCATCTTCGTTCAAACCCTGTTTAGTTGCAGTATTAATGCCCGAGGCTCTGCCACTTAAATACAATCCAACACCCGACAGTGCTCCGATTCCATAGCCTATACCGCTTAAAAATGCACGCCCGAAAGGCTGTTTAATTACCTGTTCCTCATCATTATTTTGTCTGCCATCCAATAAGACATACATGCGAGTCATGTATGCGCTCGAATCTTTGTCATTCGAGTCCGTGCGCTCTGATGATACAAAAACACGATGCCACAGATCCGTAAGTTCAAGGTCAGATAATTTATCTAAACTCAAAGCTCGTGCTCTTAGTCGTTGTGTTAGCTCTGAGCGCAAACCTCCCGCATTGTCTTTAGAGGATTGGCTAAGTTTGCTCATTGCCCGTGTTGATAAAGTAGCAGCCGATGCTTGAGCTGCGATCAGATTGTTAAGGAAATAAGGTATTAATGAACGGAGAAAAATAGGCGTATAGTTTTCATACCCATCACTGCCGCCATCTGCATCTAAGCTAGCATCACCATCATTACTATTGTTAGTTGGCGGGAAAAGAGCTTGAGGGAGGTAAGAGAAATCTCCGCTAAGTAAATAGCTTTGGCCTGTGGCGTCTATAAAAGCAAGAATATATTGGGCGCTGTTAGCTAAAGCATACAATACTTCGAAAACTCGTGTGGCCATTCTGACTTTTGGCCAATTTTTAGGGGTGTTTTTTTTAAAGTTAATATTATTGAAAAGCGAAGCAAATTCCCAAATATTAGGAACGATCATTACGACAAAAGCTATATAGGAAAGTGAACTCCCTAAGGAATCATTAAATGTTTCACCATTTACTTCACCATCTTTGTCATGCGTGTATTGAAAACCCAACAAAGTCTCGTTCAAGCTCATCATTTCATAATCCATGACGGTTTTAATGGCCTCGGCTGAAAACCACGCCAGGGGCATTGAGACCAGCACGCAGGCCACGGTTTTTTTGGGCATATTCTTGATTTTTGCCCATATTTTTTGTTTCCAGCTTTGAGCTTTGAAGGCAGGGTTTGGGGCATCGAGGTCTTCATTATAGGCTTCGCCGCTTTCGAGGTCTGGGGAAATATCTATGCATTCTGGGGTGCCAGGGGAGCCTGTAGAGGAATCTTCGGATGAAGAGCAGATAAGAACAGTGGGGCGGCCGCTGCGGCTGCTATCGCTTGCATCATCGCTGCTGGTGCGGGAAGGAGAAGCTGACGCGGAGGCAGTCATATTAAAGGGTGGAGTTGATGGGGCGCTTTCCATCCAACCCTGACGTGCGGGGCTCGGCGCAATGGTAAGATCTTCAGCAGTGGAGGCCAATTCGAGTTCGGAGCCTTCAAAGGACACATCTGGGCTGGAAAATGGTTGGCTTACAGAATCGCTTACTGCGTTAATTGCTCTGCCAGCTAAGGAACGTGCCCAGCCAATCCATCCCTGTTTGGTTGGATTACGGGATGCTGCCATAGGTTGAACGTCGCTTTGCATTGCCATCAGCGGCAAAGAACTTATGCTGCTAGTGAAAATCAAAACTGACAAGGAAGTGCTCAATAGCTTGCGAAAAAATAACTGACTATTCATGACTAAAAGTACCGTATTAAGTTATGCGCAATTAAAATATATTTAATTCAAATTAAGATAGAGTAATAATTCACATATAAAGCGATTAAGCAATCTTTAAATAGCTGTGATCAATATGTCAATTGCATAAGATTTCTGGACCGCTGAATCGTGGTGCAATATCTTTTGAGTGATTTATAGTTAATTATTTGCTGCTTAGGGCTGAATAGCCTCTTTGCCAAAGGAAAAAATGAGCTTAGATGTATCGAAAAAATTTTTCTCTAAAAAGGTTGAAATAATTTGCCATTTTGCGGGGTCAATTTTTGGGCTGCGGCTTAATACCCATAAATAAGAGCGTTGTGGCTCGCTCACTACTGCATATTGATAGTTATCATCAAGCGCAATAATCCAATAATTGCCCGTTCCGATGCTTGTCCAGCGAAGCCATGAAGGCAGGAAATTTACTTTAAGCTTTGTGTTACCCGAATTTTTTTCCACTATTGCAAGGCCTTTGTTGCCAACCACTTTGCCATCTTTTTTTCGCAAACAGGTATTGAGAACCTCAATGGTATCATCAGGAAGCAAGCTATAGTGCGCCTTAGCGCGGTCGCAATCCTTTTCAAACCAGGCAGGGTAACGAGCGATTTCATACCAATGTCCCAAGTAGCGATTGAGATCTACGTGCTCTACCGTTTTTAACTCAGGTGGCTCTGCCAAGGCTGCTTGCCCCATGAAAATTACCAGCAGGCTAGAAAGTAGGGGGTGGCGCATGGGAATTCCAACATAATTTTTTGTAGCTAATCTTAACGTCTTGGTGAAGAGACGGCCAGATCTGTGGAGGTTGAATAAAAGACGGAATTGATTTTGCCCTCCAAAGGAGGGTGACAGATGTAGCCCAGTGCGCAGCGCTGGGTGGAGAGTAATCAAGGAAAAATAGAGCTCTGAAAGAGCGATACTCGGCGATTAATCCCATAGATATTTTTCATCAAATGAGATTTTAGACAGCTGGAGTAGAGACAGAAGCTCGGTCTTAAAATCACTTTTTTGGTGATGTATCTCTTGATTTCTAATATAAGAACCCACCCGCTCTAATTGGGATGAGCTTACAGAAAATGCTCCATAGCCTTGCTGCCATGCAAATAAGCGCAATTCGGGATTTTGCAATTTGAGCCATTTAGAGGAGGACGTCTTAAAATGCTCCACCAATTTAGCCAAGAATATAGTTCGAGGCAAAGAGCACAAAATGTGTATATGATCATCAAGACCGCCAATTTCATATACAACACAGGATTGACCTCGAGCAACTCCGCTTAGATATGCGAAAAGAGAGGCGCGATACTCTTGTTTGAGAAACGGAATTCTGCGTTGAGTGCTGAATATGATGTGTATTGTGACTGCTGCTAGTGATTGAGCCATATATTATGAGTTATCCACTTTCAGTGGATTTTGGTGTGGGTGATGTATAATTTCCCAGCGCTTCGCACTGGGCTACATCTGTTGGCGCCCTTTGGGCGACCAAAAATTTGAATTTGTCCGAATCTTTTTTGGTGAAAAATATCCCCCGGGATAAACTTCTACCCAGCGCTTCGCACTGGGCTACATCTGTTGGCGCCCTTTGTGCAACCAAAAATTTGAATTTGTCCGAATCTTTTTTGGTGAAAAATATCCCCGGGATAAACTTCTACCCAGCGCGTTGCACTGGGCTACATCTGTTCGCCCTTTGGGCGACCAAAAATTTGAATTTGTCCGAAATCTCTTTTGACGAAAAATATATATGGGATAAACCCAGCGCTTCGCTCTGGACAACATCTGTAATCGCCCCTTGGGCGACGCTAAATTTGCAGTCCTCATAAAATCTTATACATATAAAAATAACAAGGTTTTTATAGCTGTAGAAGATTAAAGAATGTTGTTTTTTGGGCGTTGTCATGCTCGAAAAACCGACTAGTCCACAGGGCTTACACAGGGGTGCTTAATACAGCGCAAGTCAATAAATTTGCGGTCATATAATATATTCCAGTATCATTGATTCATACATCCTGGAAAACATTATAATATGAAGAATTATATCACTTTCGCAACCTTAGCTATCTTAATAATTGGTTGCGAACATGAGCTTGGTTCCAACAGTAATAAAACTCCAGATCAGGAAAGCACTATAATTCACAATATTCGTGGATGGGATGATTCAGTGTGTGTTCTTCCAAGTGCCGACAATGGTGCGTGGCACTTACTCAGAAAAGATGACACGGATGGGGAAGTTGCTACTTTGAAATGCCAAACAAATTTTTCATTAAACACCGCCGATTTTGATGGTTTTGTTTCGTGTTCAAGAGGCTCTCTTTTAGGGGTTATTCCTAGTTGCGTTCCTGAATGTAAGTTACGAAGCGACCCTCATGGCAACTGGCGCTGGAGGTCGGAACAAAACAAAACGGAAGCGGTACTTATGTGTAATGAGGGTTATCGCATTAATGAGCTTCATGACAACTTAATTACGAGCAAGCACGATTTTTGTGCTAACGGAATATGGGAGTCAGAAGTTGCGTGCGAATCAGACACCGCAGAAGTCCCAAGAGAAGGCTGTCAATTTCTTGCCGATCCTCCGCTGGGAGCATGGATTTACAACAGCACGTCATTGCCTCTGCAATGGGCCGAACTTAACTGTCCCGATCATGCGGCGATTTTTCCAACAAAGACTTCTAGGACTAAAACTATTGATTGCGCAGAAGAAAGTTGGCCAACAATAATTCCGAAATGCGCTTGGGTAAGTTGTCCAGATAATCTGTTTGACCTATACGGCCAGTGGATTGGTCTAAATATGGAGGGATTTTCTAATACGCTTATATGCGATATAGGCTACCACCCCACAAGTACTGGCACCAAAAAATGTTCAGAAGGCAAATGGGAAGCGAATACCACTCATTGCGAAATTGATCATAAGGGTGGCCCTCCGCCTCAAAAGAAAGATTCATCAGCACCACCACCAAAATCACCTCCAGCATCTGCTCCACCAAAATCACCTTCAGCATCCGCGCCACCAAAGCAACCAGCGCCGCAGTCACCTCCATCTCCGCCAAAAAATTGCTCATCGCTTTTCGAATATGAGGCGTATCCTGGAGGAAAGTGGGTCATCGCTCCCTCTTCAATGCACACAAAACAAACGGCGCACCTACAATGTAACGAAGGATATGAAGGCCAAGGCTCTGCTCTTTGTGAAGATGGTACTTGGAAAATTTCTTCTCCTTTAGGAAAGCCTTATTGTCGAGCTAAGTTATGTCAGGCCACTGATCCCCACGGCACCTGGACTACGGCTACGCATGCAGATCTGGGTAAACTTACTTGCCATCCCGGCTTTGTTATTCAATATCATAACGGAAAAATTGGCCTGTATTTTGCGCAGGCTTTGTGTTTGGATGGCACCTATAAAGAGCCGCCAAAATGCGTCAAACTGCCTTCAAAACCGCCGCCACAGTCTTCACCTCCTCCGAAACAAACGCACCCATCGCTCAGTTTTTATGCATCGGCACGCATGGTTATTGACTCTGACAACAGCACTGAGAAAAGGACACAATGCGCGGAAAAATTACGCTGGCTTGCGCAAAAAACCTTGGATACATACAAATCCGACTTGGCTTTGAAAAAGGTATATCATTCGCTGAGTCTCAAATTTCATCCTGATAAATGTGCAACTGCCAGTGGCATACAAGAACGAAAAACACTGGTAACGGGCTTAGGATTTGAAGAAGATATTGAAGCTACCACTGATGAGAAGATGTATTGTGATTCAGTATTTAAAACAGTGGGAGGGCTCTATGAGTGTTCTCAGCAGGCAAACTAATTACGCAAATCGCTTCTTTAAGTGCCGAGGTCTGTTTGTAACTCACTAAAGCGCAATCCAAATTAATATTGTGCAATGGCTAATGTTTTCAAATTGTTAGGTCTATTTGAGGGTCATTGCAATTCTCTGTCAACTAGACCCTTTTGAGGGTCAAATGATTCGATGTTTGAGCAATTAAGGTAAACTATTTTTTCGCCGGACGTCCGCAGCGCACGATAGTAAGCGAGGATGCAGCTGTCCAAGAAAATGTAGTTTGCCGACAATTGCGCATCATTTCATCCTCAAATCGGTCTAGAGCAGCTTTATCTTCAATACATTTAATCATTATTTTTATATATGATGGCTACTTTTAAGCTAATCCGCAAGCCATCCTTCAGTAGGCGGCTGCGTATTTGGTTCACGAGTCAAATAACCATATTCAACCAAATATTTTACTGCCTCTTCTTTTACTATCGCTTGCCAACGTTTTCGCGCTTCATCTTGTCTAAGTTGCAATTCGCTTATCTTGGTTTCGTCGGTTTCATAATCAGCTAATATGTCTTCTATCTTACTCCAAGCTTCAGGCTGCAATTGCTTTACTTTGTCCTCCCAAGGATGGCTCATATCGCAATACCAAGAAACAAAAAAATCTGCGAGTTTTTCTGGGGTGGTGTTTTGCATGGCAATATTCATATTTTCCCACATCGTATATTTAGTTTGACTAAATCCTAGTGAATTAAATAAAGCTCCCTTGGTTTTCGTAGGCAACTGTAGCGCTTTATTTAGTTTAGTTTGCAAATAAAGAGCACCCTCTAAAGCTTCAGCATCATAGGGATTTCGCAGCAATAAAGTTTCAGTTAAACTGCGTTTAAATGCTGCTATACCAATACTCATAAAAGTTCTTAAATCTGAAGCACTCATTGCGCGATGCATATCGACAGCGAATTCAATTTCTTCAAGCGCAACTATGGAGGCATCAGCACAATCAATATGCCGAGCTTGGACATATTTAGCTGCTTGCTTATTAAGAACTGTCGATCCCATACTATTTAAAGTCGTTACCAGAAGATTTATCCGCACCTCTAAAGATTCACGGCGTATTCCTTCCGCCCGATAATCAGCGGTTAGATCTAATTGTGCGCTCCATTTCTGACACTCTTCAGTTGTAACTTCTCCTGTTTCCACTAATAGTTCACAAATATTCGTCTTTGCATCTTCATAGTTGAGGGTGGAATCTGCGGGAATATCCATAACCCATTCTTTTACATGCTTATCCCGATATATTTGTGCATAGTTAACATATAATTCTGGAGCATTTTCAGATTTTTGCTGCTGTAGTTGCTCTGCTACGTGCTGCGCAAAAAGAGCTTCCCAGCCAAGCCGTAAATCCTCATTACTGATATTTTGTTGAAATGAGTGTACTTTTCCTTCATCTAACAGGGAACGAAATTCTAATCCTTCAACAATTTTTTCTGGAAACGCTTCAGCATAGGTAGGCCTGCTACTTTGCAGAAAAACACCTACATTGCCCCTATTTTTTTTAACCGCAAAGATATGAAGACCAAACATATGTACAGCCAGCCATTCCTCAAAAAACTCTATTTGAGCAGGTTGCATAATATGGTTTGTACCCAAATCAGCCCCAAGCTGGCCATTTAGATTAAGGCCCCATGAATATAATTTTCTGTCAGCCGATATCGCAAAAACCGAAGAGCCATTACTGGTTACCGAAAGCCACTCTTCTACTCCATCAACAATTATTTGAGTTGGAGAACTAATATCTTTCTTATTTCCTTGCCCTAGCTGACCACGGTCATTGCGCCCCCATGCAATCAATTTATTTTCTGTTGAAATACCAAACACACTGTTGTCTGCAGCCACTATTTTTTTAAAATAAAAAGGGCTGCCGTCTCTCGTAGGCATTAGTACTTCGCTGCGGTCTGGAAGACCAAGTTGACCAAAACGGTTACTTCCCCAAGAAAACATAATATTTGTTTGATTAATGGCAAAAGATGAAATTCCAGTAGTCTCAATAAAAAGCCATTTTAAGCCATCTGGGTGCTTTATTTCGTGAGGAAAAATACGATCTACTTTATCGCCAAGTCCCAATTGCCCTTGAGAATTACGTCCCCAACCAAACAGACGGCCATCTTCAGTCAAAGCCAAGACAGTTTTGTTTTTCGCAATAATTTCTTTCCAGACTATTTCTTCAGTGAAGGTTAACTTTTTGGGCCAAGCCTGATCAGCCCTGTCGCCAAAACCTAATTCTCCTAAACTATTCCTCCCCCACGCATAAAGCTCTCCTTTTTTATTTATAGCAAAAGTATTGCCTTCATTATTATATATAATTTTCCATGTTTTTTCGCCTGCAAGCTCGGTTGGCCTACTTCTATCAATTCTATCGCCTAAGCCAAGTTCATTTGAACTATTGTTTCCCCATGCAAAAAGACGACCGTCTCTCTTAAGACCAAAAGTTGAATAATTATGGGTGAAAACAAGCTGCCAATCTTTACTTCCATCAATCGCTGTGGGAGTAAAAATACAAGACCCCACAGAAGCGAGGCCTAACTCTCCATGAGAATCGCACCCCCATGCAAAAAGTCTTCCTTCAGCCGTTATCGCAAAATTTGCCTCTTTATCGGAACTAATCTGAACTACATCGTTTAGCTCTTTTACTAAAACAGGGCGATTTTCGGCAGCTAACCCTCCAAGACCCAAGGAATAGTCTGATTGACCCCAACTAAACACGTAACCACTTTCTGCACTACTCAGAGTGGTAGCAAAAGAAAGTGTTGAAATAGTCGCAATGACAAGTGACATAGAAAGACAGCGAAAAATTCTAAACATAATATGCCAATAAGAATATGCAAAAAATTAATTATTGTAATTACTGTATTGCATAATGCATGGCTGTCAATCATCTATTAGTGTAAGTATATCACCATTGATGAGCCGGCGGGTATTCAACCAGGCTTAATCCGGTAACATTACCACTAACATCTGTGCTTTGAGCAATAGTATAAGGCATCCATTTTATATTATTCAATTTTTTATAATTTTACGATCATTTTTATATAAAAATCTATGCGCTGTTCCAAGGATAAAGTGCAGCCCTGGTCAAAAGAACGATGAGAGTCGCGCCAGCTAAGCTTTGTTTTTAATTGGTTTAAAATAACCCACGTTTTTTTACCGCTGAGGCGAATGAGTTCTTTAAAACGCTTAGATTGCAATGCTCGTTGGTGCATAGTGTTATTAAGTAGCTTATATAATTCTTGATCATCAGCACTCAGGGCGTTATCTGCACCATTAGAAGTAGGATTTCTTGAACAAAGCGCCCGTGTCATGAGAGCGTTATCGTCACCAAGGCCATAAATGTTGAGCAGTTCAAGTGCATCTTCATGACGATAGACTTCTGCTTGCGCGGCTTTTACCCATAGGTCCATGACGTAAGAATATAATACCCCATCATAACGCGCTTTACCGTGAGAATTTAAAATTGCTCGAATACCATGCGCATCGATAGCATATTTTTGTGCATATTGGCACACTTGCGCTACGCGATCATAGCCATAGCTTTTGCCAGCCTTTTTTATGATCTTTATAAGCTTTTTGTCCCTAACACCATACTTATGTGCGTGCTCTTGCGCGATTTCCATCTTTGTCTGTTGTGGCGCTACAGTAAAGCGAGTGAGACAGCCGCGTTGAATTAGAGGGCAAGAATCATATCGAGGACCCATATTGCGCAAAGCGGTAATGTGATAGCTTTGCAGCATTTTTGGGCGTTGAGAACGACGGGAAATAGTATGTTTAGTTGTCGTGCCAAAGCATGCAACTGTGTACGTTCCTAATAATAATACGCTGACTATGTGAGAAAGTTTCATAAATTCCTTTTGAGCATTTTTTATTGGAGGCTAGAATTTCCTGATATGTGGCATCCAGTGTGTATTTTCTGGATACCAAGTTGCTGAAAACTGCCCCGTTGACGAACGGGTCTGTGCCCTCGCTCGCTTTCTTAGCACTCAAACTATTCCCTAACTAGGTGCAACGATTCAAGCCTTTCTAAGTTCTTCTAATTCAGCTCTGAGTTGTTCAAGTTCCTCTTCTTTTTGACGACGTTTATCTTCTTGTTGTGCTTGCTCTGCTGCAGCTTTTTGTTGTTCTCTTCTTTTTGTTTCTGCCGCCGCCTTTCGTTCACCGAGCCATATGCGTTCAGCTTTCAACAATAATTCCTGCACGTGTAAAAGCTCGTCTTTGTCGGTAACTCGTTCATAGAGATGTTTCACTTCATAAGTTCCAAAGGGCAAGAATGCGCTGGCTCGGTTAAATGCATCCCAATATTTTTCCACGAGATTATTAGCTGCATCAAGATAAAATCGATGACCATCGATGTAGGTAACTTCCCCTTGATAGGAGCATTTTTTTTCGCCGTATGTGTAATCGGTAGCCCAGAAAAAGCCTAGTCGTTCTGGTTTGTTGTGCACTGTAAGCCTGCTTTTACGAAAACCAGCAGGTCGATCTTCTTCATGTGAAACGAATTGACAATAGTCTGTGTTGTCTTCGAACTTTCGGGCGTAGATACCATCGAGTTTGGGGGGACGGCTGAAGGCAGAAAAAGTTCCACCGGCGAAAAGACTGAAAGAAAAGAGAACTAAACTTAGAGCTAAAATTGACTTCATTATATTTTCTCTGTGCAATAGGTTTAATACCGATGCGCTAGGCTCAAATTACCGTCGTGTCAAGATCCTAAAATAGATAAATTTCGACGACAAATACGATTTATTGATGCGTGAAATGACGAGTCATTTAGTTCGCATGTAGCGTTCTTATTTTTTGAGAAAGACTTTAAAAACTAAGCTCAACTAAAAGAGAATTATGAATGAGATGGTCACTCCTTGCCACTAAGAATTCTGTAGGCTGGAGCCCAACTCATGGAACTGCTTTTTAAACCAATCGTTCTCTTGCTTATGGCTTTTGCCTATCTACTCGGGTCGGTGCCAGTAGGCTTTTTGCTGGTTCGTCGCTATAACAAAGAAGATTTATCTAAAATAAGCAAAGGCGAATTTAGCGCCAATCACGTCATACGTCATTCTGGGTTTAGGCTCGGCGCGTGGACCTTTGTGCTTGATGTACTTAAGGGTGTTTTAGCGGTGACTGCGGTATATTCTTTTGGTTATGAAGCGGACGTGCAAGCTCTGGCCGGCCTTTTTGCAGTAGCAGGACATTGCTTTCCCGTATGGATGCGTTTTGCCGGCGGCAAAGGTTTGAGTACGGGTCTTGGGGTAATGTTCGCGCTCTCGCCTATAACCGCTTCACTCTGCATATGTATTTATTTTGTAGCTCTTGTTATTTTCAAAATGGTGAGTGCTGCTGCCTTATTGGCTTGTATTGGAGCTTTTATGGGAGCAGTGATATTTATCCCTTCTAAAAATGCTCAGTTTATCATTTTGGCTACCGTAGTTTTGATTTTCCTGCGGCATTGGCGAAATATTAGAGGCATTATCACTGGCACGGAACGACGTTTTAACCAAGATGAATCCTCTTAGAACAAAAGCAAAGCATACATTGACGTCACGGTGGCATCGAGCTACCATATATTAATTCACCTCATTTTTATAAGGTTTGTTATGCGTTTTTATATTTTATGCTGTCTTCTTGCTTTGCTCGGTTTAAGTGGCTGTACGACGGTAACAGCGCAAAATGGTAACACCAAGATAGTTGATCCGGGCTCTGAAGATAGTTTGGGCGGAACAGGAACAAGCTCCAACGATGTGCAAGCAATGGCAGAATCTATGGCGCGTGATATCGCTGCTATTAATTGGCCAACAATTGGGGCGGAGCCACAAATTGCCATTTTGCCATTGGAGAATCACACCAGGTTTAGAATTGATCCCAAATTATTGCAGAATAAATTAGTGCGCGATTTAGTGAAGTTTGCTCGAGGAAAGGTAGCATTTTTGGCACGAGATAGCGAAGATGCGGTAATGGCTGAAAGAGCGAAAAAACGTGCTGGCATGTACACAGCGGGCGAGAAGGCTCAGGCGATGTCCGGAGCTGATTATCTGCTCAAAGGTGAAATCCGCTCGCTTTCAAAATCCAGCAGAGATGGGGTAAGTGATTATATTGTATACTCTTTTACGTTGATAAATGCTGAAAGAGGAACGATTTTATGGTCAAATGATTATGAGACCAAAAAAGAAGGCTCAGTAAGCGTTATATACCAGTAAAAACACATAGAATTACCGTGAGGAGCACGCATGAAAAGAGTTATATTGATAGCACTTGGTTTAATGTCTTTGTTGGGTAGCAGTTGTACGCAAAGCAAATATGCGCAAACGAGCGTCAGTCAAGCAATCAGCAGTCCGGTGACCACGACTTTTCCGTGGGGAGAGGTGTATTGCGGGCATGGCGAAGTATGCGCTGAAGTGGAAGTTGTGCGGGTTGATGTGCAAAATAAAGATGGTGGTAGAGTAGAAGTTATATTGCATAATCGAACTTTTTCTACAGTTGCCGTGCAGATTTCATTGGAAATAATTGATGAAAATGGTGCGGCGACAGATCGCACGAATTTTTACAATGTGCCTCTGCAGCCACGTCAAGAAAAACCATGGCACATGCCTAATTTGATGAAGAAAGATCACAAAGTGCGCGTGTCGCTACGGACTCCGTGAGAGAAGCTATTTCTCCCTTTTTTTAAAGGGAGATTGAGGGGGATTTTTTGTGTGGTATGCTTGAAGAAATCCCCCTGCCCCTTTTTCAAAGGGGGATTCAGCGGCTTCATATTAGTTTCCCTTTTTCAAAGCGGGAGCTATATATTTTGGAATATTCTATGAAAAACATCTTATCTTGCTCCATCGCAATTTTAGCGGTCTCACTTTTTAATGCATGCAGCGCACGCCCCATCCAGTCATCGTCTTCTTTAGCGGATGAGTATCGTGCGGTGGCGCCGCCAATTCCCGATTCGACTGTTTTGGAACAATACACGCAGTCAGTTGCAGAGCTGCGTAAATGGAATGAACAGGCCCAAAAGCCTTCTTTTGCGCTGATTGGAGGTTTTTATCAGCTTCCTGAAACGCGAGTGGGGCCTGATATCAGTTTTCGTCAAGGTGAATTTTTTGGCGGAGGATATCAGTCGTTGAGTATAAGAGGGAGGCGGCATGAGCGTTTTGCGTTGACTCCTTTCGATGTGGGTAGTTCTTTTGGGTTGCAGGCTGCGCTTAACCAATTGCTTGATGCCGGCGTCAGAATTAAGGAAATCTCGATGGCGGACGCGATGCGGGTGATGAATGCGGAAAATCGAGCTGCTGAAAGAAATGTTTTGCTCTTGCTGTCACAAACGCTTCCAGCTGGTGCTGACTATTTAATTTCAATACAGCAAGGAATTGCTCAAGACATCGGGCCGGTATGGGCTGGACGCGTAGTATCAACGAAAGACGGCCAAGTTTTGGCATTTGATTCGCTGCCTTCTTCAGGGCAGTATACTATACAGCCTTTATTGAACAAACTTATTGGTAGTACCTTGCGTCGCTTAGCCACCAACAAGTGAGATTATTTATGAGCATCCTTTGCCCCACAGCCATTTGTCATCCCGGCGGAGGCCGGGATCCAGAATATAGAAGAAGCAAGTCGTGTAAATATGCAAGCATTTCCTGGATCCCGGCCTCCGCCGGGATGACAAATTTTATTCACACAAGTGCTTTAGTTACTTTTTGCTTTTGTATGTTGGTGGGGTCTTGGGCAAATGCCCAATCCAGCGAATCAACCATCAACATGTTGTCGCGAGGCCAGCCTCTGAGTGAGGCGCAAGTTGACAAGGCGATGAAAGATGAAAAGAATGCAGCTTACATTGCCATGCTTGAAGCCTTTGCACTTTTTCGGCAGGGTGATGTTGGGCATAAAGATACGCAAGCGCTCATTCTTAAATATTTGACCTATGCTGAAAATTCATTTGCGGATTTGCGCCAGCCCGATAATTTTAGTTTGGCTTTTTCCGCCGATGCCAATACGCCTTATCGAGGTCGTCCGCATGAACGAGTCGCTACGGCGCTTATGTTGGCGCTTATGGACATGGTGAGAGGACGTTATGACATTGCCTTGCCAGCCCTCAAGAACGCCGAATTTTTGGATGCTCGATGGCAATCCATGCCTTATGGGACTGATGCGCCTTTAATCTATGCCTTGATGATGCGTTCACTCACAGAAATGAAATCTTCTCCCCAGGACATTGAACGAGCTCGTCAAGGACTTTACCGGTCAGTAAGATTGCTTGTTTTACAAGACCCGCTTATTGCCGCGGCAACACAAATTGCTCAGGCCGGTTTACGAAATAGTGCGGTGTCAGTCCAAATTGCTCAGGTGTTAATGGGTGCTGGTTTATCTTCAGCTCTCATAATTGCTGATGATAAGGCCACGATATTTGACATTGTCCAGGCGGGCGCCAAAGAAGCTGCGTCCTATGTTTCGCTGTTGGAAGATAAATTTGCCGGTGAATTTGAAAGATTTGTCAAGCCGATGTTGGCCAATAGTGCGAGTGTAGTGAATATGCCGGCCAAAGAGTTTAGTGATTTTTCTTTTAAGCAGGTGAGTGTTGAGCTAACCACCTATGCTCGGCAAATTATTAAGCTGTTAAAAGCGCGTCCTGCGGAACAAAATAAACTTTCGCAGTTAAAAAATGAGGCGCAGGCAATGAGCAAGGAAATTGAGCAAGCAGTGTTAGCGCCGCGGGTAATTTTGCGTTTTGAGGGCCTTGGGCCGCGTATTGAGCGATCTGGGCAGTATAATGAGGTTGCCAATGTGGTAAAAAGTCCAAGTGGAAGCGTGAAAGCAGAAATTAGAAGGAAGAATATACTGAGTGGGCAAAAATGCGGCTTAAGTAATAAGGGAGGCAACCTAACGGTGGTGCTTTGCGACAAAAATGAAGTATCCTTAGATGAATTTGAGGAATTTACGGGCCTTGAATTATTTTCGTCGAGTAGGAAAGCAACTACCGTGATGGGTCGTAGGTTTGCTTCGGTGCTGGCCGGTCGCGCTGATTTTAGAGCTACCACAGAATCAATTGCAACCATTGGTGCATTTACTACTTTAGCATTGCTTAATGTAAGCTCGAATTTGATGGCGCAAGGTTATGCGCATGGGAGCAAAGCTGCTTTTCAGCAAGGTGCGGCAGTGGGTGGGGCGGCGTTAGTGGCGGCTGGAGTTTCCGGAGCGATTTTCCTCATTGGTAAGTCGGTAAATCCTGAAGCTGATCCCCGTTTCGTGGCTCCCCTTTATGAGTCGGGCTATTTGTTAGTGCCAAAGAGGTAAGTTTTGAGAATTTTTTCGCTATTTCTAGCCATTTTCGGGCTGTTGTTTTCTGGGTGTATGTCTATAAAAGATTATTCCACGCTTTATTTTCGCAATCGAAAAATTGAGGGAGTAGAGCCTGCACCGGTGCTTATTAAGCGCTTGAATGAAAACAGCGCTAATCGCCCCATAATTTATGGTGACGATGCTAAGAAACTAGAAAGTTGCCTTTTTTTTCGTAACCAGCTCTTTGTAAGTGCGCTTTCAGGTACTTCAGGAGAAGATGGTCAGAAGGTTAAACAAGCGGCGCAAAAAATAGAATTGGCTTTTCAGACTGGAGAGGACGAATTTCTTGCAGCTTGTGAAAGCGAAATGCATACTGAAGTAGGGACTACGTTTTCGCTTGCACGAAAACAATTTATCGGAACCGACTAGTGCCAAATAATGCCGGCCAATTTCCCACACTCGGGCTTGTTCTTTCAGGGGGCGGAGCTCGTGGTGCCTATGAGGCTGGGGTGATCCGTTATATTAGAGATGAATTGCCGCCTAAAGTAAGCGCAAAGATCAAATTTGATATTATGTGCGGCACATCGGCTGGAGCCATTAACAGCTGTTTTCTTGCTTCATGTGCCCATACCCCAGAATTGCAAGGGAAGGCTTTGGCTGAATTATGGCAAAGCGTGCGTATCGAAACCATTTTTAAAATTGGTTGGCGCGAATTGTTGAAGTTGCCCCGATTTTTATTGGGCTCGCGAGGGCGGGGTGAGATTGACGAAATGGTGGGACAGGGCCGCCTTGGTGGTTTGTTTAACACCTATCCCTTGGAAAAATTCGTCAGACGCATGATGGACTGGAATAGCATCAAATCAAATTTGCAAGCTGGTCATCTGCAAGCTATTGCCGTCAATGCCACTCACATTGGAACCGGCATTACCCATCTTTTTGTACAAAGCAATCAACCGCATGTGCCACCGAGCACCAACCCACAAATTAAAACTCATTGGGTGGATCTTACGCCCAATCATGTGCTCGCGTCGGCTGCTATGCCGTGGGTTTTCCCTGCAGTAGAAATTGATGGCGAAATTTATTGTGATGGGGCGCTCAAGCTCAATACACCTATTTCACCGGCATTGCGGTTGGGAGCGCAGCGACTTTTTGTTATTGGTTTGAAAACTACGCAAACGCCTGTGCAGAGTCCCTTAAAAATCGCAAGTTACCCTTCGGCAATATTTTTGCTGGGAAAAATCCTCAATGCGTTGCTAGTTGATAAGGCAGAATATGACCTACTTCAGCTTGAGCGCTTTAATAACTTTCTCGACGCAGGAACTACCAAATTCGGTGAGCATTTTGTGAGCGAACTCGGTGATGAGATAGTCAAATTGGGAGGCAGGCCATTTAGAAGGGTAGAATCAATGGTAGTGAGGCCGAGCGTCGATATTTCAACTATTGCCGAACACCATTTGAGCTTGGGAGCCATTGCGGCGCGCGCAGGCGGTATTGTTGGGCCAATACTAAAACGCATGGGTGAAAGCTCTCAAGGTCAGACTAAGGATTTGCTCAGCTATCTGCTCTTCGACGGTGATTTTGCCACTGATTTGATAAAATTAGGCATGCATGATGCTGATGCTTCTCGACAAAAATTGATTAATTTTTTTGATATCTAGACCCTTTTGAGGGTCAATTGATTCGATATTTGAGCAATTAAGGTAAACTATTTTTTCGCCGGACGTCCGCAGCGCACGAAGTAAGCGAGGATGCAGCTGTCCAAGGAAATGTAGTTTGCCGACAATTGCGCATCATTTCATCCTCAAATCGGTCTAGAACGCTTTTTCAAAAAGCGAGAAATGTTGCAAAATAATTCCTCTTTTAAAAAATAGAAAAAAAAGCACTTTTTTTTGATGACTTGAAATAATTGGATAAACGGCAATTGTTAGACGATAAAACCTCACCAGGAGTATTCATGGTGCCTTTATCGGAAAAAGACGAGAAAGCTGATCGGGAGTTATTCGAAAAAGAGGTGATGCAGTTTGTTCAGCCGCTCTATGGTGCCGCGCTGAGACTAACTAGATCGGTTACCGACGCAGAAGATCTAGTTCAAGAGACATATCTTAAAGCCATTCGCTCTTTTACCCAATTTGAAATGGGCACCAATTGTAAGGCATGGTTGTTCCGAATTTTGACCAACACTTTTATTAATAAATATCGCAGAAAAATAAAAGAGAAAGAAATTCTCGATTCAGAAAGCAGATCGCCGACTGTTTTTACTGCCTTTGATTTTAATCATGCGAGCGATCTCAGCCCAGACAATACTTTTGTCAATAAATTACTTTCCGACGAAGTTCATGTTGCTTTGGATCAAATTCCCGTTGATTTTAGAACTGTAGTAGTGCTTTCTGATCTTTACAGTTTTTCCTATCGTGAAATCGCTGATTTCATTAGCATTCCCATTGGCACCGTCATGTCGAGACTGTTTCGTGGTCGACGTTTACTGCAAGAACATTTATATGACTACGCGGTAAAAGAAGGTGTTTTGAAAGTTCTAACCGACGAACAAGGGGCTGCGGTGCTTTCTTTGGATCAATATCGAGAGTCTGCGAAGTCTTTGCCTAATTAGGCTATTTTTTTGTACTCATGTTCAAAGAGGAGCGTGCATTTTGCCGCTCCTACCCGTGAGCATACATATCGAAATATTTCTCCTTGCTGCTCAGAACACAGTTGAGGTTAATAGAATGCCGCGTATCTTTTTGCGGCTTAAATCTATAGCCGTTTTCTATTATTTGTACTTCGCCTTCATTAAATACAAATGATTCTTGCCATTCTCCGAATGTTTCAAGGGTAGCGCTATCTTTCCAGTAAATGTGTTGCTTTTTGGTCATGGTCACAGTGAGATGAGCGAGGTTGTGTTGTCTACCAAAGCTTTCAACAGCTACACTTAATTCTGCGGAATATCTAATGCCTGCAAAATGCACTTCTTGAGTTCGAAGTATTTTAGGTGCGGCCAATGAACGTAATTCCAATATATCCCAAACCAATTCGTCGGTAGTCGTCCATTCAAGGCTGCCAATATCAACTCCCAAATCCACCAGACAAACTAAGTTTAAACTTTCATATTTGCTGTAGGGGCAAGTGGGCACTATTCGCTTTGACGACGCTCGAGACGACCGAAAATTCGATAATAACTTTTTAATGAAGGTTGCTTGAGCCGCCGCATGGTTTAAAAAAGTTGTCATGAACAAGCAAACAATCAGTTCTCGAATTTTCATGTAGCACCTAGTGCAATTTAAGGGCATAGTCTTATGCCGGCATAAAAGCTAAGTAAAGTAGGTTGCCACGAAGACTAATCGAGCTTACCAAAAATAGCTATGATAGAAATCACGGGTCATACCGAAAGCCTCACGGTGCCCTGAGTATGTAGAGTTTTTAAAAATAATTTTCCGAACTTCCTCACACAAGGGAAGTGTTTGTATCGTTGGTGTCATCATGGCATCCATACTTTCATAGAGCTCAGGATGGGTTTTTAAATAGGAACGAGTAATCTCTGAGCTTGGTGGCATTTTGGCGGGCCAAAGATGTACAGCGGCGGAGCCAAAAGTTGATGGCAGCTTGTCGGTATCAAAATCGTAAGGGAAAAGCACAGCTAGTTCATTCGCTGGTATAAGTTTATTTAAGAGATAATTATGGAATCTGCTCTTAAGATCGGGAGCAAGAACGACGCCAATCACTTTGATGCCATGCTCTTTTTGCAATTTGTGAATAAAATGGCGGCTTTGTGGAAAACCATTTTCATAAGGATCTAAGGTGATAATTCGCTTATCCGTGGCAAAAGCTGCGGTCAGCATTTCGTGACGCTCGGGGGTATAGGTGCGAAGCGGTTTTGTGGGCGTAAAATCTGAAGGAATTACAACTATTTTACTAAAAGAACCTGGCTCAAGTGCGCGTTCTATGATCACTCGATGATCTTCAGTTACCGGGTCAAAAGTAGCAACCATTACTCCAATGGTGCCATTTCTAAAATCTTCAAAGTTTATGTCTTGACTGGAGATCGCCAGAATTTCAGAAGAAAATAGGCTCAGGCCAGCCAAGAGCGAAATGAAAGAAAAGCGAATCATAATTTTTCCTTTAGCCTTCGACCAAGTTTTCTTCACCGACGATATCTAGATGAGGAAACAATGCGGAAATCATGTTGACGGCGGCCAACAATTGATCTCTATCTGGTCTATAGGTCCCAGAGTTTCCGTCGATTACTATGTATGATGTTGTGCTACCATCAGGAAGAACACGTTCTTCTTTGCGCAATTCTCCGGCGAAGCGCACGTCTTGAGAGTAACCCGATACCACAGCGTGTTTACCCAAGGTCCAATCGACGGTAGCGTTGCCCACCTCAAGTTTGGCAAGAATTATGTGCTCACCGGTGATTACCATATTAAAACGATTTTTAAGGCCTTGGTTGTCGTAAACAGGGAGAAGGTCGCACAAAAACTGTTCACCAACCTGTCTGCAAGGCTTATAAGCCGCGGCCATGTGGGAATGAATCCAAGATACAACGGAAGGAGCAAAAATTACTTTTTTCTTGAACCACGTTGCCCATGAGGGATTTTCCTGCGGGAATGCGACGAGCTTTGCGGGTAAAAATTCATCTATACTAAAGCCTTCTGGCAATTTAATGCGATAAAGTCCATGCGCACCCCATAATCGACGAAGTAAGGCGCCAAGATCTGAAGTTTGCGACAGTTCTAAATCAAATACTTGTTGCTTTGTCGCTGCGCTGTCTTCTTTGACATCATCAACACTATATTTGTGAAGTAATTGTTCATTGAGCGCTTGCATGCGTTTAGCTTCAGCAACGCGAAGCGCTTGAGCTTCTTCGGTGTCTGCAGAGCGCCAGGCATGGCGTATCGGAGTTTTTAATACCGCCGACTTAATGGCAGCCAAATATTCTTGAAGGGGAGTGCCCGTAGTTTTAACTAGATCAAAGGTGACCACTTGATTATTAAATCTGAGGCCGTAGCGCAAAATATCTTGGAGTAAGCTATGTGGCATGTAGTATTCAGAAATTGGTTTATCATTGACGGTGAAACCAGCTTCGCCAAGAATAGCGCAATTAGAACGAACGCAAGTCCAATCCATGCTCCCTTCATATTTTTTGGCGATCTTTTCTATTGTGGCTATAACTTCTTGGTCTAAATTTGTTGGTACAAGCAGAATTCCCGACTGAACTTTGCCGTGAGTGTCCACTATCTTCATTTCTTGACGGCGCACTGATTTGGCATCGACCTTGAACACATCCCCATTCTCGTCTACCTTTGCCAGATAAACATTGGGAAGACCAAATCCGAAGAAGAAAGTTCCCGCTTTAAAAATCTGGTTCGCGCGAATTGCCTTAAGCCCGGCTTCTCTTATTGCTGGTTCTTCAGAAAATCTTTCATGAAGGTCCCAGACGAGATGCATTTGATTGGAAACCGGCTCAAGCAAAGCTGGCGCTTCAATACGTAAATATGGGGGCTGTTCGTCTAACGTTGCGAAAGACGAAAAACAGAGCAAAAAAATTGCGACGGCCTGCGCAAAAGTTACTTCGCTTCGTTTGGACCAGTGATTTCGCATACCCATATCCTTAATTTTTTTCATTAAAAAAGAAAAAGTAGAAATTAAAAAGCTTATGGAGAAAGCGAGCGGGAATTATTTTATTCCGCAAAAAAAGAAGAAAACTGAAAAAAATTCCTAACTATTTAAAATAAATAGAAAATTTGATGCGCAGTGTGAGGTTTGGGCTCAAACTTGATTAGTAAATTTATCAATCATATATAGTTACAGTGGCATTCACTTTGGCGGAGCATGCAATGGCTCTTCGATATTACAATATTTTTTCGGTAAAAGAATGGGCGCGGATGATAGTTGATGGGGGCAAAGGTGTTGCCAGATTACTTGTGAGAGAACTCGAATCTGCTGCTTTGCACGAGGGCGATGCTCTGGACAAAAATGTTCAGATTTTGGTTTTTTATAACACTAATATCAAAGGCGACACTAGAGAATTTCTCGAGAGATTTTCCGGGTCATTGAGACTCATGAATGATCAGGATATTTTTAATATTACTTACAACCTTTTAGCGCAGGTTACTTCACTCAATATTGACCGCAGAAGCGAGAAAATCCTACGGGACATGCTCGAAAGAATTTACGTTCTTTATCCTAGCTGGCGAGGTACCATAACTCCGCAAATACTTTTTCCTGACATGGTGGTGCCTATTCATCATGGTCGGGTAAGAGTTGACTCTGAGAATGTAAGGGTTCTTGATCCTCAGAGAAAGGAAATTCATATAGCAAGCGGCATTCATCGCTTTGAAATCGGTGAGCGGCAAGACTTTTCTCAGACAAGAGTGGGACGGGCCATGCGTGCACAGGGAGTTGAGCTGAGGCAAACACTTTTAAGCTTCAGCTATGTTTTCATGGAGGCTTTGGCGTTAAAAGGGCCTATGCTTGCCGTTGCCAAAGGCTATTTCGGAGGGTCCATTCGCCATAGGTACGGGGATTTCGTTCGCAATCAGATTAGATTTTGTTCTGATGTTGTTGAAGATGCCTTAGAAAAAGAGTTAGAGCATAGAGTGGGCCTCAATTTAAGGCCGGAAGAATTACGCCTCTCTTTGCATGAAATTTTTTGGACTGGACATCTTCGGGATGGCATCCAAGATACTTTCCAAAAAGCGCTTGAATATGAGCTTGGCGAAGATATTGCCGAAGAGACGCAAACTGTTGAGGATTTAGAGCGTTTGGGACATAAAAAGGCTTTAATTCCAATGCTGTACGAAGCCGCTATGGAGATTTTGTATGTTTTTGGGGGAAGTCCTCAATGCTCTGAGATAATTGAGCAATGTGTGCAAGACTATGCAGCGACCTTCTCTGAAGAAAAAAGAGCTGGTGGCGTTGATGATAATCCTAAGCCCAAAAAAAGAAGCACCCAGTGAGTTCAATGTAGTCAAATTTTAATATAGTAATTAAAATATGGGTCATTGCCAGGAAATATTACTCAGCTATAGTTCATACACCTAAACAATATTTTAGTGGCATCATGGCATTTATTTTATCGCTTTCAATTATCCTCTGTTGGAGTCTTACCTGGCTCGCTATTAAACTTCATATTTCCTTTGTTCCTCTAGAATTGTCCTTATTTTACCGCATGGCCATTGCCTCATTGGTATTATTTTTGTGGGCATTCATTAGCAAAAAAAAGCTGCGCTATTCTGCTCAAACTCATATCTTTTTTGTGCTCCAAGGTTTTTTTAGTTTTTGTGTTAATTATTTGTTGTCATATATGGGGGCTCAGTACTTATTAAGTGGCATTGGCGCCGTCGTTTTTTCCGTTGTTTTGCCCCTCAATATGCTCAACTCATCATTATTTTTCGGTGACAAAATCGATAAGCAATTTGCCTTCATTTCGGCTTTGAGTCTTGTTGGTTTGGCCTTGGTATTTTGGCCAGAACTTTCCACGTTTGACTTTTCTGACCGTCAGATAGTCGGCTTAATATTTAGCCTCTTAGGGGCCTTGAGTGCATCACTTGGCAACATGATCGCCACCCGCAATCAGCGAAATGATTTGCCCATTTTGCAGACCAATGCTTTTGGTACTTTATATGGTGCTTTGTTTTGTCTGTTGTTTGTGCGATTCAAAGGCATAGAATTTAGCTTTGATAGCAACGTTCAATACTGGGGGCCTTTGCTCTTTTTATCAATTGTCGGCACCGTCATTGCCTTCGGGGTATTTTTCAAGCTCATTCAGCTCGTCGGTGCGGCAAAAGCGGCTTATCCGTTGGTTTTAGTGCCTGTGGTCGCATTATTGGTATCTCAAGCTTTTGAAGGCTTTAAATGGAGCAACTTTTCTTTGGTGGGTATTGTTCTCATCGTCTCAGCCAACTGCATGCTTCTCTATCGTAAAAATCGTCGCGCTTTAAAAACTATCTAATATTGCTTATATAGTTCTTTCTGAAACTTAAGGGCTCTTTAAACTATGTGCTTATTTGTTTTCTGCCTTTTTTGTGGTAGATCTGAGGGGAAATGGCCAACATCAGTCCAAGAGTAGATATTGCGTTTAAAAAGATCTTCGGGGTTGAAGAGAATAAAGATTTACTTATTTCTTTAGTTAACTCAATCGTGTCGGCCGAAGATCAAGTATGTGACCTGAGGTTGCTTAATCCCTATAATCCGCAAAATTTTCGCAATGACAAATTATCGATTATGGATATTAAAGCGCAAGGCTTTGACGGCAAAAGATTCAACATTGAAATACAGATAACAGATGAAGCTGATTACGACAAAAGAGCTTTGTATTATTGGGCTAAGTTATATACTGAGAAGCTTAAGAGTGGCGACGATTACTCGACGTTAAATAAAGCGATTGGAATCCATATTCTCAATTTTATTTCTATACCAGAAGCAGAAAAGTATCATAATGTTTTTCAAATCACTGAAAAAGACAGCGGCCTACTTTACTTTAAAGATTTGGAGCTTCACACGCTTGAGCTCAAAAAATTTAGCGATGATTCACAAGAAGAGCTTTCCAGCATTATCGCTAAGGTAAAAAATTCTTTGGACATGTGGCTGGCTTTTTTGACAAGGCACGATTTACTGAGTGCTGATAATTTACCTCAACAGTTGAATGATGAAAAGCTGAAAAAAGCACTCAATGTCTTGGAAGTAATGAGTTTTAAGGCTGAAGAAAAAGAAGCGTACGAAGATCACCTTAAATGGTTAAGAATCGAAGCGAATTCCCTGAAAAAGGCTGAAGAAAAGGGTCGAGCCATTGGCATGGAAGAGAGCAAAGTTGCCTTCGCCAAAAAGCTCTTACTTAAAGGCTTCTCTGAAGAAGAAATTACTGAGTTGACCGGTATTTCAAAAGGCATGCTGTCAACTCTGAAAACTTGAATTAAAACCGGTTAAGATCGCGCGAGCAGCCGCAAGCCCGCTGGCCATGGCTCCATGAATGGTGCCTGGCTCACCATGCGGTGGAATCATTTCACCCGCAAAATAGAGCGTGTCATCAATGGGCATGGCCAACTCTTTTTGTGCATCAAGGCCTCCTGCAGCAATGTAGCTGTAAGCGCCGCGCGCGTATGGATCTTTAAGCCAATCATGAAAATAAGCAGCACCTATCGGATGTTCCGTTGTCTTTTCTGTAACACCCAAGATTTTTTCCAAAGCCGCTCGTGCAGTCGCAATTACTGCATCATCGCCGCGTTTTGAAAGTGCGCCTGCAGAGGGGCCGCCCGTCCATCCAATGGCTAACATTTTATTCTGATGTTTTCTAAACCACCAAAAGCTAAAAAATTCATCCTTGCTTAGCACAGAGCATGTTTCAAATTGATGCGCCGCGGACAAATCCACTTCGAATACCACTTTAAGAACATTGCCCATTTCCAGGCCAGCTAAGAGGGAGTCACGGTGTTTTAAAGGCGGGGAAAATTCAATATGACCTTTTTGTCCTGTAGCTGTTTTCCAGACGCCGAGCGGAATCGAAGTAAGTAATTTGTGTGCACTGAGCTCAAGCAGACCATCTTTGGTATGAGCAGAAACGAGTACTTTTCCTCGCTCCCACTGTACTTTTGTGACGACAGCTTTTGGGTAAATAATCTGACAGCCAGCATAGGAATGTATAGAATTGGCAAGCCAATCAAAAAGGGCACAGTACCCGTAAGTAAGCACAAAATTGCGATGACTGCCCTCATCATTAGATTCTTCTTCAATTTTTTGCAGTGACATAATGCTCATCTTGCTTAAATCGCCAGCATGATATCCCTGCACAAGACGAGCCACTTGGTCCAATGCTTCTGGCGAAATCTTATCTTGGCGAGCTTTTGCGAGAGCTTCAGCAACTGGTATATCAGGTTCGGCGTAACGAAATAGCGCTTTAAGTGTATTTTGCACCTGTGGCCAATAGCTTTCATCGGCTGGCAGAAAGCCATTGTCATAAATGCGAATATCTCGAAGAATTTCTCGGGTACGGAGTCCGGATTCTTGTATAAATTTCCAGCTTTCCGCATTGGTTCCATGAATAAATTCAGCGCCGTACTCAATAAAGGCGTCGCTGTTTGCGAGCGGCTTTGTCCATGCACGACCGCCTAGGCGAGGCCGGGCTTCGAGCACACACACTTTTTTGCCGGCGCGGCTTAGCTCATGAGCTGCTGCCAGTCCCGCTGCACCAGCTCCAATAATGATAATGTCTACATGAGAGGGCAGTTTCATAAAGATGTCCTAAATTCCAGTGGCATTCGTTAAGCTTTGGTCATGCGCTTCCCCCTCTTTCGAAGAAATCGCGACCTTATGCATAGTTACCATCATAAATGAATATGCGGTTAAATTGAAAATCTTGCTGAGCTCAGGCATTGGCTAAGCGTGAAAAATAGGCTAATCTCACAAGAATATGCCAAGATCTCATAAAAAGCAGGAAAATTGCTGCCCCATTTGTCATAAAGTGCTCAGCGCTGAGCAAAAGAAACAGGCTTGTATGCCCTTTTGTTCTGAGCGTTGCCAAAAGGTTGACCTTAATCAATGGCTTGGCGAGAGCTATAAAATAGTAGAAGAAGAAAATGACCTTTCGAGGGAAAAGCAATGATATCCAATTTAGTAAAAGCTGAGCAATTAAAAAGCGAGCAATTTCCCCTTAATTTTTCTGCACGGGCCGTTGAGGTGGCTAAAAAAGCCATTATCGATACTGAAGGTGAAGATGGCGAAATTTTACGCGTTAGTGTATTAGGCGGTGGCTGTGCGGGCATGCAGTATGCGCTTAACTTTGTGCCAACTTTAGAAAAATTTGACCTTACGACTACCATTGATGGTTTAGCAGTGAGCATTGATATTTTCAGCGTGGCTCATTTGAAAAACACTTTGGTTGATTACGAAGAGAGCTTACAAGGTGCGGGCTTCAAATTTAATAATCCCAATGCCAAAAGAAGTTGCGGATGTGGCTCAAGCTTTAGCTGATTAGAGTTAAGGGTGCATGCATTTTTCGCGTGGCCCGCTGCCATTAAGTCAAAAAGGCGGTGCGTTATAATTCCCCCTTCGGAGAACTGTGGACTAGTCGGTTTTCCTGAGGAGAGAAATAAGGCTTGATTTGTCATGCCAGGCGCTAGAAAATCGAGCGAAAAGCGTAGATTTTCAGTGGCGTGGCATGGCTGCAAAAATGCACTTCTCCCTTTAAAAAAGGG
>Ga0206960_1017_pt1 | contig 44559 bp, 39 predicted proteins | sample Alteio_BWOrgHeat_29_FD_153255 | JGI IMG/M metagenome (GOLD analysis project Ga0206960, IMG submission 153255) | Enriched cells from forest soil in Barre Woods Harvard Forest LTER site, Petersham, Massachusetts, United States -... | ecosystem: Environmental > Terrestrial > Soil > Temperate forest >... | reverse complement strand
TTGCTTCACCTTGCGAATTTCTAACCGCACCATAACAATCTGCCTTAAAGCTTATTGCTGCCCCACACGAGCCAAAAAGATTATACGCTAGCCTGCCCAGCATATCTGCCCGGGATCCCTCAAACTTTATTTCCAAGAGGTGACGGCGATGATCCTCAGAAGGATTAAATCGCGTGATTTGCGAGCCAAATTTTTGCTGGCCGGATATAGTCGCCTCACGCGATAAATTATAATTGCGTATGATGCGGCTGGTAAGTCTTTGAACAAGCGCATCTGTTTCTTTTAGAAAATCATCTTTTTCCATAAAAATCCATCGCTTAGTCTGAAATTGTAGCATTTAATTGTTAATATATTAACAATTACTACGCAGCCCCAGCATATGGCACACCGCGGCGGTTAGAGGCGCCCGGTTCATGGTGTAGAAATGGAAATGCTCGATACCCTCGCTGCGCAGCAATCGGCATTGCGTAGCGGCGAGTTGCGCCGCTACCAGATCGCGTGCTTGCGGCTGCGCATCCAGCCCGGCAAACAACGCCTGCATCCATGGCGGCACGCTGGCGCCGCACATGCGGCTGAATTTTTCCGCCTGCGCGAAATTGGCAATCGGCAGAATGCCAGGCACGATGGGAATGGTAATGCCCGCCGCCTGGGCGCGGTCCCGCAGCCGCAAAAAATGCTCGATATCGAAAAAATATTGCGAGATGGCGCGCGTCGCACCCGCATCTATTTTCGCCTTCAGCACATCCATATCCTGCTCAAAACTTGGCGATTCCGGGTGCTTCTCCGGAAACACCGCCACGCTAATCTCAAAATCGCCGATACGCTTTAATCCCGCTACCAAATCGGAAGCATAGGTATAGCCTTGCGGATGCGGCATATACGCCCCGCCGCCCACCGGGTCGCCGCGCAGCGCCACAATATGACGCACGCCGGCATCCCAATAGAGCCGGGCCACGCTGTCCACCTCCTCGCGGCTGGCATCGACGCATGTCAGATGCGCCGCAGGAGTAAGCGGCGTCTCGCGTAGCAGACGCTGCACCGTGGCGTGCGTACGCTCACGCGTGCTGCCCCCGGCGCCGTAGGTGACGGACACAAAACCGGGAGAAAATGGCGCTAGTTGGGTGATGGCAGCCCATAGCGATTGCTCGGCAGCCTCCGTTTTAGGCGGGAAAAATTCAAATGATACGGACGGAGGCGAACCAGCAAACCACCCCGCAAGCTGAGTTTTGTTGCCTTCCTGCAACAGGGTAACACCTATCGTCATTGAGCCACTTTCAAATAAGAGGATTTAAGGTTATACATCCAGGAAATTGGCCCGATCAAGCCTCAGAGACATTACTAACAATACGATACACAATTTATAGGCTGTTAATGAATATTGAGCAGAATGGCAGTTTAACTTCAAGGACATCTATGCACCGCACTCCCCGTTTCCGTAATTTTATTTTAGCCGCTGGATTATTGGCCCTCGCCGCCTGCGCCGATTACACCAACGAAAAAGCGCTCAATGACCCGGACGCTAATTCCGATCCGTATGAAGGGTTTAACCGCGCAATGTTTGGCGTCAACAAGGCCCTCGATACGGTACTCGTTAAACCGGTGACGGATGTATACCGCTTTATTGTCCCCGAAACCGGCCGCAAAATGGTCGATAATTTCGTCAGCAACTTAGAAACACCTGTCGTACTCGTAAACTCGGTGCTGCAGGGCGACCAGGAAAACACCTTCGCCACCTTCTGGCGTTTCGCACTGAACAGCTCGGTGGGTATCGGCGGTCTGTTTGACGTCGCCTCCGAAGGCGGCCTACATAACCGCTCGGCTGATTTCGGCCAGACCATGGCCGTGTGGGGCGTCGGTTCCGGCCCGTATACTTATGTGCCGATTTTCGGCCCCGGCACCATACGCGATTCGTTCGGCCGCATTGTGGACATCGCCTTCAACCCGCTCGTATGGGTGCACCCCACCTGGTATTCGTATGCACAAGCTGGCGTCACGATTGTGGACCGCCGCTCCGTGTATTACAACCTGATCGACGATACGTACAAGAGCTCGCTTGACCCTTATGCCACTTTCCGCAGCGGCTATTTGCAAAAGCGCACGTCGGATATTACAAAAGTGAAGCGCCGCTTGCATAAACAATATCATGGTGAGCAGACGACCTCGACCGAACAAACGCCCTCCTCGGCGCATATTCAGGAATAGCTATGAAAAAATTCTTGCCTGTCTCTTTACTGCTCACACTTTGTCTTACATTACTGACCCCCAGCCTTGCCAAAGCAGACTATTCGGTGGATCAGGTACGGCAATATGTAGATGGCGTCGCCTCGCAAACCTTGTCGGTCATCAGCGGCGGCGGCACGAAAGAAACCAAAAAACAAGCCTTGGAGAAAATTTTCGCCGCACAGGTGGATATTCCCTGGGTAGGCCGCTTCGTGCTGGGCCGTTTCTGGCGCGATGCAACTCCCGCGCAACGCTCCAACTACCTAAAAGAATACAAAAGCTTCCTGCTCGCCAACTACGCCACCCGCTTCGCGCAATACAGCAGCGGCACTTATAAAATCACCAGCGCAACCGATGACGGCGATGCACAATATACGGTCAGCATGACCATGGCCGGCGCTGATCAATCGCAGCCCGTGCAGGTGGATTATAAAATTCATGTCATGGAAGATGGCAAGCTGCGCCTGTTTGATGTCGTGGTGGAAGGCGTGAGCATGATCACCACCCAGCGCTCCGAATTCGCCTCCGTGCTCGGCCAAAAAGGCCTGGATTATTTAATCCAGCAACTGGCCAATAAATCGCTACCGTTGCCGGACGAGAAGAAGTCGTAGTCACCTTTCGGTTTTATATACTTAATTGGCAGCACTTGCTTTTTGAGCAAGCATGAAAAAGAGCTGCCATTGTAGCTGTATTTTTCCCTGAGTAGAGTACGAAGCCCCCAAATAAGTGCTTGCGGATTTCCAGCAGCCTTCAGGGGTACAAAGCGCATCATGAATACGCTGAACAAATAACCCGCCCGCCTGCTCGCTGACAAATTCCCAGGGCACGGTTTTAAGCTGCCAGCTTCGCAATTGAAGGCCCGACGCATCACAATGCGCCTCACATAGCGAACGATTAAGAAAAGTGTGCGGGTGCCCGGTGCTACAAATCGTCGCGATGACTTCATCAAAATAACGCTGTACCGGGGTGTTATCTGACACATCCACGATCGCCAATATCCCATTTGGCTTTAACAGACGTGCACATTCCTGAAACGCACGCTCCTTTAATTCAATGTGGTGAAAGTTAGCAAGCGATACAATCATATCGGCCGTTTCCGCTGCAAGCGGTATATCTTCCGATGATGCCTGTATGCACTGCGCCCGCGGGAAGGATTCCTGTAAGGCAGAAAGCTGGCGCGCTGATGCATCAACAGCGATGACCCTCCCCCCAGACCCGGCGTTCTCCAGCAAGGCAGCCGTCAAAAATCCTTGGCCCGCGCCAATTTCTATAATGGTTTTTTCTTTGAGATCGCCAAGCATATTGAGGGTTTCGCGAAGCTCGGCTTCTCGCGCCCCTGGATTGTCTTTATGGGCTAAAGTATAGGCATCTGCCCGAGACGTGTAAGTATCAAATTCAGCACATTCTGGAGCGGAGCTCATTGCCCCAGCACCGCCATCAGCTCCCGCCATTCGCCCTTGCTCATGCCGCTGTTTTCTTGCGTCACTTGCTCGCCCTTCAGTATGCGCTTTAGCACCGCCAAACCCGACGCACTCAGCTCCGCCGCACCAACCCGGTAATTTTTAAATGCGCCGTAAGTAAGCGGCACCCAGGCTTCTAACACTTTGAGCATCGCCTCCGCATAAACGCGGATTTCGTATTGCGCATGCGCATCGGCACGCAGGGCCAGGAAGTGCATTAGATTATGCAGATCCACTTTCCAATACCACTGCGTATAATAATTAAGCGTGAGGTTCATCCGCGCCAGCTCGCGCGCCAGGCCCGCGCGTTTCTCGTCCAGCACGTTGCCCGCCTCATCGGCATTGAGCATCTCCTCATAATGCGTATAGGCTTGCTCCGCATCGGCGCGCAGCAGCGCCATCACGCGCGCAGCCTCCGCGCCTTCCAGCACATCACCGCGCCCCTGCCGGTTAACCACCGCCTGCGCCGCCAGATGTTCGGGCTTAGGAATATAAAACTCGCGGTCCATAATCGAATAGCGACCGGAATACTCGTTCACATTGGCCGTGCGGTGGCGAATCCACTGCCGGGCCACGAAAATCGGCAGTTTGATATGAAATTTGATCTCGCACATCTCAAACGGCGTCGTGTGGCGGTGGCGCAGCAGATAATTGATCAAACCCGCATCCTCCGTCACTTTTTTGGTGCCGCGGCCGTAGGACACCCGCGCTGCCTGCACTACCGCATTATCCGAACCCATATAGTCGATCACGCGTATAAACCCGTGATCCAACACGGGAATTGGCTCATAGATCAACGCCTCCAGCGCCGGCACGGTTTCCCGGCGGGTTTCCCATTTCTCCTGCTTTAATGTGTTTACTTCGGCACGTTGAACGTCATTCAGTGGCATAAAATTTCCTCACATCACCATACCCAAATCTGCCCTAGGGCAGATTTGCTTACGTATATTCGAAGAACGAGACAATCAAAGCTAAAAATACCTGTTAATTTATTGTTTTATCATTATTTTTCTCTAATTCGCCTTTTTTCTTTTGCAGCTGGACGAACCCTACAGCCCCATACCCGATAAACACCAGCCCCAGGATCAAAAAGAAGGGGTTTCCTTCACCGTATCTACCACCAAACAAATACTGGCCGACAAAAACCGCACCTATAATAATGCGAAAAATGAATACCGATCCCCACGTCATAGGCTTCCTCCCTTGTTTTTTTAAGACCATTCCAGAAAGATTTTATTTAAGCAACCAGAAAAGAGTGCCGAATCCCCCTTCACAATAAGCCCTAAACGTACTATATTATAGCTGTTGCGCAAGCAACTATGGCAATAAACGCGGTTTGGAATAAGCGGATTGGACCCGGGGGCAGAACCCGGCGCCTCCACCAAAGTGGGGGATGGGTTATAGGTGATGGGTTTTGGGTCAAATCCCTATAACCCAATACCCATTACCCACAACCTATTTTAGCGGGGGCGAATTAGGCTCGACAAACGCAGTAAAGGAGTCGTTTTTGCCCGCGATGATTCCGACGTACCGGGTCACATTTCAAGTGCCAACGACAACGTTGCACTCGTTGCTGCTAACGACAACACTGTCGTAGCAGTTGCTCAAGCCGCCTAACGGTCGCTGAGTAACTCTAGCAGTAGCGCGGTTCGGGGGGCACCGGGCAACAGAAGCTCCCCACTGATGCGACGGAACGGATAAGGATGGATTGAAAAATGATGGATGTGATTCGCTACCCAGACCTGATCGATAGCGCCATGCGCGGCGTCGTGCGCGAGGTACTGCGGCTGGTGGCCAAGCACGGCCTGCCGGGCGAACATCATTTTTATATCTCCTTCCGCACTGACCACCCCGCGGTGCGCGTCTCCGATGCGCTGCACGCGCGCTATCCGCAGGAAATGACCGTCGTGCTGCAACACCAGTTCTGGGATTTTTCGGTGGAGGAAAATCAGTTTATGGTCACGCTCAGCTTTGGCGGCGTGCCGGAAAAACTGGTAATTCCCTTCTCCGCCATGACGGCCTTCGCCGACCCAAGCGTCAAATTCGGCCTGCAATTCCAATCGCCTATATCCGATACGCCCAAAGAACTCACCGCGCCCAGCGGCGTGTATGAGAATGATGCGTCTGCTGAAGCCGAGGCGTTAAGTGGCGGTGCGGCGGAGATTATTTCTTTGGACGCTTTCCGCAAAAAATAAGGTTATAGTTGTGAGCAGCGCCGCACGCATGATGGAGCGCGCTTTATTGCTCGCCGAAGAAGCTGCCGCACGCGGCGAAGTGCCCATCGGCGCAGTGATCGTAAACCCCGCCGGTGCCATGATCGCCCAAGCCGGTAATACCCCACGCCAGAGCAACGACCCCACCGCCCACGCCGAAATACTCGCCATCCGCGCCGCCTGCGCAGCACTTGGCAACGAACGGCTGGAGGGCTGCGATCTCTACGTCACGCTGGAACCCTGCCCGATGTGCGCCGCCGCCATCAGTTTCGCACGCATCCGCAGGCTCTATTTCGGTGCTTATGACCCCAAAGGCGGCGGGGTGGAACACGGGCCGCGCATTTATTCCCACTCCACCTGCCACCATGCGCCGGAAACTATCGGCGGCGTGATGGAGGCGGAGTGCGGCGCATTACTTACGAATTTCTTTAAGCAGCGGCGCTGACGCTCTCCCACGCACCCGCTTCATTTTGCTTGTAATAGCTGAGTTCGCAGCCCTGATCCTTATACGCCTTCCACCGGCCGCGCGCCGCTTTCAGCGCCGCTTCATCATTGCCGTCGAACATGTCCAGCACGCGCGCATAGGCGCCCTCCGGCGGCGTGCTGCCGTCGGTTACGAACAAAACATCGGCCTTGTTGGGCGGCGTTTCCAGTTGCGCGGAAAGATACACCGGCTGGCGCTCAGCATTGCCGTCTTTGGCGCTGCCATGGGGCAGAAACATGCTCTGGCTATAGGTCCATAACACATCATTCACATATTGCGTACGCTCCTCGCTGCCCAGCACCAGCTGCACGCGGCAGCCCGCTAGATACGCCTTTTCCACCAGCTTGGGCAGGGCGCGCTCAAGCGGGGTGGATTTTAATTGGTAAAACTGGACAGCACTGTTCATCACGTTCATGCTTAGCACGAACTGGACGGATTTCAATATGCGCCTGCTCGGTCTGCCCAATCTGCTGGACATCGCATTTCCGCCGCTCTGCCTGCGCTGCAAAACACGCGTCGGCGGGCAGGGCATGCTGTGCGCGGCTTGCTGGCAGCAGCTGGCATTTATCAGCGAACCATTTTGCGTGCGCTGCGGCATTCCGTTTGAATATGCACCTGGCGGGCTCGACCAATGCGGCAAATGCCTGCGAGCACCGCCGCCCTTCACCCAGGCCCGCGCCGTGCTGCGCTATGACGACGCCAGCAAGCTGCTGGTGCTGCGCCTGAAATACCATGACGACGCGGCCCTGGCGGTAACCTGCGCCCCGTGGCTACAACGCGTCGGCGAACCACTGTTTGCCGGCGCGGATGCGCTGATACCCGTGCCGCTGCATTATTGGCGCTTTGTCGGCAGGCGCTATAATCAGGCGGCGCTGCTGGCCAATGCGCTGGCCAAGCACGTTTCCCTGCCCGTCTGGCCGCATGCGCTCAAACGCATCCGCGCCACGCCGCCGCAAGCTGCGCTGCGGGCAAAAGAACGTGCGGAAAACATCAAAGGCGCCTTCGCCGTGCCGCCGCGCGAGACGGCGCGCCTGCGCGGAAAAACTGTGCTGCTGATCGACGATGTCTATACGACCGGCGCCACACTCTCGGCCTGCACGGAAGCATTGCTCGAAGCGCGGGTGAGTGAAGTGCGCGTGCTCACGCTAGCGCGGCGGGGTTCACGCACGCATTGATTACACATACATATCCTTCTCCCAGCGGCGGTGAATCCACAGCCATTGCTCGGGATATTCGCAGATCCAATTTTCTAATAATTTATTGATCGCCAGCATAATGGCGCGGATATCGGCTTCCTCATCCCCGGTGCGGGGAACATCCAGCGGCGGATAGGCCGCGGCCACGAAATGGCAGCCTTGCGTGCGCATCACTCGCGCCGGAATGATGGGCAGCTTAAACCGCAATGCCAGTTGCGCCACCGCCGGCGCCGTCATCGCCTCGCGCCCGAAAAACGGCACCGCGATGCCTTCATTCATCTTCTGATCGACCAGCAACGCAATGCTCTCCTTGCGTTTGAGCGCGCTCATCATCCGCACGGATCCCTTAGGGCCTTTAGGAAACATGGCGTTGCAATGGCTGCTACGCAGCTTGACCATAAAACGGTCAAGATAAGTATTATTCAAATGCCGGTACGCCACGGTAACCGGCACGCCATGCTCAAACGGCACCGGATAGGTCAGCTCCCAATGCCCGACATGGCCAGAAATAAACAGCACTTGCTGGCCCGGCGCAGGAAAATAATACAGCTGCTTGCAGGAGATGCGGCTATACAGCGCGTTCCCGCGAAAATGCCCCATCTCCGCCGCATTACGGCCCAGATGTTCCCACATGCCCCGCAAGATACGCTCGCGCTCGGCATCGCTTTTCTCCGGAAACGCCAGCGCCAGATTGCACCGCGCGATAGTGCACTGGTGCTTCAGCAAAGGCCCGATCAGCCTGCCGATACGCCCGCCTATCCATGAGGCCGCATCCAGCGGCAAGACGCGAAAAAAATAAAATAAGGCGATAATCAGCGCCGCTTGCAGCGCGTGGCTTATGCGCATAACGGCTCCAATAAGGCATGTAAAATTTCGGGCTGCGCAAATTGGAGTTGCACGGGAATGACCGTCACCCGCGCACGCCACATCTCAGGCAACCGCACCGCATCTTTTTCCGTGGTGACAAGCACGGCGTTTTGCGCTTGCGCACGCGCTTGCAGCGCCTCTAATTCTTTTTCTCTGTAAGGATGATGATCGGAAAAACCCTGAAAGCCGGTGACAACACAGCCCATTTCTTCCAGCGTGCAACGAAATTTCTCCGGCCGACCAAGCCCCGCAAATCCGAATATGTTCTTACCGCGCAACGCCCCCGCTTCTGCAGAAGGCTTGAGCGCCGCACGCAAAATAGGGTTGGAGGTTTCCGGCTGAAACGAACCGCCAATCACCACCACCGCCTGCGCTTTTTCCATCGCCGATGCGGCGGATTCGCGCAGCGGCCCAGCAGGCAGTAGCAGACCATTTCCAAAACCGAACTCGCCGTCCACTACAAGAAATGAAAATGTTTTTTCAATGACGTAGTTTTGCAACCCATCGTCCAGCACCAGCATTCGCGCACCCTGGGCAATTGCCATACGCGCCGCAGCCAAGCGGTCGCGACCCACAAAAGTCGGCAGCGGGCGCGCCAGCAGCAGCGCCTCATCGCCTACCTGCGCTGCGGTGTGACGGCTGCTATCCACACGCAGCGGCCCCGTCTCACTCCCGCCATAACCACGCGTCACAAATGCTGCTTGCACCTGCCGCGCCTTCAGCCACTGGCCAATCGCCAACGCCAACGGGGTTTTCCCCGCGCCACCCGCCACCGCATTGCCAATACAAATCACCGGCACAGACAGGCGCTGCGGGCTTGCCTGCCGCGCGCGCCAAATCGTAACAGCGCCATAACACGCCGCAACCGGTTGCAATAGGCTGGGAATCAATCCCTTCTCGCTCCACCAGAAAGGCGTGTTAAGCGGCATGGGCAGCTTCCCTATTTACCAGCATTGCCAGCGCCTCGGCTATGCGCGCCGTTGCGCCGCCTTGGCCCTCAGCCCATTGTTTTGCCCGCGCGCCGCGCTGCGCTATTTCCTGCGGCGCAGCCAGCAGGCGCGCAACGGCATGCGCTATATCGCCCGTCTCAATGCGCTCTACCGCCGCTGCATCCTGCATGGCCCGCACCATCTCCAAAAAATTCTCCATATGCGGCCCGGCCAGCACCGCGCAGCCCAGCCGCGCAGCCTCGAACGGGTTCTGACCGCCATGTTCCACCAGCGAACCGCCCATCAACACCAGCGGGCATACACGGTAAAACAGCCCGAGCTCGCCCAGCGTATCGGCTATATACAATTCCGTATCCTTGCTTAAGTGTTCACCACCAGCACGGCGCGCTACTGAAAATCCACCTAGCGCCGCTGCAACTTGCGGACCCCGAACCGGATGGCGCGGAACGATGAGAGTAAGTATATCCGTATAATGCATTTTCAATTTCGCATGCGCCGCTGCAATGAGTTCCTCCTCCCCAGGATGCGTGCTAGCAACCAGCCATACTGGCCGCACGCCGATACTCTCGCGCAGTGCGGCCAGTTCATTTTCATCGCAGACAAGCGGCGGCGCATCGTATTTCATATTGCCCAGCACGGCCGTATGCACCGCCCAGGTGCGGAAACGCGCGGCGTCGCCTTCGCTCTGCGCCGCAATGAACGAGAAACACGCCAACATGCGCCGGATAAGGCCAGGCGCAAATCGCCAGCGCTGCGCCGAACGCGCGGACATACGCGCATTCACCAACGCCAATACGCAGCCGCTTGCCCGCACCTCCAGCACCAGATTGGGCCACAATTCGGATTCCACCCATATGCCCAGCTCCGGCTGCCAATGCGCAATAAACCGCGCGGCGGCGGCGGGCGTATCGATAGGCGCGAATTGATGCAGCACGCCTGGCGGCAAGCGTTTTTCCATCAGCCGCGCGGAGGTGACGGTGCCCGTGGTGAGCAATAGTTGTACGTGCGGGTAGCGAGTGCGCAGCGTTTCTATAAGCGGCAATGCGGCGTTGGCTTCACCGACACTCGCCGCATGTATCCAAAAAACCCGCCCCTTGGGGCGCGTCAACGAAGCATAACCCAATCGCTCGCGCATGCGCTGCGGGTCTTCTTTCCCTTGCGCACGCCGGCGCGCCAGCCACCAGGGCATGAGCGGCGCGGCAATCGTGGTAGCGGCGCGGTAGATCGCCATCATGAGGCGGCAGCCACCTGCTCGGCATACAGCCGGTGATACGCACCGCGCTGCGCCAGCAACTGCGCATGCGTGCCGGATTCCACCACCCGGCCTTTTTCTATCACATAAATCACATCCGCATTGATGATGGTAGACAGCCTATGCGCGATCATCAGCGTAGTGCGGCCCTGCATGAGACGGCTAAGCGCCTCCGCCACCTGACGCTCGGACGTATTATCAAGCGCGGACGTGGCTTCATCAAGCAACAAAATCGGCGCATTGCGCAGCATGGCGCGGGCAATCGCCAGACGCTGACGCTGACCGCCGGAGAGTTTCACGCCATGCGGGCCGATCGGCGTGTCATATCCTTGCGGCAGCCGCACGATAAATTCCTCCGCCGCCGCCGCGCGCGCTGCTTCTTTAATTTCCCCATCGCCGGCTTCCAACCGCCCGTATGCAATATTGGCGCGCACCGTATCATCGAACAACACCGTCTCTTGCGGCACAAACGCCATGGCGCCGCGTAGTGATTCCAGCGTCACTTCACGAATATCCTGCCCATCAATTAAAATCTGGCCACCCTCTACATCATAAAACCGCAGCAACAGATTAAATAGCGTTGACTTGCCGCCGCCCGAATGGCCCACCAACGCAATTTTTTTGCCCGGCAGCGCCAGCAAATTCACACCCTCGACGCCGCCGGTATCCGGCGCGTAGTGAAACCGCACCTCTTGAAACTCAACCTGCCCCTGCGTGACGCTAAGCGGCTGCGCACCCGGCATATCCTTTACCTGCGGCTCCGTATCCAGCGCATCGAACAGCCGATTAGCCGCCGCCATGCCTTCCTGCATCATCGTGTTCATACCCGCCATAGCTTTGATGGGCCGATACGCCATAATGAAGGCTGTAATGAACGAGAAGAACGCGCCAGGCGTCGTAACACCTTCCAGCACTTCACGCCCGCCATACCAAATCACGGCCGCGATGGAAAAACCCGAAAGCGCCTCCATCATGGGCGAACTCGCCGCCTGCACGCGCGCCGCTTTAAAATAGAGCGCAAACAAGCTTTCGATAAAGCCATGTGCCCGCGTTTCCTCATATCCTTCGCGGCCATACGCCTTCACCGTGCGCGCGCCCTGGAAAATTTCGTCCAGCCGTGCCGTGAAATCGCCCAGACGTGTCTGCGTGGAATCGGCAATCTTACGCATGCGCTTAGACAGGCGCATCACCGGCCAGATCGCTACCACAAACACCGCGCCCGCCACCAGCGTCAACGCGCCGCTTTGATACACCATCACCCCGATCAAAAACACCATGCTGAGCGACTCGCGCGTGATAGTGACCAGCCCCTGCGTCACCGCCGCGCGCATCATTTGAATATCATTCGTAAACCGCGAAATCAGCCGCCCCGAGGCCTGGTTATGAAACAGCCCCAGATCGCAGCGCATCAAATGCGAAAACAGCCGCACCTGCATATCCGCCAGAATGCGCTGGCCCACATAACGCATCAGCAGCGCCTGCCCATACGCCGCCGCGGCATTGATGATGGCGATGGTGAGCACCACCGCCGGCACCCACAGCAGCGCGGAGCGGTCTTTATCGATAAACACGCGGTCGAGCACCGGCTGCATCATATAGGCATTGGCCGCCGTCATCGCCGCGCCGACCACCATGCAGCACACGGCAAGCGATAATTTACCGCGATAGCGCCATATGTGCTGTCTAGCCAGGCGCTTCAGCAAATACGGCATCGCGCGGCGGGTGTGAATAATCTGCATGAGAAAGGGGTTAGCACACTTGTTAGGCGAGATAAAGCGTGCGCAATAATTAATGAATAGACAAACTCTATTGATATGATATTAAATATTAATATATTGTCAAGATAACAAGGGGGATCAATGGCTAATTTTTGCGATTACGAAAACGAAGTTAGAGACGGAACCGAGCTGGGAAAAATGGTTGGCTTAGGATTAAGACCTTCTGATGTTGGTGATGGTACAAATCCTGTAATGACTTCCTTGCGCTTAATGGACAAATTACGTGTCTATGCGTTTCTCGAACAAGAAGGCCACATTATAAAGCGCCCCGACGCTTTTCATAGCGAACTGGATCATACCAAAGACACATTAATCCGCTATGTGGTGCAGACGCCCTATGTAGAAGGGGATGAAGTAGCCAAACGCCAGGAAGCCATCCACCTAACAGATCAATATATTAAAGTCTGCCGGGAAGTCGCAGCAAGCCATATAAAAGCAGACAAAGAGACTGAAGCGCCAAAAGAGACAGTTCGGCAAGCGGATTTAAATCTCCAAGAAACCTCTTTAGAATTTATGTGATTTGCGCGTTCGCGGTTGCGCAACTGCACTGCCCTGCTTAATATGGCGGTGATGCACACGCGCCCCAAACCCGTAATATTGGCGATTCTGGACGGCTGGGGCGTTTCCCCACCCGGACCACACAACGCTATTTCTCAAGCAAAAACACCGCATTGGGACCGGCTTATGCGCGAGTTTCCGCACGGGGTGATCCACGCTTCGGAACTGGAAGTCGGCCTGCCGGAAGGGCAGATGGGCAATTCCGAAGTCGGCCATATGAATATCGGCGCCGGGCGCGTGGTGCTGCAGGATCTGCCGCGCATCGACGCGGCGATTAAGGATGGTTCGCTGGCGAAAAACCCTCACCTGCAACGCTTTATTACTGCGCTGAAAACATCTGGCGGCACATGCCACTTAATGGGCCTGCTGTCCCCCGGCGGCGTGCATGCGCACCAAACGCATATTTGGGAATTAGCTAAGATTATAAATAAAAATCATGTGCCAGTAGTGCTGCATGCATTTCTTGATGGACGCGACACACCGCCCAAAAGCGCACTGGATTACATTGATGAATTCAGACGTGAAAGTATGGCCACTATTGGTACAGTGAGCGGGCGCTACTACACGATGGATCGCGATAAGCGTTGGGACCGAGTAGAGAAAGCGTATGACACGATCACGACCGGAACGGGCGATCAAGCATCAAGCGCAACCGAAGCAATCAACAAAAATTATAATGCTGGAATTACAGACGAATTCGTCCTGCCCACCGCAATCGACAATTACTCCGGCATGAAAGACGGCGATGGGCTGTTCATGGCCAATTTCCGTGCTGACCGGGCGCGTGAAATTTTAACGGCGTTGCTCGACCCGGCCTTTACCGGCTTTGCACGCGCCAAAACCATCCGCTTTGCCGCCACACTCGGCATGGTGGAATATTCCGCCGCGCTGGCGCCGCTGATGCCCGCGCTGTTCCCGCCTGAATCACTACACGATATTTTCGGCGAAGTGGTTTCCAAAGCGGGTCTTACGCAGCTGCGCATCGCCGAGACGGAAAAATACGCGCATGTCACCTTCTTCTTCAACGGCGGCCGCGAGGCGGAATTTCCGGGTGAGGAACGCATTCTCATCCCCTCACCGAAAGTCGCCACCTACGATTTAAAACCGGAAATGTCGGCGCCGGAAGTCACCGAGGCATTGCTTGCCGCCATCGCGCAGCAACGCTTTGATGTCATCATCGTCAATTACGCCAACACGGATATGGTCGGCCACACGGGCGATTTGAAAGCGACCGTGAAAGCCGTGGAAACCGTGGATACCTGCCTGGGTAAACTCTCTGAAGCGGTGCTCGCGCAAGGCGGCGCACTGGTCATCACCGCCGACCACGGCAACGCCGAATCCATGCACGACCACGCCACGCACCAGGCACACACGGCGCATACGCTGAACCTGGTTCCGCTTGTATTGGTTTCAAAAGCTTACCTGGGCAAAACCGCCGTGCTGCCGGAAGGCCGGCTGGCTGACATTGCGCCGACGCTCCTGGCACTGCTCAGCCTACCCAAACCGGCCGCCATGACCGGCCGCTCGCTGCTTCCCCATGCGTAAATTTATTTTACTGGCGGCGCTCATAGCCAGCGCGGCTTACGCGGACCCATCGGCACACGAAAAGCTTGACCAGGCGCAAAAAAAACTGACGGAAGAGCGCGCGCACGCCCAGGAGATCGCCAAGGAACGGGCGCAGGCGCAGGAAGAGCTAAAAAAATCACGTGAAAACCTGGTGCATATTGCAAGCGATGTGCAGAAAAGCGAAAGCCAGCTCTCCGATGCGCAGGATAAGCTGGCTATTCTAAGCCATGAGCGACAGGAGCGCGCCGCGGAGCTGGAATCGCGGCGGGCAGCACTCAATTCCATGGTCGCCGCCGCCATCCGCTTAAGCCAAGCTCCGCCGGAAGCCGCGGTGATGATGCCCGGCGACGTCAGCGACGCGCTCACCGCCGCGCATGTGCTGTCGGACCTCGCCCATTCCATCCGCAAGGAATCGGAAAATATCGGCGCGCAGGTGCGCGAGCTGGATAAACTCACTACGAAAGTCGAACGCACCCGCCATCGCGCCGCGCAAGTACAAAACGAATTAAAAGGCCAGCGCATGGCCCTGCAGGAGCACCTCAATGAACGCCAAGCATTGGATGCACAACTCTCCCGCGAGCAGGAAACCACCAAAAAAAGATTGGAAGACCTTTCCCGCCAAGCCAAAAACCTGCAAGACCTGATGAGCAAAATCGAATCGGCGCGGGCAGCCATCCCGCCGGGCGCGCATAAAGGAAAGGTGCGCGCCATCACCTCCGCCCGCGGCGCGCTGCGCATGCCCGTCTCCGGGCGCATCACCCAGCGCTTCGGCGAGGGCCTGGGCAAAAATGAAACCAGCAAAGGCCTGATCATCTCCACTCCACAAAGCGCTTCCGTCGTCGCGCCATTTGACGGCGAAGTGGTGTTCACCGGTCCGTTCCTCGATTACGGCAATATGGTGATCCTGCGCCATAGTGACGATTTTCACACACTGCTGGCGGGTTTCAACCGCATCAATGTCACGCCCGGTGAGTTTCTGTTGGAAGGCGAACCAATCGGTGCTATGGGTGACTCATCTGCGGAAACGGGTCTTTACGTGGAGTTGCGTCAGCATAACCAGCCGATCGACCCTGCGCCGTGGCTTCGTTCCTCCCATTAACTCTAACTGTAAAGTGTGTCCATGCGCCGCCTGAAACTTTTCCGCCTTGCCATTCTGCTCACCGCCGTTGCGCTCATCAGCGCTCCCTTTCTTCACGCAGAGGAAAAAGGCGATAAGGGGGGCCCCAGCACGTATGACATGCTGAAACTGTTCGGCGACGTGTTTGACCGTGTGCGCCAGGATTATGTGGAGCCGGTAAAGGAAAAAGACCTGATCGAAGCGGCCATTAACGGCATGCTCTCCTCGCTCGACCCGCATTCCAGCTACATGAATGAAAAGCAATTCGGCGAGATGCAGGTACAAACCAAAGGCGAGTTCGGCGGGCTGGGCATCGAAGTGACGATGGATAACGGCCTGGTCAAAGTCGTCTCCCCCATCGACGACACGCCGGCCTTCAAAGCGGGTATCAAGGCCGGGGATTATATTACCTATATTGACGATCAGCCGGTGCTCGGCATGTCACTCTCCGACGCCGTGGACAAAATGCGCGGCGCCGTGGGCACAAAAGTAAAACTCTCCATCATGCGCGAAGACACGGCGGCGCCGATTGACATTACGATCGCGCGCGATGTGATACACATCAAATCCGTGCGCGGCCATACGATCGGCAATGTGATGTATGTGCGCGTCAGCTCGTTCACCGAAGTCACCACCGACGTCATGCGCAGCGAAATCGCCCATCAGAAAAAAGAGATCGGCGACGGCAAAGCGCGCGGCCTGGTGCTGGACCTGCGCAACAACCCCGGCGGCTTGCTGGATCAGGCCGTATCGGTGAGTGATGCATTTCTCACCCACGGCGAGATCGTCTCCACGCGTGAGCGTGACCCGAACAATACAAAGCGCTTCAACGCCCATGCCGGCGATGAAGTGATCCCCGAATCCATGCCGATGGTGGTGCTGATCAACAACGGCTCGGCCTCCGCCTCCGAAATCGTCTCCGGCGCGCTGCAGGACCACAAACGCGCGGTCGTGCTGGGCACGCAGTCCTTCGGCAAAGGTTCGGTGCAAACCGTGATTCCGCTGCCCGGCCACGGCGCCATCCGCCTGACCACCGCGCGGTATTACACGCCCTCCGGCCGCTCCATCCAAGCCAAGGGCATCACGCCGGATATCATCGTGCAACCCGCCAAGATCGAACTGATCAAGAGCGAGAAATCGCTGCGCGAGGCGGATTTACGCCATCGTCTGAAAAACCTGCAGGATGAGAAAAACAAAAAAGACAAGTCGCAAGACAAATCCCAAGAAAAGTCTGACGCTAAGCCGGTACCTGATGCAAAAGATCAGAAAGACGGCAAAGATAAGGATTCGAAGGATAAGGACGAAAAAGCTAAAACCGGCATCGAGCCGGAGCTGGATACCGACCAGGATTTCCAGCTTCAGCGCGCGGTGGATTTGCTACAGGGCTTGAGTCTCTATAAAACGCAAGAATAGGCAGCGGCTCTAAGTCCGCGCCAGGGAGGGGCGGGTGAAGAAAAAGGCAAAACGGCTGGACTCTGTGTTCGCCCCCGGCACGCTGACCGCATTGCTTTGGATAGCATTGATGGCATCAACGTCAGCCCTGCTTGCGTGGCATTTATATTCCTCCGGCCCACAGCGCGCGCGCGAAGCGCTTACCGACGGCCGCGGCGAAATCCTTGTCCTCACACAACCCAAAGCCGCGACGCCTAGCAAAGCCGATGGAACATTGGCCGATTCGTCGGACGCCTCCATGTTTCCTAAACAAACGCCGGACAGTGCCGCGCCCACCCCGCTAGCCCCGGGCAAAAACCAATCGCTGACTGTGTTCAAACCCGACCTGGCTGAACAAAGCGATTTTGGCCCGGTACCAAAAATCAGCACAGACGGCGCAAAACCCTGGCTCGTCTATTCCCATCCCTTTACGCGTCATGGCAGCGCGCCCGTCATCGCCATTTTAGTAACCGGTGTTGGCATGAATAAGCAGGCCAGCGACCTTGCCCTGCAACTGCCGCCCGAAATGAGCCTGGGTATCGCCGCCTACGCACCGCAAGCCAAATCCTGGAACGACGCCGCACGCGCGCTTGGCCATGAAACCTTAATGGACGCCCCCGTGGAACCGATGGATATCGCGCAAATCGATTTAGGTCCGCATGCGTTGCTTGCCATGAATTCGGCGGAGGATAATCTGCGCCATATGCGCTGGATTCTCTCGCGCGCTCCGGGCTCTCTGGGGGTCGATTTTTCCGCCACCGAACGCCTCTCGGCGACACAGCTATCGGCGCTACCGCTTTATAGGTTTTTAGTCGATCATGGCTTACTGCTTGCCCTGGCGCCGGGCGGGCCTTCCGCAGATCAAGACACGCTGCTTTCACAAAGCGTGCTGCCGTTTGTGCGAGCAGATTTTAGGCTGGATGATTCGCTTTCGCAGGACGATATTGCTCATCAGCTGGCTGCACTCGAAAATCTCGCTGTGCGGCGCGGTTATGCGTTTGGCGTCGGCCGGGCCTATCCGATCACGCTGAAAGCCCTGTCGCAATGGTCGCAACAGCTTGATAAAAAAGGCATAATTCTGGCTCCTGTTTCCGCGCTTGCCAGAATGAAATTTTCGTGAGAGGTTAATGCTTCTCCGTCACCTTTACACATTATTTATGGCCGTTTTTGCACCTCACGCAGCGGAAATCCCGCCCCATCTAACCTCGCTCCCCTATCGCAATGGCGTAGGCATTATGCTCTTTAACGGCAACGGCGAAGTGTTCGTCGCCCGCCGCATCGACATGACCTCCGAAGCCTGGCAAATGCCTCAAGGCGGCATGGACCCCGGCGAGACGCCCATCCAAGCCGCGCTGCGCGAGCTGAAGGAAGAAATCGGCACCGACAACGTCGAACTGCTGCGTGAAAGCGCCGACTGGTACACCTACGACCTGCCCGACGAACTGGTCGGCAAGCTGTGGGGCGGCAAATTCCGCGGCCAGCGCCAGAAATGGTTCGCCATGCGCCTGCTCGGCACCGAAAGCGAAATCGACATCGCCACCCACGAGCCGGAATTCTCCGAATGGAAATGGGTCGACCCGCGCCTGCTGCCCGACATGATTGTCCCCTTCAAGCGCAAGCTCTATAAGGCCCTGGCGGAAGAATTTCGCAGCGTGATGTTCGATAAAGCCTAATTACTCGGCTTCACCGCCACTTCGCCATCCTGCAGCACCAGCGTTACTTGCTCTTCTTTCGCCACCGCTTTGGCGCTGGTGAGTAATTCGCCTTGCGCGCTGCGCACCAAGGCAAAGCCGCGCTTCAGCACATTTTGATACGACAGCGAAGCCATCAACGCCGCCAGCCCATCCAACGCACGCTGCTTGTCATCGGTACGGCGCAGTGCCGCTTGCTGCATACGCGCGCGCCATTCTTGCAGGCGCTGCTGCATCTGCGCGGCGTCTTTCAGCAGCAGTTGCGGGCGCAGCAGGCTTGCGAAACCTTGCAGCACTTGTGATTTTTTGTCTAGCAGCGCCGCCGGCGCCGCCGCCAACCGCTCCGCCCAATCATCCAGCCGTTGCGTGGCGTGTTCCAAGAGCGTCTCCGGGCGCGGCAAGGCGCGGCGCAACCCCTCCACGCGCTCACGCTGCTGGTCAAAAATGCGCAGCACCGCCGCCATCTGCCGCGCGCCCAACTCGCGCAGGCCCAGGCGCAGCTCGGCCAGCACCGGCGTGGCAAGCTCAGCAGCAGCAGTAGGCGTAGGCGCGCGCCGGTCGGAGACAAAATCAATCAGTGTCGTGTCCGTCTCATGACCCACCGCTGAGATAAGCGGTATGCGCGAGGCCGCCGCAGCGCGCACCACAATTTCCTCGTTAAACGCCCACAAATCCTCAATCGACCCGCCGCCGCGCGCCACGATAATTACATCCGGCCGCGGCTGAAAGTTCTGAAACCCATTTATCGCCGCTGCCACCTGCTCGGCCGCCCCCTCGCCCTGCACCTGCACCGGCCACACAATGACCCGGCAGGGGAAGCGCTCGCTGATGCGGTGCAGAATATCGCGCAGCACCGCGCCACTGGGCGATGTCACCACGCCTATGATCGATGGCAGAAACGGCAGCGGCTTTTTACGCTCCGGCGCGAACAAGCCTTCTGCCGCCAGCGCCGCCTTGCGTTTCTCGAGCAGCGCCATCAGCGCGCCGGCACCCGCCGGCTCCATGCTCTCCACTATCAGCTGATATTTCGAGCGGCCGGGATAAGTCGTAAGACGGCCCACCGCCACCACTTCCAGCCCGTCCTCCACCTTAAACTTAAATTTCGCCACGTTGGCGCGCCACGACACCGCGTCCAGCACCGCCTGCGCGTCTTTGAGCGTGTAATAGGCGTGGCCCGATGTGTGCACCTTATAGCCCGAAATTTCGCCGCGCACCCGCACCCGGCCGAAATGGTCCTCGACCAGGCGCTTCAGCGCGCCGGAAATGTCGCTGACGCTATAGGCCGGCACGTTAGTCGCGCCGCCTGGCATATTGCTAGAATCCACGTATTCTGTCATAGAACAGTGTTCTAACAGGAAGCGATGCAATGAAAAAGCACGTTTTAATCATCGGTAGCGGCGGGCGCGAACACGCGCTTGCCTGGAAACTCGCCCAGTCGCCGGAAGTAGGCCGGCTCTCTTGCGCGCCCGGCAACGCCGGCATTGCGCAATTGGCGGAATGTTTTGTGCTTTCTAGTCAAGAGGATATCGCTTCGTTCTGCCAGCGCGAAAAAGTGAGTCTGCTAGTCATCGGGCCGGAGCAGCCATTGGTGGAGGGCCTGGCCGACCGCCTGCGCGCGCAAAACACGCCCGTGTTCGGCCCGAGCGCCAAGGCGGCGCAGCTGGAAGGCTCCAAAGCCTTCACCAAACGCCTGTGCATGAAATATAACATCCCCACCGCCGCTTACGGCGAGTTCACCGATGAAGCGGCGGCGCTGGCCTATCTGCACGGCAAGACCTACCCGCTGGTCGTGAAGGCAGACGGGCTGGCTGCCGGTAAAGGCGTCATCATTGCGCAAAATGCGCAGGAAGCGCAAGGCGCAGTGCGCGATATGTTCTCCGGCAGCTTCGGCGCGGCGGGCAAATGCATTGTCATCGAGGAATTTTTGGAGGGCGAGGAAGTGAGCCTGTTCGCACTCTGCGACGGCGAGCACGCGCTCTATTTCGGCCATGCGCAAGACCACAAACGCGCCTTCGACGGCGATAAAGGCCCCAATACCGGCGGCATGGGCGCCTACAGCCCGGCACCCGTGATGACGCAAACGCTGCAAACACGCGTGATGCAAGACATCATTCACCCCACCATGGCCGCCATGAAAAAAGAGGGCGCGCCATTCCAAGGCGTGCTGTTCGCCGGGCTGATGCTGACCAAATCCGGCCCCAAGCTGCTGGAATACAACACCCGCTTCGGCGACCCGGAAACGCAAGTGCTCATGCGCCGCATGGAGGGCGATCTTTTCCCGCTGCTACTGGCCAGCGCGACGGGCAGTTTAGAAAACATGCAAGTACGGATGCGGAATGAGGCCGTGATTTGCGTCGTCATGGCCGCGCAGGGCTACCCCGGCAGCTACATCAAAGGCTCCGTCATTCGCGGCCTGCATGCCGCGCAGGCACTGCCGGGTTGCGTGGTGTTCCACGCCGGCACTACTAAAAACGGCGAGGATATCGTTGCGGCAGGCGGGCGTGTGTTGAATGTCACCGCGCTGGGCGTCACCATCGCCGCGGCGCATGAAGCCGCGTACCGCGCCGTCGATGCCATCGACTGGCCCGAAGGTTTTTGCCGCCGCGATATCGGCTGGCGGGCCGTGGCCTGAGCGCTATGCGGCATTTCATTTTTCCTCTTCTGGCAGCGGTAATCGGGCTTAGCCTGGCAACCTATTGGGCCGGCATCGAAGGGCTGATTACGGCGCTGCTGCTGATAGCCCTCGAGATCGGCTTTTCCTTCGACAATGCCGTGGTCAACGCCACCGTGCTGCAACACATGGACAAAAAATGGCAGCAGCGCTTCCTCACCTGGGGCATGCTGATTTGCGTGTTCGGGATGTATTATTTATTCCCGCTGCTCATCGTCTCCCTCGCCTCGGGCATGCCTATTTACGAAGCGGCGCAACTCGCCTTTACGAACCAGCAAGCCTACGGCGAACATATTACCGCCGCGCACCCCGCCATCTCCGCTTTCGGCGGTATGTTTCTGCTGATGGTGTTTCTACGCTTCGTATGCGACGAGGCGAAAACTATTCATTGGATTGGCCCGCTGGAACAAAAATTGGCGCAGCTCGGCCGCCTGGAATCCATAGAAGTGGCCTTGGCGCTAGTGCTGCTTCTAGCGCTGCACGCCCTCCTGCCGGAAATGCAACAGGCTTCTATATTGGTAGCCGGCGTGAGCGGCATTGCCCTTTATCTGGTCGTGCACGCCGCCTGCACATGGCTCGCCGCGCCGGGTGCCGCCGCCCTCACCGGCATGGCGGCGTTTATTTATCTGCAAGTGCTGGATGCGTCCTTCTCGCTCGATGCGGTCATCGGCGCATTCGCCCTGTCCACGGATTTGGTGCTGATCCTGATTGGCCTGACCATCGGCGCGTTTTTCGTGCGCGCGCTGACCTTGCATCTGGTGCAGCACGGCACACTCAACCGCTATATTTATCTGGAACACGGCGCCTATTACGCCATCGGCGCGCTGGCGCTGATCATGCTGGCGCAAACGCGCGTGCATGTGCCGGAAGCGGTAACCGGTTTGATCGGCCTGGGCCTGATCGGCCTTGCGTTTATCTCCTCGCTGCGGCGCAGGAAATCATAATATGGAATGGATATTTGTCGCATTGCTCGGCGCCTGTATGGGCAGCTTCGTCACCGCCGCCAGCTACCGCCTGCCGCGCGAGGAAGACATCGTCTTCATGCCCTCACGCTGCGTGGCCTGCGGCCAAAAACTCGCCGCGCGCGATTTGCTGCCGATACTCTCCTGGCTGTGGACGCGCGGCCGCTGCCGCTTTTGCAAGACCGCCGTCCATTGGCGCTACCCCGCCATCGAATTATGCTGCGCGTTGATTTTTCTGCTGCTCTACGCACTCTACGGTACTACCTGGCAGGCCGGCGCGCTGATGCTGCTGGCAGTGATGCTGCTCATCATGATCGTGGCGGATTTCGAGCATTATATTATCCCCGACGAAGTGCACTGGGTGCTGGCGCCGCTCGCGCTGGCCTATCACGGGCTTATCCTGCATAGCGATTGGGAGAACATCCTGCTTGGCGGTCTGCTGGGCCTAATCGTCGGCGCCGGGCTGCATTACGGCTACAGCCACTTGCGCAAAAAAGAAGCGCTGGGCTTTGGTGATGTGAAATTTTTGGTTGTTGCCGGTCTGTGGCTCGGCCTGCGCGGCATGGTACCGTTCTTCTTTTATGCCGGGCTTTTGGGCATTATCACCGGCCTTGCGTGGCGCATGCTCGGGCGCGGTCCGCGCTTCCCCTTCGGTCCGGCGCTCGCCATGGCGCTCTTTGTATGCACCGTGTATCCACCCGCCGTATATGCCTTCTGGCATCTCCAGGAAAGCCTCCTGCCATGACCCCGCTGGACCAGCTGGAAGCCGATAGTATCTATATTTTGCGTGAAGCGTTTCATGGCATCGGCAAGCTATGCATGCTGTGGTCCTTTGGCAAGGATAGTACCGTGCTGGTGCATCTGGCGCGCAAAGCATTTCTCGGCCAAGTGCCCTTCCCACTCGTGCATTGCGACACGCAGTTGGAGATGGAAGAAGTCTACGCCTTTCGTAACCGCTATGCGCAGGAATGGGACTTGCATCTGCTCACGCAGCTCTGCCCGCCGCTGGAGCAGACGGATCCTTCGTTGCCCCCCGAAGCGCGTGTGGCGGCGCGTAAAACGCTAGGGTTAAACCAGGCGCTATCGGTGCATGGCTTCACCGGCATCATCGCCGGCATACGGCGCGATGAAGAAGGCACGCGCGCCAAGGAACGCGTCTTCTCGCCGCGCGGCGAACATGGCGAGTGGAATATACGCAGCGCCCCGTCTGAATTTTGGGATTATTACACCCCCCGCCTGCCGCACGCCGCGCATATGCGCATCCACCCGCTGCTCGCCTGGACGGAGCTGGATATATGGCGCTACATCGCCCGCGAAAACCTGCCCGTCGTGCCGCTGTATTTTGCAAAAACCTATCACCAGTTCGAAGGACGCAATTTCGGCGGCAAGCGTATGCGCTTCCGCTCGCTAGGCGAGCGCGGCATCACCTGGCCGGTAGAGAGCGATGCCGACACGGTGGAGGCCATTATCGCCGAACTGGAAACCACCCGCGTCAGCGAACGTGCCGGCCGGCCCATGGGCGCGGATAGTGACGCTAGCAGCTTCGAAAAATTGCGCCAAGCGGGATATATGTGATGAGCGCGCCCCTCACCCTGCTGCTTGCCGGCCATGTGGACCACGGCAAATCCACCCTCGCCGCTGCGCTGCTCCACGCGCTCGGCCAAATGCCCGAGGGCAAGGCCGAAGCGATTGCGCACGCCTGCGCCGCGCGCGATACCGCATTTGAATGGGCCTTCGCGCTCGACAGCTTGGCAGCGGAGCGCGCACAAAACGTCACTATGGATGCCGGCTATATCTGGCTCACCACCCCGCGCCGCCGCCTGCGCATCATCGACGCGCCGGGCCACCAGGAATTCATCGCCGCCATGATGACCGGCGCCACGCAGGCCGATGCCGCCCTGCTGGTGGCGGATGCCGCCGAAGGCCTGCGGGAACAAACCCGCCGCCATGCCTATCTGCTGCATATGCTCGGCATCACGCAGATCGTCATCGCAGTCAATAAAATGGACGCAGTGAGCTATAGCGAAACCGCATTTCAGAAAATTTCTACGGAGATTACGCGCCATTTCGCCGCACGCGGCAAGCCGCCTATTGCCGTTATACCCATCTCCGCCCGCGAAGGCGAAGGGTTGGGCGCAACATCCAACCGCATGCCCTGGTACAAAGGCCCCGCGCTGCTGGCCGCGCTGGATAAGCTGAAAGCGCCGCCCTCCGCCGAAACGCTGCCCCTGCGCCTGCCGGTGCAGGATGTATATAAGCATGGCGAGAAACGCGTACTTGTTGGACGCATCGAAAGTGGCAGCGTGAAAGTAGGCGACGAAATCATCCTCTCGCCCTCTCAGGAAAAAGCGCACATTGCCAGCATTGAAACCTGGCCAAACAGTGCGGCCGCGGGAGCAAGTGCCGGGCAAAGCATCGGCCTTACTCTACGCGAAGATGCGTTCGTACAGCGCGGCATGGTGCTCAGCCATGTGCAACACCCGCCTGCACTCGCTTCCGATTTCTCCGCGCATCTATTCTGGTTTGGCCAAGCGCCCATTGCCGCCGGCGCATCCTACACGCTGCGCGCAGGAACGGCGGAAGCCGCAGCGAAGGCGCTGGAAGCGGAAGCGCTGGATGACATGGCCTACCGCGTGCGTTTCCAAACACGCAGCCCGCTGCCGCTCGATCTGCATACCACCCAACCGCGCACCGGCCGCTTTGTGATCATGCAGCGCGGCGTGCCGGTAGGTGGCGGCATGGTAGAGCGCATCGCAGCGCAAGCAGCGGCGCTTCCGATCAAATCGGCGCATATCACACCGCATACACAGGCGATCAGCATTGAGCAACGTGCCCGTGCCAACGGCCATTTGCCCGGCATATTCTGGTTTTCGGGTCTGTCCGGCGCCGGCAAATCCACGCTGGCGCAGGCGCTGCAAAAAACATTATTTGCCCGCGGCGCGCAAGTCTTCGTACTCGACGGCGATAATCTGCGCGCCGGCCTCAGCCGTGATTTAGGTTTCTCTCCGCAAGACCGCCGCGAGAATTTGCGCCGCGCTGCGGAAGTTGCCGCACTGTTCGCGCAAAGCGGCTTCATCGTCATCGCCGCCTTCATCTCCCCCACCGAAGAAGGCCGCCTCGCTGCCCGCGCCTGCGCGCCGGACTGGTTCCATGACATCTATATCCGCGCCAGTCTCGCCGCCTGCGAGCAACGCGACGCCAAAGGCCTCTACGCCCTTGCCCGCAGCGGCAAGATCACCGAATTCACCGGTATCTCAGCACCATTTGAAGAACCGGGGCAACCAGATCTCACCGTCGATACCGAAGCGCAGAGCATAGATGCCAGCGCCGCACAATTACTGGCCTATATCGAACGCTGCTGCATGGCACCGTTGCAGGAAGCGGCCTATGCCTGAGCTGCAACTCGCTTTCGGCCTCAGCTTTGAGCAGCTTCACACACGCGAAGGGCTGCTAGCACTGGACGCCGCGTTCCTGCGCGAATTGGAAGCGGCGGATGCGCCGCTGCACACGCAGCTTCTCGCCGTCCGTGCGCAAGGCACCGGCAATTCCGAATTGCTGATCGCCCTCGCACCGCACACCGAAGATTTCATCGCACAGCTCTTCGGCGTGGAAAAAGAAGTGCGCGAATTAGCGCAGGCGCATCACGCACTGGCGCCCATCTTCACCTGCAAACGCCTGTTCGTGCAGCGCCGCGCAGCAAAACAATTCAGTGCAAGTGAAGCTGCCGCGTTTGACGGATCCACATTGGAAGCCGCGCTCAGCAGCTGGTTCGGCGAGGCGCTGACCGAACTCTCGTTTGCCCGTCATGTGCTCGCCTGGCTTAACAATGAAGCAAGCTATCTCGCACAGCTAGACACCGCGCTGCGTTATGCCGCCTGGGCCCTGCACAGCGAAGCGGGACATAAAAAATTCGCCCGCGACGTACTGTTCAAACAACCGCGCAAGCTGAACCCGCATCACCTTATCGCCCTCGAAGAAAAAAACGGCGTGCTGGAGCTGCCGCCTTCGCACCGCCGCGAACGTCAAGGTTTTGCTCTGACCGACACCGGCGGCACGCTGGAGCAAGCGGTAAGCGAAGCGCATTACTGCATCCACTGCCATGCGCAGGAACGCGATTCCTGCTCCAAAGGCCTGCACGAAAAAGATGGCGCGGTGAAACACAGCGCGCTCGGCGTGCCGCTGCACGGCTGCCCGCTGGAGGAAAAAATCTCCGAGATGCTCTTGCTCAAAAGCCAAGGCGTTGCGCTCGGCGCGCTGGCGATGGTGTGTGTCGATAACCCCACCTGTGCCGGCACGGGCCACCGCATCTGCAACGATTGCATGAAATCCTGCATCTACCAAAAACAGGAGCCGGTAAATATCCCGCTCGCCGAAACACGCACGCTCTCGGATATATTGGCGCTGCCCTATGGCTTCGAAATCTATTCGCTCCTCACACGCTGGAACCCGCTGAACATCACCCGTCCGCTGCCGCTTCAGGAAACAGGCAAAAAAGTGCTGGTGGTGGGCCTGGGCCCGGCAGGTTACACGCTGGCGCATCACCTGCTTAATGATGGCCACACCGTAGTGGCGATAGACGGCCTTAAGATGGAGCCGCTGGATATTCCCTTCGCACCTATCCACGACATAACCGGTTTGCAGGAGCCGCTGGATACGCGCGTCGGCAAAGGCTTTGGCGGCGTGGCGGAATACGGCATCACCGTGCGCTGGGATAAAAATTACCTCACCGTGCTGCGCCTACTGCTGGAGCGTCGCACGCAGTTTCGCGCCTTCGGCGGCGTGCGCTTTGGCGGTCAGCTGGATTATGAAAACACCTTCGCGCTGGGCTTCGATCATATCGCGCTGTGCCTGGGCGCAGGCAAGCCCACGGTGCTGAATATTCCGAACGGCATGGCACGCGGCGTGCGTGCTGCCTCGGATTTTTTGATGGGATTGCAACTCACCGGCGCCGCGCGTGAAAACTCCATCGCCAATTTGCAGCTGCGCCTGCCCATCGTAGTGATCGGCGGCGGCCTGACCGCCATCGATGCGGCAACCGAAGCTCTGGCATATTACCCCGTGCAGGTAGAAAAATTCCTTGCTCGCTATGAGGCATTGGGCGGCGAGCTCGGCGCGCTCAGCGAAGAAGAAACACTCATCGCCGAAGAATTTCTCACGCATGCGCGTGCCTTGCGCGCTGCAAAAGCAGCATGCCAATCCATCCAGAAATTATTGCAAGAATGGGGCGGCGCAATCATCGCCTATCGCAAGCGCCTGATCGATGCGCCAAGCTATCGCCTCAACCACGAAGAAGTGGAAAAAGCGCTGGAAGAAGGCGTACGCTTTATGGAAAACGCGACACCGCTGGCAGTACATCTCGACCGCTTCGGTCACGCCAAATCTTTGCAGCTGCGCATAAATACGCATGAAACCACGCTACCTGCTAAATCCATTTTAATCGCCGCCGGCACCAGCCCCAACACTGTGCTGGCACGCGAAGACAGCGCGCATTTTCACTTAGATGGAAATTATTTCCAAGCGGTGGACGAAGCCGGCAACCCCGTCTCGCCCGAGCGCAGCCCCAAACCGGAAACCGCGCAGGTACTGTTGAATATTCAGCCTGACGGACGCACGGTAAGCTTCCTGGGCGATCTGCATCCCTCCTTTGCCGGTAATGTAGTCAAAGCCATGGCCAGCGCCAAACGCGCTTACCCCGTCATCAGCCACATGCTTGCAAAATGCATTGGCAGCGGACAAACGGCGGATAATCTTTTTGCGACCCTACAAGAAAAATTGGAAGCCCGCGTGCACGCCGTGAACACACTCGCACCCGGCATCATCGAAGTGGTAGTGCACGCCCCGCTCGCCGCGCAGCGCTTCGAGCCCGGCCAATTTTATCGCCTGCAGAATTTTGAAGCACACGCACCAGTAACTAGCAACCAGCAACCAGCAACCACACTCGCCATGGAAGGCCTCGCGCTTACTGGCGCCGAGGTAGACCGCAAAGCGGGCCTTATCTCACTCATCGTGCTTGAGATGGGCGGCTCGTCGGATTTATGCACACACCTAAAACCCGGCGAGCCCGTCTCGCTCATGGGCCCCACTGGCTCGCCGACACATATTCCGACGAATGAAAATGTGCTGCTGGCCGGCGGCGGTCTGGGCAATGCGGTGCTGCTTTCCATCGGCGCGGCGATGCGCGCGGCAGGCTGCAAAGTGTTGTATTTTGCTGCCTATCGCCGCCTCGCCGACCGCTATAAAATCCACTCCCTCGAAGCGGCCGCCGACATAGTCGTCTGGTGCTGCGAAGAAGCGATGATTACGCCCAGCCGCCCGCAGGATTTAGCTTTTCGCGGCAACATCGTGCAAGCCATGGCAGCCTACGCGGAAGGAAAGTGGGACGGCGCTACCATTCCTCTGAGCGCCATCAACCGCATCCTCGCTATCGGCTCGGACCGCATGATGGCGGCAGTGCATGCAGCGCGTCGCGGCATCCTTGCCTCGCACCTGCCCGCCAGCTGCATTAGCCTGGCCAGTATTAACTCGCCCATGCAGTGCATGATGAAGGAAATCTGCGCCCAGTGCCTGCAACGCCATCAAGACCCCGTAACCGGCGAAGAAATCTACGTATTTTCCTGTTTCAACCAGGATCAATCCGCGGATGCAGTTGATTTTGCACATCTTTCCGCCCGCCTGACGCAAAACACACTGCCGGAAAAACTGACTGGCCGGTGGATTCACCATTGCCTGAAAAACCCGGCAAGTGCGCGCTCAGGCTGAAGAAGCTTAACCTAAAAGTAAGATAAAACTAACGCTAAAGTAAGGGGTGCGGCAGTAAAATAAGCGTCACCGCCATGAGCACGCAACCCGCCATTACGGGCTCCGAAAGCCCGCCGCCGACGCCTCCCGAAACGGAGACGGCGGAGGCGCCTGCCACATCCCCCGCTACACAAGTCGATAGTTCCGGCGCACCGGTACCGCAGCGCATGCGTATCGGCGACAAGCTCGTCTCGCTCGGCCTGATTTCTCCAGACCAGTTAGAAGTCGCACTCACCGAGCAGCGCAACGCGAAGGAAAAGAAACTCATCGGCCAAATTCTGGTCGAGATGGGCTTCATCACCGAATCGGCGCTGGGCGAAGTGCTGGCCGAAACCAGCGGCACGCAGAAATTCGATCCCAAATCCACCATGCTCGACGTGGAAGTGGTGCGGCGCATTCCCAAGGAAGTCGCCACGCGCCACAAAGTTATCCCGGTTTCCTTCGATGAGGATGTGGTGCAACTCGCCATGGCAGACGTCTACAACGTGCTTGCCATCGACCAAGTGCGCCGTCATTTCCCGCGCGCCTGCCGCATCGTACCGGTCTATTGCACCGAAACCGAGATCATGGAGCTGATCGACCAGTATTTCGCTTACGAAGTACAGATCGACGGCATCTTGCGCGAAATCGAAAGCGGTAAGCGCGAGGCAAGCACGCTGGATGGCCGCGAGCAAGGCTATGTCAACCCGATGGTGCGCTTGGTGAACGCCATTTTGGTGGATTCGGTAAAGCAAGGCGCATCCGACATCCACTTAGAGCCGGAAGGCTCGTTCCTACGCGTACGCTACCGCATCGACGGCGAGATGACGCAAATCCGCTCGCTGCACCGCGACTATTGGCCCGCCATTCTGGTGCGCATCAAAATTCTAGCCGGCATGAACATCGCCGAAACCCGCCAACCGCAGGACGGCCGTATTTCGTTTACCGCGCAAGGCCGCGATGTCGATCTTCGCGTGGCCACCCAGCCCACCATCCACGGCGAAAACGTCGTGATGCGCCTGCTCGATAAAATGAAATCGCTGCGCCCGCTCGACCAGATCGGCTATAGCGAGAAAAATGTGGGCCTGATCAAAAAACTGATCATGCGCCCCGAAGGCATCATCGTGGTCACCGGCCCCACCGGTTCAGGTAAAACCACCACGCTCTACTCCGTTCTGGGCTACATCAACGATATCAGCGTCAATATCATGACATTGGAAGACCCGGTAGAATACATGCTGCCGCTCATTCGCCAGAGCAACGTGCGCGAAGGCAGCGGCATGGACTTCCTCAGCGGCGTGAAATCCATGATGCGCCAAGACCCCGACATTATCTTCATCGGTGAGGTGCGCGACAATGAAACGGCGCAAATGGCCATGCGCGCCGCGCTCACCGGCCACCAAGTGTATACTACGCTGCACACCAACGATGCGCTGGGCGTAGTAGCGCGCCTGACCGATATCGGCGTGCCGGCCTATATGCTTGCCGGCGCACTCATCGGCGTGGTGGCGCAGCGCCTGTGCCGCAAACTCTGCCAGGATTGTAAAACACCCAAACAAGCCACGCCCGACGAATGCAAATTGCTTGGCGTCAGCCCCGAAAACCCGCCCACCATTCACGAACCGCGCCACGGCGGCTGCGAAAAATGCAACAAACGCGGCCACAAAGGCCGTACTGCGGTGGTAGAAATCCTCCGTATGGATAAGCAGCTGGACGAATACATCGCCACCGGCGCCACCAAACGCACCATGCTGGAATACGCGATCGGCCAAGGCTTTGTCACCATGGCGCAAGACGGCATCAATAAGGTGCTGGGCGGCGATATAGACCTTGTTGAGCTGATGGGCGTGGCCGATCTGACAGACCGGTTGTAATATTATGAAAGCGTTCAAGTATACGGCGATCAACACCATGGGCCGCACGGTGCGCGGCACCCTGTCGGCCGAAAACGAGCTGGACTTGGAAGTACGGCTCAAACAAACCGGTTTTGATTTGGTGGATTCACGCGCCGCGCGCGAACGCAGGCGCGGCCTAGTAAAATCCGTCAAAATAAAAGATTTAATTATGATGTGTATGCATCTGGAACAGCTGGACAAAGCCGGTGTGCCGTTGCACGAATCGCTGTCTGATCTGCGCGACACCACCGATTCAGTGCGCCTGCGCGATGTGCTCACGACAGTCTATGAATCGCTGAAATCCGGTAAAATTCTTTCGGTAGCGCTGGCCGAACACCCGCGCATTTTCAACCACGTGTTTATTGGCTTGATCAGCGCCTCCGAGCGCACCGGCAAACTTTACGAAGCGTTTCACCATCTCGGTGCGCATATGAAATGGACGAACGATATGCGGCGCAAGGTGAAAAAGGCCATTAAATACCCTATCGTCCTACTCATCGTGATGACGGGCGTGATCAGCACGCTGATGATTTTCGTGGTGCCCAAACTGATCACCTTTATAACATCGCAGGGCTTTGCCATTCCGATTCATACCCGTGCGTTGATCGCCACGTCGGAAGCATTTCAAAATTACTGGTTCATCATTTTGCCTACGCCAGTCGTCTTCACAATCACCCTCATCACCGCCTACCGCAAATCCGAGCGCTTTGCTTATAAGTTCGATAATTTGTTACTGAAAGCGCCGGTCAGCGGCCCAGTGGTGCGCAAAATCGAGATGGCACGCTTTTCGCATTTCTTTTCGGTGATGTTCAATAGCGGCATTGACGTACTGGAATCCCTGAAAACGGCGCAAGACGTAGTGCAAAACCGCGTGCTCAAGGAAACGATCGGCCGCGTACGCGAGCAGGTGATGGAAGGCAGCTCGCTTACCGCCGCGCTCAAAAGCTCTGATCAGTTTCCAAGCTTGGTGGTGCGCATGTTTAAAGTCGGCGAGGACAGCGGCAACATGCATGATGCGCTGGAAAACATCACCTTCTTCTATGACCGCGAAGTGAATGACGCCATCGACGCATTGATCGGCATGATCCAACCCGCGCTGACCGTCGTTATGGGTCTGCTTATCTTCTGGGTGATTGCAGCCGTGTTCGGGCCGCTGTATGAATCCATGTCAAAGATGAATATATAGGCGGCCATCCATGGTATCACGCAAAACACAACCCGCCGCTTCAGCCCGCTCCGCCACAAAAAAGCAGAGCGTTGCGGAGCGGTTTGTATTGCTGATAGGCGACGAGGGCGCCGTATTCATTCACATAAAAAACAATACGGTGGTAGCCCGTCACTATTCGCCGGCACCCGATGCGCCGGAAACCGCCGCGCTCGGCGAAATCGTGCGCCGTTCGCCGGAAGTGCCGCTGCTGCCGGTGCTTGACACGCTGGACCAAGCCTATATCGCACAAACGCTGCCGCCGGTCAGCGCGATGAATGTCAAAAAACTCATGGCTAAACGTACGCAGCGGGAATTTGCGGGCAATTATTTAAGCGGTGCGCTTTTAATGGGGCGCGATAAGGCAGGCCGCAAAGAATGGCAATTCATGATGGCGGCGGTGGAACGCGCAGGCCCCGTTGCCGCGTGGCTAAGCGTCGTATTTCAATGGCCTAATCCCTGCCCGGGCATTTACCTGCTGCCCATGGAGTCGATTGCGACGATTAGCCGCTTGCGTACAACGCTCGATAAGACCGGCCCCATGCTAAGCGGTGATGCCTGGCAGCTGCTAGTGAGCTACAATAAGGTGAGCGGGCTGCGGCAAGTAATCTGCCATAATGATCAGCTGGTGCTTACGCGTTTGGGCCAGCTTACGCTCGAAAGCACGCCGGAAACAATAGCCGGCACCATCGAACAGGAAGTCATCGGCACGCAGGAATATTTGCGCCGCCTATCCTCCGATGAGGATCAAGCACTGGATGTGTTTATTATTATCCCGGAGGAGATGCAGCGCCATATCGACCCCTCTCGCCTGCGCGCCCGCCGCGTTTATCTGATGACGCCGCACGAAGTAGGCACTGCGCTCGAGCTACGCGAAGCAACGCAGCCGGCAGATCGATTTGGTGATGTGGTGTTGAGCACCGCCGTTGGCATGCAATCCAAGCATCGCCTTGCGCTCCTTACGCCTGAATTGCAAGGCGTAAGGAAAATATACCAGGCAATTATAGGGCAGCGCATAGTCGCTATTTTTATGGGGCTGGCATTGATTGGATTTATCGGTCTATGCAGCGTCAATGCTTTCGATGTATACCAGAAAACCTCCGATCTGGACGGGATCCTCACCCGGCAGCAAAAAGCGTTGCAAGTGCTGCAAAATAAATCTGAGCAGCAACCCGAGAAGCTCGACCGTATCATCAATGTAGTAAGCCTTTACCAACGTTTGCGGGACGAAAGCTATACGCCTGAACCCCTGCTAACGCGGATAAGCGCCAAGCTTCCGGATACGGTACGCGTGACGGAATTAAGCTGGCAATTGCCTGACTCAAATGCCAAATCGCCAAGCACCGATACCGCAATTCCTACCTCCAATACCGAACTGATAGTAGAATTTCCCTTGTCCTTGGCCAAGGACCGCGTACACCTTCAGCAGCTCATGACCGACACGCTGAATGGACTGAAGGCAGATCTCGTTGGTTATGACATCAGCTATACCGCCATGCCGGATTTGGTAAACGATACAAAACCGCTCACGATAGACCTGAATGATGTGGCCAAAAAAGGGCCAGAAAATATCGCCGCGCCTGTTGCGCATATTTTAATCAAAGGGCCTTGGAAACCCGGCGAACCTGCAAAGACTACAGCTACACCAGCTACGCCCGCCACCCCAGCCGCGCCGGAGGCACCCAATGCAGCTTCCCGCTAGTATAGCCCGGCTTACCAAACGCAATGAAAACTCGCTGGCCACTACAGGCAAGCAAGCGGCCCTGCGCACGCGCCTGCTAAAAGGCCTCACCCTTTCCGCAATTATACTAGGCACGTTGGGCGCAGTTGCGTGGGCCTCTTCAGAAATAGAAGATTATTATACCGCCCGCACTGCGGAATTAACGGATAAAGTGGCTAAAATTAACACCGACATCGCAGCTACGGAGAAAAAACTCTCCCAGGCCGAAGCCATGCTACCACTGTATCAAAAATTGGTTTCGGAGCAGGGCGGCGTGGGTATACTGCTGGACCGGCAGCAAGCCGAAAAAATCATTAACGCGACGAAAAATGATTTTCTTTTGCCTATGATGCAAGCGGCCATTAATCCACCGCAAGATATGAAAGACGAAAAATACAAGAATGAATTTGTCGCCGGCATTGCATGCGATATTTCCCTCTCCTTTGAAGCGCTCTCGGATGAGCATATTATACAAACGCTGCATCATCTTCAGGAGACGCTGCCGGGCGGGGTGCGCATTTCCGCGCTCACCATGCATCGCAATAAAAGTTTTTCAGCTACCGTAGTCAAAGATATCATGCATAACGGTCCTGAGGGCTTGGTGAAGGCGAATGCAAAAATCACCTGGATGGGGATGAAAGAAACCGCAGCACCCAGCGCCGCGCCGCCAGCAGCCAAACCATGAGCATCGCCATGAAACGCATCTATTTCATCGTTCTTATTCTGTGCATAGGGCCTAGCCTGCCGCTTCAGGCGCAAACGCAGCCGGATCCGGCTGCCCCGCCTGCTGTAACCCCACCACCGGCTGCGGCTGTTCCGGCAGCACCCACACCAACCACTACCGCTGCGCGCGCACCCACAGAGCCTTCGCCGGTTGTACTAAATGCGGGCACGGCATCCTATCGCTCCATGATGTTCAGCGCGGGAGATATCGACGCGATTCGTCAGGCGGCCGATGCGTATCACGGCGCGGCGCCGGCAGAGCTTACCGACGGGCTGGAGAATGCAGGCAAAGACCTGATGGGCACGCTCATGCAGCGCCGGTTTTATCTTTCCTCCATTGTGTATCACTCGCCGGTGGACTGGGCCGTATGGCTGCGCGACCAGGAGTTCACGCCGGATACGCGCGCGCAAGACGAACTCACGCTTGTATCGCTGACACGCAAGCAAGTGACGTTCCTATGGAAACCGCACCAACTCTCTTTCTATTTGCATAAAAACACGCATGTCTCCGACCCCAATATTCATGTGAACTCAGCGGGCGGCGGCATCACTTTCACACTTTATACCAACCAAACCTTCCTGCCCGCCGCCATGCAAATCTCGGAAGGCTGGATTCCCGATCAGCAACTTAGTATTTTACTACCCGATTTCCAGGGTCTGCCTAACTTCCCGGATGCCGGCCTGCCGGGTAAACCCACTACCACCCGCAATGAACAAGGGCTACCTACGGCCCCATTACCCAGCGTGCCAACGGTTGGCCTAAAAAATTCTCCTTCCATTCCGCCGCCGTCGGATTTAATACTCAAAAAATGAGTAACGCACCTATCTCCGTTCGCAGCGTCGCCAAAAGCTATGGCGCAAATGCCGCGCTAAAAGATGCCACCTTCGATTTGAAGGAAGGCGAAATTTTCGGCCTTATCGGGCTCAACGGCGCCGGCAAAACCACCCTCATCAAAGTGCTGCTGGATTTAATTCGTGCCGATAGCGGTGAGGCCTCCATTTTCGGCCTGCGCGCTGCAACCGTGGCCGCGCGCCAGAAACTCTCTTACTTGCCGGAAAAATTCCACCCCTCGCGCTACCTCACCGGCTGGGAATTCCTTACCCTCTCCGCCGCCTATTTTCACCAGACGCTGGATAGGGCGCGCGTGGAAAAGCTGGTGGCTTCCCTGGATTTAGACCCCGGCGTGCTGAAACGCCGTGTCGGCACCTATTCTAAAGGCATGGGCCAGAAATTGGGCCTCGCCGGTGCCATGGCGATCGATGTGCCGCTGCTGCTTCTCGATGAGCCGATGAGCGGCCTCGACCCACGCGCCCGCGTACGCTTGAAAGACGCCATGCTTGCCGCACGCGCCTCTGGCCGCACCATTTTCTTCAGCTCGCATATTCTCTCGGATGTCGACGAACTCTGCGACCGCATCGCCGTCATGCACGAAGGCATTATCCGCTATGTCGGCCCGCCGCAGGAATTCAAAACCAAATGGGGCGGCGAGTCGCTGGAACGCTCATTCCTGAAATTGCTGGAAGCCAAGCTAGTCGCGTAAGCGCGATGATCCGATGCGATGATGGTCAGATCATCCGTGTAAAAATATGCTTACTCTTCACGGATAATCGGATTATCTACTCAGAAACTGCTTCGCCAATTTCAAGCTCTGATGCTGATAATTCGAGCCGCTGCCCTCCTGGCCGTATAGCCTCGCAGGGCGGGCCGCCATGCGTTCATAGCGCAACCAACCCACCGTCTGCCCGTGTTCGAGCAAAAACGGCACCTCGTGCGAGCGCACTTCCAGCACACCGCGGCTGCTGCCCGCGCCTGTTTTAGCATCCCAGCCAAAACCGGGGTCGAAAAACCCCGCGTAATGCACGCGAAACTCGCCGGCGCGCGTGTCATACGGCAGCATCTCCGCCGCATAATCCGGCGGCACGGCAATCGCCTCTTTGGTCATTAAAATATAAAACTCATCGGGATCCAAAATGAGTGAGCTGGATTTGCGGAAACGGATCGGTTCCCAGAAATCCAGAGGGTCATAATCGCGGCGCTCCAAATCAATACGCGTCGTATGCTTGCGCGCGCGCCAACCGATCAACGCGCCTTCCTTGCCATCGCCGCGCAAATCCACCGTGAATTCCAGCATCCCCGGCTCCGCGCTTTGGCGCACTTCGCCCTTGGGGACTATCTCCCCAGCATCCAGCAACTGCTTCCATTCATCGCCGGCAATTTGCAGCGGCGTCGTGCGGCTTTTGCGGAAACGTAGTTGGCTTAAGCGCGTTCCCGTTTTCACCACGACGCTAAAGCTGCGCGGCGCGATTTCAAGATAAAGCTTGCCCTTATAGCCGCGCTTCACCTGGTCGAAGGCCGTACCTTCATCAGTAATCAGCCGCGTTAAAATATCCAGCCGCCCCGTCGAAGATTTCGGGTTTGCGAATGCCATAACATCACTTTTTAAATTCACCTCTTCTAATAGCGGCACCACATAAACGCGGCCTTTTTCAAGCATGGCTCCTTCACTTAAATCAATTTTGAACCGCTCAACATACGGATCAAATTGTTTCATTTTACGGACCACTTCCATATCGCGGCCTGGAAGAAAACTGCTGTCCACAGGATAAGCGAAATCGCCGAGCCGCAAATCTATACTTGCGGGTTGAATTTGATCGGGCTCAATAGCACCTAATAAAGTGCTAATTTCCGTATTCGCCACCATGTCTTCGATTTCTTGACACGGCAACACGCCCGTTGCCACACGCGGGCGGTTTTGCGCTTCCGTATCCAATTGTTTTACTGCCTCGGCCATGTGCGCTTCCTTATATTAGCCAAGCCTGGCAGGAGCGACAGGACTCGAACCTGCAACCCCCGGTTTTGGAGACCGGTGCTCTACCAATTGAGCTACACTCCTATGGGCTTCGCAAGCGCTTCTATACTATGCCGCGCTGGCTACGGCAATCTCTGCTAGCGCGTCTTCGACGGAAATACCGTCCACCACCCGCGCCCGCTCGGTGAGCACCACAAAGCGCCCGGAAGTCACTTCCGCAACCCCGCCGTCCACCGCCACGCGGCTGATCGCACCGTCTGCTGCTTCCACAGTAATGATACCTGACTTCAGCAGCGAGACAAACGGCGCATGGCCATCCATCGCACCAAACTCACCTTCCACGCCGGGCGCGGTAATGAGCGAAGCTTCCACTTCGAGTAGCGATTTTTCAGGGGTGATGAGAGAAAATAACATGGTAATCGGAACTCCGGTAACTGGTGATTGGAATTAAGATATATTTTTGAGTTTATGCAACATTTTAGATACGGAACGATACGCCTGGTTCCATTCTTGAAAGGAAGATTCTGGTATATAGCCAAGATCAAGACAATATTTTAACCATACCTGCATCTCACCACTAGAACCAAGCGCAAGGCTGACAAATCTTTTGAACTCGGGACGTGAATCACTCTGTTTGGCAAAGCCCTCTGCAAGATTAGCGCAAATGGATTTGCTGGCTCGGCGCATCTGGGACGCTAAATCATACTGTTCAATTTTTGGAAAACCAAGGCTACTTTTATGCACCGCTAGCGATAATGCATAAGCAAGCTTGAATACTTCAAGCTCTTCTACATTCCTTACAAACGCTTTCCGCGCCAGCTGCTTTTCCAGCGTTCCAGTTACCGATATTCCAGTCACCGCTACGCCGCTTTCTTCGTAGCGTCCGCCGCCAGTTTCGCTGCTTTCTCCACGGCTTCCTCGATCGAGCCTACCATGTAGAATGCTGCTTCCGGCAGTTCGTCGTATTTGCCGTCCACAATGCCTTTGAAGCCTTTGATCGTATCGACCAGCGACACGAGTTTGCCCGGCGAGCCGGTAAACACTTCGGCCACATGGAACGGCTGAGACAAGAAACGCTGAATTTTACGCGCACGCGCCACGACAAGTTTGTCTTCTTCCGACAGCTCATCCATACCCAAAATCGCGATGATGTCCTGCAGAGATTTATAGGTCTGCAGAATACGCTGCACTTCGCGCGCCACCGTGTAATGCTCCTCGCCCACCACTTTCGGGTCCAGAATGCGGCTGGTCGAATCCAGCGGGTCTACCGCCGGGTAAATGCCGAGCTCAGCGATCTGGCGCGACAGCACGGTCGTTGCATCGAGGTGCGAGAACGAAGTCGCCGGCGCCGGGTCGGTCAAGTCGTCGGCCGGCACGTAAATCGCCTGCACGGACGTGATCGAACCTTTGCGCGTTGAGGTGATGCGCTCTTGCAGCTGGCCCATATCCGTCGCCAGCGTCGGCTGATAACCCACCGCCGAGGGAATGCGGCCGAGCAGCGCGGACACTTCGGAACCCGCTTGCGTAAAGCGGAAGATGTTGTCGACGAAGAACAGCACGTCCTGGCCTTCTTGGTCTCGGAAATATTCGGCTTGCGTCAGACCCGTCAGCGCCACGCGTGCGCGCGCTCCCGGAGGTTCGTTCATCTGGCCATACACCAGCGCCACTTTGGATTTGCTTTGGTCTTCGAGGTTGATAACGCCCGACTCCATCATTTCGTGATACAGGTCGTTACCCTCGCGCGTACGCTCGCCCACACCGGCGAACACGGAATAACCGCCGTGTGCTTTCGCGATGTTGTTGATCAGTTCCATGATCAGCACCGTCTTGCCCACGCCCGCGCCGCCAAACAGGCCGATCTTGCCGCCCTTGGCATACGGCGCCAGCAAATCGATCACTTTAATACCGGTGATCAGTATTTGGCTTTCCGTGGACTGGTCCACAAAATCCGGCGCCGGTGCGTGAATCGGCGCGCTTTTTTTCGCGTTGATCGGCCCGCGCTCGTCAATCGGCTCGCCGATCACGTTCACGATGCGCCCCAGCGTCTCCGGGCCCACCGGCACGGTGATGGGCTTACCGGTATCGCTTACTTTCTGGCCGCGCGTCAAACCGTCGGTCGAATCCATCGCGATGGTGCGCACTTCACCCTCGCCCAGATGCTGCGCTACCTCTAACACCAGGCGGTTGCCATGATTGTCGGTTTCCAGCGCATTCAAAATAGAAGGCAACGTGCCTTCAAACCGCACGTCCACCACGGCGCCGATCACCTGCGTGATATACCCTTGTTGAGCCAAATTGATAACAGTCATGTTCTTCTCCTTCAGTGCTAAACGGCTTCAGCGCCGCTGATGATTTCAATCAATTCCTTCGTAATCGCCGCTTGACGCGTGCGGTTATATTTCAGATTTAAGCGCTTAATCATATCGCCGGCATTGCGCGTTGCGTTGTCCATCGCCGTCATGCGCGCGCCTTGCTCGGAGGCTGCGTTTTCCAGTAATGCACGGTAAATCTGCACGCCGATATTGCGCGGTAGCAGCGCCGCCAGCACGTCTTCTTCCTCTGGCTCATATTCATATGGCGCGGGGGGAGTAGCGTGGTGATGCGTCAACATCGGCTCTTCCGGCGTTGGCGCAACAGGCTTTACCGACAGCGGAATCAATTGCTGCCAGGTCACGATCTGCGTGATCGCCGAGCGGAAACGGTTATAGACGATATGCGCATAATCAAACTCGCCGGCTTCAAAACGGGTTAGCAGCGAAGCGGCCACTTTTTCGGCATCTGTATACGCCAATTTGCGGCGGCCGATATCGGTCATTTTTTCCACCGCCAGGCCGCCAAACTCGCTGGCCAAAATATCCGCGCCCTTGCGACCTACAAAAATGAGTTTTACTTTTTTGCCCTGGCCCTGCAGCTCGCGTATTTTTTTGCGCGTCGCCCGCACGATCGAGCCGTTGAACGCACCGCACAGGCCCCGGTCAGACGTCGCAATAATCAGCAGATGCGTATCGTCCCGCCCCGTGCCGCCAAACAGCGGCGGCGCCGTGCCGCCCGTATACCCCGCCGCCAAACGGCCAACCAGCGCCTCCAGCGCTTCCGTATAGGGCCGCGCTGCTTCCGCCGCTTCCCGCGCACGCCGCAGCTTCGCCGCCGCCACCATCTTCATGGCTTTGGTGATCTTCTGCGTCGAACGGACCGATTTGATGCGGTTTTTAAGGTCTTTTAGCGAGGGCATTAGGCGAACTCTTTAATAACCTGCTGAATCAGCGCGCGCAGCTTTGCTTCCGTCGTGTCGGAGAGCACCGCCTTGCTGGTGATATCATCCAGAATGTCTTTGTGCTTGCCGCGCAGTTCCGCCAGCAGCGAGCGTTCAAAACGGCCGATCTGTTTCACATCCACAGTGTCTAAAAACCCTTTCACGCCCGCGAAAATCACACAGACTTGCTCGGCAGTGGAGAGCGGCGAATATTGCGGCTGTTTCAGCAGCTCGGTCAGGCGAGAGCCACGCGCCAGCAATTGCTGGGTCGAGGGGTCAAGGTCAGAGCCGAACTGCGCGAACGCTTCCATCTCGCGGTATTGCGCCAGCTCCAGTTTGATCGAACCGGCCACTTGCTTCATCGCCTTGATCTGCGCCGCAGAACCCACGCGGGACACCGACAGACCCACGTTCACCGCCGGACGCACACCCTTATAAAACAGCTCCGTCTCCAGAAATATCTGGCCGTCCGTAATCGAAATCACGTTGGTCGGAATATAGGCCGACACGTCGCCGGCTTGCGTTTCAATCACCGGCAGCGCGGTTAGCGAGCCCGCGCCTTGCGCATCCGACATTTTCGCCGCGCGCTCCAGCAGGCGCGAGTGCAGATAAAACACGTCGCCCGGATAGGCTTCGCGGCCCGGCGGGCGGCGCAGCAGCAGCGACATCTGGCGATAGGCCACGGCTTGCTTGGACAGATCGTCATACACAATCAAGGCATGCATCCCATTGTCGCGGAAAAATTCGCCCATCGCCGCGCCCGTATATGGTGCCAGGAATTGCAGCGGAGCCGGCTCGGAAGCCGTTGCCGCAACGACGATCGTATATTCCAGCGCGCCGGACTCCTCTAATTTTTTGACCACTTGCGCCACGGTCGAGCGTTTTTGGCCGATGCACACATAGATGCAATACAGCTTCTTTTTCTCGTCCGTGCCTTTGTTCACTTCGCGCTGGTTGAGAATTGTATCCAGAATGATCGCCGTTTTGCCGGTCTGGCGGTCGCCGATGATCAGCTCGCGTTGGCCGCGGCCCACGGGGATGAGCGCGTCGATGGATTTGATACCCGTGCTCATCGGCTCGTGCACCGATTTGCGCGCGATGATGCCCGGCGCTTTCACTTCCACGCGCGTGCGCTTCACGTCTTTCAAGGGGCCTTTGCCGTCAATCGGATTGCCGAGGCCATCCACCACGCGGCCGAGCAGGCCTTTGCCCGCTGGCACGTCCACGATGGCGCCGGTGCGCTTTACGGTGTCGCCTTCTTTCACGCCGCGGTCATCGCCGAAAATCACGATGCCGACGCTCTCTTGCTCGAGGTTGAGTGCCATGCCTTTCAGGCCGCCGGGGAATTCCACCAGCTCGCCCGCCTGCACGTTTTCCAAACCATACACAGTGGCGATGCCGTCACCGACGGACACCACTTGGCCTGTTTCGGCCAGTTCTGCCTGGGCGGCAAACCCGGCAATTTGGCTTTTGAGGATATTCGAAATTTCCGACGCCCGGAGTTCCATGTCTTTATGCTCCTAACTATTATGCAATGTGTGTTTTTAAAGTGCGGCCAAGGCGGTCCAGCTGCCCGGCCAGGGAATAATCCATATGAAAACCGCCCGCACGCAGCACGAACCCGGCCATCAGTGACGGGTCAAGCTGCTGTTGCAACTGCGCTTTTTTATGAAAAGACTTCGCCAGCGCTTCTTCCAGCGCGGAGATTTGCAAGGGCGACAGCGCGCGGGCCGAAATCACCTCCGCGCCTAGCTCGCCGCGGCTTTCCGCCAGCATGCGTGCAAACGCCGCGCCGATCAGCGCCAATATTGGCAGACGGTTATTCAGGGCAATGCGCTGCACGAACGCACGCGTCAACGCATGCGCATTCTGCTCCGCCAAAAACGCTTCCATCGCACTCGCTTTTTGCGCGCGCTTCACCAGCGGAGTAGCAAAAAAATCCTTCATTTCCTTGTGTTTAGATAGCTCGGACAAAGCCTGCATATCCCGCGCCAGCGGCGCATGCGCCCCTTGCTCGGCACTTAAGGAAAACAACGCCCGAGCATAGCGCTCGGCAATGAGTGAAGCGGCGTCAGCCACAGTATATATACCCCAAAATGAAAATTGGAGCGGGACTGTAGCCGCAGACTCCGGCTTTTACAACTGCAATTTTTTATAAAAAGCTCTGCGGGTCGATATCCACTTTCACGCGCAGGCTGGAAGGGGTTTTCTGGCTATGGACCCACGCCATAATCCAATCCTGTACATTGAGGCTCCGCTGCGCACGCACAAGTAAGCGCTGGCGGAACTTATTGCGCAGGCGGTAGAGCGGCGCCGGCGCCGGCCCCAGCACCTCGATTCCTTGAGTATTGGGCGCGCAGCGGGCCAGCAATTTGGCATGTGCAGCTGCATGTTCCTCGTTCATGCCCTCCACGATCACCGCCGCCAGCCTGGTAAACGGCGGCAGTCGCCCGCGCTTTCGCTCGCTCAGCTCCACCTGCAGGAATGCATCCCGCTCACCGGCCACCAGCGCCTGCATCACCGGGTGCTGGGGGTTGAAGCTCTGCATCAGCACACGGCCCGCAATCGCTTCGCGCCCTGCGCGTCCGGAAAGTTGGTGCAGCAACTGATAGGTACGCTCAGCCACCCGCAAATCCCCGCCGTCCAGCCCGAGATCGGCATCCACCACCCCCACCAGCGCTAGCCCACCGAAATGGTGCCCCTTGGCGATCATCTGCGTGCCGATGAGAATGTCGATTCGCCCCTCCTGCATCGCGCGGATACGTTCTTGCAGCGTGTTGTAACTCTCCGTGGTGTCGCTGGCCAGCACCTCCAGCCGCGCACTGGGAAACAACGCCGCCGCTTCCTCCGCAATGCGCTCCACACCTGGCCCACACGCCACCAAACTCTCCGGCGTGCTGCAGGACGGGCATTGCCGCGGCACGCCTTGGTGATATCCGCAATGATGGCATTGCAGCCGCGCGGGGTGCTTATGCGCCACCAGCCACGCCGTGCAATCCGGGCATTGGAAGCGGTGACCGCAATGGCGGCACAGCGTCAGCGGCGCATAACCCCGCCTATTTAAAAAGAGCAGCGATTGATGGCCCGCCGCCAGCGTCTGCGCCAACGCCTCACGCAACGGCGGCGAGAGAAACGTGCCGCGCTCCGGCGGCTGCAGCCGCATATCGATCATGGTGATCGACGGCATTTGCGCCCCGCCATGCCGCGCCGGCAGATGCACCGCCTGATATTTGCCTATCTGCACATTATAATATGTCTCCAGGCTCGGCGTGGCCGACACCAGCACGATGGGAATCTTCTCCTGCGCAGAGCGCGCCACCGCCATATCGCGCGCATAATACAGCACGCCCTCTTCCTGCTTATACGAGCCGTCATGCTCCTCATCCGCCACGATCAGCCGCAAATCGCGATAGGGCAGAAACAGCGCCGAGCGCGCACCCACCACAATCCTCGCATCGCCCTGCACGATCGCCCGCCAGGTGTGCTTGCGCGCCGCCGGGGTCAAGCCCGAATGCCACACTTGCGGCGCAAAACCGAAGCGCTTGTGAAACCGCTCCAACCACTGCACGGATAGCGAAATTTCCGGCAACAACACCAGCGCTTGCCCGCCGCCCTCCAGCACCCGCGCCAACATATCAAAATAGACTTCCGTTTTGCCTGAACCCGTCACGCCGTCGAGCAATGTCGCCGAGAAACCCGTGCCGAGCTTTGCCGCCAACGCATTCTCCGCCGCGCGCTGCGCCCCTGAAAGCGCGGGGGCT
>Ga0206960_1016_pt1 | contig 45454 bp, 34 predicted proteins | sample Alteio_BWOrgHeat_29_FD_153255 | JGI IMG/M metagenome (GOLD analysis project Ga0206960, IMG submission 153255) | Enriched cells from forest soil in Barre Woods Harvard Forest LTER site, Petersham, Massachusetts, United States -... | ecosystem: Environmental > Terrestrial > Soil > Temperate forest >... | reverse complement strand
TTACCTCTCTCTGGGTTTTCGTGCTGGTCTGGGCCGTGTTCGGACAAATCGCGGTGGGAATGCTGGCCCACCGCCTACACTGGCGTGACGAGATTTATTTCCCCATCATGGCCGGCTTCTGGTGGATCTACGCCGCCGTTGCCGTCACGATGACCGTCGTCATGCTTCGGCGATTTCTGGCCCTTCGTCGCGAGAGCGAGAAAACCGGCGAAACATCCCCGACGTCCGCGAGGCCCATGAAGGCGGGAACCAGCGCGCTGGTCTGGTGTGGCACTTACTTCGGCTTTTTTTCATGGCTGATCGGCGCGTCCTGGAGATTGCACGACCACACCACTGCCGGAATCATTGCGGGACTCATGGTGGCCCTGTGCATCTGGACGACTATCAGCCTTCGTCGCCGGGCCGGAATCGCTGCACTGCAGACGGTTGCCTGGCATTTGACCTTCGCTTGGATCGCCGTCCTCGTCATCCTGAACCTGAGCCTGCCCACCTGGATTGCTCTGGCTCACGGCACCACCCTCGCCGAAGTCCACCGCCTCCTGCCCGTCTGGCTGATTCCCCTGCTCACGTTGGCCTTGGTGGCTTGGGCTGGCTTGGTGATGGTCCTGACCAAATCAGCGCGGCGCGGCTAAATTTGCGCGGCGCCGCCGTCTACGAAGAGCTCGATGCCGTTGACGTAGCTGCTGTCGTCGGAGGCGAGAAAGACGACGGCCTTGGCGATTTCGTCGGGCATTCCGACGCGGCCCAAGGGCGTGGTGGCCGCGGCTTGCGCCTTGAACTGCTCGATCTGCTCGTCGGTAAAGCCGAGTTCGTTCTTGTAGCCCGGCGTGATGATGGTGCCCGGGCTCACGACATTCACGCGAATCTTGCGGTCCTTCAGGTCGACCGCCCACGTCCGCGCGAACGACCGCAGGGCGGCTTTGCTTGCCGCATAGACGCCGAATGCGGGAAAGCCCTTGATCGTGACGATGGAGCCATTGATGACGATGGCCGCGCCCTCGGGCATGAGCGGCAGCGCTTTTTGCACGGCGAAGAGCGTGCCCTTGACGTTAATGCCGAACGTCTTGTCGAAGTGCGCTTCGGTGATTTGCCCCATGGACATGAACTCGCCGAGCCCGGCGTTGGCAAAAAGCACGTCGATGCGGCCCGCCTGTTCCTTAACGGTGGCAAACAGCCGGTCGAGATCGGCCAGCTTGGAAATATCGCCCTGAATGCCGACGGTATTCCCGCCGATCTGTTTCACGGCGGCGTCCAGTTCCGCCTGACGGCGACCCGTGATAAACACGCGCGCGCCCTCGGCGACAAAGCGAATCGCCGTGGCCAATCCGATACCGCTATTGCCGCCGGTGATGACTGCAATTTTGTCGGTGAGTTTTTTTGTTGGTGTACTGTTTGCCACGGTATTCCTCCGCGATTTTGGATGACGGTCGGCGGGAAACGATTCAGCCTACCGCTTCGCAATCGTCGACCCGATGGCGCGCGACCTGCCTGTGGTCGATGCGATGTTGCCGGTAATGGGAATATACGAGTTACGCACACCCCTTGTGATCGGTTCGCCATTGTTGCGATTCGTCCATGGTTTTTGAGGTGTCGAGCTTGTCCGCCGTCCTCTGCGCCCATCGACCTAACAAAAAACGAACTAACTCCTTACATCGACAATCCTCGCAAGTCTTGGTGACACAGCTCTAGAACGCTAGTGCGCGGGTCGGCGCGGGCCTCCACCTTCTGGGACAGGCGCCACGGTTCGCAGCGCTTCTGACTTGCAGGGATGAAGAATACGGCGCAGTATCTCATCCTCAACCAGCAAACACCCAAAGGAGATTCATACATGAGATCGTCTGTTGGGAAAGCGGTTAGATCGGTGCTACTCGTCGCTCTCGGTTTCTGGACTTCCTCCTGTTCGACTACACCTGCCAGTCACTCTTCGGCAAGTTCAACCGCTCAGATGCCAGGTCAACTCGCCAAGGATCTGATCGGGACCTGGGTTCTGGTTGGCAGCGCGGACGAAATTGCAGGTAGTCGCCTGAAGTTACTCACCGGAGGGTATTGGACTATCACGGAGGCCGACCCAAACACTGGTCTCACGATCTACCATCACGGAGGAACCTACACTCTGGAGGGTGACAAGTACACGGAAACAGTCGAATACGCGAACCCGAGTACTTCGAACCTGATCGGTCAAAGTTTTCAGTTCGCAATAAAGATTGATGGCGACACGCTGACGCAGACCGGTATCGGAAATCCGTGGACCGAGAAGTGGAAGCGAGCGGTTCCCAAGAGCACCATGACCAAGATTGAACCGAAGGTGGTAACAGTGCAGGTGGAAAGCGCAGGCGGATCGCCATTGCCAAACGTGGCGGTCGTTTGCGTCGACGCAACGACGAACGCCTGGCTGGAGGGCACCACGATCAAAGGTGGCAGTCGAACCCTTCATGCGGACGAGACGGGCAGATTCATGTTCGACGCAGGCCGCCAGAACATCTTCTTCATGATCGCAACAGAGACGGGATTCGGTCTGGGACAAAGCCGCTTCCTGATCGGTGATCCGGTGTTGGTGGTCGAACCCTGGGGACGAATCGAGGGGACGAGAATCAATCGAGATCGCCCCGTGGCCAATCAACGCCTGATGCTCGGCTTGGATTACCGTTGTCTCAGTGACGAGATCAGCACACGGGATCGAGTCGGGATGGATGACAAGACCACGACTGATTCTGTCGGGCGGTTCGTCTTCACGCATGTCCCTCCGATAGGCCTGCGGTTGTATGAGGTGGAGCAGTCAAAGGAACTCTGGGACGTTGTCGGGCATTTCAACGTGCGACCGGGGCAGATCAAACAACTCCAGGTTGTGACGAATGGGCGAACAGTCACGGGCCTGTTGGAACCGGCTGACGGCTTGCCGGTCGATCTCGACCTGAAATCTTGTGACCTCTATCTTAGAATCGCGTCTCACCAGCGTGGATTCATTCCCGCAACTCCGAAAGAATTCGACACCCCCCAGAAAAGGACCGGCTGGTGGGAAGACTGGTATGAATCCGAACAGGGTCAAATTACGTTCCCTCCGGGGAACAAGGGACGTATCGGCTCAGGGCTGAGTGTCCAATCGAACGGATGGTTCACTTCGGACATAGCGGTCGCCCCAGGAAGATACTGGGCAAATGGTTTTATCGAGAAGGACGGGAAGAAGGTGGCGAAGGTCGATCAATATGTCGATATTCCCGGCGGGAACGAGGACACGGACTCGCCGTATGACTTGGGCAAGGTCATCTTGAAGCCCTGCCTACAGGTCGGGGACATGGCGCCGGATGTCACTACGAAGACTCTCGACGACAAGCCACTCAAATTGTCCGATTTTCACGGCAAGTATGTGTTGCTGGATTTTTGGGCGACATGGTGTGGTCCGTGTCGAGCGGAGATGCCGAATCTCAAGAATGTCTATCAGTCCTTCGGAAATGATCAGCGGTTCGCGATGATAAGCCTGAGTCTGGATTCGGACCGCAGTCAACCCAAAGGATATGTTGAGGCGAACAAGGTCGGCTGGGAGCAGGTTTTTCTCGGCGATTGGAACCTGGATAGCGTCACCAAAGCGTTTGAAGTCGACAGCATTCCCTCAATCTGGCTGATCGGTCCCGATGGGAAGATTATCGCCAGAGGGCTGCGAGGTTCCAAAATCAAGGAAACGGTGGCGGCCGCCTTGGGTAATGCAGAAAAAGAATGACGGTGCCAACGGAACGCGCCGCGGTCAAGTCGCAGAGAGCGGTCGCCGCAGAACGGGGCAACGCTTTATTGTTTGCAAATCGCATCGCTCTTTAGTTCCTCCATCTGCGCTTTCAGTTTCCGATTCCTGTGACAACGGCAAATAAATCCTCTCGCATATCGTTAATTGATATTTTTTACTGGACACGGGTGATGGCGTGGGGTAGGATCGGGGAAATGAGGAAGGCACAGAATGAAGTGTGAAGGGGGAAGAGAGATGGGAGACCGGCGCACGACATCGAAGGCTACAGGCGGGATTCTCCGTCGCGAGGACGCTATGGAGGGCAGGCTGCCTGTTCAACCCGAAGAGGGATTCACGGGCGGGACGCCCGCGCCACTAATTTGGTTTCCGCTTCGGCAAGGCGCGCATCAAACATGCCATTCTACCAAACGAACCCACCGATTTTCGCTGGAAAAACAGCATTTATCCATCAGAGCTAGAATGGGTTACACAATAACATACCGCCGGGAAACGGTGGGTTCGTTCTGGAAAACGAACCCACCGGAGGGGTGTTTCCGGGGGGTAAAAGGCAAAGAAATGGGTGAACTGCGAGCTTATCGGCTTTCAAACGGAGGCACTTCTGCCGTTGGCGGAGGGTCAATAGTAGAGGCAGAGGCCGGCGCGGAGGGCGTGGGTGTCGACGTTGTAGTCGAGGAGATTTTGGCCGAAGCCATGGAAGTATTGGACCTGGATCGCGGGGTTGAATTTGCGCAGGAGCGGTATGCCGACGAGGTTGAAGCGCAGATCGAATGTCAGGCCGACGTGATTGCCGTCGTCGCCGATGAGGAGTTTGTTGGACAACTGAACTTTCTCCCCGGAATGCGGGTCGAGCCAGGTCAGGGCACTGGTCAGATCGGCGTACCCGTGAAAGTCGTCGATGTTCGGATTGTTGTCACCCACGCGGAAGTAGATCCAGGCGCGCGGCTGGAGGTAGAATTGAAAATGCGCGGGCAGGTCGAACGTGGCCTTGGGCTGGAAATAAATCGTATTGAAGCTGCGCTCGAGGGTACCGCCACGGCCATTGGATTCATGTTCGACGCCGCCTTGCAGATCGAGCTCGAAGAAGTTGTTCTGAAAAACGTCGGGATAATAGAGGAACATCGACGGCTTGTAGCTGGTGTCGAAGAAGGACGGATCCTTGGCAAAGGCGTTCCAGAACGAAGTTTGCGTATAGGCGAAATAGAAATGCGTCAGCGGATTCCAGTTATCTTTGATATCGAAGACCTTGTATTTCAAGCTCACCTGGAATTCCGCGGCGGGAGCGCTGCCGGCGATGAAATAGATCGGTTCGTAGAAGGACACGTGATTGGCGAAATACTCCCGCAAATCACCGGGGGTCGTTGTTGCCGGCGTTGGCGTCTGGGGCGCGGCCACGACTTGCGAAACAACGCCTTGTTCGACCAGGATCGTCACCTGATTATAACCGCTGATGTCCAACGTGACCTGACCGCTGCTGGCGATCGGAATCTCCAACAAGTATTCTTCCTTGACGAAGCCACCGGGTGGGATCGTTGCCGCACGCGGGCTGCTGTTGGTGTTCAGTTGAAGCTCGGTTTCGAGCGTGACGGATTGCGAGCTGAGCGTGCAGTTGAGACTCGGCTCGAAGGTCCGACGGACAACATTCGATGAGTTGTTCATGCAATAAAGCCAAACACTGGCCCGACTGCCGACGGGAAACGTCCCCGGGGGAGGTGTGAAGACAGCCGTGACGCTTTGCGCCAGAACACAGGTCCCATTTGCCATGAAGAAGAGCAAAACGAGCGAGCGTGACCGTGCGGTACTCCCTCTGAACGTCCTTGCCAATCGCAGAAGACATTTCATCGAGGGAGATTGCAGTGGTGAGAAGATATTGTCTTTTGGAGATTCATGGATACCAGCCTGGCCTACATTTTCTGTGCGTTGCTAATCAAGGATGCGCGATCCCCTTGCGAGGTTTCAACGGCGTGCTTCTCGAGTTGCGAATGTAAACATAGTGTGGCCGCGCTTACAAGTCCGGGTTCATGCGGAGGATACCATAAACCGAGGCGAAGTCAGCCTGAAATGTGAGCCACTTCGTGACTGGATTCCTCCTCGGGAAATTTCCTACGGCCTTGCGACTGGCGCGGACAAATAATCTGTGCATATTGTCAGGAGCGATCGTGAAACAAAAACTCAAAAACGGATCACGAAAGAGGAGGTAGGATTATGGCCAGCGTCGTGTGGTTTGATATCGCGGCGGACGATGTGGAGCGGGCGAAAAAATTCTACGGGTCATTGTTCGGTTGGAAAATGGACAAGATGCCGGGGCCAAAGGAATACTGGCACATGGATACGGGCGGCAGTAATGACTCGCCGGATGGCGCGATCATGAAACGCCAGGACCCGCATCAGGGTATCACCACCTACATCAGCGTGCCGTCGGTGGACGAGTCCACCGCCAAGGTCCAGAAACTCGGCGGGAAGATCTTCATGCCCAAGACGGCGGTGCCGCAGATGGGATACTTCGCCATTTGCCAGGACACCGAGAACAATGTGTTCGCCCTCTGGGAGATGAACGACAAGGCGCAGTGATGGGGCCGGATTGCAGCCGGCCTTCTTCGAGCGACGTGTCCGTCAGATTTTGAAGTGGAAGCGCAACTAACCGGCGAATTCGCCTTTACACGGTGGCAGCCGCTTCTTGGGCGTCAACTTTGGCGGTCGCAGCAACCGGACGGGATCGCAGGCAGCCGCGTACCAGGCGTTCGATTTCAGTAATATTGAATGGCTTGCTGAGCCATTGAGCGCCGGTTTTCTCCAGGAAACTCCGCGAACCCGGGCTGACCGTGTCACCGGTCAAAAAGATAATGCGGTCGAGCATATGCGGGTAGTTTTCGCGTATGGCCGCATGAAGCTTCTCGCCGCTCATTTCGGGCATGCAGAGGTCGGAAATGATCAGGTCATACTCCTGGGAAGCGATGCGGTTTAGCGCCTTGGCGCCATTGTTCGCGGTTTCGACGCGGTAGCCGCTGTTGCCGAGTACCTCCTGTAGCACATCAACAATCCCCGGTTCATCGTCCACGATTAGCAACCGGCGCTGCGGCGCCGCCGGATCCAACTCGCGCTCGTTCCCCCCGCTGTCTCTTTCGTCCGCCGAGTCCCGGCACATCACGACGGGCAACTCAGCGATGAACCGCGCACCCTTGCCCGCTTCGCTCTCGACCCAAATCTTGCCTTTGTGCTCTTCCATAATGCTGTAGCAAATCGACAGTCCCAATCCCGTCCCCTTGCCCGGCCCTTTCGTCGTGAAGAACGGGTCGAAAATCCGGTCAAGGATCTGCAGCGGAATCCCCGGACCACTGTCAGCCACGACAATGCGAATCTTGTCGCCACGCTTTTCGGTCGTCACCTCAATCACCCGTTTGCCGAGATGGTTATCCAGCGCCTGGATCGCGTTCGCCAGCAAGTTCGCCAGCACCTGCTCGATCTGGTCGGCATCCGCGTTCGTCACCGGCAAATCCGGCGCCAGACGGCGAAGCAACTGGACATTTGCGCTGTGGACCTGGATGTCACGCGTTTCCAAGGCCTCGGCCACGAGGCGATTCACATCGACCACAGCCATGTGCGGTTCACGCGGGCGCGCGAAGGTCAGCAGATTGCGGACGATCTTCGCGGCGCGTTCGCTCTCGCGGAGGATTTTCAGCAAATCCTTGCGCACCTTTTCGTCGAGTGCGTTGTGTTTTGAAAGGATCTGCGCGTAGCCCATCACAACAGCGAGCGGATTATTTAGTTCATGCGCGACGCCAGCGACCAATTGCCCGAGCGCTGACAATTTTTCCGCTTGTCGCAATTGTTGCTCCATTTTCTTCCGTCCGGTGATTTCGCGCGCGTTCATTTGCATCACGGGCCGCTGGTGATAATCCACCAGAGTGGCGCTGCCCTCGCAAAGCATTTGCTCGCCCTGGCCCCGTACGAGATGAAACTCGCCCGTGCTTTCGAACAACGCCTCCACGACTTTTTTGTTCTCCAGCAAGCTCGCGGTGCATTGCCGGAGTTTCGGGCAAAGATCCTGAAGCAGGCGCCCGACGAGTTTGTCCGCAGCACGTCCTACCAATTCCACCGCGGCCGGATTGGCTTCCACGATCGTGAGCCCCGCGAGGTCCACCAAAAAGATCGCATCACTGGCTGAGTCAAAAAGCAGGCGGTACTTCTGTTCAGAAACGCTGATCTCCTGCTCAAGCAGGCGGCGATGAGTGGCACCCTGGTTGATCTCCGCGGTCAACGTCTCGGTGCGTTTTCGCGCCTCCTCCAATGTCAGGATCAGCATTCCTGACGCGATGCACAACGCTAGCAGCGCCGATGCGAGATACCCGGCCGTCATCAAACCGGGGAGGGCGAAATTCTGGAAAGGAAAGATCAGCAAAGGCAATGACCACAACCAGAAACCGGCCGCCAATACATTCGCGCCGCGCTGATAATGTTGCCGGCAGACCACACCTGTGTACACACTCGCGAGCGCCAATAGCACAAACATGGGAATCGTCATGCAGAGGCGGTTCGGTAGTTGGCGAACTGCGACGCAGTTCCAGATGAGCGTCATCGCTAGGCCCAGCCCAAGTTCGCGATTGTTCCGCCCCTGGCCGATCAATTGGCAGCTACCCCAGAACAGGCACAGCGCGCTGGCGCCGATGCTGGCGCAACGCAAGGCCACTACCGGGGACGAGTCCAACCATTCGCCCAGCCCGAGCGAAGCCGCGAGATACAGGGAGTAATACAACCAGGCTACAGCCCAAAACCGGAAATAGGATTTGCGGGCCTGCAGGTTGAGGTACGCGAACACGCTGATGACCACCCACGTGCTGAGAATGGCCAGAACGAGCGCCACCTTCAAGCCATCGGCAGGAAAGGCCCCATCCACGAACGCAACCATGTCCGCTAGTAGATTATTGCTCATGTCTGCTGTCGCGCGGTCTCTTTGCGCCGGCGGAAACGATCCCCCGTGCCGCTGTAACCTTCAGAAAGCACGAAACTTGCCACGAAAAAGCCCACGGGTTCATTTCTTGGCTGTTTTCGACCAAGCCGTTGCAAAAATGCCGAATATTCGCACCGGGTGGCCAAAATTGGCTTGGCGATGGACTATTGCAAAGGCTTGCAGCATCGTTGACGCACTCCTGTCCGCTGCTATAATCCGCCGCCATAAATATGAACTTTTCCCTCATCACCTCCGCTGCCCTCTCTCAGAAACAACCCGCTGCCGTTCTCTTCGCGTTCGAGAAGGAGCGACTCATCGGACCGGCGGCCTTCCGCAACCTGCTCGCCCGTATCGGACCGAAGGAATTTCGTGGTGCGGAACGCCAGCTTCTTCTCTTGCACACCGCCGGCAAACTGGCGCCACAACGCATCCTTCTGGTCGGTCTGGGCGCCCGCGCCACCTTCACCAGCGAAACTATGCGACGGGCGATGGGACTTGCGGCAAGAAAACTCCGCGACTCCGGTCTCGAACGAGCCGCCGTCCAGGTCAGCGCTGATCACATTGATGATTCCCTGAGTGCCATCGTCGAAGCAGCGATCCTTGCGACCTACAACTTCCACCAGTTTAAGCCGAAGGATGACAACGCAACCGAATTGAAGTCGCTCACTCTTTGCGTCCCCGCGCGCGCCGACCTGAAGGCGGCGAAACGCGTTGTGGCCGAGGCGCAGATTGTGGCGCAAGCCACGAACTATGCGCGTGAAATTGGCAACCTGCCAGGCAACGTAATCACGCCGCGTGTGCTCGCCGATTACGCCCGCGCCCTCGCCAAGGAATCCGACATCGCCTGCACGGTCCTGGCCAAAAAGGAACTCGAGAAAGGGAGCTTCGGCGGTTTGCTCGCTGTCGGCGGCGGTAGCGCGAATGAACCGCATTTAATTGTCCTCGAATACAAAGGTGTCGGCGCAGACACCGCCCATCCCATCGCCCTCGTCGGCAAGGCCATCACCTTCGACTCTGGTGGCATCTCGATCAAACCGTCCGACAAGATGGACGAGATGAAATTCGACAAGTGCGGCGGCGTGGCCGTGCTCGCAATTCTCAAAGCCGTCGCGGCGCTGAAACTTCCCGTCCACATCATCGCCGTCATATCTTCCGCCGAAAATATGCCCAGCTCGACGAGTTACCGTCCCGGCGACATCGTGACCAGCTATCGCGGCTCGGACAAACGCGGCGTGACCATCGAAGTCCTCAACACCGACGCGGAAGGTCGCATCGTGCTCGGTGACGCCCTGGTCTATGCGCGTCAACGGGGCGCGAAGACCATCATCGATTTTGCCACACTCACCGGCGCGGTCGTTGTTGCCCTGGGCAGCTTCGCGGCCGGTGTGATGGGCAACGACGAGGCGCTGCAGGAGAAGATTCGCGCTTCGGGCCAGCGCACGGGCGACCGCGTCTGGCCATTGCCACTCTGGCAGGAATACAAGGACAAGATCAAGAGCGACGTCGCCGACATCAAAAACACGGGTGGCCGTTACGGCGGGGCGATCACTGCCGCCGCGTTCCTTGCGAAGTACGTCGGCGAAACTTCCTGGGCGCACCTCGACATTGCGGGGACGGCGTGGACGACCGACGATTTGCCGTATCTGACGAAGGGCGCGACGGGATTCGGCGTGCGGTTAGTGGTTGACCTGCTCCGCCGTTGGAGTTGACGCGCGCGCCGAGGTCCGCCCTTTCCACGCGCCGATGACGAGAATCACTACGACAGCAACGCTGAGCGAAAAAAATCCGACGACCAAAACATTTTCCTTAAATTCACGGCTCGGATTCATATAATGGCCGCATCATAGGCGAGCACCATGACGAACACAATCTCACAAATCGACATCGACGGAGTCAAGAAACTCAAAAGCGGCAAAGTACGCGAGGTCTTCGATCTCGGTGACGCACTGTTGTTCGTCGCCACCGATCGCATCAGCGCCTTCGACGTGATCCTGCCCAACCCGATTCCCGAAAAAGGCCGTGTCCTCACCGCCCTCAGCGAGTTCTGGTTCGGCAAGACCCGTCACATCGTCGAGAACCATTTCATTGCTAGCGACTACGCAAAACTTACGGCGCGCGTTGGCGGTGTCGAATCGCTTCGCGGTCGCTCCATGCTCGTGCGGAAGTGCCAACCCCTGCCCGTCGAGTGCGTCGTCCGCGGCTACTTGGCGGGTTCCGGATTAAAGGAGTACAAACAGACCCACATGGTCGGCGGCCATCACCTGCCGGATGGCCTGGTCGAATCGAGTCAACTCCCCCAACCCATTTTCACGCCCGCGACCAAAGCCGAGACGGGCCACGACGAGAACATCGACTTCGACCGTTGCGCCGCGATCATCGGTAAGCCGCTCGCCGAAAAGGTCCGCGACATTTCCCTCGCGCTCTACAGCTTCGCCCGCGATTACGCCGCACAGCGCGGCATCATCATCGCCGACACGAAATTCGAATTCGGTCTCGACGGCGGTAAACTGTTCCTCATCGACGAGGCGCTCACCCCCGACAGTTCACGCTTCTGGCCTGCCGACGCGTACGCCCCGGGCAAACCCCAACCGAGCTTCGACAAACAGTTCGTCCGCGACTACCTCGAAACGCTGGATTGGGACAAGACCGCACCCGGCCCCGTCCTTCCCGACGACGTGGTCCGCAAGACCACCGAGAAGTACCTCGAAGCCCTCACGCGTCTGACGGCCTGATACCTCATAATCGTATTAGGTTGCGCCGCAATCTCTTAACTGGGGGGTTCGTTTCGCAGAAACGCATGTTTCGAGGTCCCCCTCGTCCGCCAAAGCCCTGGCGGCGGATCTCCTTCTTGGGGACTTTTGCCGACTTTCCACTTTCCGCTTTCTTTCTTTTCCAATGTCAAAGAACTGCGCCCACTATACCACTATCGGAATACGATGTCCAGCACAATGACAGGCAAGTCTTAGACCGCTTAACAAAACCTTTCCGTGCTGTTGTAGCCGCGGCGCTCTGTCGCCGCGTCTTCTCGCATTGTCAAGGCTTCTGACCCACGCCGACAGAGCGGCGTGGCTACACAAACCGGTTTTGTTAGGCGTTCTTAGCATGACGTTACAATCCGCCACGCGACTGTCGCTGGACGAATGGCCCGACAAACCCGCCCTACTCAATTTCGACAGAAGTGATGCTGTTGCTGCTGGTATCAGTGCAGAAGATGAACGTGCCAGTCTGGCTGCTGGTGAAAGTATCCCGCAACCGGATCTTCTCCAGCTTGCTGATTCGTAGGGCCCTGACTTTCTCCGTGGCGGGCGGGAGACCCGCGCTTGCATCGAAGTTACTGCCCTGCCCCGCCCACACGAGAACGTTGAACGCCGGGCTGTTGGTGACACCGATATTGGTGGCGACCAGTTGAAGGCTCAGTCGGCAGGTGGTCGTCACATTGGTGGTCCCGGTCATTCTGTTGATTCGGCTTCTGCTCCTACAGGCCTGCACGACATTCGAGAACGACAGCGAAACGAGATTGGTGGGATTTACGGAAGGCCCGGACACAGTCTCCACCACAAACTCGTCGCTGGCGCCGGTTTGAGGCGGCCCGCTGTAAACAAAGGAAGTCCCAATCGGGAACGCAGCGTGAAACGGCGAGTCGCCAGCCATCGTGGCCGGTGAAGATGTGCTCGTAAACATGAACGTCAGCGAGCCGCCGGGAGCCAATGGCGCGGTCGAAGTGACGAATTGAATCGCAAACCCGTCACCGGAGCCAGTGTGCGTGACCTGATCTGTCCACCCGGCCGGAGTCACAATGCTTGTCGGGCTAACCGCCATGAAGTCGAACCCGGGCACCCAACTAAACCAAAACGTCTCGATGTTCGTGGTGGAAGCGCTCGAATTGCTCAGCGTCAAGGTGTAATGAAAGCCGCCGCCGGACGCCGTGCCGCTGAGTTGACCAGTCGCAGAAAGCGTCTGCGCCTGGATTGTGTATGTCGTTCCGAATGCGAACAAAATACTGAGAATGAAGACCGAACTGGATTTCCTTATACCGTCCACAGCGTTTCTCCCTTTGATCCCATTATTATTGTTGATGCGCTGGCCCGTGTGGCCTCTCCAGATAGGACGCCTCACCTCCTCGGATGTTCCCGCCTGAGTAAAAATAATTCCGTGTTCAATATGCGGCTACTCGGGACAACGCCTCGAAGAGCCCCGGTCCTGATACAGGTTGAACAACCGGGCAAAGGTTTGTCACCCTGAACGAAGTGGAGCCGAGTCAGACGAGACGCCGCTGTCGTTTGCGGCAACGGTCTAGCCTGGATGCGAGCCAGATTCTTCGCTTCGCTCAGAATGACAACGCGCGAAGAAACCCTCCCGCCGATTCAAGCGTGCTCAAACTGTACCAGTATCGGGGCCCCAATTACCTCGACATCCGGCCATCGCTCTGCCCTAATACCTCTCCAGGAAGCGTTACGAGTTATGTCCATGAGCAGGACCTTGGCATGTCCCCGATTCGGTTCCACACTCGCAGTTCTTGCATCACTCACATTGACGGGCGTCGCCCACTCTCAAACCACCAACAGTTGGATCGATCCGTCCGATGGCAAATGGGAGAGAAAGCACAATTGGGAAGACGGCCAACCCTCCCTTGCCCAATCCGCCGTCCTCATCAGCAACGCCAACAGCAAGGCGGTGACGATCGACACGCACACCGCCCGCAACTTCCCCGATTCGCTTACGATCAGCAATCTCAATATCTCCGCCCCCTCCGGCACCACCAATACTCTGTGGCTCAATAATACCGGCACCGTCGCCCTCCACGTTCTTAATACCCTCAACATCAGCCTGAACTTCAATGAATACGGAGACCTAATGTCAGGCGAAGGCGGAGCCCTGATTGCCTCTAATTCCACCCTGATCGTCGACGGCTCACTCGAAAATAACGGTACCCTGATCGTCACTGGTGGCAAACTCATCACCACCAACGGCAGCCTACAGGTCACCCCCTTCGGTGACGTAAGTTCCGCCCCCGGACTGCTCCTGATCTCCAATGCGGTCGTCCAGGCCCGGGATGTCGGAGTCTACGGAGGGGTCTACTGGGGAATTGTGAGCAATGGAACCCTGGATGTTTTCGGAGGAACCATGACCCTGTCATCCACCTTGACCATCGGATTTGGAGAAGATAGTGGCCAAGAAGGCTCTGTGCTCGTTGCCAATGGCGGCAAACTCGTGATTAACAATGCCGAAACCGACATTGCCGCAGGAATCATGACGGTGGAGAATTCAGTTTTCCTCGGGGATGATGTTTCGGTGGACGGATATTTCAGCGCAGGCGCATTGGTAATCAATAATGGCACCGTCATCATAGGCGGAGTTCTGGGAATCGGCTACACTTCAAGGCAATACGGCAGCGTCGACTTGAATGGCGGCCTGCTCGTCGTCACCAATAACTCAATCTACATCGGCGGCTGGCCCGGCTCCGGCGACCTAAATGTTTCTAATGGCCTGTTTCTCGGACAAGCCATCTACCTGTCCGAGGGTGGCGGATTCTCCATGCAAGGCGGAACCTCAATTCTGGACGCGAACCTGGAAGTCTATCTCGGCGGCAATGTGGACATTAGCGGCGGAGAACTCATCGTCACCAATGGCTCCATCAGGATGTATAATGGCTACGCTAACGGCTATCCGCAATGCATCGTCTCCGGCGGCTCGTTGGTCGCCAACTCCATCGAGATCCACGAAGGACAGGAGCAGTTCTTTATCAACGGCGGCTCCGTCACGGTCTCAACCGGCATTACCCTGGGAGATTGCAACGATCTTTATGATACCGGCGACACCACCACGGTGGATGGCGGTCAACTCATCGTCACCAATGCCTCCCACACCGCCTTCATCGATGTCCAGAATGGCTCGTTGGTTCTCAATAACGGCTTCTTGCAAGTCGATGCTCTGGTAATGACCAACCCCTGCAGTGCCTTCATCCATACAGGCGGCACCCTCATCGTCGGCAGCGTTATCCTCGACCCGAATACGTTTCGCATCGTGTCCGTCACGCCGCAGGGCAATGACATGCTTGTCACCTGGATGATGGGACCGGGCGCGACCAACACATTGCAGGCTACCGCCGGAGGAACCCGAGGGAGTTATACCACGAACGGCTTCGCCGATATCTTCGTCGTGACAAATAACCCCACGACCGGCTGCATCACCAACTACCTTGATGTCGGCGCTGCCACCAACGTTCCTTCTCGCTACTACCGTGCGCGGTTCTCGCCGTAGAAGAGAGTGCTTTACGGCGTGGTCACGGTCGCGGCGCGGCGGGTGCAGTTGGTGGCGGCGACGTTAAAGGCCGCAACGCGGTAGGCATACGTGACACCGGAGGAAACGCTGTCGTCAGTGAAGTTGGTGCTGCTGCGGTCCACTTCGGCGATGGGTTCAAAGCTGCTGACGCTGCCGTTTTCTTTTTCGGCCCGTTCAATGACGAAACCTTGTTCGTTTTTCGAGCCGTCGGTCCAGCTCAATTCCACGGTGCCTGTATCCGACACCTCGGCGGACACCTTGGCGGGTGCACAAGGCGCGGTGACTAAATTCGAGTTGATCTGCTGCACCGCCGCCAGAAAATCAACACGTCCGTGGTTGGCCCAATTTGGTCCCGCATCCGGCAATGTCGTGGGATCGTCCCCAAGTGGTGTGGTGGCCTTGAGAATGACACGCTCGATGCTGTCCGCGCTGATAGCGCCGTCCAGCCCGAGTTCCTCGGCTCGCGCAAGCAGCAGCGCGGCTTCGCCGGCAACCAGCGGCGACGAGAACGAAGTGCCGTTTCCGTAAAAATAAGTGTAGGTGCCGGCCTGGCCTTCGCCGTTGGCCTGGTCGGTCATGCTGAGAATGGCGGTGCTAACGATATCGACCGCTGGCGCGACGACATCCACCGCCTTCGGCCCGAATTCAGAGAAGCTGGCGCGCGCGCTCATATTGGCGGCGCTGCCACCGCTCAGCACACTGCCGCTGCCCGTGCCGCCGACGGAGATGACGCCGGGATAGCACGCGGGATAACTGCGGTTGCTGGAATTATTGTTTCCGGCAGCGGCCACGAGAATGATCCCTGCCGCCGAGGCCTCCTTGATTGCGCTGGAAATGATCCGGGTCGTGACCGAACTGCCGAAGCTCATATTAATGACATTGGCCTGGTGGTCGATGGCGAAACGGATCGCCTCGGCAATGGCCGTAGCCGGCGCGCCGCCGGTATTGGTGAACACCTTCAACGGCATGATCTTGCTGTGCCAGCTCACGCCCACGACGCCCCGGTGGTTGTCAGAAACCGCCGCTGCCACGCCCGCCACGAACGTGCCGTGGAAGACATCGCCGTCGCCGCTGGTGCCGTCCCCGAGATCAGGGTTCGGGTCGTTGTCGTTATTATAAAAATCCCAGCCATGGACGTCGTTGGTATAACCATCGCTGCTGTCGTCGCCCGGGTTCGTCCATATATTGGCGGCGAGATCAGGGTGGTTGATGGCGACTCCCGTGTCGATCACCGCGATGATAATGTTAGAGCTGCCCGTGGTGATGTTCCACGCGGCTTCGGCGTTGAGATTGCTGGCGGCGTCGATCCCATTGAAATACCAACGCTGCAACTCCGTCGATTGCCCATCGAAACCGGCATAGTATGAATCGTTGGGCAGGTCATTGATGTAATGCAGAATGTTCGGTTCAGCGAAATCGATCTCTTGCACGCTGGCAAATTGCTGCGCGGCGGTGGGAACAGACACTCCCCCGGACAAGACCACGAGATACTCGCCCCGATGCGCGTCCAGGGTGCGCAGGATGCGCGCGCCCAGTTCATCCACAATTTCATCCTGGCGATGATGCGAAACCCCGCTGCGAAAACGGACGATCAACTGGCCAGCCACATAGTTTGGACGACCCACATCGTCGTGCGCCGGGATGTCGCGAACGGAGGCGTAAACGACCGGCTTGTCATGGATCGGATTGCCCTGGTCGCCGTTGCCCCCCTCGATCTCTTTGCGCAGCGCGAGCGCCGAATCGCGTTCGAGGGACTTTTTCGTGTCACCCATCAACGCATGTGCGAGGCCGTCAAACGTCAGCAGCGAATGCTGGCTGCGCGGCCCGTTCTGTCCGAAACTACGCGCCAGCGTCATGACGACGATGAGCAGTAGCACGGACGGGCCGTACACCACGAGGCGGCGAATTACATGTGGGTTATAAAGGAATCCCATTGGCTCTCGAGTGTGTTGAGGTTCATTTTTAATTGCGCTTCCAGCAAGGTTTCCGGTTCCGCTTTTTCCACGGCGTGCGCGGCCCGGTAATTCTCCACGTCGCGGTACGACTTGACGTAATCGAAGAAGCGGGGGCGGTATTCGTCCTGCATCAGCATGTACACCAGCGCCCAGCTCTCCGCGTAGGCCAGTTCGATGTTCCCTTCGCCAAGCGCGAAGAACCCCGAGGAATCGCGATGGTTCAGCAGCGTTTTCAGCGGCAATAATTGTCCGGCTTTGCGCGCGCGTGTGACGCGGTCCGCCAGCGCTGCGTGGTAACGGCCGATTTCGGGCGTCTCACAGTATTGCGCGAGACCTTCCGTGAGCCAGGTCGGTTCCAGGCCGAAGCGCGAGTGGACGTGATAGGCGTGGAAAAGTTGGTGCGCGCCTTCGTGGCGGATGAGTCGCTCGTTCATCGACTTCGCTTCGGACGTGATGTCGGATCGCAACGCGGCCAATTGCGGGCCCGCCTCGGCGAAATTACTGAGTCGGCGGCTGCGCTCATCGAGACGGACTTGCGCGTCCGTGTAGCGGGACGTCCCCAACTGGTTGAGCAGGGCGAGCCGATTCTCGCCAGAAGAGAAAAAGCCCGCACTGTTGACGAAGGACGGTGCGGTGCGCAACGCATACTTGCGGAACGCCTCCTCGGAACCAAAGAACACGACGTCGATATTCTTCAGGTCCCCCTCCTGTTTGATCAGCGGGGCGAAGCGCTGGTGTAGTTGCTCGCGTAGGTCGGCGAGGACCACGAGGATCTTCTGCACTTCGCCAAACGATTCGTCGGTGACAATCGTGTAGGGCGGGGATTTCACAAAATGGAATTCGGGAAACTCGGCGCTGAACCTCACATCTCGTGGCGTCACCTCGAAAGAAGCCGCCGGCAACGTCTCGACCGTAAGGACATCACTGCGCTTGTAGGACTCAACGACAAACCCGGAGTACCCGAAGCCGTCTCGAAAGCGAATGGTCGAAGGACTTTCGGAGACGATGCGCCCCTCCACAACATGGCCATCCCGGAGTTTCAGCCGATGCGTCGGGCGTTCGTCGGCCAATTCCGCTTCCAACGCGATTTTGCGGACTAATTCCTCGCTGTTGAGTGGACCTACGGCATCTGTCGCTGCGGTTGCGTGTCGCTCGGTAATCCGTACCGTGGTCTGGGTGATTTCCGAATTCGTCGCAGCGGGGGGTTGCTCGCCACAGCTGGCAAGCAGAATAACGGCGCCGGCCAGGAGCCGGACACAGCGACGGGGCGGGCCTGACGGGCGCAAGGCAAAGCCCAGGACTTGGTTGCCGGGATACATTCACCTGCTGTAAACAGCACCAAATATGCCCGTACCCGTGTGCACAAATCCGTGCACCTCGCTTTTGCTGTTGACCGATGTGGCAGGCCACTTTACATTCTATCCACGGGAAGATTCTCCGTCAGGTGGGATTAGGCGCGTACCCGCAGGTGGCACGAAATGAGCGAGCGAAAAACAATACGAATATCCACAACGGTTGTCGCGTTTCTGATACCCGATCTTCTCAGTTTTGCTCAGGTCCGGCTCCCACTGGCTTATGAGGCAACCAAACCGACGCTCTAATCAGGAAGCGAAGACAGACGACCCATGTTAGGTTCCGAGCGAATTCTGGCGTTGGATATTGGCGCCTCGACGGTCAAAGTTGGCGAGTTCCAGGCATCCAAGGGCCAGGGGTTGCGCCTCACGAATTTCAACTTTGCCGATCTCGGCATCGATCCCGAGCATGAAGAAAACCGCAAGGCCCTGATTGTCTCCACGGTCCGCAATGTCGTCCGTGAAAAAAACATCAAGGCCACCAACGTCGTTTTCAGCGTCTCCGGGCAGTCGGTCTTCACGCGGTTCGTCAAGCTGCCGCCCGTCGATGAATCGAAGGTCGCCCAGATCATCCAGTATGAAGCGCAACAGAATGTCCCCTTCCCGATTGACGAAGTTATTTGGGACTACCAGTTGCTCGCCAAGAACGCGCAAGACGAACTCGAGGTCGTGCTTCTGGCGATCAAGAGCGACATCATCGAGGACCTGACCGAAGGCGTCGAGTCCTGTGGATTGAAGACAGAGATTGTGGACGTCGCGCCGATGGCATTGTACAACGCCGTCCGCTATAACTACGGCGACCTGGAAGGCTGCACGATGGTCGTCGATCTCGGCGCGCGCACGACCAACTTATTGTTCCTGGAACAGAATCGCGTCTTTTCACGTTCGATTCCCATCGCCGGCAACGCGATCACGCAAAGCATCGCCTCGGAGTTCAACATTCCCTTCCTCGAGGCCGAGCAATTGAAGAAGTCCCACGGTTTCGTGGCCCTGGGAGGCGCCTACGAGGAGCCCGAGAGCGAAACCCAGGCGCGGGTCAGCAAGATCATCCGCAATGTAATGACCCGGTTGCACGCCGAAATCGCCCGCTCGATCAATTTCTACAAAGGTCAACAGGGCGGCAGCCCTCCCGCGCGCGTCCTGCTCTCCGGCGGAAGCTCGATCATCCCCTACACGGACCGTTTCTTTAAGGAGAAAATCCAGGTGGAGATCGAGTATTTCAATCCTTTCCGCAACGTCGAAATTGACTCGCGCATTTCCCGCGAAGAACTCGCCCGCTCGGCGCATTTCTTCGGTGAAGTCGTCGGCTTGGGGTTGCGCAAACATACCGAGTGTCCCATCGAGGTCGATCTCCTTCCCAACTCGGTCCGCACCCGCCAACAGATGAAACAGAAGCGCCCCTACCTGGCCGGGGCGGGCGTCTGCGTGCTGCTCATCCCCCTCTGCTGGCTGGGTTACACGCAGAAGACGATGAACCTGACGCAACGCCAGCTCGATGTCGTGACAGATAAGGTTAATAATCTCAACGACCTCAGCCAAAAGCTCACCCGTGAGCAGGGGCAGCTCGCGGAATTGAGCAACAAGGCGGACCAGGTCGTTTCGCTGATTCATCAACGTTCGCTCTGGCCCGAGCTACTGCAGGACCTCAACGAGCGTCTCGGCTCCAACATTTGGATCGTCTCGCTCACCCCGCAGGCGGAAACCGGTTCCAGCGGTCCAGCTCCCGGAGGCGGTGGCGCGCGTGGTGGCCGTGTGCGCCCGCATCCTGCGGCCGAAGATTCCGAGGGAGAGGCCGCCCCGAGCGCCGGTCCCGCCGGAAACCCCAAGATGATCGGCGAACTCCACATTGAAGGCGCGGGGATTCACTCCGTGGAAAACCCCGAGCGCGATATTCAACTGGTCTACGACTTCGCCAAGAGCCTGAGCGAATCCACGAATTTTTATGACAAAGCCGGCGTCGTGATTGACGTGCCGCCAAACCCGATGTCCCAAAGCCAAACTTTCACCTTCATCTTGCGCGCCAAACTGGCAAAACCGCTCCCGATGTAACATGAACGCCGCCTGGCTGAAAAAACATGCATTGATCGTCGGCTTCGTCGTGGCCTTCGTGATCGTGCTCGGCGTGGTGGTCTGGCTTCAGCAGCAGGCCTCCGGGAAAAAGGCGGAAATCGATGCCGCCTTGGCGGAGCAAACCTCCCAACTCAACCATCTGCTCCAGTCCAAGCCCGCCCCGGCCAAAGAGAACATCGAGATTTTAAAACAGGATCACGCGCAGGTTGACCATCTCTACCAGGAACTGCTGGCCAACGTCGCCCACAGCCGAATCCACGTGCCACCGGATTTGCGGCCTGTGGCCTTCCTGCAAATGATGGCTTCCCAACTGGCTAAATTGCGGCAAGCGGCCGATACGGCGAAAGTTAGTATCGTGGACGGCTTTGCCTTCGGGTTCAGCCGGTACGCCGGGACACCGCCGGCCATCCCCGCCCGCAACCTTTCGGATGAAGATACCAAACGTGTTGTGACTCTATTGGTGAAACAACTCCGCGCCATCGAAAAGATTAGCACTTTGCTCATCGAGAGCCACGTAGACGACATCACCGAGATTCGCCGTTCGGAAGTCGAGTCCAGTACCGGCCCTGACACACTGGATGTACCACTCGGCAACGATCCCCATGCGCTTTATCAAACGCTGCCGTTTGAATTTCAGTTCCATTGCACACCGGAGGCGTTGCGCGACTTCCTTAATAGCCTCACGAAATCCGATTGGTTTTTTGCGGTCCGCAAAGTACAGGTCGTCGGCGAACCGCCCGCCCCTACTGAGAAACAGAGCGCTGCGGCTCATGGAGCGGCTCCCGCGCCACCGGCGGCGGTTTCGCCACCCAAGCGTACCCGATTGGCCGTCACCCTGCGGGTGGACCTGATCGAATTCCCCGCCAAGCCGACTGGCAAAGGCGAAACCGAAAAGCCGGATGCATAATCGGGGAAGGCTAAAAGTGCCGACATGGATTTCCTGAAGAAACATTACGAGAAAATCACCCTCGCGGCCGCCTTGATCCTCCTGATTGTCTCGGCAGTCCTGCTCGCCTTAAAAGTGAGTGCACTCAGCGGGGAAATTGATGCCGGTGCCCGTCGCACGGCCAAGCCACAACTCACCGCTCACATCCCGCTGCAGATCTATTCGAACGCCATCCAGGCGGTGACGGATCCACCCCTTTGGAATACAAACGAAGACCTCAAGGCTTTCAGCCCAACAAATTACGTAGCACCCAAGCTGATTGCCATCGATCCGGGCGCAACGAATGGCCTTCCCATCCTGCTGGCCGTCGTTCACAAGCCCTTCACCCTGCTTTTCAAAACGTACTCCTACGATGACAGCAAAAAAGAGGGCTATAATTTCCAGCTCAATTTTCAGTTTCGGGCCCACTCGTTCTTCATTCGAGCCGTGGATGATGCCATCAAGGACCGGTATGAGGACACGGGTTACAAGGTCGTGAAATTTGAAAAGAAGACAAAAACTGTGGAAGATCCGGTTACCGGTACCCAGCACGAAACCGATGTCTCGGAATTGACAGTACAACACCCGGGAAATAAGCCGAAAGCCCTCGTATTGGGCCAAGCGGGCGTGGAAGAGGAGCCCGTGGCGCTGGTCCGCTGCGATGTCACCAGTCCAAACCGCGAATACCGCCGCGGGCAGCTGATCCAGTGTACCGGTAAGACTTTCAAAGTTGTTGACATGGATCTGAAGCAGATGGTAATCGTTGATACGCAGACAGGGAACAACTACACCATCAAGTCTCAGCAGTAGTTTAGCTTACACAGCAAATCCCAAAGGCTACTGGTTTGGCATGGTGACATGGGTTCGCGCGGCGCCTCGGGTAGGTTGTAAACGGAATGGAGAATCGTCTATGACAAGAAGAATACTATCGGTGCTACTCGCGAGCGGCACCTGCCTGATCGCATCCACGAACCTGCGTGCCGTTGCGGCAACCTCCTCATCATCCGCCAATTCCACAACCCCGGAGCAGGCCGCCCGAGAAGAGGTTGTTCGCCGCCAGGAAGCCCAGGTCACCGCCCGAAAGTTGATCGATGAAGGTGAGAAGTTTTACTACGCCGGCAAATATCAGGAAGCCGTCGCCAAGCTCGAGGAAGCCGTCAGGGTTCTCCCGCGTGCGAAAGCCACGGAAGTCGATTACAGTCGCGCGGTACAGGGCTTGACCACTTCCTACTCGCGCCTTGCCGATGCCGCTTTTCAAGCGGGCGATTACACTAAGGCCCGCGAGCTGGCCCAAAAGGCACTGGAATACGATCCCAAGAACCGTGCCGCGGAGAACGTCATTATCAAGACGAAGAAGATCGCATCGACGCCACCCGGTACTACCACGCAGTCCTCGACCACCGTTACCACGTCTTCTTCCGGCCCTGCTCTTGACCAAACGCCCGAGTTCCTTGGCAGGAAAGATCAGATCAAAAAGCTGTTTCGTGAAGGCAAGATCCTGATGAATTCCGGCCAGTACGACGAAGCTGAGCGGCGCTTCCAGCAAATTCTTCTTCTCGACGCCTACAACGCGGATGCCGTCATCCTGCTCCGCCAGCTCGACAAGGCGCGCAATGATATCGCCATCGGCGCTGAGGACGAATCGCGCACGCGGCGTCTCCGGGATGTCACGGAAGCCTGGGTCCCACCCCTGAGTCGTGACACGCAGGCGCCTCCATCCGACAAAGATATCGGCGTCATTGGTCGTGAAGCGGTGCGGCAGCAGGGAATCGTGCGAAAACTGAACGAGATCATCGTCCCCGAAATCAACTACCGCGAGGCGGTCGTCAGCGACGTCATCACCTTTCTCAGCGACGAAAGCCGCCGGCTCGATCCTGACAAGGTCGGTGTGAACATCGTGTTGGGCGGTGGCATCGCAGCGCCAACCGGTCCCGCTATTCCGCCGATTGCACCGCCACCCGGGCCCGGTGGTGTGGCACCGGAAGTCGGCGGACCCAGTGCCGGAAATGCCGGTGAAGTTGAAGGCCGTAAAATCACACTTTCCTTGCGCAATGTTCCCCTGATCGAAGCCTTGAAATACGTGACGACTCTTGCCAATTTGAAATACCGCGTCGAATCCAGTGCGGTGATCGTCCTGCCAATTGATGCGCCATCCGGTGAAATGGTCACACGCATCTATCCTGTCAACCCGGGCGCGTTTAGCGCCAGTGTGGAGGTAACAAATTACACGGCGGTCACGACACAAACGCAACAAACGGGTGGTGGTGGTGGTGGTGCGTCGCAGGCGTCACCGGCGGTACAAACCGGCCCGGCCTCCGTTCTTCCCCAAGTCAGCATTATTGTGACAACCAATACCATCCGAGATATGTTCGTCAACGCCGGCGTGTTGTTCCCCACAAATTCCAGCATTTATTACAACAGCCGCACCAGTATCCTCGTCGTCCATAACACACTGGAGAACCTTGAAGATTTCGAGCGCGTCCTCGCAACCTTCAATTCCATCCCGCCACAAGTCGAAATCGAAGCCAAATTTGTGGAAATCTCGCAAAACGACCTCGATGAGCTTGGTTTCGACTGGCAAGTGGGCACCACGCAGCTCGGTAGTTTCGATGCTACCGGCGGCAACGGGACCGGATCGTTTCCTCCCGGAAGCGGTACTCCCGGATCCTTCGATGTGACACCCGGTCTGAGAGACTCCACCGCCATCCAGGGAAATGCGGTTGACGCCTTGCTGGCGGCCGCTGGTTTCGGCACCGCTACCTCGGGCGCAGACCAAATTGGCACCATCCGCGGCATCTTGACCAACCCGCAGTTCCAGGTCATCATCAAGGCGCTGTCGCAAAAACAGAGCGCCGATGTCCTCACATCGCCAAAAGTTGTTACTATCAGTGGTGGACAAGCGCAAATCCGCGTCGCGCAGGAGTTCATCTATCCCACAACCTACAGCACCGCCACTATTCAGCCAGGCACGGCTGTCACCGGTGCCGTGACACCACCCACGATAGTTCCCTCGACTCCGACGGCTTTCGCGACTCGACCCGTGGGCGTGGTCTTCAACGTCACCCCGTTCGTGGGAGCTGACGGTTACACGATCAGCCTGACTCTCATTCCACAGGTCACGGATTTCCTGGGATTCATCAACTACGGGAACGCCATCAATTTGGGCAGCATCACGACTCCGAACGATATCAAGGAACCACTGTTTTCCACCCGCGATCTGATCACCAGCGTCGTGATTTGGGACGGCCAGACGGTCGTCCTGGGGGGTCTTATCACCGAGCAACTACAAAAGATTGACGATAAAGTTCCTTTCCTCGGCGACATTCCGATGGTCGGTCGCCTGTTCCGCACCAAGACCACCGTCCGAAACAAACGTAACCTGCTGGTTTTCGTCACGGCGCGGCTAATCGATCCGGCGGGCAATCCGGTTCACCGCACTCCGATTACGGCCAGCGCCCGGTAGCGGACGCTCATTTTCGAAAAACCATTCTTCAAGCCAGAGATTGAGCCGGGTTGTTTTATTTTTCGGGCCGTGATACGTTCGCCACGCTATGGCTGAGACCGTCCTTCTATACGACGCCTACTCCCTGATTTACCGCGCGTTCTTCGCCATTCGTGTCCTCACCGGCCCGGATGGCGCGCCCGTCAACGCCATCTACGGCCTGACGAAAATGCTTAAGAAAATGGCAGCAGACCACGCGCCATCCCATCATGCCGCGGTGTTTGACCTTGGCGCCCCACAAAAGCGGCTCGCCCTGTTGCCCAGTTACAAGGCGCAGCGCCCGCCCACCCCGCCCACTCTCGAAACGCAGCTTCCCGCGATACGCGAAATTCTCCAGGCCTTGGGCATCCCCATCGTGGAGATTGAAGGCGACGAGGCCGATGATATTATCGCCACCCTGGCGGTGCAGGCTGCAAACAAAGGCCACAACGTTCTCATCGCCAGCAGTGACAAGGATTTTATGCAGATCGTTGGGCCGCGTATCCGTCTTCTTCGTGGGGACAGCAAGGAAACCGTCATTGTCGATCCTGAAGGCGTCAAGGCGCGCTTCGGCGTCACTCCCGCGCAGATGGTCGACTTTCTCAGTTTGCTGGGCGATTCGGTCGATAATATCCCCGGCGCACCTGGCGTTGGCGAGAAAACAGCCGCCCAATTGCTGCAGGACTACGGTACCCTGGAGAATCTTCTGGCCCGGGCCTCTGAGATCGGCAAACCGAAGCTGCGGGAGTCCCTGCTTACGGCGGCGGAGAGGCTGCAAGCCAATCGACGGTTGATCGCCCTCCAAACCGATGTCCCTTTGGCGATCGATCTGGAAACATTGAGGGTTCGTTCTCCGGATACGGCAGCCCTCGCCGTTCTTTATCGCCGGTTCGGGTTTAAATCCCTGCTGGCGGAGTTGACGGCGTCGTCCGCAACCGCAGAGCGGGATCTCTTCACGGCGAAATAAAGCGGCGATCCTGCTTGCGCAAGACCGCCGCTCGTTGCACGAATCCAGCTCGACTTAACCGCCCAGCGACCCGATGACGCTGATCAGCGGCATGAACATGGCAATGACAATGGTGCCGACAACGACGGCCAGGAACACGATCATGATCGGCTCCAGCAAGGAAGTGATCGCAGTCACCGCATTGTCCACTTCATCATCATAGACATCGGCCACCTTCATCAACATGTCGGGCAGAGCGCCAGTTTCCTCACCGACATCCACCATGCTGATCACCATCGGCGGGAATACCCCCGAGGCTTCCAACGGTGCCACGATGCGTTCACCCTCCTTGACGGAGTCGTGGACCTGGGAGACGGCCTTCGCGATGACGGCGTTGCCCGAGGTTTCGCGCACAATGTTGAGCGCCTGCAAAATCGGCACGCCGCTGGCGATCAGCGTTCCCAACGTGCGCGTAAAACGGGCGATGCCAACCTTGCGGATCAACTGTCCAAATACCGGTGCGTTCAGCTTGATCTTGTCCAGGTAGAACCGTCCCTTCTCCGTCTTGCCGATCATCTTGACCGAGATCACCACGGCGGCAATGCAACCGGCGACCAGGATGATCTGATGCTGGACGAGATTACTGACCTTCATGACGAACTGCGTCAATGCTGGCAGCGGTTTACCTTCAAGCAGGTCGTTGAAGATTTCCTGAAACTTGGGAACAATAACAACCATCAGGAACGACACGATGGCCAGGGCCACAAAGATGACGACGGCCGGGTACACCATCGCCGCGACGACTTTGTTCTTGATCTTCTGGGCCTTTTCCTGGAAATCAGCCAGTCGCCCCAGGGTGACATCGAGCACACCGCCCGCTTCGCCGGCGCGAACCATGTTCACGTACAGGCGATTGAATACCTTCGGATGTTGCGCCAACGCCTCGCTGAACGTGCTGCCTGCCTCAACGCTCTCGGCGATCTGTTGCAACGTGCGCTTCAGCGTGGGGTTCTTTTCGCCCTTGCGGAGAACATCCAGGCCGCGCAGCAACGGCAAGCCCGCATCGATCAGTGTGGCCAATTGGCGCGTAAAGGCCGTGAGGAGTTTGGTTTTAACTTTCCCGGTGCCAAAACTGAGATTGATGGAGCCCATCCCCTTTTTGGACGGAGCCTTGCCTCCCCCCGGTGCCGACGCTCCGGGCGTCTTGGCGCCCTTCTTCGCCGGCGCCTTGTCGGCCTCGGCAACATTGGTGGGGAAATAACCCATTTCCCGAATGCGGCTTACCGCCGCTGTCGTGTTCTCGCTCTCCAGAACGCCGCTGATTTCCTTGCCCCGCGTATCCAACGCTACATAGCTGAATTTTGGCATAACCACATCCTCCGCGCTTCTGGCCCACGACCCGGTGGGCGTCCGCGCTGTTACGTATACTTAAGAACCTCTTCCACGGTTGTCTCGCCATCCAGGATGCTGCGAATGCCGTCTTCCCGCAGCGTCCTCATTCCCAATTCCAATGCCCGCGCACGAAGGACACCCGCGGGTGCGCGCTGGTTGATCAATTCACGAATCGGTTCCGACATGACCAGGAGCTCAAAGAGACCTTTGCGGCCTTTATACCCCGTCTCGTTGCATTCCATGCACCCCTTGCCATAATAAAATGGACGCCCCTGCGTGCTTTCCTTCGTCAACCCCAACTCGGACAGTACCGCCTCGGTCGGCTCGTACGCAATCTTGCACTTCGCGCAGGCTTTGCGTACGAGGCGCTGGGCGAGGACGCCCTGCAGCGTGGAACTGATCAGAAATGGCTCAACCCCCATGTCAATCATACGAGTGACCGCGCCGGACGCGTCGTTGGTATGCAGGGTCGTGAACACCAAGTGACCCGTGAGTGATGCTTGAATGGAGATTTGCGCCGTCTCCAAATCGCGCATTTCGCCGACCATGATGATGTCGGGGTCCTGGCGGAGAAAGGCGCGCAAGGCACGCGCGAACGTCAGCCCGATCGCTTCATTAATCGGCACCTGCATGATCCCCTCAATGTCATACTCCACGGGATCTTCCGAGGTGAGCAGCTTCATGTCGATGGTGTTGATCCGTTTCAAACAGGAATACAACGTGGTGGTCTTGCCCGATCCCGTTGGCCCCGTGACGATGAAGATACCGTTGGGCGCCTTGATGGTCTCGATCGTCAGCTCGAAAATGTCGTTCGGCATTCCCAGGCTTTCCAGCGAAAGGTTGACCACGGTCCGGTCGAGCACACGAAGCACCACCGATTCACCGTATTGCGTCGGCAACGTCGAAACACGTAAATCCACCTGCTTGCCGCCGATGTTGAGCTGGATGCGTCCGTCCTGCGGTAGCCGGCGCTCGGCGATGTTCAGGTTGGACATGACCTTGATGCGCGAAATTACCGGCAGCGCCAGATGTTTGGGCGGCGGCGCCATTTCATACAGGGCGCCGTCAACACGGTAGCGAATCTTGAATTCGTCTTCAAACGGCTCGAAGTGAATGTCGCTGGCCCGGTCCTGGATCGCCTGGAACAGGATGAGATTCACGAACCGGACAATGGGCGCCTGGCTTGCCAATTCCTCCAGGGCCGCGGTTCCGCCGGTTTTTGTCGCCGTTTCGACAACCTCCGCGGATGCGAGCTGCGACTCCATGTCCTCCAGCACATCTTTCAGGGACTCGCTCTCTTCGCCGAAGAACCGAAGGATCGTGTCCTCAATCTGCTTCGACGGCGCGACGGCAAGTTGGACGTCCTTGCCGAGGATGAAGGATAGCTCGCCGACCAGTTGCGCATTATACGGGTCCATCACCGCCACCGTGACGGTGTTTCCCGCGATGGAAACGGGTACCGCTCGATACATACGTGCCACGCTCGAGGGCATGATCCGCAGCACCGCCTTGTCAATGTCGATGTCCTCGAGGTTGAGGTACTCCAGGTTCAGGTGCTCGGCTACGGCCCGCAGCAACTGCTCTTCGCTGACCAGGCCGAAATCAATGATGACTTGCGAAAGCGGCTTGCCGGTGCGCTCGTGCTCCTCCTGCAACTCGCGAAATTGGTCGGGGCCGACCAGATTCCGTTCGCGGAGCAGCTCGGAAAGTATGGCGCCTTCGCCTTCGAACATGGTTTACCGCCTCCCCGTTTCGCCCTGCAACTTGGCAACGATGGCCTGTGGATCCTGCGCGATGGTGATCAAATCGCCATAGCTGATCAACCCGCGCTCGTACAAGCTCATGAGATTTGAGTCGAGCGTCATCATTCCATACTTGGCGCCCGTCTGGATGTCCGACGTGATGCGAAAGGTCTTGTTATCGCGAATCAGCGCCTGAATCGACGGCGTCGTAATCATGATCTCGAAACACGCCACCCGCCCCTTCCCGTCCGCCCGCACCAACAACACCTGCGATATGACGGCGATGATCGAGGACGCCAACTGCGTGCGGATCTGCTCCTGCTGGTCCGTCGGAAATGCGTCGACGATACGATCCACGGTACGCGCCGCGCCCGTGGTGTGCAGCGTGGCGAAGACCAGGTGTCCCGTTTCCGCCGCGGTAATCGCCGCTTCCATCGTTTCCAAATCGCGCATTTCGCCGACGAGAATACAATCCGGGTCCTGGCGCAAGCCGCGCCGCAATGCCTCGGCAAAATCGGGCACGTCGACGCCCACTTCGCGTTGCGTGACGATGCTTTTCTTGTGTGGATGATAATACTCGACTGGGTCCTCGATGGTGATGATGTGACAGTCTTCCTCCGTGTTGATGATGTCGATCATCGAAGCGAGCGTCGTCGTCTTGCCGGAACCTGTCGGCCCGGTCACCAGGACCAGCCCACGCGGGCGAAACAGGATGTCTTTTACGGACGGTGGCAAGCCGATTTGCTCGAGTGACATCAGTTTATTCGGGATCTGTCGCAGAACCATGCCGAAGTTGCCGCGCTCCTTGAAAACACTGACGCGGAACCGGGCCGCTTCGCCGAAAGCAAAACCGTAGTCCGTGCCACCCTGCTCGCGGACCTTCTGGATATGGGCCTCGGAGGTGATCGCTTTCATGATGCTTTCGGTGTCTTCCGGTTGCAGCACCGGCAGGTCCATGTGCACCAGCTTGCCGTGCAACCGAATGACGGGCGGCACACCCACACGGATGTGCAAATCGGAACCGCCTTCATCCACCATTACCTGCAATAGGTCTTCCATTTGCGCCGACATAAGCAACCTTCTCCGTTCTCTAAAACGTTTACCGGACCACGGGAACCTTATCCTTCATCACCCGCCGTGATCGAGATGACTTCCTCGGGCGTCGTGATGCCCGCCATGATTTTACGAACGCCGTCCTCGCGCAACGTCCGCATCCCCAATTCACGCGCGCGGGCGCGAATGACATTCGAGGGCACCTTCTCGTAAATCAGCCGCCGAATCTCATCGTCCACCATAAAAATTTCGTAGATACCCATGCGTCCGCGGTAGCCGGTTCTCGAGCATTCATTGCAGCCATTACCGCGCACCATGGTGGCGTTCTTCATCTCGTCGGGATTCAACTTGAGCACTTCCATCTCATAGTCGGTCGGCATATACGGAACCCGGCACTTGGGACAAACTTTGCGGATGAGCCGTTGGGCCATGATCGCCTTGACCGCGGAAGCAACGAGGAACGGCTTCACGCCCATGTCGACGATACGAGTGACAGCCGAGGGCGCGTCGTTCGTGTGCAGTGTCGAGAACACCAGATGACCCGTCAGCGCCGCTTGTACGGCGATGTTCGCCGTTTCCAGATCGCGTATTTCACCGATCATGATGACGTTCGGCGCCTGGCGCAGAATCGAGCGTAAAGCGGCGGCAAACGTCAGGTTGATGTCCGCATTGACCTGCACCTGGTTAATGCCGCCGAGCTGGTATTCGACAGGGTCTTCCACGGTAATAATTTTGCGGTCTGGCTTGTTGATTTCATTCAAGCAGCCGTACAGCGTCGTGGTCTTGCCGGAGCCGGTCGGACCCGTCACGAGAAAGACGCCGTCGGGCATGTTGATGATCTTGCTCATCGTCTCCTGGTCGTCGCTGAAAAACCCAAGGTCACCCAACCCGAGCAGCAGGCTGGTCTTGTCGAGAATACGCATCACGATGCTTTCCCCGTGGTTGGTGGGGAGACAGGACACGCGCAAGTCCAGCGTGCGACCCATCACCGGAATCTGGATGCGTCCGTCCTGCGGCACGCGCTTCTCGGCGATGCTCATGTTCGACATGATCTTGAGGCGACTGATGATCGAGGCCTGCAATCGCTTCGGCGGATTATCCACTTCCTGCAACACGCCATCGATGCGGTAACGCACGCGCAGCCGCTTTTCCAGCGGTTCAATATGAATGTCACTCGCCCGGTTCCGATACGCCTCCATGATCACCAAACCGACGAGTTTGATGATGGGTGCGTCGGCATCGGTTTCGGCTATATCCTCTAGCTTCGTCTGTGCCGCTTTGTTCGATGGCAGGCCGAAGTCCACTTCCCCTTCGGTAATCTCCTGCAGCATGTTCTCGACGGTATCGTCCGCGCTGCCGTAATAGCGCGTAATCGCTTGCTCGATATCGGTCTTGGTGGCAATGACCGGCTCTACGTTCATCCGCAGGATATACCGCAGGCTGTCAACCGTATCGACATCCAGCGGGTCGCTAAGCGCTACGGTGAGAGTATTGTCATGCTTGCCAACGGGGACGATCTTATAGCGGCGGGCGACGTGCTTCGGTACCAGGGCCACGATGTCCTCGGGAACGCGGTACTCCGCGAGGTCGATCATGTCCATGTTGAACTGGCTGGCCAAGGCCTTGGACACGTCCTTGGGACTGACGCGACCCATGAGGATCAACGCGTCGACAAGCCCTACCTCCTCCACGCGGGACCGTTCCTTCGCCTTCAGGATGTCTTCGTGCGAGACAAGCCCAACGTCGCGGAGAATCTCAACAATATATTCGTCTTGAGCCGGCATATCCTTCTCGAGACTGCATCGGTTCTGCCGAACAGTACTGCTTGCGCCGTGAACCGTCAAGGTGACGGATCGTCACAACCCACGAACCGTAAATGGGTTGAGCACGCATTTAACTACCCTTCAATTTCTGCTGCAGGATGTCACCAACCACCTGCGGATTCGCCTTCCCCTTGCTCAATTTCATGACCTGCCCCTTCAGGAAATTGATGGCTCCTTCGTTACCTGCCTTGAAGTCTGCCACGGACTTGGGGTTCTTGGCAATCGCTTCGTTGACGAATCCCTCCAGCGCGCCGGTGTCACTGACCTGGACCAACCCCTTCTCTTTCACGATCAGGCCCGGCCCTTTTCCACTGTTAAACATCTCCTCGAAAACTTCCTTGCCAATCTTGCCACTAATCTGTCCAGCATCGACCAGCGCTACCAACTCGGCGAGTTGTTCCGGCTGGATCGGGCACTCGCCAATCGTCTTTTTTGCCTCGCCAAGTTTACCAAGCAACTCCGTCATAACCCAGTTTGAAATTGCCTTTGGATTCTTCGAGGCTGCCGCCGCCTTCTCATAATAACCCGCCAGGACGGCGTCCGCAACCAACACGCCGGCATCGTATTCCGGCAGGCCGTACTGTTTGATAAAACGCTGCCGCTTCGCTCCCGGGAGTTCCGGCAACAACTTCCGCGACGCCGCGATCATTTCCTCACTGACCACCACCGGCATCAGGTCCGGATCGGGGAAATAACGGTAGTCATGCGCATACTCTTTCGTGCGCATCACAAATGTCCGCCCCGCCGCCTCATCCCAGCGCCGCGTCTCCTGGGAAACCTTCTCACCCTTCTGCAGGGCCGCCGTCTGCCGTTGAATCTCATAGGCCAACGCCCGGCGTATGCCCGAAATCGTGTTCATGTTCTTGATCTCGACCTTCTCGCCAAACTCCTTCTGCCCGACGGGCCGCACCGACACATTCGAGTCACATCGCAGTTGGCCCTTTTCCATGTCGCAGTCGCTGATCCCGCCGCTGACGAGGATTTCCTTTAGGGCGGTGATATAGGCGAAAGCCTCATCGGGTGAGGACATATCCGGTTCGCTGACAACCTCCATCAGGGGCACGCCGGCGCGGTTGAAGTCCACACCGCTGGTGGTCTCAAAGTGGGTGCTCTTGGCGACGTCCTCCTCGAGGTGCGCGCGCGTGACGCCGATCGCCTTCGTCTTCCCGCCGTCCAACTTGATCTCCACCGCGCCTTCCGCGCAGAGCGGCAAATCGTACTGCGAAATCTGGTAGTTCTTCGGCATGTCGGGATAAAAGTAACTTTTTCGATCCCACTTGCTGAACCCGGCAACTTTACTTCCAATCATTAGACCCGTCAGGATCGTTTTGCTCACGGCCTCTTCATTCATGACCGGCAAGACTCCCGGATAACCGAGGCAGACGGGACATACCTGCGTGTTCGGCGCCCCCCCGAACTCCGTCGTGCAGCCGCAAAACATCTTGCTCTTCGTCTTGAGCTGCACGTGAACTTCCAACCCTATGACCGCTTCGTATTCCATGATGCTATAAATTTGGCCGCGCCTTGTGCCACTCCGTTGCCTGCTCGTACGCGTGGGCGACACGCAGGATTGTCTCCTCCTCAAACGCCTTGCCCAATAGTTGCAGCCCAATCGGCAATCGCGGTGTGCTGCTAAACCCGCACGGCACGCTCACGCCGCAAATGCCTGACAGGTTGGCGCTGATCGTGAAAATATCGCACAGATACATTTTCAACGGGTCGCCCGTTTTCTCGCCGATTCGAAATGCCACTTCCGGCGAAGTTGGCGTCACAATGGCGTCAACCTTGGCGAACGCTTTCTCGAAGTCTTGTCGAATTAGCGTCCGTACCTTCTGCGCGCGCACGTAGTAGGCGTCGTAATACCCCGCGCTCAGCGCATACGTGCCGAGAATGATGCGCCGTTTAACCTCGGGGCCAAAACCGGCTCCCCGCGTCTTGCCATACATATCAATGACATCCTCGCCGGGGATGCGCGCGCCATAACGCACGCCATCAAAACGCGCGAGATTCGCGCTCGCCTCCGCCGTCGCGATCAAATAGTACACCGCCACCGCGTAATCGGTGTGCGGCAGGGAAATCTCCACAATCTCGGCTCCCAACTCCTCCAATTTCTTGATCGCCGCCCGCACTGCCGTCTCGACTTCACGGTCCATTCCATCAATGAAATACTCTTTCGGCAGACCAAGGCGCAGGCCCTTGATGCCATTCTTGAGCGACGCGGTGTAATCCGGCACCGGCCGCGGCACGCTCGTCGAATCGTTCGCGTCATGACCCGCCAGCACGCGCAACATGAGTGCGCAGTCCGCGACATCTTTCGTGAACGGCCCAATCTGGTCGAGTGACGACGCAAAGGCCACCAAACCATACCGCGAAATCCGCCCATACGAAGTTTTCAGCCCCACGCAACCGCACAGCGATGCCGGTTGGCGAATCGATCCACCAGTCTCGCTCCCGAGCGCCGCAAACGCCTCATCTGCGGCCACCGCCGCCGCGCTCCCACCGCTGGAACCGCCGGGGATGCGTTCGAGGTCCCACGGATTGTGGGTGATGCCCCAACTCGAATTCTCGGTAGAACTTCCCATTGCGAACTCGTCCATGTTCGTGCGTCCCAGCAGAATCGCACCCGCGTCGCGCAGCCGTTGCACCACGAAGGCGTCATACACCGCCGTGTGGCCCTTCAAAATCTTCGAGGCACACGTACAGGGTTGTCCTTCAACATTGATCACATCCTTAATGGCGATCGGGATGCCACCAAGAAGTTTGCCGTTCTTCGCGATACCGCTGCGGTCAACCGCGTCCGCTTGCGCGAGCGCGTCCTCGGCGTTGAGCCACATATACGCCTTGACCTTGCTGTCAATAGACTGGATGCGGTCGAGGAGCGACTGTGTAGCCTCGCGGGCGGAAACCTCGCCGCGCCGCAACTTCTCGCGGAGTTGATGGATCGTCAGCGCGTGCAGGCTCATTCGACAATCTTCGGGACAATGAACAGGTCGCGGGCCTGTTCGGGCGCGTTCTTGAGTACCGTGTCGCGGTCGATCGAGGGCCGCACTTCGTCCTTGCGGAGAACATTCGTTAGCGGCGTGGCGTGTGCCGTGGGTTCCACCTTCGAGACATCCAGTTCATTAAGCTTGGCCACATAAGCCAGGACATCTTTGAGCTGGGCGGAAATTTTCTCCTTCTCCGCGTCCGTCAGGTGCAGGCGTGCCAGATGAGCCACATACCCGACGTCAAACTGGTTGGTATCATTCGCCATACGACAAACGCATCATAGCGGAGCCGCTGGCTTCCTCAAGTAAAATGCTCGCCAGAAGCGTCACCAAATTTCTTGCCATAGAGGATCGTGTAGAGAATTTCTCCCGAACCATCCGGCTTAAGCATCCGTGCCTCACGACTCAGTTCCGAAAAACCCAATTGCTCGAAGAACTGACGCGCCTTTGCATTCTCCGCACTCACGCCCGCGTGCACGCCGTGCACATCTGCGCCACGAGCCCGCTCGCAAAATGCCTCTACCAATCGTTGTCCCAAATGTTGTCCGCGAAAACCTTGTCGGACATTTACGTGCAAGTGCGCCGGATAATCGTCTAGCGTCGGACCGCTCCGATGCCCACTCTTCAGCCACAGGCCAAGATTCGTGCGCAGGAGTTTTATCGTCTGCGGATGCCAGAGCGTCCCACGAAAGAGCGCTTTGAAAAAGATCGCGGGGACGATCCGCCACTTCATCACACTCAGAAACCGTTTCGTATCAAGGCATCCTGTCAAATAACCAACCACCTCGCCGCCGTCGTCCGCCACAAATGTCGATTGCGGTTCATGCTCCGTGTAATAATTCGTCAACAAATCGCCGAACACTTCTCGATCGGGAAAGAAGTTTTCCACAGGCTGGCCGGCATCCGCCGTGTCGCAGCAAATCTGCCGCAGACCCTCGCGGTCCCGCGGCTCATACGGTCGAATTTGCAACCCCGTTCCCATGCGCAGGGAGATATCGCATGCGCCAAGTTGACTTGTCCAGTCGAGCCTTGCTTTTTTGGAAACTCCCAAGGAAACTCGCCCTTCATGAAGCGAACGATCACCCTCTTCTACGGTTTTTTGTTGCTCGCCTCGCCGGCCATCAGCGTCGCCGATCCTGGCAATCTCGTTTCCTGGTCCAGCAACAATCTCAACGAACTCACCTTCACCTGCCAGACCGCCGTGGTGAAGTTGGAGATGCTCGACACCTCGGTCGCCCGAGTGCGGGTGACCCCCAATGACGTGCCGTTCTCCACGAGCGCCTCGTTCACGGTCGTGCGAACCTGGCCGCGCCCTGCCATGAGCATCACCGATGGCGACATCATCACCATATCGAACGCCGGCCTGCGTGTAGACATCAACAAGACTCCCTTCCGCCTCACTTTCCGCAAGCCCGACGGCTCGGTGCTCTTGACCGAAGCCGACATGCCCAAGTCCAGCAGTGGCTCGAACGAACCTTCCGCCGGCTTCCTCATGCCAGCCGGCGAACAGTTTTACGGACTGGGCCTCGTCCTTGGTAAACCGCTGAGTTATCGCGCTCAACTCCGTAAACTCTACAACGGACGCATCGGCTTCCACTCCGGCGCGATGACCGACATGGCCGTGCCGCTGGTCGTGTCGTCGTATGGCTACGGCCTTTTCGTCGACAACACTTTCCAGCAAGACTGGAACTTCGCCCAGATGGGCGCCGACGGCAATCGCTGGCAGATCGGCGTTCGTGGCGGCGAGATGAACTACTATTTCATTCGCGGTGACGCGCCCGCCGATGTCCTCGACCGCTACACGCAGATGACGGGCCGCGCGCCGCTCCCGCCACGCTGGGCGCTCGGTTACATCCAATCGAAATACGGCTTCCACAATTGGGCCGAGATGTTCGCGGCGAAGGACAGCTTCCGCACGAACGATCTGCCGTGCGATGCTCTGGTGCTCGACCTCTACTGGTTCGGCGCGTCGTCGAAACAAATGGGCGCCCTGCAATGGGACACCAACAAATTCCCAAATCCCGCCGCCAACCTCGCCAGCCTCGGCGCCGCGGGCTTCAAAGTCATCACCATCCACGAGCCGTACTTCAACAGCGAGAACGAGCCCGCGAAGTCCAACTTCCTCGATGCCTCCGCGAGAAAGGTGCTGATGACCACCAACTACCCCGACTGCACCGCGCCCAGCGTCCTGAACGGCTTCTTCGGCAATGGCGGCTATCTCGACTACAACAACCCGGCCGCCCGCGGTTGGTTGTTCGAAAAATTGCGCCCGATCATCGACGAAGGCGTCGCGGGTCACTGGACCGACCTCGGCGAACCCGAGAAAGATGACGTCACCGATTACTCCTACGATGGCCGCCGCGAACTCGAACTTCACAATGTCCAAAACCTGCTCTGGCACCAGGGTCTCGCCGAGGGCTACGCGACCAATTACCCGAACCAGCGCCTCTACATCATCAGCCGCTCGGGCTTCGCCGGCGACCAGCGCTTCGGCGCCGCGCACTGGAGCAACGACGTCGGCGCCGACTGGCCGACCCTCGCCGCGCACCCGAACGCCCTCTGCAACTACAGCCTCTCCGGCCTCAGCTATTTCGGCAGCGACATCGGCGGCTTCACCGGCATCCCGACCGACGAACTCTACGTCCGCTGGTTCCAGTTCGGCGCGTTCTGCCCCGTCTTTCGCGCGCATGGCAAAATAAAAGAAGGCAAACGCATCACGCCCTACGAGTACGGCGACACCGTACGCGATATCTGCCGCACCATGATCAAGCTGCGCTATCGCCTGCTCCCCTATCTCTACACCGCCGCCCGCGAGACCACCGACACGGGCCTCCCGATCTGCCGCCCGTTGCCGCTCGCCTACCCCAGCGACACGAAAGGACAGAACGACGGCAGCGAATTCCTCTTCGGCCCGAATCTCCTCGTCGCACCCGTCACAACCGAGGGCGCGACCGCCCGCAGCGTCTATCTTCCCGCCGGGACCTGGATCGACTATTGGCACGGCGATGTTCTGGCAGGTTCCGTGACGACCAATTGGCCCGCGCCCCTGGCGCAGATCCCCTTGTTCTTCCGCGACAACTCCATCACCCCGCTGGGTCCCGACGTCGCTTCGAGTCAGTTCGACGACGGTTCGCGCCGCGGCCTGCGCGTCTACTGCAGTTCATCTGCCGACTACACGCTCTACGACGACGACGGCGCGTCCAACGGCTATCGTAAAAACGAATCCGCCACTACCAAGGCCCACGCAATATCGTCGCACGGTACACTCTCCATTAATATCAGCGGCGCCGACGGCACCTACGCCGGACAACCCGCCCACCGCACCTGGAGCGTCGAACTCTTCTGCACCAATCCCGTCACCAGCGTCACCGCCGACGGCACCGCGCTGAAGAAGTTCGCCAACAACACCTCCCTGGCATCTGCCAAATCCGGTTACGTCCTAGACGCCCCCGAAAAACTCCTGCGCATCAAACTCCCCTCGGCCGCAATAACCAAGCCCCACGACGTCTCCGTTCACACGGCCAATTGAACAATTCGACTTACTCCTAGGACGGGCGTCCCGCCCGTTTGCCTTCGCGCTTCTACTGTTGTGCACCGGATTCACCGTGCTGGGTTTAGCTTTTTTCGTTAGGCGGTAGGAGCAACAAACGGATACACTGTTTCATGAACAAAAGATACCTAATCGGAAACGCCATTCTTTGGGCTGCTGCAATAGTTGCGTCGGCGCTGGTTCATGCACCAGTAATATTATCCAGCATTATTTTGCCAGCATTGGCTGTCTGCTCTGCCATAGTGATCTGCCCCAGGTCGAAGGATTCGGTTTGCCAAAAATAGAGTGCTTTCGCGCTCACTCGCTGCCCCTATGTTTTCTAACAAATCGCGGAGCCAACCTAATTTCAAACTGACCCACTAATCACTGTGAACACGAAGCTGCGATTCGTACTGTTCGACTGGGGTGACACATTGATGTCCGAAGCGGGTCCGCTGGACATTCCCATGGCTGATTGGACGGAGGTTCGCGTTATCGACGGCGCCTCCGAGGTTCTTTCGCTGTTATCGAAAAGCTACCGTATTGCAATCGCAACAAATGCGACCGTGTCGAAAAAGCCCGATGTCGTGCGCGCGCTGGAGCGGGTCGGGCTGAACGCGCACATCGACGAGATCTTCTGCTTCACCGAGTTGGGCTACAAGAAGAGCGAGCCGGAGTTCTGGGGCGCGGTGCTCACTCGCCTCGACGCGCAGAAGAACGAACTGATTATGATCGGCGACTCGTTGGAGCAGGATGTCCTGGGGCCGATACGTGTCGGGATTCGCGCGATCTGGTTCAGTTGGAAACAAGAGAGCTATTCGGGGTCGTTTTCGATACGGTCAGTCCAATCTCTCCGACAACTGCCCGCCGCCATCGAAGAACTTGCCTGACGCGCAGCTGGCCGGGGTTTTCTCCTTCAAAATGATACGGTACCACCCGCCCACCTTGCTTGACGCTCCCAAGCCGTTGTAGTAGCCTGCGCCGCGAACCAATCATGAGTCTGCACAAGAAATTTGCCGTGGCCCTGCTCAGCGTGATGGCGTTCGTTTTCATCATGCCAGCGAATAGCTCGGCGCTTCTGATCTGGCGTCGGGGTGAAGGGTGGAGCTGGGAACACGAAGGCGTCACGACCGGGACGAATCCGGCCGACCAACTCAAGATTGCGCAGGACCTGCAGGCCAAGAAGCAGTACCGCAACGCACTCCCCGCGTATCGGCGTGTGGTCAGTCGCTGGCCGCTGTCCGCTTCCGCGCAGGACGCGCGGCTTGGCGAAGCGGAATGCTACAGCGCCATCGGCTATCACTACAAAGCCTTTCAGGTGTACCAGGAGTTGATCAAGAAGCACCCCAACACTCCCCACTTCGACACCGTGCTGCAACGGGAATTTGAAATCGGCAATCTCTTTCTCGCGGGCGAACGCCAAAAGGCCTGGGGCATCCGCTGGCTCCCCTCTCTCGATCGCTGCGTGGAGGTCTACGAGCAAGTGGTGAAGAATGGCCCATACAGCTCCGTCGCGCCCGAGTCGCAGTTCCGCATCGGGCTGGCCTATGAGAAGCAGCGCGACTATCTTGCCGCCGTTCACGCCTATGAGAAACTTCTGGAGCGCTACCCGAAGCTTCCGCTCGCTGAGGACGCGCAGTTCCAGATCGGCTGGGAGTACAAACTGGAGTCCGCGCGCGCCGAATACGACCAGAACGCCGCCAACCAGGCGATTGCCGCCTTCACCGATTTCCTGCTCCGCTATCCGAGAAGCGACAAGGTTCCCGTCGCGGAGAAATATCAAGTCGAGCTGAAGGGCGACCAGGCCCGGGGATTGTTCCAAATCGGTCAGTTCTACGAGAAGAACCACCATTATAAGTCCGCCCTGATCTATTACAGCGACGTCATCGAAAAGAACCCCGAGTCCAACTGGGCCACGCACGCAAAAGATAAAGTCGCCAAGCTCACGCCCCTCGCCGTGGAGAAGGCGGCCCCGTTTACGCCCTTGCCTCCGGAGCCTGAGAAGCCAGACACGGGGAAGACCGCTACGCCATGAACCGCCGCCCTTGGACAAGTGCCATGGTCATTGTCCACCTCGTACTCATCAGCTTCCTGACGTTTGGCTGCGCGGGCTACCATATCGGCCCCGTAACGAAACGCAATTTCAATTCCATCGCCGTCCCGATGTTCCGCAACACCACGCTCAACCCTCAGATCGAAGCCCAGATCAGCAACGGCATCATCCAGCGATTGCAACAAGACGGTTCCCTGCGCATCGAACCCGAGTCGAAAGCCGATGTGGTGCTGAAGGGTTCCGTCATTAAATATTTCCGCGAGCCTTTGCGCTCCCTGCGCACGGACACGGGCGTCCCGCGTGAATACGAGATCACCATTACCGTGCGCGTCGAAGCCACGGACCGCCGCACGGGCGAAACGGTCTTGAAGTCAACCGAGGTGGAAGGCAAGTCCGATGTCTTTATCGGTGAAGACCAACAAAGCGCGGAAGAACAGGTCTTGCCGTTGATCGCCGACGACATCGCCAAGCGTGTCGCCGGGATGTTGGTGGAGAGCTGGCAGTGAACGACGACAACGTCTAACCAAATACCGTTGTGCGAGGGTCTCCCGACCCCGCACGATTCTCGACCGAAGGTCTCCCAAACAATCCGGATGATGGGAATGGCGGAATCAATTCACGCGGCGCGGTCAGGAGACCGTCGCCGAACACTCTATCACGCCTTCTTGGCGACCGTGACCTTCAAGTGGGCGGAAAGCCGCGACTTCTTGCGCGAAGCGTTGTTGCGATGGATCACCTTGGTCTTGGCCGCCTTGTCGAGCGCCGAACTCAGCAGGCGATACAGTTCGGTGGTATCTTCCGTCTTCTTGGCCGCCACGGCTGCGAGGAATTTTCTTTCCAGCGTGTGCAGCCTGGATTTGATCGACTTGTTTGACGCCCCTCGACGGAGGCTGGCGCGCGCTTGTTTCGCTGCGGAACGTGTATTGGCCATGGTAAATTTTCCGATGAATCTGGTGTATCGTTGTTCGTTGGACGGCGCGCCATCTTACGTGCCGACCCGCAAAAGTCAACGGGGAAAATTGTGCGGCTCCTGAAGCTATTACTGGGCATTTTGCTCCTGCCAGCCTGCGCGGCCCTCACCCTGACCGCCTGGCGCGTCGGCGGGCAAGTGTCTCTTGCCCCTCACTCCCTGACCGACCCGACCTTGTGGGCCTTCGCCGGGGCCTATGCGCTGTGGTTGGCCGTGTTCGTCTTCCTGCCAAAACCCATGCGCACGTATGTCCTGGGTCATGAGCTGACCCACGCGATCTGGGCGTTGATGATGGGGGCGCGTGTCGGCGGTTTGAAGGTAAAGAAAACGGGCGGCCAGGTGCGCACCAGCAAAGTGAACTGGTTCATCGCGCTCGCGCCCTACTTCTTCCCCTTTTACGCCATGTTGTTCATCGGCATCTTTTTTATCGCCTACGCCATCTGGAATCTCAGCGCGTACCTCTGGGTGCTCTTCTTTCTCGTGGGCGTCGGTTGGAGTTTCCACGTGACCTTCACCCTGATGATGTTGCTGACCGTGAAGCAGCCCGACATCGAGTCGCAGGGCGTGGTCTTCTCCGTGGTCGTCATCTACTGCATGAACCTGCTGACGATGGCGCTCACGGTCGCCGCGCTCTCCCGCTCGGTGACGTTCGCCACCCTGGCCCAGTCGCTGGCCGCCGATCTCGTCGTCACCTATGGCTGGACTCTCGACAAGCTTGTGGTCTTGTGGCATGGTGCGTGGACTTTCGTAAGTCATACACAACAGCACTGACGCAATCTGCCAAACGAGACATGAATCTCACCGAAATCCTGAGTGCCGAACAAATCGTCCCGCGCCTCGCCGCCACGGACCGCTGGGCCGTGATTGACCAGCTCATCGATGTGTTGGTCCGCACCCACAAGATTCGGCCAGAAGACAGCGAGACGGTGCGTAAGGCGGTCAAGGACCGCGAGACGAGCAAGAGCACCGGAATCGGCTATGGCGTCGCCCTCCCTCACGCGAGTGTCACCTGCATATCGGATATCGTCGCCGTCTTTGGGCGGCCCGCTCACGGCGTGGAATTCCAGGCGCTCGACAATCAGCCCGTGACGATGTGCCTGCTCTTTCTCACGCCCCAGGGTCAGTTCCAAAAACACCTGCTCCTACTCTCCAGTTTCGCCCGGTTCCTCAGCAACAAGGAGAACCACCGGAAGCTTGAAACCGCCCAGACCGCTGAGGAAATTCTCGCCATCTTCCGTTCCGCAACCTAAGCTCCCGCCTCATGTCTTCTGTGCCAGATATTCTGGATGACGCTGTCAAACGCGCCCTTAACGCGTCGGGAATAATCCGTCCCGCTGACCCGCGATTTGGCGATTACCAAGCCAACGGTGTGCTAGCAGAGGCTAAGTTCCGCAAAGAAGACCCGCGAGTTCTCGCTCAAAAAATAATCGATCAGATCTCTCCCGAGCTGAGCAATATTTGCGATCGAATTAACATGTTGGGCCCAGGTTTCATCAATTTCCATCTCAAGCCAGCATTCGTCGCCGACCAAATCGCCGCAGTTGCACGTGACCCACGTCTCGGCGTGCCAACGGTTGCACAGCCGAAAACAGTTGTCATCGATTTCAGTTCACCCAACGTCGCCAAGCCCATGCACGTCGGCCATATCCGCTCAACGATCATCGGCGATTGCCTCGCACGCGTGCTGCGCTTTCTCGGTCATAAGGTCATTACCGACAATCATCTGGGTGACTGGGGCACGCAGTTCGGCATGTTGATCCTCGGCTGGAAAAAGTTCCGCAACGACGAGGCGTTGCAACAGGATGCCATCGGCGAGTTGGAGCGGCTCTATAAATACGTCAACGCCCACGAAGAACTGCGCGACGACGCCAAGGCCGAGCTGGTCAAGTTACAACAGGGCGACGCCGAAAACCTCGGGATTTGGCAGAAGATCATCGACCTTTCAATGCACGAGTTCGCCAAAACCTACCAACGTCTCGGAGTGACCTTCGACCACACCCTCGGCGAGAGTTTCTACAACCCGATGTTGAAAGATGTCGTCGAAGAATTGAAGCGTCTCAACCTCGCCCGTGAAAGCGAGGGCGCGATGTGTATTTTCTTTGACGACAATCCCGAATTAAAGAAGACTTCGCCCTTACTCATCCAAAAGGCCGATGGCGCGTTTCTTTACGGCACGACTGATATGGCCACGCTCAAATACCGTATCGACCAATGGCATCCCGACGAGATCATCTACGTGACCGACGCCCGCCAACAACTGCATTTCAAACAGGTGTTCGCCGCGGCCCGGAAATGGTGGGAAAAGTCACCCGACCTGCGGCACGTCTATTTCGGCACCATCCTCGGCGAGGACGGCAAACCGCTCAAGACGCGTGACGGCACGCCTGTCAAACTTGCCGACTTGCTCAACGAAGCCGAAGAACTCGCCCTGGCAGTCGTGACGGAGAAGAATCCAAACCTACCACCCCAGGTGCGCCAGCAGATCGCCAGCGTGGTCGGGATCGGCGCGGTAAAATACGCGGATCTCTCCCAAAACCGCACGACGGATTATATCTTCAGCTGGCCGAAAATGCTCGCGATGAACGGCAACACCGCCCCTTACATGCAGTACGCGTACGTTCGTGTTCAGAGTATTTTCCGCAAAGCCGGCGCCACCAAAACGGACATCGCCAAGGTGTCACTGGAACACGCTGCCGAACTCGATCTCGCCAAACACATCCTGCGTTTCCCCGAAACCCTGCACGCGGTCGCCGAGGACGACAAACCCAACTGGCTTACCGGCTACCTGTACGATCTCACCGGAAAGTTCAGCGCCTTTTACGAGAACTGTCCCGTGCTGCAATCGGAAGAACCGACGCGCTCCTCTCGTCTCCTGCTCTGCCGTCTGACGGCCGATGTCATCAAACAAGGGCTGAATCTTCTCGGCATTGAAGTCATCGAACAAATGTGAGATGGTTGTTGAGAGGAACAATTAAGTTATGAGCGGCATAGAAACTCTTCACGTATCGGACGAAGTGCAATTCGCGCGCGATTGCGAAGCCACGCAAATCCCCAGCGGTGAGCGGATCGTCATCCCCCAGGGCACAACCGCATACGTCGGGCAAACCCTCGGCGGCAACGTCACCTTGCAGGTGTCCACCCTCGGTTTGGTCCAGGTCGCAGGACGGAACCTCGACGCGCTGCTCAAGGACGGTGTACCCGTCGCGGCACCCACTGCGGGTTCTTCCGCCGCCGAAGAAAAGCCTACCGGTCCCGCCGATGAAAAGGCGCTCTGGGAAGCGATGAAGCAGTGCTACGACCCCGAGATCCCCTGCAATGTCGTCGACCTCGGTTTGATCTACGACGTCAAATCGACACCACTGCCTTCCACACGCAGCCGCGTCGATGTGAAGATGAGCCTGACCGCGATGGGCTGCGGCATGGGCCCCGCGATCGCGGCACAAGTGCGTGACCGTTTGCTGGACGTCCCCGGCGTTGAAGAAGCCGATGTCCAAATCGTCTGGGATCCGCCCTGGAACCAAAGCATGATCACCGACGACGGCAAGAAGCGTCTCGGGCTTTGGTAATCGCCCGAATAGAACTCAGTGCCTGACTGCTGTCAGTTCCTTCCATGGTCCATACCAGTCACGGCCATGCAAGCGCGGTGAATTGCCGCTGAGGCAGTACAGACCATTCTCCGGCGGCCCGGTCCCGACGATCACGTATGGTGCGCCGTTTGTATTCGCCCCGCGCACCAGCGCCGGCACGCAATAGCGAATCTGTGAGCCGACCTCGTAACTCCAGAGTTGCCGATCTCCCTTGCCCGAGATGCAGTGCACGCGCCGTCCCATTGTACCCACCAGGACATCGGGGATACCGTCACCGTTCATGTCGGCAATCGTCGGCGCTGACATGACCAACTCACCAAGGATGCCCGTCCACTTCGGCTTGCCCGTTTTCAAATCGAGACAAACGATGTCCCCCTTCGGATTCACTACAAATCCCTCGGGAAACCCATCGCCATCCATGTCGGCGAGCGCAATCCCGTTATGCGTGCGCGAACGCGTCGGGGAAAACTGATAATCTCACAACTCCTTCCCCGTTTTCCCGTCAATGGCGTACACAAAGCCGTTGTCCGACACAGCGACAACATCGTTCTGCCCGTCACCATTGATGTCCACCAGCGCAGGCGCAGTTGGGAATGGATCGGAAACAGGAAATTGCCAAAGTTCCT
>Ga0206960_1015_pt1 | contig 47838 bp, 46 predicted proteins | sample Alteio_BWOrgHeat_29_FD_153255 | JGI IMG/M metagenome (GOLD analysis project Ga0206960, IMG submission 153255) | Enriched cells from forest soil in Barre Woods Harvard Forest LTER site, Petersham, Massachusetts, United States -... | ecosystem: Environmental > Terrestrial > Soil > Temperate forest >... | reverse complement strand
TGTAGTCCTCGAAGCTGGCTTAATAACTGCTCAGGATTCATGCTCTCTCCTTTGCACTGTGCGGCCCATACCCCCAAACGCCCGCGCTAATACTGTTGGCAAATAGTCGTCGGTGGAAAGCTGCAAAAAAGGCACGCCGATTTTCGCGCAATTACTATACAGCTGCTGGGTGTGTTTTTCATAATCATCTTCAAAACGTTTACGCAATGCTTCAATTCGTGTATTAATATGAAGCTCTTTGAAACCATCACTCATTGCGTATATATTGGCAGGAGGCAGCTTTTTTTCCATTGGATCAAAAATTTTGCAGCACAAAATATCACAACGCCGTCTCAACAGAGTCAAAAAGTGTTGGCATTCATCGTTAAAATCGCTAAAATCTGAAAGCAAAATTATGAGCGCTCCAGGATGGGCAGCAGCGCTCAACTCACGTAATACAGTGGCAAAATCGGTGCTCTGTTCTTTGCCGACTGGTACTCGAGCAAGCGCTCCCGAGAACTGCACCAAAGAACTTATCACCCTTAAAACAGCTTTTTTTCCACTTGAAGGTTTCAAAAACTGATTTTTCTCTGCACCAACAATAATGGCCCCTACCTTATCCTGGTGAGCTAAGGCGCTCCAGGCATACAAGGCAGCCAATCGCGCGGCCACCACGGATTTAAAGGCCGTCTTGCTGCCGAAAAACATGGTACTTCGCTGGTCAACTATTAAGTGAATTGGCCTTTGTCGCTCTTCTTTAAATAATTTAGTATGCGGCTTGCCAGTACGAGAGGTTACACGCCAGTCAATGCGCTGAACATCATCGCCCGGTTGATACAAGCGCACTTCGTCAAATTCCATGCCGCGACCACGAATACTACTTGCATGAGCACCAATCATATTTTTGGTGACCACTCGATGACGAGAAAGGCCCAAGCCAACGGCAAGCCCGCGCAGCTTCAACAGTTCTTCAAGACTCACTTCAACGCCAAAGTTCACACTCAAGGTGCCACCACCGCATTAAGCAATGCTTTGATAATGTCATGAGCTTTAAAGCCATTGGCCTCAGCCTCAAAAGACACGCCGATTCGATGGCGCAGTGCATCACCACACACTTCTTGCACATCTTGCGGCGTCACAAAATCTCGCCCAGCAAGCCAGGCATTTGCTTTAGCCAAACGGCACAGGGCAATGGTGCCACGTGGACTTGCGCCATATTCAAGATATGATTTCAAGCTTTCATCATATTTGTGCGGATAGCGAGTGGCCATCACCAGTTGCACAATGTACTGCTCTACTGCGGGCTGCATATGAATGCCCAAAACTTCAGTGCGTGCAGCAAATAAGGTTTCTTGATTCATTTTCTTAGCCGGGGCGGCAAGCTCTTTTTGGCCTATACTTGCTTCCTGTTGAACCAATTGTAAAATTTTGGTCTCAGCTTCCACATCAGGATAATCAATGTATACGTGCATCAAAAAGCGATCCAACTGCGCTTCAGGCAAGGAATAAGTTCCCTCATGTTCAATAGGATTTTGTGTAGCCATCACCATGAAAAGCGGCGGCAATTCATAGCTTTTATCACCAACCGTTACTTGCCTTTCACCCATGGCCTCTAAGAGCGCCGATTGCACCTTAGCTGGGGAACGGTTTATCTCGTCCGCAAGTACCAGATTATGGAAAACCGGGCCATGTCTAAATACAAAATCGCTAGCCTGGGGCCTAAAAATCTCCGTACCAACGATATCAGAGGGCAATAAATCAGGAGTAAATTGAATGCGATGAAAATCAGCTTCAATGCCACTCGCTAAGGCTTTAATAGCGCGGGTTTTGGCAAGCCCGGGCGCACCTTCCACTAACAAATGTCCATCTGCCAACAAGGCCATGAGCAGACGCTTATTGAGTAACTTTTGACCGATGATTTTGCTATCTAAATATTCGAGCAATTCATTAATGTGCGTGCGGCAATCCATATAACTATCCTATCCAGGTAGGTACCTTAAAAACCTGAGAATAATCACTGGTCGCTAAATGACAAGAGAAAAAACACCCTCTTAAGGAGGGTGCCTATAAATTAAGAAAAATGGGAGCAGAAACTCATCTACCTAGCCACAGCAATGCAGTGTCACTCACTTGCTGCGTGCTTAAAAGATCCTTTTTGCCATCACCATTAAAATCGCCAGTCACAAATTTTTGAGCAGGCCCAATGCGATTTTCGGTTTTAAAAAAGCTATCCTGGGGATTGTCTGCCATGAATTTTACTCCCGCATCAAAAGTACCATCCCCTCTTCCTTTGACAAGAGCAAATTGCTGCTGAGCGGCAACGTAAGTCAAAAGGTCCACATGGCCATCGTGATCAAAGTCTTTTACTGCTGCTAATTGGCCTGGAAGCGACATATCATTAAGTGTATCAATATGAGGAGGATAAACAAAAACCACACCATATTCGCCCGAAGAAGTTTGGTATGATATCCCAATATCTAAGCGGCCATCTTCGTTCGCATCAGCCATAAAAGATTTTCCATAGTTATGACCAAGAGGCCGTGCAACTTCGGAAGTTAAAGAAAAGCCAAAATTTCCTTTACCTTTGAGAAACTGCAGCATGCCTGCATGTGAAAGCAAAATATCAGGAAAACGATCCTCATCAAAAAAGAGAACGTGAAAGCTTCCAAGCTTAATTTCTAAGTCTGCCGCTTGCACGGTAAAATCCTCGCCGGAGATGAACTTGATGCTTTTGCTATTCTCACCTGGAAGATAATAGGGCGCAGCGAAATCGGTATAACCATCGTTATTAAAGTCAGCTTCATAAAGGATTCCATCCCAGTCAAATTCAGTGAGAAATTTTTGAGGCGCATTGAAGCCGGCAGTCCGATTGCCATAAAGAATAAACAACCCCAAAGGTCCTTGGCCATCATTAGACACGCCAACAATATCCTTAAAACCATCACTATTAAAGTCATTAATAATGAGCGAAGCCGGACACGATACCTGATAGGTCTGTATGTTATTAAACTTATTGTTTTGGAAATCACCGTAAATAACAATATTGGTGTCCCCAGCTGCGTCATCACATTGGGAAAAGATAATTTCTGGCCGAGCGTCGCCAAAAAGATTATTAGCGTAGATCTTGTAGCTGGCGTTAGGAATGCTGATTGAAAATGGTGTATTGAAAAGCTGATCAATTGTTGCCGGGATTTCCACATGCGTTACTGAGGAAAAAGCCATTATAATTGAAAAGATACTAATCGCGGCAAAAGCAATAATAAATCGCCGAATATATTGATAGGTCTTTCGTGATTTAAATTGCAAAAATAACCTCGAACGCAAAGAATGATAATTAAACATTTTTGTCTCCTCCGCCTGAGCGATTCAATTAACTGATTCAAATACAACAATACAACACTTTTATAAAATATTGTTGTGTCGCCATTGTTAAACACGAAGAGAACATCGATTCCTACTATTCCATAGGCAAAGCGCCTTAAGTTTTTAAATTTGTTGTTATTTTTTATTTATATATATATGAGTGTTTTAGCTGAAATTATATCATCTGTAACAATGACATCTGCCGTCTTTTATAGATGCAAAGCATCTACTGATTGACATTCATAAGTTGCATCATGCTAAGATGAGGTGATATATGAAACCTTGAGTTAGAAATTGAAAAATCATCTTTACCCATCCAACACTTCTTTTAGTCAGGGCTGCTTGCTTTTACTAGCTCTCAGCTTCGTTTCCACTGCGGCTTTTGCACAAAAAGCAAGTCTCTGGTTTGAAGATCGTGATGGTGATAAACATGGCAATCCAGACGTATCAATTCTATCGATTAATGCGCCACCCGGTTTTGTGAAAAATTCGAACGACTGCAACGACGACCCTTTTAAACGAGGCAAAAGCTTTTACCCAAAAGCAAAGGAGCCTTGTAATTATGATGATTTCAATTGCGATGGTTTCATAGCTCACTGCGCTTTTCCCCCTGAACCTCAACCTATTCCCCCTCAACAAGATGTATTCGTAGTGACATCTTTTGAGCCAGGCCATCCCTTTGTGAGCTTCGGAGGCGGAAGAGATAACCTAAGCAATGTAGACGACATTTTTCCCGGCCTTGGCGCCAGCCAGTCGGCATTTGTGCAAACCAATGGCTACGGTGGACAAAAATTATTGCGCGCATTTTACCCTAAAGCTTTCGATTTTTCTCAAACAATGCCAAAGCTCTGGTTAAAATTGCGCAATGGCGACAAACTCGCAAAACTCTCTTTTTTAGTAGGTAATAAAAATTTCAAAAACTTTGTGCGCTTTAATTTACACAGTCATCAAGGTCAACAGTGGCTTACTGATTCTGATTGGTTGGCCTTTAGCGTATCTTGGAATCTTGACCATTTATCAAGCATGAGACTCGAACCTGGCATGACTCTTGCCGATCTCAGGCGCGAAATTACTGATTTCCAATTCCAAATTGAAGATAATGGACAAGGCCCGGTAAGCTTGGGAGTGGCGCGCATCGGCGCCGTAAACGAAACGAGTCAGGAATTCCCGAACGGAGTAATCTCCTTCACTTTTGATGATAGCTGGGCGTCCCAATTTCATTTTGCCAAACCGAAATTAGATCAATATGGTTTTCCGGCAACAGCTTACGTCATTGTGGGATTTCTCGATAGGCCCAATTATTTAACTCTTGAACAACTCACGGAATTGAAACAGCAATCAAAATGGGAGGTCGCCTTTCATGCCTTTGATACCTTCATGCACATCGAAAATTACACCAATTTCTCAGAAGAGCATGTAGAGCGCGACATCTTGGCTGGCAAACAGTGGTTGTGGGAAAGAGGTTTTGGCTTGGGTCAGGATGGCAAACATGGCATAGCTCACTTTGCTTATCCAAAAGGAGAATTCAAACAGCAAGGAAAAACCGATGTCCTCGCAATTATTCGCAAACATTTTTCCTCTGCACGTACTATCAGTGAGTGTCTTCGTGAAAGTAGCACTCCATCAGACACACACAAATTAAGAGTACTTTATATCACTGCACCTGAAAGCGTGGAGAAAGTCATGCAAGAAATCCGCGCAGGCATAGCAGCTAAGGAATGGATCATTCTCGTGCTTCACCATCTTGTGGAAAATACAAAAGAAAATGCTGAATGGCAGATCTCGAAATTTAACAACTTGGTTGATCTTATTGCCCAAGAAATGCCACAAGTGCCGGTTAAAACCGTTGGTGACGTCCTTAGTTCCTCGGTCGGCCAGCAAGAAAAGCACTCGACTTTGGCCGATTTTAATGCGAACCGAGAGCGATTTAAATCGCATCAATTACACGCAGAATAAAATTGCTTTTTGCCAGGCAAGGCTCAATCACTTTTGGTGTACATTATCGCAGGCTGAAAACGCGCACTTAAGCTCACCGAAAAATTCGCCGTGGGTAGGTGGGCTCGAACTAGAATGTCGTTGAAATTCCCATCCACGGGTACCGCGAAATGCGAATTTTTCATGAAGATAAAAATTATCCAGAGCCGAAGATAGCGTGCTCAAAAGTGCATTGAACATTGCCTGGCCCCAACCAAAAATTAAAGCTCAATAAAATCGGCCAACGTCGAGCTAGACCGATTTGAGAATGAAATGATGCGCAATTGTCGGCAAACTACATTTTCTTGGACAGCTGCATCCTCGCTTACTCCGTGCGCTGCGGACGTCCGGCGAAAAAATAGTTTACCTTAATTGCTTAAATATCAAATCATTTGATCCTCAAAAGGGTTTAGACGTCTTAATATTTAAGGCTGGCTTATTGGACAAACCCGATTCATCTGGCTAAGGAAAAGTGGTTCCGGAGTTAATCAGTAGTACATCAAAGGGCAATTCGCCCTTGGCGATAAACCCAGAGTCACGCTCAATTCGAGCCTCGCAGTCAATGGCACTCAGAATATACTCAGTCACTCCCACACTGTGAGCGAGAACAGCACAGTGTAATGGGGTATGGCCCTTGTTATCCCGTATACATAACATATCTGCGCGGCAACCTGCTTGCTTTGCCGCTTCAAGTAAAAGACTCACAGAGGCCGCATCATGGCGGCAAATCGCCTGTAATAAAGGAGTGTTCCCATTTATATCCTGAAGACATAACGCCTCAATCAGAATTTTCTCGTGACTTAATTCATCTATCACAGCCACTACAGAGCTTCTCACGCCAGACTTGATTGCGCTATGCAACGAGTCGCATCCGGTACTATCTACAGCTTGCATCAAACGCTTACTGCAACCAATTTTACGAGCTTTTGCAACTAAGGGGGCAACACTATCAGGGCAATTTGCCAGTGCTGCCTGTAAGGGACTTTCTCCTTGAGCATCCTTTGAAAACAAAGCATCTTCTAGAAGGTCAGCTTGCTCATACCATGTTAGGCATTCATAAAAAAAGAACGGTAAAGCATAAAATGACCTCTTACTGAGCAGAGCATGTAAAAGAATCATACCGCGCTTATCTTTTTTGACCAAAACAACTGGTAAATTTTTTACTCGACGATGCATTTCTACGAGCAGCTTTATATTTTCCACACATTTTCTAGCGTCCATAAGTGAAGAATGTAAGGGAATGCGCTCCTGATCGTCTTCGGCCATAAGCACTTGTTCAAGCATTCCCGCGCCTTCGTAAACTTGAAGTAGCTCTGTTAACCGTTTGGCATTACTCATCTTGCTCGCATCATGCACCCATCGTTGAGGACTTTTGCGATTCCAAAGTTCCGCAAGAGTATCTGACTGTACGTGAGCTTGAAAAAGTACTGCAAACTCGTCAGCCAATCCGTGGGCCATCCAAGCATATTCAATAGGAATCAGCCCCCTAATATCTGGCACAAAAAGTATAGCGGGCACGCGTCCAGCGCTCTCATAAGCCTCATAAAGAGCCTGAACAATTTCTACTTCACCGCACTCAACTGATAGCTGAAATAATGTCCCCTTAGGAGTATCTTCCTCATCAAATAATTGGTCCAAGCACCCATTATCACTACACCTTTTGAGAAAAGACCTTATTACATCAGCGACCCGATTCATCGAAGATTGATAATCAGAGATGTTTTTAATAAGCGAAGTCATCAGGGGGATGCAATGTTTCTTGGGTGGAAAAAACAGCTCAGGGAAATACGCGAGAAATTCCTTAATGAGGTCAAGGTCTTTTCGAGCCCATATCTCTTGCCAAGGAATAGCACCGCTCTTATTAGCGCGCATGATTTCTTGCATGAACAATTGGTTGCCTTGGTAGTACCGACATACAGCTTTGATGCAATAACGAGAACGATCGTTGCAAAACACCTCGTGCGCTAAGCTGTTACCATTAATATCGCGCAGAGCCACAAGCTCATCAAGCAGCTGATGTTCTTTGCACTTAGCAAGAAGGTCTTCGATTATCGCAGTACGAGAGAGGCGCACTGACTGATGAATGGGCGTTGCTATATAAAAGAGCTGAAGCTGCGGCTCTGTGTTTAATGCCACTTGAACAAAGGTTTTTTCTTCAACCAAGCTCTCAAGCATGCAAAGTACCAAAGAATCCGATTCTTCAGCAATAGCTCGTCTGAGCTTCTGACGAGTGGATAAAAGCGGGTCTGGTTTTTGGGATGTGTCCGGTCGAACTATCCAGCTTCGTATGCACTGCAGGCTAGGAAAGCCAACACAGTAGGCTGTGCTGCTCACACTATATACGACTAAAAAAATCAATATTTTCGCCATTGCCATGCTTTTTATTCATTTACCAGATATGTCACTCCAGCTTATAGCAGCTGCCTCATAAACAAAACCCGGTTACTTAGCCACTTGAGTATTTCGAGTCTCCCAACTTCCTGCATCTAAGGTAAAAAGCGCCACAACAGAAATAACCATATAGGTGAGTGGCAACATAACACTGAGCGCCAAAACATATACGGGATTCACGCGCAGCTCAGGCAATACCTTTCGTGCTCCCGCATAGTAAAAGAAACCACAAATCGCTAAAATGCCACAATGCAAAGCAATGCCCTGATAAAGACGTCCATTGATAAACAGTGCCCACACATACACAGGATAGGCCAGCAAGATACACTGCATGGCGAAATAATGCATGGCAACCAGAAAATCAAGGCGCCATACATGAGTAATGCCCCCGAAAAAATCAACGCAATTAGATCGACGCCAGCGCAGCTGCTGCGAAAAATATACGGCAAGCGTCGTTGGAGCTTTGGTGTAACATTCAGCCTCCATGACCAGCTTAGTCCGATATCCGCTCTTAAGAATTTGCCGTGTTAAAAATCGATCTTCCCCATATTTTATAGGAATTCCAAAGAGTGAACGATTTAATAGTATTGGTTCAAGTTCCAAAAGAACACTTTTTCTATACATTGTGAGACAGCCGGATAGACACATCACGGATAGAAAAGCATTTTCGAGATTTTTCAGGTATTCATAGCCAATAAAATATTTAATTGCCTGCATTTTTGTAAGCCAATTAAATTGACTATTCAAAACATGTACCCGTCCTCCAACTGCAGCTACCTGAGGGGAATCAAAACCACTAATGAGGTGGCGAATAGCGTTCGGGCGCACTACCACATCAGAATCAACCGACACAATAAATTCGCTATCGGTCATTTGTACTGCCCGGCTTATAGAAAGGCGCTTACCCATATTAACTGGATTGCGAATGACTGTTATGGATTTTACTTGCTCCATCGCTTTTTGCGCCCATGCATAGCTATCATCAGTCGAGCAATCATCCATAACAATTATGCGAACTTTTTCAGAAGGGTAATCAAGGTCAGCCAAAGACATCAAGGTTTTATAGATAGACGGACCTTCGTTATACAGAGGCAAAACAATGGTAATATTTGGCTCAATTTTGCTGTTGGGGTCAGCTGGAGAATAAGTAATTTTTTTAACCAAAACGCCTAAAAAATAGCGATTTATAAAAATTATCCCGATAACAATGATAGGAAAGGTCGTCGCATCATAGTTTTCCATGGCTTCCTAATTCACACTGAATTTAAGTTTAGCATTGTCCGTACGTATGCCGGCATAACCGGTAGCAGCGAATTCATCCCTATCAGGTACTGGTCCAACCCACATTTGTTGACCATTAACCTGCACACTCAGATTTGATCCGACTACGCTCGCAGACAAGGTCATTGGCGTTCCTTCAGGCAAAGGAGCAAGGGGCACTGATTGAGCCGGTTTTACCGTCACATAGCCATTATTACTGCATTCGGCAGAGGTCGACTGTCCGGGATTTATTTTTGTCTGTACCGCCAAAGTAGGCTGATTATTTGGGCCCATACGCACCATTATATAGAGCTGATTGCACGGATTTTTTGAGAGCAAATAAATGCCAAACTGATTGCGAACATCACCACTGGTTAATGGCGAAGTGGAACTCGTTGGACCTTGATAAGTAAAAGTCACTGACAAGGAATTACCAGGTGGCCCCTTCAGCGACAGCCGCATTTGATCCGTATTTACACTATAAACATTGCTCGCCACCTTCTTTACCTCGCCGTCGGTTACTGCCATAGTAGCCGGCTTCACAAGAGCAGTAGCCGGTTTTACAATAAGCGAAGAAGTGGTACTGCTTATAATTGTGCCAATTTTTGCGGTATTTGCAGAAGCGGTATTTGTAGAAGTAGTAGTTATAGTTGTAGTAGTGATAGTGCTGCCAATTTTCGTGGTATTTGTAGAAGTGGAAGTAGTAGTTGTAGCGCTTGGTTTTATAACAGTTGTCGTTGTCTTGCTCCCGTTATTCACCGGGGCCACAAGCATCGCAACTTTGTCAGATGAATTTGAGATTTCTTCATTGTTTAAACTTGCAACCGCATTCGCCGGCAAATGGTGTGGTTTTACTTCGGAAGATGGCACATTTTCCCGCGGAGTGATGAGGCGCTGTAGGTGAGCAATTTTTTCTGCAAGATATACTTCGTCTATCTGCAGTTTTAAAATTTCATCGTTAATTTTGTCAGATACAATTCTTGCTTTGCTGTTATCAACAGAATCAAGAGGGCTTCCTAATTCTTTGAGCTCTTGAAAATAGGAGCGCGTAGCAGTCAATTTTTTTGAAGCGTTTTCAAGTTCGTTTTCAGCTTGCTGATAGAGCGCTGCTCCTTTGGCTAATACGCCATTGGGATCTAAGCTCGCCCATTCGCCCTCAAGCTGCTGCCAATTTCCCGCACTAGCCCAGCTTTCTATGGCGTCAAAGGCAAAACGCGCCTCAACCTGAAAAAAAGCGGTGCCCAGATCGGCCCGATTTTTATCAATTGGCTCGGGAAAAACCTTGTACCCTGCTTGCAAAGCAATTTTCCAAGGCATGCCGATGGCTTGGGTTTTCTTAGCAGCCATATTTTGTCGTAAAGCAATCAAATAATTCGCGCGTAGCTCCGGTACCGGCGTGCTCACCAGCTGCTCTATTAAATGAGGTGTACCCAAAGCTTTGAGAGCGCTTTCCACATCTAATTTTCGTAACTCAAGCTCATTAATAGTTTTTTTAATATCAAGTAAATCTGTTATCGTTGCGCTCTTTGCAGCTAAAGCCTTCTTTACCTCATTCATCTCGGCTGTTTTTTTCTGCACATAGCTGTTAATAAACTCAAGCTGGGCTAAATGACCACGTTTTTCCGCTTCGGTCAAAACTCTACTCACCGCTTCTAAATATGCAGTCTCAGCTCTAAAGCGCCCGCACTCACTTTCCACAAATTTTCCCTGCGCAAAGTTCGCAAATAATTCATCCACGTTATACGATAAGCCCAAACGAAAAAAATCATCTGATTTGGTTTGTGGAGTGTTTTCTTTTGAATCAACCGACATGCGAGAGAAAACTGTTGGCCATACCGAAGAGTTCATCTTTGACTTAGCCTTTATGGTGCTGCAATAAAGATCACTAACGCTGTCGGCAAAAGCGATATTTGAAACAAAAAAACAACTTACAAACATTATTCGCGTGAACATTTTAGCCCTTTTTAAAATAGAAATGGTGATCTATGCGTCAAAAGTGTATGGCTCTTAGTCCAGGAATTATCTGCAATGGCTATTTCAATCAGTTGCCCACGCAATGTATGACCATTCAGTGGATGCTGAAATGTTACCTCTCCATCTAAGACCCGGTCAACTTTACCTACCTGCTTACAAAAAATAAACTCCAGATAACAGCCTACTATTGCTGTACCCGCAGTTATAGCATCCAAGTTGGCGTAAGGCACGAAAGCAACTACAACCGGCGAGTGGCTTGCTCTAAGATAAGGATTTTTCTCAAGCTTTTTGAGTGTTTCGCGATAGTCACCAATAATTTTTTCGAGGTACAAGGATCGTTTTTTCAAAACCTCGCTTTTCACCATTAATTCTGAGCTCTCAATAGCTGAGGCATAAAGGGGCTGCTCCTTTCGCAGCGTTTCTAGATCCGCTCCTTCATGCTTTGTAAGTGTTAAGAGACTTTGATGAAAACTGCGTTCAGATAAACCCTGCAAATCCTGAAGCCACTGGACATTACGCTGTAAAGCACTAGTTCTATTTTCAAAATCAGTGAGTTTTTCCTGATGTGAAAGCCGTGACATCGTCCACTGATTCAACATTTGATGGCTACGAAGAAACTCTTCATTATCTATAAGACCGTGATCAAGCTGCGATTGCAGACTGGCTGCTAATTCATCGCCATACGAATGTGATGTCGTCGAGGCTATTTTGCTGCTTTTATGACTCTCCAAGATACTATTTAGAGCAGCAAGGTCCTTATTTGCGCGCTTTCTTTCTGCTATCAGAGCTCTGGTTAAATTACGTTGAATATTTTTCTGCAGATCTTGAGCAAAGCTTAGATGCTCATGTTGCTGTTTTATATCTACAAGTTCGGTCTCTAAGCGCCCGAGCTGATGGAAATATTCAAGATATTTAAAACGTGCGGCGACAACTTTATCATTACTTGGACTCAGAATTGTTGGAATAACCCAAGAGTTATTGAACATATAAAAGCCAGTGCTTGCCAAATAAAAAAGCATGCCTCCAACAATAACAATGAGAACGATAAATCCCATACTCTTGTAAATAGAGACGATAATTTTATTTAGAAAAGAAACGATCTGGCTAAACATACTGAGCCTGCTAAAGAAACGTTAATCACCGCAATTCGAATGCATTAAAAGAAGTAATTAAGCCTACGGCAGAATAATAACCTCTTTAGTTATACATCGCCACAAAAGAGACGTTGATTACAATTCAAGCCAACAATAGCAATCATATAAGCATATCTCGCTCCTCTAACATATCGGACATTAAGGGCTATTTTCCGCATCGCTCTTTTACAGAAATTGAGCAGTGATTCCGCTTTGAATGTCCGAACGATCCTCAGTTTTTTTCCGATACCAGATAAGAGCTTCGTTGCAGGAATTTTAAGGTGAAAAATCTATATTTGTGCCTCGCTCTTTTAGCTTGTTCTGGTGAAGTCCTTCAAGCCCAAAAAATCACGGTGAGCGCTGAAGCATTTCATCAGCGAAGTTCAAATCTGTCCTTTATTAAAAGACTTTCTTATTGGGCAAAAAAATTGCCTGAAATGCCAAAGAATATGCAGCATCAATCCCGAAAAATGATTAAGTATGGCCGACAAGCCCAAAAACATAAAAATAACCCCAGAGAAAAAACACTGTCCATTTCACAACTGCTTTTATATCATCCCTTAAGGGGACCAACCGCTCAAGGAAGAAAGCCAACTCTCCGTTCACTCAATGCTCGTATAGGTGCGCTGAAAATGGCCTGGCCGCTTTTTTTTGAACACCAATACCAACAAAAAAGAGCCCTTGAATTTAACGATTGGGAAAAAGTCGCAAAAATGAAATCAAAAGATGAAATTCAGATCATAGAATTTCGACAAACTGACCGTCATCAACCTCACTATTTGGTGATTTCAGGACAAGGACGCGTGCAGGCAATGCTGGAATCCTTTCCTGGCGATTTTTTAATGAAATTCAAAGTATATGACTTGCCCTTAGATATTTGCCGCAAAGTATTCGACGTTCGCAATGGTTTTATTAAAAAAGGCTTGTTACTCAATATTCACGGTGAGCCCATTACTGAAGAAATCACTCCCGAAAGATGTTCAGCTCTTTGCCCAGGACCCGAATGCGGCCCTTATGGCCAAGGAACAAAAGCCTACCAGCGATGAAAAGCTGGATGTCCTTCTTTGACTGCTACAAAAAGACCGGTGCACGTTGCAGTAATTTCGTTATTGGCGCTCAAAGTCGCGTTCACCCATGCTTTTCGATCGGTGATCTCTTTAATTTCTGCTTCTAAGCTCAGCTCAACATTCATTGGCGTGGGCTTAAGTAACTTAATCGAATATTCAGCCGTAACCGTGCAAGGGGGAGCATCCAATCCCAAACGTTTCATTAAAAAATAGGCTGCGGTCCAATTACTATGACAGTCAAGCAAAGCCCCACAGATGCCACCGTTGAGCATACCTTCAAAAGCCAGATGGTGAGCTTCTGGCTTAAAATGAGCGACCACTTTATCGCCTTCTACAAAACTTTTTATGCGCAATCCTTTCTCATTTGCCGGTCCACACCCAAAGCACTTGTTATGGGGAGCATAGTGTTGCTGCAAACTTTCCATAGAATCCTCGGGTTAAGCCATTTATATTGATAGGTATTATTGACAGCTGTTTTGATCTTGAGGTCCCGGCGTCGAATCATCCACTTCCATAGCGCGCTGGCAAGAACCTTCACTCACTAATTCCAAACCCTGATGAAGCTGATATTTATAATCTATGAAATAAACTTCATTATTAGTCGGCTTCTCAGTGAAAAAATCGCCAGGATTACGCACACACCCAAGCTGGTATTTCATGGTCAGACTATGAGTAACAATGGCGATATGGTATTGCTTTTTGCCCTGTTTTTTTTGTAAATCACCAACAATGCTTGGCAGAGTGTTCGTTAAGAAATGCTCATAGTCAACTTCGTTTCTCAGCGCCCCCCCGCCATATTTGTCATTCAATTGCACACCCTGCCAGGAAGTTTGCTCCGCCAACTTAAGCTGCTGAACCGCAAGCTCATGAGGTGTATTAGATTTTTGCCATGCTTCTGGGATAAGCCTTAAACATTCACCCATATCGGCTATTTCATATAACACGCCTTGCTGAGCTGCAATTTGCGCTGGAAACATTTTCATTGCCGTTTGTTTTGCGCGCATAAGACTGGAAGATCCGACGAAATCTAAGGAAATGCCTTCTCGTTGCAAATAATACTGAAAATTAAGACCTGCCCGCTGAGAGTTCTCTAAGCCTGTTTGACTTAAAGACGGATCCTGGAGCGTGAATTCGGCATATACGGGCGCAATATTTCCACAAGAAAGACCGTGCCTCACGTAATATACACGCACATCAATAAGTTCCGCATCCTTATCAAGAACTGCCCGCTTTTTTGGCGCGGGACACCCAATAAAAAGCTCGCTCATGACCAAAAGCAACAAAAAAAACAACGTTTTCCGCATGGGATATCCCAAGAATAAATAATAGCAGCAGCTGAGAATAGGCAAAAAGCTACGCACAAAGCAACCATTTGCCCAAAAGATGCCCCATCTTCTAAGTTAATACAAAACTACTCTATGATTTGGTCATAGCGATAATCTTTGACCTTTTTGCAATGCCTATCGATTGTTTTGCGTGCCTCTTTAATTTCAGGCAACTGATTGAAAGCTTTGGCTTTTTTTCGGCGATCTGGACCTTCCCAGTAGCTTTGAATAAACACTTTTCTTTTTTCGGGGCTTACTCCCAAACATACCAATTGCGCTCCATGCTCATGCAAGCGATGGGCAATGAATTCTTTGATTTCTTTGAGAATCTCATTAAGGTCCACCTTGCGTTTAATGTAAAACATGGTGACACCGATCATTCTTTGGCCAAATATTTTTTTCTTCATTTTTAAACTATGGGTCAATTGCTCGACGATCGCAAGAGTACAAGTGACCGACAAAATGAAGATTTTCTTTGAAAGTCATTTTGAGGCTATTTATCGGCCTCAAGCGGTTGCCATATTGCGTTCAATAGGCCACAAAGTAACCTGTAGTTCTACAGCAGAAGGAAGGAAATGACGCCCTTAGTCATAGGAATCGCTGGCGGCACTGGCTCCGGCAAATCAACCATCGCTCGAAATATTGCCAAGGAATTGCCCGCAGGAGCTATGGTTATTATTGACTTTGATTCCTACTATCGGGATCGTAGTGATTTGACCTTTGAAGAGCGCAGTAAACTCAACTTCGATCATCCTGAATCCTTAGAAACTGAACTACTCATCCAGCATATTAAAGATCTTCGGGCAGGCATTCCTGTTCAAGTCCCTAGTTATGATTTTAAAACTCATTCACGAGTTAAGGTCGCTCAGGAATTTACTAACCCTACTCCCATCATTGTAGTCGAAGGAATATTAGTATTTGTAGAGCCAGCCTTACGTGCTTTATTAGATATGAAAATATTTGTTGATACCGATGCTGACGTGCGCGTATTCCGTAGAATACGACGTGATATTGAAGAACGCGGCCGCACTTTCCAGTCAATTCGCGATCAATATTATCAAACCGTACGCCCCATGCATTTACAATTTGTTGAACCTTCTAAGCGCTGGGCCGACATTATCGTTCCGGAAAATAATGATAATCGTCCTGCCTTAGAATTAATCACGGGCAAGCTTAAATATGTTATCGCCAGCGGACAATGGCGTAGCAGTTGACAGCCTGAGGACTAGCCTATATTAAAGCCCAGTTCTCATGGCCCCTTCGTCTAACGGTTAGGACGATAGCCTCTCAAGCTGTAGATACGGGTTCGATTCCCGTAGGGGTCACCACTTTAGCGTCCTCATCTCTCGCATTCAAAAGGTCATTTCGTATATTGTTTAGCGCCATAATTAAGCCTAGAAATATTGGAAAAATGTGTTTATAGCACTAATGGTTTGATTATGAGAAAATCCACCAAAGTTACTGTCGCTTACCTGTCATCGTTTGCCACGCTTGCGCTGGGCGGCTGTGAAGACAATGGCAAATGGGTTGAAGCAAAGCGCTGCATTGACCAAGCTGGCATCGTTGTTGAAGACAGACATTGTGAAAACAATGGTGCAGTAATTCCTAGACGCCTTCCCTATACCTATTACTATGGTGGACAGGGCTTTTATCCCGGAAACAGAGTGGTTGGCGGAAGCCATATACCGCAACAAGGGATAAGCTACATGAGGGCAAGTCACCTTCAAAAAGGTGGTTTTGGAGCCACTGGCCGAGCCTTCGTACGATCTGGCAGCTCTGCTCATGGTTAAGGAAAAAAATGAAACGGGTTGAAATCACTACACGTCCTGATTGGGTGCAAAAAGTTGAAAGCCAGGGCCTCATCTACCACAGCACCGAGGATCAGCCTTACTGGAACGAATCGGCTTATTATGCTTTTTCAGAAAAAGAAATTAACCTTATTGAAGCAGCAAGCACTGAACTCCACGAAATGTGCTTAGAGGCAGCGCAACACATAATAGATAACGACCGCTTTAGTGAACTCAGTATTCCAGATGCCGCGATCCCCGCTATTAAGAGTGCATGGGATAATGAACCGCCAGCGATCTATGGCCGCTTTGACCTTGCCTATGATGGCCACGAACTTAAATTACTTGAATATAATGCCGACACGCCAACTGCTTTACTTGAAGCATCGGTTATCCAATGGCACTGGCTGCAAGAATGCTTTCCTCGTCTGGATCAATTTAACTCTATTCATGAAAAGCTCTTAGTTAAATGGCAAGATCTCAAACCCTATATAAGGGAACCTCTGCATTTTGCTTATTTGTCCGAAAAAGATGTGGATAACAGTGAAGATATTATGACCACTGGCTATCTCATGGACCTCGCTCTTCAGCAAGGAATAAAAAGTGTCGCCCTCACCATTGAAGATATTGGCTGGGATGAACGCCAAAACACTTTCGTAAATCAATACGGCGACTCAATTCAAAGCATATTCAAGCTTTATCCTTGGGAATGGCTCTTGAAAGACGATTTCGCCAAACACCTCCTTAATCCCGCCAATCAAACTCAATGGATTGAACCCATCTGGAAAATGTTGCTCTCCAACAAAGGAATTTTGCCCATTCTGTGGGAACTCTTCCCCGGACATCCTCACCTTTTGGAATGCTACCGAGGCTGGCCGCAGCACATGGATAACTATGTGCGAAAACCACTCTTGTCGCGAGAAGGCGCTAATATTTCTGTTCATCAAGGCTCTGCGGTCCAGGAAAATCCCGGACCTTATGGCGATGAGGGATTTGTATACCAAGCCATTGCCTCTATTCCTAATTTTAATGGAGCTTTCCCTATTTTAGGAAGCTGGATCATTGATGGCGTAGCTGCTGGCATTGGTATTCGCGAATCTAACTCATTAGTAACTAACAACATGAGCTGCTTTGTACCTCATCTCATTCAGTAAACTAACTCGACCTGAGCCGCTTTTACTATGAACGACAGCGATTTAAATTCAAATAATGGATAATCGCTGTTATTCTTCCAATTTAAATCTCATCACTTACACGCAGAATAAAATTGTCGTTGAAATTCCCATCCACGGCTACCGCGAAATGCGAATTTTTCATGAAGATAAAAATTATCCAGAGCCGCCAGATAGCGTACTCAAAAGCGCATTGAATATTGATCTAGACCGATTTGAGGATGAAATGATGCGCAATTGTCGGCAAACTACATTTCCTTGGACAGCTGCATCCTCGCTTACTTCGTGCGCTGCGGACGTCCGGCGAAAAAATAGTTTACCTTAATTGCTCAAATATCGAATCAATTGACCCTCAAAAGGGTCTAGCCCAATTGAAAATTAAAGTTCAATAAAATCGGCCAAGGTGGAACTACCTTCATCTCAAAGTCAAACGCTACAAAATAAAAAACCGCGACTCGCTTCTCCTGCTTTGATATTTGCTATGATAGCCAAAAGAGCAGCTTCTCTACAAACTAATTCACAGCTCTTAAGTGGTGGATATGGTACAAGAACAGACGGTAAAGCGATCAAATAACACGGTTGCTTTACTTCTAAGCACTGCAGTATTTTTTATTTTTGGATTCACTACTGAGCTTAATGACGTTCTTATTCCTCATCTAAAAGCAATCTTTGAACTCAACTATACCCGGGCCATGCTCATACAATTTTGTTTTTTCGCGGCCTATTTTATTATGGCCTTGCCCGCTGGTCGCATTGTAAGCTGCTGTGGGTACAAAGACGGAATCGTTTACGGCTTGCTGATTTCCGGTGGTGGCGCATTTTTGGTATTGCCGGCCGCTACTTATAGTTCCTATGCGCTCTTTTTATGTGCGCTTTTTATTTTAGCGAGCGGCATCGTTCTTCTTCAGTGTGCGGCAAACCCCTATGTAAGTTTACTTGGCGATCCATCACGCGCGGCAAGCCGCCTTAATCTAGCAGGAGCGGTAAATTCCGCAGGCCACGCTATCGGCCCTTCAATCGGCGGAGCTCTTATATTTAGCACCACTTCGCATCATATTCAGGAGCTTCAAATGCTTCCCGCGGCTGAACAAGTCCATAGCGTTCAACCTTTGTATCTGGGACTTGCCTTAGTCTTCATAGCCCTGGCATTTATAACCCGTTTTCTTGGCCTTCCTTTACACAATGAAACAAAAGAAGAAAAGCAAAGCGGCACTTTTTACAATGCCTTAAAACAGCGACATCTGCGTCTCGGGGTATGCGCCATTTTTTTGTATGTTGGCGCCGAAGTCACCATCGGAAGCTTCATCGCAAACTACGCCATGAGACCAGATATCGGAGCGAGCACCAAACACGGCGTCAGTTTCTACATTTCTATTTATTGGCTGGGAGCAATGGTTGGCAGATTTTTAGGCGCAGCCCTTTTGTGCAAAATCAATCCACGAAAAGTGCTCGTCGTCTATGCGTTGCTCAATGTGCTGCTCCTGTTCCTGAGTGCCGTAGGTAGCGGTCAATTCGCTTTGTGGACACTGATTGCAGTAGGATTTTTTAATTCAATTATGTTTCCCACTATTTTTACTTTGGCAATTGACAAGCTTGGACCGCTTACTCAAAAAGCCTCAAGTTTGCTCATCATGGCAATATGTGGCGGTTCTATTATTCCTGTACTTCAAGGGCATTTAGTTGATATTTTCGTCGAGAGTTTCGGCAATGAAAGTCTGGCCCTTCAGTATGCCTTTATTCTTCCAGCACTTTGTTATGCCTATGTTGCTTGGTATGGCAGCATTATAATTGCATCACGAGACGAAGGCTCAAAAACACTACTACTCTTGGAACAAACTTAAAAATAAGTTGCTTTTCTTGACTCATGAGCGATTCAACATTGAATAATTAAGGCTGTTATTCTTGACACAATTCGCGCAACTGAAGAGATCATCATGAAAAATATTGTCAGCTTTGGGGAAACAATTGTTGATTTTCTCGCTCAACCCAGCAAAAAAAAGAATCAACCTCAAGCCTTTCTCCAATATGCCGGGGGCGCTGCCGCCAATGTGTCGGTCGCAATAGCCCAACTTGGAGGCGCCGCGCGCTTTGTTGGGACAGTCGGCGAAGATATCTTTGGCGATTTTCTTCTCGATCAATTGCGGACCTACGGCGTCAATACTGACTATGTTGTACGAAGTGACCGAGCAGAAACGGAGCTGGTTTTTTTACAGCTCGATGCTCATGGCGAGCGTTCTTTCCACTTTCATGGGGGCTCTTCAGCTCATCTTCAATTTAATCCCAGTGATTTTCGTGAAGGCTTATTTAGACATATTGGCATCTTTCATTTTTGCTCAAATAGTCTCAATGAAGCTGATATCGCCAATGCAACTCATTTTGGCATAAAGCTTGCTCGTGAACATCAAGCACTCATTAGTCTAGACCTTAACTGGCGCGCAGGTCTTTGGTCACCTAAGGTTGACCCCTTTCCTCCACTATGGAAAGCACTTCTTGAAGCCGACATTGTCAAGCTTTCGCAATCTGAGCTCTGTCTTCTTGTTCAGAACTCTGCAGATTTCTTAGGAAGCGAAGCCGCGGTAATAAAGCGCTTGTTCAAAGGACGCGCACAATGGCTCATCGTCACCAATGGGGCCGAGCCCATTCGCTGGTATACAAAAAAAAGCCAAGGAAAAATGAGCAGTTTTAATGTGCCCACCATAAACTCAACCGGTGCAGGAGATGCCTTTATTGGCGGCATTCTTTTTCGCTTGGCGCAGGAAGAAGTCACCAATGAGAACTTTGATTCATTGCTTGCTCATACTCAAAAGATTGAAGAGATAATGCGCTTTGCGGCCGCAGTCGGTGCACTATCGGTCGGCAAACATGGCACCTTCCCTGCCATGCCAAAAATCAACGAAGTCAAAAAATTATTGGTGAAAAACTATGAGTAATGACCCGCATTTTAAATCCAACGAATTTCTTCGCCGACATATTGCCAGCATCATGCATTTTTATCATCCGCGAAGCATTGATAAAAGGGGCGGATTTTTCCATTACTTCTTAGATGATGGAACCATTTATAATGCTAATCATCGTCACTTAGTGAGCAGCACACGCTTTATCGTTAATTATGCAGCGGCATTTTGTGAGTTTGGCAATACTGAATATCTACAGGCTACTCAACATGGGCTCAAATTTTTGCGGGAAGTACACCGAAATAGCCGAACTGGTGGCTACGCCTGGACGCTGATAAACTCTCAAGTAGAAGATGAGACTCAACATTGTTATGGCCTTGCTTTCGTCATGCTTGCCTACTCCTATGCGATTAAGGCTGGCATTGACCAAGCTCAGCAATGGCTGAATGAAACCTGGGAATTGTTAGAAGTATATTTTTGGGATGCTGAATTCAACTTGTACCGCGATGAAGCTGACGCTCAATGGAATTTCAGCCCTTATCGAGGCCAAAATGCCAACATGCATATGTGTGAAGCAATGCTCAGTGCTTTTGAAGCAACGCGCAAGAATATCTATTTGGATCGAGCAATGGTCATCGCCAAAAATATCACCAAAAGACAGGCGAGCTTAAGTGACGATCTCATCTGGGAGCACTATGATCAAAACTGGGACATTGACTGGAGCTATAACCTAGAAAACCCAAAACATTTGTTTCGTCCCTGGGGATTCCAAGTGGGGCATCAAACAGAATGGGCAAAACTATTATTAATGCTAGAACGACATGTTCAAGCTCATTGGCTACTGCCAACGGCACAGCGTCTCTTTGACAGAGCGTTGCGCTCGGGTTGGGATTCACAACATGGCGGCTTATTTTACGGATTTGATCCCCAAAGGGTGGTTTGCGATAGTGACAAATATTTCTGGGTGCAGGCTGAGTCCTTAGCAGCGGCTGCCTTACTTGCATTACGCACTGGTCAAAAAAATTACTGGGATTGCTACGAAAAGCTTTGGCATTATTCATGGATGCATTTTGTCGACCACCAACATGGCGCATGGTTTCGCATTCTTGATGCCAATAATAAAAAATATAGCTCAGAAAAAAGTCCTGCGGGAAAAGTCGATTATCATACAATGGGCGCCTGTTATGAAATTATGCGAGCGCTTAACGACACGGGAATTTATAAATTAAGTGCAGCGCTGACACCTTTATAACCTTGGCCGAGTTAGGTTGAAAAGAACTCACTATTGGATAACATAATGGATCAACAAAAATTTTCAGTTCCGGTAGATCACGTTTCCGACACCGCCTATTTGGTATCTGCTTATCGTCTCATGGAGTCAAAGCGCAATGACCGGCATTTTGATGATAGCATTGCAGAAAAATTACTCGGTGATGAAGGACATGCTATTTTAGACCGCTTTCCGGTCTGGGCACTCGGAGCATGGACCATGACAGTAAGAACAACTCTCATCGATCGCCTGATTCTAAAATTAGTCGACCAAGGCCTCGACACGGTGGTAAATTTAGCTGCCGGTCTTGATACACGACCTTATCGCTTGGCATTGCCAAAAACTCTTAATTGGATTGAAGCCGATCTCGAAGGAATTATTAAGCATAAAAATAAAAAATTGGCAGATGAAAGCCCTCACTGTCTTCTCAAACGATTGGAAGTCGACTTATCCTCAAAAAAAGATCGAGACATGCTGTTTACTTCCTTCAAAGATCTTGGGCGTGTGATTGTGTTGACTGAAGGCCTTTTGATGTACCTTGATCCCCAGGACGTGCATGCCTTAAGTGACAGTCTCCTTGAGAATAGTAATGTAAAAGCTTGGCTGACTGATATAGCAACTCCAGCTTCCATACGCGCAATGTATCGAATTTCTAACGATCAGCAGACAACAAGCCCCTCGGGCAAAGAAGTTCATTTTAATTTCTTACCAGACGAAGGCCTCAATTATTTTGAAGCTCTGGGATGGACAGTGAACGAATTTTATTCTTACCTTGAATATGGCAAAACTCTGAATCGCGATTTTCCGATTGATATCCAACCACATGATCTAAACGACATGAGCCAAACAGGATTTGGCGTTCTCAACAGAAAAATTTGATTTCACAAGCAACTGCTTTTCCGATTTATTTTTTTTGCTAGATATTTTATCTCGGAACCAGTAGATGTGGCATTATGTCAATGTGCACATCTTATTGGAGATGTTTGTGACAAAAAAAAAGGGCCTAGCCGCAGGTTCATTGGGAACAGTAGAATCTGCGGTAATCGGCATCGCTGGAGCCGCACCAGCTTTTAGCATTGCCGTTACCACCGCAACTATTGTCGCAGCAGTAGGCACACTTGCTGTTGGATCAGTTTTATATTGTGGCCTTATTATGTTCGGCATTATGCTTGCCTTTGTTCATCTTAACAAGATAACTCAAAATGCAGGAGCCTGTTACGCCTGGGTCGGCCAAATTTTTGGCAGTAAATGGGGCTTTTTTACCGGTTGGGGTCTACTCGTAGCTTCAATTACCTTTATGGTATCCGCCACAATTCCCGCAGCAACATCTACTCTTGTTCTCATTGCTCCTGAGTTGGTAGAAAATACCGCTTGGGTGACCGGCGTAGCAGCTTTATGGTTGAGCATCATCTCTCTCATTGTGACGAAGGGTATAAAACATGCCAGCTATGCTCAACTTATTTTCACCTTTTTGGAAAGTATTATCATCTTGGCCCTCATTATTGGAGCCTTTAAGCAATATAGCAGCCACCCTGCTCATGCTCCTTCTTGGAAATGGCTCTCTCCTTTCGCTTTTACCCCAGCGCTGTTTACCACTGGCTCCTTAAGCGCCATATTTTTTTATTGGGGCTGGGATGTTACTATGAATTTAGGCGAGGAAACTCAACGACGAAATCCGCCACCGGAATCACGTGGGGCTTTTTGGGCAATGATCAATCTTATTTTATTTTTTATCATCATGTTAATTGTCGTGCTTATCGTTTTGAGTGACGAAGAAATTGCGTCTGCCAATACGAATGTGCTCTATGCGATCGCCAACAAACTTTTTAGTCCACCCTGGAATTACCTAGCAGTCCTTTCCACCATATTGAGCACCATCGGCACCATCGAAACACAAATCTTGCAATTTAGCCGTCTCATGTTTGCCATGGCTCGTGATAACATGATGCATCCTCGCTATGCAATAATTCACCCCAAATGGCAAACTCCTTGGCTTGCCACTTTTGCAATTTGGTTTTTAGGCCTCATTTTACTTTTCAGCTCTTCATATATGCCAACGGTAAGCGCAATTTTGCAAAGCTCCATTCTTGCCATTGGTATTCAAATTTGTTTTTACATGAGCATCACTGCTTTTGCCTGCTGTTGGCATTATCGACAAAAACTCAAGAGCAGCCCCACTGATGCTCTTTCTTATGTATTATGGCCGGGCCTCAGCGCCACTTTTATGGTTACTATTGCTGTTTACAGCATTTTTACTTTCGACCTGCTTACCAACTTAATTGGTATCGGCGGGTTGGCCATAGGAATTATTCCCTTTGGACTGGCTCAACTGAGGACCAATCCTTAGTTTAGCTCACCGCTTCGCTCCATGCTCAATCGAAAAAAGAAATAAAATTCTGTCTCAATTAATTGACTGATCTAAGCAAAATTTCGCTCAAATCACAAATATTAGAGAATAAGAGGCAGCATTGATGAAAAAATACAATTGGCATTTTGCCCGCGTACTTTTTTGTATAAGTCTAGCAGCAACTTCGTGGGCCGATCCAGGCGATATCAAAATACCCGCAGATAAAATAAGCGCCTATGATTGCGGCCAATTGGTGGCTTATCGAAGAGACTCGAGTGACGGATGGCAATTTGATTTGCAATATTGGAGTCCACACTTAATAGGAGATTTTCAACAAAGCAAGTTACCTCAAGCACAGGTAAAATATACTATCGAATTGCGACCTGAATCATCCGATAATTTTCATATTAAAGTAGGCACATGCATCATTAACCAAATCACTCGATTTTCCCCAAAAGGATATATTGATCTACCAGGCTTTAAAGAAGCCTTGAAACCTTATCATTATTACACCAGTGAAGTTCATACCGGAGCTTGCAAAACGCGCACAATTAACTTTCGTCGAAACAATCCCCTTGTATCCTTACCCGCTGCGGCATTCTTTGAATTTCAGAATACCGAAGAAGGACTAACGACTTTTAAACAGAAATTGAGCGAAGTCATTCTTTTAGCAAACCGAGATTTTAGCTGGAATGGAAATGGTACCGAGGAATCACCTTCATTCAATAGTAATGGTATCTACGAAGTGATTGGCATAGATAACCCCAAGGACCAAGAGTCTACTCAGGTGATGACCAAACTTTTTCATAAGCATTTTGGCCAATTATATAAAAGCACTTTGCCTAAAAAAAATAAGCCCGCAGACCAACTCATACAAAAAGCCGACGAAAGCGCAAGAAATATAGTTTCGACTCTTCTTCAGTACGTGGAAACTGCGCTTCAGAGCAAAGTTTCTCTCAATCAATTTTTCATGATTCGGCCTTATTCCGATCTTTTGGGCGCATCATATAGGGCGATCCCCCATGCCGTTTTTTCGGCACAAATACCCGGCCTAGCAGCCATGGCAGAGCGATTTACCGTCCATGCATCTGAATCAAAAATCGGCAGCGAAATACTTTGTCGCATTGAAATTTATCCAAACCCTCGGGGTGAATATGGACAGGTGCGATCTGCAAATGTTACCTGGCAACATTACGAAGCAAGTGGCGCAAATCTCAACGAAGCAATGGTAAATGCTTACAATAAATATCTCGACGAGTTTCGTAACAGCTAAACTCTTTTCTTTTAAACTCGGTTTTAGCGAACGGCAAGGATCTAAAACCTAGATCTTATGCCGTTTTTTTGTCATCCCGACGAAGGCGGGCCCAGAAAATATTCGCATATTTACGCAATGGAGTTGTAATTCCCCCTTTGGAGAAGTGGGCAAGGGGATTTTTCGAGGCTGACACGCGATAAATCCCTTCTTGTCTCCCTTTAAAAAGGAAGAAATACAGTTCAAAACCTTAACTTAACGGCAGTGGCCCTACGCCGGAACGACAACTTGTGACGTTAAAAAGAGACAAAGTCCGTAAATTAGTACCATCGGTTTAAAACGCCTCATCAAAATTGACAGCGCTGTGACTCGTCTCCAATCCTTTTTGATATTCTGTAACTCTTTTCTCAAAGAAATTAGTCAAAGGCTGAACATCTTGTAAAACCATAAAGGGAAAAGGATTGGTAGTATTATACTGACGCTTAAAGCCCATTTGCACGAGTCGCTGGTCAGCACAATAACGCAAATATTGCAGCATGTGTTTTGGGGAAATGCCGGTCACACCACAAGATAACGAATCTTCACTAAAAGCCATTTCAACTTCAATGGCCTCTTGAACCATATCGACGACGGTTTTCTCAAGCTCTGCATCAAAAATACTTGGCATTTCTTTGCGTATTACATGCAGCACTGCCATAGCGCCTTCAATATGGGTGGTTTCATCGCGAAAAACCCAGTTAGTCGCTGTCGCAAGCCCAGGCAAAAGCCCTTTGCTCCGCAAAAAATAGACATAGGCAAAAGAGCCAAAGAAAAACAGCCCTTCCACACATGCGGCAAAACAAATCAAATTGACAACAAATTGCCGCTGCTTCTCTAGAGAGTCGAGCTTGTCGATCTTATCTATTGAATCCATATATTTAAAGCAAAACTCAGCTTTTTTCTTGATGGATGGTACTTGCTGGTAGGCAGCAAAGGCTTGCTGGCGTTCTTGCACATCAGGAATATAATTGTCGACCAGCAATAAATAAGTCTCAACATGTAACATTTCATCAAAAAGCTGCTTGCCCAAAAACATTCGATATTCTGGTGAATTTACATGCTTGTAAAAATTTAACACCAAATTATGCGCTACAATATTATCAGCAGTGGCAAAGAACGCAACCAAACGCTTAATGAGATGAGCCTCTTCAGGAGTAATCTTGTCGCGCAAATGCTCAAAATCAACCGAGAAATCAATTTCATCGGTAGTCCAAATATTCTTAATCGAATTTTTGTACATATCAAAAAATTGGGGATATTTCATTGGGCGCAAGGTAAGGTCTAATTCAGGATCAAGTATCATAGTTTGTTTACTCCAAAAAGTCGAAATGAAAGGCAAAGGCCGTAGGCCCCCTGTTTAAAAGGGAAATAATGCTTCTCCCTTTTTTAAAGGGAGACTAAGAGGGAGTTTTCAATTTACTGACAAGCTTCGCAGGTTTCCGGATTCTCTAAAGAACACTGAATTGCTTCTGCGGCTTCGACCATAGTCGTTGTTTTCTGAATGCTCGTCTTAGCACGCGAACGTAAATAATAGGTCGTCTTGATGCCACGCTTAAAAGCATACATATACATTGAAGAAAGCTTTCCAAGTGTCGGATTTTCCATAAACAGATTCAGGGACTGCGACTGACACACAAAAGCCGAGCGATCAGCGGCCATATCGATCAAATCTTTTTGCGGTATTTCCCAAACTGTTTTATACAAGTCACGAATTTCCTGAGGAATCTCTTCAATGCTCTGAATGGAGCCATTAGCGTCGATTATTTGACCGCGCATCTGCCTGCCCCATAAGCCAAGCTTTTTCAGATCTTCAATCAAATAACGATTAACCTGCAAAAACTCACCACTCAAAGTTTCTCGCTTAAAGAAATTGGAAATTTGCGGTTCAATACTTTCATAGCTACCAACAATAGACGCTATGGTCGCGGTTGGTGCTATGGCAATAAGCAAACTATTACGCAAGCCATGCTTTTGCACTTGAGCCGACAGCTGATTCCAATCCAGTTTGAGTTCTGGCATTTTTTCCTGATGTTGCTTCGCCAGATGAACCTGCAAGTCGCCATTTACATAGCGAGACGATGAAAATTTCGGGAAAGAGCCATGCTTTTTAGCCAGCTCGATGCTGGTGCTCAATGCGGTATGATAAATGATCTCAGAAATCTGAGCCGATAATTCTTGAGCTGCAGGAGAGGAAAAAGGCAGACGCAGTTGGAAAAAGAGATCTTGCAGACCCATGATTCCCAGGCCAATAGGGCGCCACTTCTGATTTGACTCTTTAGCTTCCTTAGTCGGATAAAAATTGATATCCACTACTCTATCCAAGAAGGTAACGGCAATTTTTACCGAACTCTTGAGCTTAGCAAAATTAAAGGTGCCATCTTTCTTAACAAATCTCGACAAATTGATGCTACCCAAATTACAGACAGCCGTTTCTTCCGACGAAGAAAGCTCTAAAATTTCTGTACATAAGTTCGAGCTGCGCACTATTGCCCCCGGCTGTCCGGTTTGAGCTGAGCGCAAATTGGCTTTGTCTTTAAAACAGATCCAACCATTTCCCGTCTGAGCCAAGCACTGCATCATTTTCGTATAGAGATCGCGAGCTTTAATGGTTCTTTGCGCCTTCCCTTCTTTTTCATATTGATCATAGGCGGCCTCAAATTTCTGACCATAGGTGCTCACTAAATCTGGCGTTTGATCAGGGCTAAAAAGGCTCCAATTCTCATCTCTTTCTACTCGATGCATAAAGAGATCGGGAATCCATAATGCCAAATTAATATTGTGAGTCCGACGCTCTTCAGCACCGGTATTATTTCGCAAATCCAAGAATGCTTCAATATCAGCATGCCACGGCTCAAGATAAACGGCTGCTGCACCTTTGCGCTTGCCTCCTTGATTAACCGCATGGACCGACGAGTCAAACACTTTTAAGAAGGGCACAATGCCATTACTTAAACCATTGGTTCCGCGAATTAACGCACCAGAAGCTCGCACTGAGGTCCAGTCAACACCCAAACCTCCAGAGAATTTCGACAGCAAAGCACAATCGGTAATTGTTTTATAAATCCCTTCTAAACTGTCGTCTGCAACAGTCAAAAGATAGCATGAACTCATCTGTGGATGACGAGTTCCTGAATTAAACAAAGTTGGAGTCGCTGGAATGTAGTAAAACTGACTGATGAGATCATAAAATTCGATCGCCTCAGCAATATCATTAGAAAGACCCAGGGCAACCCGCATAAAAAGCCACTGCGGACGCTCAATAATATTTCTTGTATCTGGATGTCGCAACAAATAGCGATCTGCCAAGGTTTTTAAACCAAAGTATTCAAATAGATCATCACGATCATGGCGAATGGCAAATTCGATCGCGTCTAAATCTTGATGAGCAAGACCAACAATGCGATCAGTTACCAGACCAAGCTCGGCGGCCTTTTTTATATAGTCGCGAAAAGCACAGCCTCGACCAACATCTTTCCAAATCCACTCGGCCAACATACGAGCAGCAACTCGAGAATAATTTGGCTCATCGGCCATGAGCATAACGGCGTTGGAAATTGACAGCGCATCAAGTTCAGTGGTTTTGCTTCCTTCATGCAAGCCGTTAATGGTGTTTTTAGCGATCTCGATCGCTTCAACACCAGATAATCCTCGACAAGATCTGTTAACCGCATTCAAAATTTTTTCGATTCTAACGGCTTCCTTTGAACCATCTCGTTTAATTACATCCATGCGAATTAACTCCAACATTTATTTTTACTGGGGGATTTTTGGCAAAATCTTGAATAAATAACACTAGCACAATCGATAGTTTAATTAAGATGGGATAAATGACTGGTTTGAAAAAAAAGTAATAAATAGAGATGCCAGCTGGGATTTTAACGCGAAATATTTTCTGCTTTCTGATAGAGATCTGCGCATGCGTAATCTTGCACTTGCAAAGTTGATAACCAAGGCAGCATTGCATCATTGGTCAAATTTAGATTGAGTGGCGTAACAGAAATATAACCTTCAGCGATGGCTTTGCAATCAGTACCACTCAGATCACGATAACCGTTCCACTGGCCCCCGATCCAAAAATACTCCTCCCCACGAGGGTCAACACGGCGTTCCACCTCACGCGTATAATCGTGACGCCCAAGCGCTGTGATCGCGAGCTCTTTTTTTGTGATAATTTTCGGAACATTAACATTGAGCAACACGCCTGCAGGCAAAGCATTCGCCAATAGTTGAGCGCAAAACGATTTAACAAAAGCACAAGCAGGCTGAAAATTATAAGCATGGTTCGCAACTAAAGAAATTGCTATCGCTGGAACACCCAATAAAATGCCCTCTCGCGCCGCACTTACTGTGCCTGAATAGAAAACATCATCACCGAGATTACCACCATGATTGATGCCTGACACTATCAGATCAATGGGCCTATGCTTCAGTACATGGTTGATTGCCATATATACTGAATCACTAGGGGTACCATCAACACTATATACTTCTATCGGACCAGCATCAGAAAAAAGAGGCGGCTGCTGAGATAAACGCAAAGGCCTTTTTAAACTGATTGCATGGCTTACTGCACTTTGATTGCTCTGGGGAGCTACAACTATTACATTGGCCAAAGGAGAAAGTGCCTGAGCCAATGCCCTTATGCCCTCTGCCTGAAACCCATCATCATTGCTTACTAAAATTGTTTTGCGTGCTGTCATTTTTTCGCTATAGCAGCAAGAAAAGCCAATTGCTACGATTAAATTTGGCATTCTGCAAAGACAGTATCTCCGCGTATACGCTAGCTTATTTTATAGAACTAAAAAAAATTCAGCATTATTTGAAAAAAAGTGCTTACAGTCCCTGGTATTTCATGGATGCAGAAGCTAAGGTAGCGCCAATAGTTGGTTTTTTTAAAAAATTAACTATGAATAATGTCAGGTAATTCTGGCATTTTACAAGCATAGTTCAGTGTAGTGTTTACTGGTGCTGAACGATTTTAATAATTAGGGCAAGAGAAGATGAGTAAGAAAGTATTTGTAGGCGGACTAAGCTGGGACACGAGTGAAGAGGGCCTTTCACAGCACTTTAGCCAAGCTGGCGAGATTGTTGAAGCAAAAATTATACAAGACCGTGAAAGCGGACGTTCCAGAGGTTTTGGTTTCGTAACGTTCGAAACTGAAAATCACGCCAGCAACGCTGTTGAACAGTTTGATGGTAAAGAATTAGATGGCCGAACCATTAAAGTAGACTTTGCAGAAGATAAACCACGCAGTGGTGGCTTCGGCGGCGGCGGCGGAAATCGTGGTGGCGGAAATCGCGGTGGCGCAGGCCGTGGTGGTTTTGGCGGCGGCCGTGGTGGCGATCGTCAGGATCGTTGGTAAGCCCCAATTAACGCTTTAAAAACGCGTTTTTAATTGAATTGAGTGCGTTGCAAGCTTCTCGAGTTTTTTGAGAAGTCAAAATTGCAACAGTATAAGTTATAAAAATTACAATGAGGATTAGTCATGAAAGTTAAAGGTAGAGTTAAGTGGTTCAACGCTGAGAAAGGTTTTGGTTTTATTGAGCAAGACAGCGGATCAGATGTATTCGTTCACCACACCGCTATTCAGTCCGAAGGATTCAAAACTTTGGAAGAAGGCCAAGAAGTAGAATTCGTTGTTGCTCAGGGTGCAAAAGGCCCACAGGCTAACGACGTAGTTGCTTGCTAATTATTTAGGTCACCACTGTGATCAATTAATATAGTATCAATCGATGTGACTGCGCTCATCTTTATTAATGACTACTCTTTTGAGGGGTTTTAATTTGGATGACGTGGTCACATTTTTTATTTATAAGGGTTTTATATGAAAGCAAAAATACACACAGACAAAGGGATAATGACCGTTCAATTTTTTGAAAAGGATGCTCCTGGCACGGTCAAAAATTTTACCGATCTTGTTAAAAAAGGGTTTTACGACGGCTTGACCTTTCACCGAGTAATCCCTGATTTTGTGATCCAAGGTGGATGCCCCAAAGGGACTGGCACTGGCGGACCAGGCTACACGATTAAATGCGAATTAACTGGCGAAAATCAATATCATGATCGTGGTGTGCTCTCTATGGCGCATGCAGGCAAAGATACCGGTGGATCGCAGTTTTTTATCTGCCACAGCCGCAATAACACTGCTCACTTAGACAGAAAACACACAGTATTTGGCAAAGTTGTCGAAGGCTTGGATGTCATTGATTTGATCAAAGCAAATGACAAGATCCAGAAAATCGAACTCATTGAAGACTAAGATCTGAGCTTCTCTAAGGAAATAACGCTCAAAAGATAACCTTCTAGTTTTTCTTTATTGAGCGTGGATCGACGATAACTAAAAAAATCATGTGGCCGACTAAAAGTATCCAAATGAGTATCGGTCACAGATTTTAGCTGTAAGTCATTCAGCCGCTGCATGACAAAAGAAGGCAAGTCGAAAAACCATTTGCCTTGGCTTGCTGGCTTAAAAAATGCATGATGCCCTGCAAATTTTTCTACAAATTGCTGATAAAATTCGGGACCAACTTCATAGTTTTCTTGACGTATGCAAGGACCAATGACCGCATGAAGCGATTGTTTTTCAGCACCTAAAGCGAGCATTTTTGTAACAGTTGCAGCAATTACGCCATCAAAAGCACCTTTCCATCCAGCATGAGCTGCACCAATAATTCTATTTTTATCGTCAGCAAAAAGCACCGGAACACAATCCGCAGTCAAAATACCGAGGCTCAAGCCTTCAACTGCGCTTACTTGAGCATCAGCAACTACATCTAACGATGTGTCTTTTTTGTCCTTGAGCACAAAAACTTCTTTGCCATGCACTTGCTCTGTTTGTACCAAGTGACCCAAAATAAAGGGAACATTTTTTTGCAATTCATCGATGTTTATTGGACTATCAAGGTCTTGATTAGACTCTGGGGCCAATTTTTTCCGAGTTTTCTGACTATAAGCGCTGAAAAGACCAGGAGCTTGCCTACTAAAAAAAGCGTGATTAACTCCCTTGAGCGTGTTAAATGACGACGAACTGAAAAAAACATTTTTTGTCATTATTGAAATTCCTCTCCACCCTCAATTAGGGTCTTAGAAAAAAGCTCAGCGACAGCGGACAACAAGATTATGAAACCGTTGAAAGAGAGATCATACACTGTTCTTAGGAACGGAAACAACCAGGAGCCATAACAAAGATGATAAAATTTCAACCTAAGCTGATTAAAATTTCGTACAGAATGATTCTTATTGGAAAGCACATACAATGATGCTAACTCCGGCGACAAATTAAAAAGCAAAAACAACGTTCTCTAAACTGGTGATCTGATGAAAATGATGCGCGCTCAACTTTGTGCAGTGATATTGTTAACTTTCACCCCAGTAGGCGTCTTTGCGGTGGGAAATGGTAAAAGGGAAATTCCTGCAGCACCATCACAAAACCATCAGCTGAGCTCAATTTCCGATACGATACCACGGATTTTAACGGCCGCCGAGCAAGGCGATTTTGATTTGGTGAAGGAACTTATTGCTGAAGAAAATGATGTAAACATAAAAGGATACAACAATGTGACAGCATTTATGTACGCCGCCGGTCGTGGTCATGTAGGTATAATGACAGCTCTTCGAGATGCGGGAGCAGATTTAAATGCTTGTTCGCTTCCAGGACTAGGTAGTGACGGTGAAACGGCGCTTACCGAAGCTATTAAAATGAAACAAACAGCCACGGTAGAAGTATTGGTATCGCTCGGTGTCTCACTTGAGCAGAGCAATAATGCGGGAGAAACACCTCTTTTATGCGCCGTTAAATCTGGTTATGTACCAACCGCTGAAATTCTCGTTAAAGCGCGCGCAAAAATTAGCTACCAAGTGCTCTTACATGCCTTTAAAAATGGCAACCCTTTTATGATAAAAGAACTTGTCATAGCCGAAGCCAATATAAATATGTCAAATGCTCAGGGCGAAAGCGTGTTAATGACACTTATTCGTGATCGTGGACTAAGCGCTTCGGAACAACTAGCGGCTGTTCAACTCCTCTTAAGCTATAACCCTGATATTAATATAAAAAATCACAGCGGTGAAAGTGCTCTGAGTCTTGCCATGGAAAACAGTAGCGTAGACGTGGTAAGAGCGCTCGTTGTTGCTGGAGCTTCAGTTAATTTAAGAGAAAAATACTGGATCGATTTGAAAAAGAAAAATAAAGTTACTTACCAGGAAATCGTGCATCTACTTCCTGCTCAAAAAGGCTGCACCATAAGCTAAGCCATTCTGAGGACAAGTGATTATTGCAATTTTTTGGGGTTAACTTCTTTTTCAATAGAGTAAGTCACTTTGGCCATGCAACTAACTAACAATTGCATGTCCTTTTCAACCCCTTGATGAAGAAATTTCCGGCAAGGTTCTACATATTCGACACTTAAGTCAGTTGCACCGCTAATCGTTTTCAAAAATTTTATAACATTTGACTTAAGATATCCCCCCGCTACCGGCGTGAGAAGCTCAATGTATTGATAACAATCGTCATGATTAGAATCAGCACACCGAGGCGAGTAAGCTTCACCCGAAACTATTTTTTCTTTCACTTGCTTGAGTGAATTTGCTTGCAAAAAGCCGCCAAGCAAACATAGGATTATTACCCCATAGAATCCAAAAGCCTTTTTCATAAATTCCTCCGTTGTAGACAATAAATTAGCGGTGGAACTTATTCTAGTTTGCTCTCAGCGGCTTTGGATATGGGCAGCAAAAAATGTCTTTCAAGTTCTATTAGTTAGCTGGTTTTCTCGATACTCACTATTTTTACCCACTTATTTTTTAGACTGAAAAAGCTTCGTTGATATCGAAGCATATTGATTCTTAGATAGAATGATAGAAAATTTTGTTTGACATTCTTCATTGAGCTGTTCATAAAAATTTGTTTGCGTCGATGCTGCCCGCAACTTCTTTAGCCGATTAAGTAGGTAATCTTTAGCCTCGTCGGTTAATGGCGTGGCTCTCTTGGCATAATCTTTCTTTATGGGCTTCGCCAAGTTTTGTGAAGTTTTCAACTGGTCAAGTATATTTCTTACTTGTTTTATCGTAATACCAAGTTCTCTTGCTATACTTTCCAGGCCGCTGCCCTTCTCACGAGCTTTTTTAACTAGCGGGGTGAGTCTTTCAAACTCTGCTAGCTTCAACGGGGGACTTTTTACTAATCTTTTTGTTAAAATATTCTGAGCAAATAACTTTCGTAAAAGATAAACTAGCTGTCCCTTAGCCAAAGCGTAATTAGCGCCTAACTTTTCGTAACTATCACCTTTTTGATAATCAGCAATGAAAGCTGCCTGCTCCTCCGCGCTGAGCGTAACACTACTATTCTTTACACTATTTCGTGCTCGTTTTCCTTGGCGAGAATCTCGACTTGATTCATCATCACTTCCATCTGACATCTCGTCGCTTTCGTCGTCTTCTACGTCATCATAATTTCTCTTTTTTGGTTGAGAAGCAGCCCCAGCATTTCCATCAGCTGATAATTCGCTATTGTGCGCATCGCTCGCAATATCAGTCGTTAATTCTTCGGGCTCCATCTCAACAAGTTCTTCTTTCTCATTGACCTCGTTAATTTCTGCAGGTGACGATGGAACCAAGGAGACAATGGCCTGATCTTCACTTAAACAAGACAACTCTTCTCTTTCAGGTTTAAAATTCCTTGCATTACTAGAAAGAACCATAGAGTCAGCGGAAGCTCGAGTAGCCCATGAGGCTTGCGCATAGCGTGAGTTACTTGATTTAACGCACAATAATTGCTGGGCAAGAGCGTAGCTATCGTTGACTCCAACAGGTTTATATCCATGCTTAAGGATAAGCATAGCTTTAACGACCTTCACTGCAGTACGATGGCAGTTTATTTTTTCAAGAAAATTCCACGAATCAGCGAAGTTACCCTCTTCTTTACAAATAAGAGCCAACCAATAATTAAATAAAGATTCATTCCTCTCATGGTCCGACTCGATAATCGAGTTGATTTCATTCCTAAGCTCTGTAAGGGTCAACGATCTCCCGGTTTCTAGACCTCGTCCCCACTGCCCTTCAGGAGTATCTGCTCGCGACGTGTGATTATGGCGTAGAATAATTTCCGCCAGTTTTGCAACATTTTTTTGGTATGCGTCGAAATTATTTCCTTTAAAAGCAAAAATGGCTTTAGAAAGATAATAATCGTGGAGAACTCGTCTTTGCTCAGAATTAATCTTACTTATATCACCTCGAAGCAGCTTTTTAAAGCTGTGCCATTCCCGGTGTTTCTCTTTAAGAGCCTCGATTTTTAAGCGAAGCACTTCTGCGTCAACCCTTTTGGCTTCAGGAATAGTGAGAGCAGTGGCATTGGCGCCAAGCAAAAAAACAAAAATAAAAGTTTTTAAATTCATAATAGTACCGAAATTTTATTTATTAAAATAAGGCATTTATCCAAACTTTAGATATACTCTATTAGCTCTCGTTTAAACTGCCTCAAAAACCATAACTATAATTAAACAATATTCAATATAATATAGATTATATTACTCATAGTTAAAGTCAATCACTGAATATCCAATAAACTGGCAGCAAAAGGGGAAAACATGGCATTATTCATGATTTTTGAGGCCGGTTAATAGACTGCATTCTTACGAAATTAGAATTTGCGGCGCCGTAAATGCCTGTTTAAACACTTTAAATGTCAGGCCCGTAGCTCATTAATCAATCCGATTAATTCGTTGCAGGACTTCTCCTTATTTGATATTCAGAAAAAATTATTACTCCCTTTTTTGGTTAGTACATGAAGATACTATATAGCATTGCTCTGCGTTCAAAAATGAGCTTATTAAGCCTTATCATATTTTTTGCAACTTCCTCTTTTGCAGTGAATATGCGCTGCCCAGTAGATGAATACTGCGAATGGATTGGCCCCATAGAATACATATCTCAGCATATTCACGAAAAAGGCTATGGCTCATTATCCCATCTTTTAGGGGTAAATACTATTGTCGAAGTTCATGGTATTGAGTACGCTCTTTCATTCATTGATTCCGTCGAAGACAAACTCATTCTAAGGATCATTTTAAAGGGAAACAAATTTTATATCACTGTATTTTCGCTTGAAAATGTTCACGCAGGAAAACGTTTACAATTAGAACTCACTGAAGTTGATGGCATCTGCAAAACCGGTACAATTTCTATAAAATGCCTCCCTATAGCAGGAAATTCATTGGATTCAGACCTAGATGTTGTTCACGAACATATTTTTATTCATACTGTTCAGTCGCTGGGTGACGTCAGCTTAAAAATGCATCTTGCCCCCATAAAAAGAAAATCCCAATTAAACCCTCGGCCGAACTATCAATTTATCAGACCAGGATTTGCCATTCCCCCGCCCTTAGAACAAATAGATAAATTGGTTTTAGGTTCCGCTCGTACTCCAGAAGAAGCCCAAAATGAAATGATCGTTAGAGAATGGGTTATCGATTTAGAAAGTGCTTTTTCTCGTACACCCGACGGTCAAAAGTTAGATTAACTGTGTGCTTTTGCAAAAAACAACACTCAAGAGCTGTACACTTTAGAAAAAAAAGCTTTTTAATGGCCAAATTGCGAACAAGGTCGCTGATCTCCCGATAATATCGTCGATGCGCGGAGAAACTATGGTTAAATCATCAGCTATTTTCACGGCCTTAAGCATTCTCTTACCCCTCATGAGTCTTGGCGCACCTGCAGATAAAGGAAGTGAAAAACAAAGCGATTATGAGGTCGTTGAAAGCGAGATCGTGCATCGTTCTTTAGGCGTAGTTAAAGAAGACCCCGTTCCTATCGTAGATTACGAAAATTTTAATATCAAAGAAGATACTGTCGACGATTGGGTTATTAAATTCAAATCAAAATCCATGCCCTATACCATCCGTGAGGCCATTGAAGCTCATCTTTTACCAGCTCGCGAGCCGCAACAAACGATACAAGATCTTCTTATGACCGCGCGCGATAAAATTGAGGATATCTTACCCCTTAAAACCACTATGGTGGTGCTAAAATCTCCAGAAAACCAAGCCATTCCTATGCTGCTGTCTGACGTACCGAATGAAGTCCCCCAAGAAAGAGCTCGTATAAAAAGGCCCAATACTTTTATCGAAGAAAAATATGCCCAAGTTTATGATCTAAGACGCTATTTTGTTGACGTGTTCAACGACGAAGATCCAACAGAAAGGGTAACGGTGAGTCTGGCAACCGCGCTATATGAAGAAATAACTCCTTTCGCAACAGTTGCAGATATTTTACTGAACCAAATCACAGCCTCTGAAACTATTATGTTTTATCTGCGAAAAAATGGTTTGATGGCGGTTCGTAACGGACAGCTCATCACTTCGATTACCAATAATTCTGTATCTATTACTAACGAATACAGCGTAAATGGCATTGGTACGTGGATAAATACTCTTAACGGCGGAATCGCTGTACGCCCTCAATTACTCGCGCAAATTGGGGGAACGCTCAATAATTTAACCGCCACATTCACACTCTTTTCCACTCATGTTCCCGGATATACTAACGTTGGCGGATCTTTCTATATAGATCCTATGACTGCTCTAGTCGCCGGCAACATTTCCACGAGTGTAGGCACTCTATTGCCTTGGTATGGTTACGCTAATAGCTGGAATGGTTTTGGTCTAAACGGTAAATGGAACATTACCAACGTCGATGTTTTGCAGGCAATCAGTGCTGGCGCCTATTTAACTGCAGGAAACAACTACCTTGGATTTGGTGCTGCGGCGACTTTTACCACAAATGTGGCGACAGTGTGGGCAGTGGTTCAGTATACGCGTAATAAAAGCCGCGTCGTCGCTGTTTCAAGACCACCAATAAAATTCCGCAAGGACCATAAGTACCGAGTTTCGGTTTCTGATTCTCATGGTCACACAGCTCAGCTTAACTTTGGTGCAACTGAGCCTGTCTCAGGTTTTGGTGCGGTTATTTTCGGAGCTGACAGCAAATCTAGAGCCACTTCTTATCAAACTAACTTATCAAAAGAGGCTGCGTTACGCTATCAAGAAGACGGTTCACATAACGGTCTCAGTCACATAGGTCACGAATTCATGGTTAAGGATCTACCTGACGTACGAAATCCTTTAAGCTGGCAAGAAGGAGACGAGTTTTCTACCACAAAAACTGGTGCCTATACTGGCGCACTCGTCGTTGGTTTCACCCAAGCAGTTTATTTGCCTCTGCAATTACAAGCTGGTGCTACCATGGAAGTTCGGGGCACTTATGAGCTTCACATAAAACGCCTCAAGGAAAGCAAAGTGGAGGTCACCGTAAGCCCTACTCGACTGGAAGAATTTGGTATTTTGGCTAGGCTGATGAACTTTGCCGCCGTAGCTTCTACTCACGGTGTTGCGATGGTTCTCAAACAAAAATTTATCTTTGATTTTGCTGGTGGCGACACTATTGACGAATTTAGCGTCCAAACTGCATATCAAAACCTCGTTGAGCATGGCGTACTGCCTGACACACTGCATACCCAGCTTAATATTGTCCAACAAAATACCAACCCAGGACATATAATTGAGCATTTTGCTCTAGAAAATCGTATGCTTAAAACGAGAGGAATTGAGCGACATACCGTAGAAATCACCATCCTAGAACATTCTCGTCTTGCGGCACTGGCTGGCATTAGTCTTGCTGGTGTAAAATTTTTTGAAGTCGAACATATTCGAGCTTCAGGTACCCGTATAATAGCGTCAACCAACGCTGCTGTGGAAAGCAAGATATCTGAGCTCAAGAAAACTAATACAAAATTCTATACGGGCCAATTAACCACGAAAACTTTCGCTACTGAAAATATTTTATGGGAAAACCCTGAACCGGGCAAACACGAGAGTGATTTTAACAACCTCATTTTATCGGCTGAAATCAGTGACTCAAAGATTATTCACAAAGATATAAATCATATGAGAGACGAGCTTAACAAGATATTTAATTTGGATTTTGCTAAATTTACTTTTCCTGCACACCATGAAAGTCGAACGGTGACACTTGAAAGGAAACTCAGCAAAGGAGATTTGGCTAATTTAAGAGATAATCCACAACTTGAGCTCATGATTTTACGCACCTCTCTCAACCCGAGTGCTATAACTCAATTCATGGCTTCTATTAAAAACGAAGGTCCTGACAAAATATCCGAAAAAATTCGCCTTTTTATTGCTGATCATGGCTTGCGTGGATTTGGTGCCATCCACCTTCTCTTAGGTGGCAAAGTCGAAGATATAAAGGTGCGTACAACAAGTTCAATTTATAACAGCCCCTTGAAACGATCAGAACAATTTATCATCAAATGGTCAAAAGAATATGAAGAAGATGACGGAGAAATCAAGGCTCGTCTTGCTGCCACTTTATCAACGACCACAACACAAGAGTTCTTTGATGTCGGCAACAAAATATTAGCCGATCTAAAAACTGCAAATGAAGCGCTTGATGACGACAAATTTATGATCTGTGCTGGTGATAAAAAGCCCTGGCCCCCAGGAATTAGAGAAGACAAAAGTGCTTTGCGTACCCGCCTTCAGGAAGCTTACGCAAGTATGCATAAGCTCTTACTTTTAGGACATTTAGCGGAAAATGAACGCATAACTATTTATAAAAAAATTTACAAGCAAAAAAGAAACATGATGCAACGAGCGATGCTTTTGGAAAATAAATTCTCGACGCCAATGCAGGTCGGCGAATCTCGTTCCTCCTTAAGAAAACGTTATAATGAATCAAATAGGATTATCAAAGAAGCTGAAAAAACTCGAGAAGAATGGAAAACATCAAGCATTTTTTCCGACAGTGACCGTTGTGAAATGCTTGGCCATCTTGATGCTTGCGAAGCTCAAGCTAAACGAGTTATGACTTTTGATAATATTCGTTGCGAAGAGGATTACGATAAACTCGTCAAGACACTTAATCGCAAACATAAATTTCCTTTGCCCAATTTTTACAAACATCGGGAGCAAGAATTAGCCTTTCAGCAAATAATTGTTGCCAGTAAAAATGCCTTCTTAGAAAGTCAAAAAGGGTGCTCGGTTGTTGACCAAAAATTAGTGACACAAGAAGTATCAGTACCCTACGTGCCCGTTGCTCCGCCAATGACACAAGGAGTTGAGCAATTTGCTTACGCCGACTCAGAGGCGCGACAAAATGTCGGAAGCCCAGCCTCGTCGCCATTTCCAATGCAGCAAAGCTTAGAACGCATTGAGCTGAGCGAGCAGCAAAGTCCCTCCGAAGGGCAAAGCCTGGCTGAACAACAAAGTCCTTCCGCTCAATGGGCCGCCGACGCATACGCACAACAAAATCTCGCAGCTCAATACTATCCTGACAACCAACAACCATGGCCCGCGCAACACTACGCCCAAAGCTATACCGGTCAATACTACTACCCAGAAGACCAACAACCCTGGGATTATTCAGCAGAGCAACACCACTCAGTTTAGATTTTCTCATGCACTTCTCCCTTTTTAAAGGGGGAGATTGAGAGGGGTTATGCTTTTTCCTTTTAACCCTCTCACTCTGGGAGAGGGCAGGGTGAGGGTTCGTGTGGGTATGAACCGGATACATGGCTAACATTTAAAAATTAGTCACTCTCGCGCTCGACGATAAGGCTGAGTCCTTGACCAACACCAACACAAAGACTTGCAAGTCCAAGTTGTGCTTGGTGTGCCTTCATTCCCGAAAGCAGCGTCGTAACTATACGTGCGCCCGAACAGCCCAAAGGATGCCCCAAAGCAATGGCTCCTCCTTGTCTATTCACTTTGTCTTCAGCAAGTCCAAGTTGACGAATTACTGCCAAAGATTGTGACGCGAAAGCTTCATTAAGCTCAATGAGATCCAAATCTTTTGCCTGGGCCTTTATTTTGGCAAGTGCTTTTTGCGTGGCAGGCACTGGTCCGATACCCATAAAACGTGGATCAACTCCCACAGATGCCCATGATCGTAAAACGCCTAACACAGGTAATCCGTGAGCGTGGGCATATTCGCGAGAAGCAAGCACCAAAGCGGCAGCCCCATCATTCATACTCGAGCTATTTCCTGCAGTCACTGTTCCCGGCTGGCGAAAAACTGGTTTAAGGCTTGATAATTGAGCTAAAGAGGTATTGGCACGAGGACCATCATCTTGGGATATCACAATTGCTGCTCCCTTAGACTGGGGAACGCTTACTTCTAAAATTTCATCTTTAAAGAAGCCACTTTTTTGTGCTTTAACCGCTTTTTGATGGCTTGCCAAAGCATAATTATCCTGTTCTGCACGGGAAATACCGAATTCTTGGGCAACATTTTCCCCCGTTTCACCCATGCTTTCTAAAGGAAAAAGCGCTTCTAGGGCCGGATTTGGAAAACGCCAGCCTAAAGAAGAATCAAAAATTGCCGGCACCCCTGAAGCAAAAGCTGAGGCAGGCTTGGCCAAAACCAAAGGAGCCCGGGACATACTTTCTACCCCACCTGCAACCGCAACCTGATAATCTCCAAGCGAAATAGCTCGGGCGGCCTGAATAATGGCTTCAAGTCCAGAAGCACAAAGGCGATTGACCGTAACCGCAGGAATATGTTGATGAAATTCCGCTAAAAGAGACGACATGCGGGCAACGTTGCGATTATCTTCACCCGCCTGATTGGCACAGCCAGCAAATACTTCGCCAACATCACTCAAAGGTATTTGCGATCGACGCATAGACTCTTTAAAAACTAAGGCTAACAAGTCATCGGGCCTCAGAGTTGCCAAGGAACCGCGAATCTTTCCAATAGGTGTGCGGCATGCACTTACAATAACGACATCAGAAGCAATAGCCATTTTAAGCCCCTTTTACCCCAAAACCATATTGATTTACCTCTTTCTATATGAGATAGCTGCCTTGTGCAATTTTAAAATGCCAAGAGGTTATTAATGGTCGTAATTAGGCTTACCCGAGTCGGTACAAAAAGACATCCACAGTACAAAGTTGTCGTAGCAGACAGCCGTAAACCACGAGATGGTAAATTTATTGAAAATGTTGGCACCTATGATCCAAATCATAAGGACGCTAAAGTTTCTCTGAAACATGAACGCGTAAACTATTGGATTAGCCAAGGCGCACAGCCTACTGATACTGTACGTTCGCTGATTAAAAAAACTAAATTAGCAGCATAGGTTGGGTCTTAAGCGTGAAAGAGTTGCTCCACTATTTGACAAGTCAGCTCGTTGAACATCCTTTAGCAGTAAAGGTTGAGCAACAAGGCGAAGAAAATAATCAGCGGCTACTCTTATCCGTAGATAAGAGCGATCTGGGCAAAATAATTGGTAAAAAAGGACGCACTATCAAAGCGATACGTACTTTTTTGAATGCTGCGGGTAAAGAACGCAATATTCGCGCAGAAGTTTTTATTACCAATAGCACTCAAGCAGAAGAAAATCCTTCATAATCATGGAAAATTCAGAACAGCTAGTATCTTTGGGCGTTGTCGGCAAACCTTTTGGTATTCAAGGCGCGCTTAAGATCAGCTTGAGCAATGCTGAAAGCAAAACCTTGCGCCCTGGATTAGTGGTAAAATTTGCTCCTGTAACTCAAGAAGGTGAAGTTTATTTAACCGTCGAAAATGTGAAAAGTGGCGGAAGAATTAAATTTACTGAACTCAACTGTCGCAACCGAGCAGAACTTTTTCGCGGCGCACAAGTATATGTTAAGCGAGAAGATTTCCCTAAAATTGCTCCCCATGAATTATATTTAATGGATCTGATTGGATTTAAAGCGCTTTCTTTGGATGGTGCAATTTTAGGCGAAGTGCTGAGTTTCTATGACAATGGTGCGCAAGCAGTCCTCGAAATAAAAACGCTGCAAGGGCATATCGCTGACGTTCCCTATGTGAAGCAGATTGTACCTCAGGTAAATTTGAAAGAAAAAACGCTCACATTGGATCCACCTATAGGGCTCATCGATGGACTCTACTAAGCGTTTTACCGCCACTTTCGTCAGTTTATTCCCTGATTTTTTTCAGCAGCTCAGTGAAATTTCTATTGTGGGACGAGCGCTAAAGTCTGGCCTTGTTGCCGTTCAATGTGAACAAATTAGGGATCATGCCCATGACAAGCATAAACGAGTGGACGACACTCCTTATGGTGGTGGACCGGGGCAACTTATGCGTGTTGACGTGGTCGCTGAAGCTATTCGTTGTGCGCGAGCAAAAAGCGGTGCGGCAACTGACCGACAACGAGTCGTATTAGTCGACCCCAAAGGCCCTCTTTTTTGTAGTCAAAGCGCTCAGCGTCTAGCATCTTACGACGAAGTAATTTTTGTCTGCGGGCGCTATGAAGGCATTGATGCTCGCATTCTGTATTATGTGGATGAGAGCGTTTCCGTCGGTGATTTTATTCTTACCGGCGGTGAGCTTGCCGCTATGCTTATCTTTGACGCTACAGTGCGCTTTGTACCCGGCGTGCTTGGCAATAGCGAGTCTTCACAAAGTGAAAGCTTTGCTCATAATTTGCTTGAGCACCATCAATATACGAGACCAGAAGAATTTGAAGGTCGTCGCGTGCCTGATATTCTGCTCAGCGGCCATCACCTTAATATAGCCAAGGCACGAGAAGCAGAGCAGATTGCCATCACCTCAAAAATTCGACCTGATTTGCTTAAAAAAAAGTGAGCCAAAGAGCTTTTTAGACTCATTCCTGCATGAATGATGCGCAATTTTCGGTAAACTACATTTTCTTTGACAGCTGCATCCTCGCTTACTTCGTGCGCTGCGGACGTCCGGCGAAAAAATAGTTTACCTTAATTGCTAAGACATCGAAATCATTTAACCCTAAAATCGGCCTAACTCACTACTTTCGTGAGCTCATTTTCAAGCAACTCTTCTGATGCTGGACCTCGATGAGACCAAATAATTTTCCCTTTGGCATCAAGCAAAAACAAAGAAGGAAGCATATGTGAGCCCCAACGCTGCAACTCAGCAAATCCGACGCTCGCAATTGGATAGCTGAGCGAAAATCTGCGCACCATTTGAGCAACTTCTTCAGCAGGACTTTCGACTGCCAAACCAATAAAAGTTACCGACTGTTCATATTTGCGCGCCAATGCGCTTAAAATGGGGAGCTCCTCGATGCACGGCGGGCAAAAACTTCCCCAAAAAATTACCAGCATTGCTTTGCCACTAAATCTTGAAAGAGGCCAGCTTTGTCCGTCATACGATTGCACTACTGTCGACAAAGGGTCAGTAACTTTTTCCACATTTTCTTCGCTTTGTTTTTGCACGAGTAAAATAAGCAATCCAATAGCCAAAAAAATGAGAGCAATTTTATGGGTATTTCTATGAGTCAGCATTTTCTTAATCATAGCTAACTCCCTACGCTAGCCGTATTAATAACTCAACCGTTAGTCGCAAGTGCTAAATACGTTTTTCACTGTTACTCGCATGCGCAATTTCTAGAAGCCATGAGATTTCATAAAATCAGTAATCTCATCAGCAAGGGTACAAAATTCATCCATCCTCTGCAAAGTAGTCGCCAGCAAATTATCTAGATCCACTTTGCGGGCACCGCTTCGATGGAAAATCGTTGTCCAGGCCAATTCCAAAGACATAACTTGGTTGCATGCTCGATCTATCTTTTTTTCCAACGTGTTGATTTGAGCTAACGCAGATATTTTCGGCACTTTTGACATGGGCAATCTTTTTAAAATAAGGAAAAAGCGCAGGTCAGGGGCTATTAATTCCTTAACAGTGATTTTAGCTGCCCCATAAAACATGAAATCAATAGCCTTTGTACTCATCAACTTTAAAAGGGGAACAGCGTTGACAAGTAGCGTGAACTAAGAGATAAGAAGCCTCAATGCGCTCGTAGCTCAGCTGGATAGAGCACCAGACTACGAATCTGGGGGTCAGAAGTTCGAATCTTCTCGTGCGCACCAATTAATTCAAGCACTTAGGCTCTTTTAAATTTCTAAAAAGGGCTTTACTGCAGTCTAACTCGAACTTTTATTCTTAAAATTATCGTTAAAAAGGGCACCAATTTTGTCAGCTGCTTCTCTTTGCATTGATGGCAGAACGTGACTATAAATATCCAAGGTAATGCCAATCTGAGCGTGTCCCAGTCTTTCTTGAACTATCTTTGGATGCACCTCCTCTGAGAGCAAAAGCGTAGCTGCTGTGTGGCGTAAATCGTGAAAACGAATATCCGGCAGCCCTGCTTTTTGCAGCAGAGGTTTTAGATGTCGCTTTCGAACATTGTGCCTTCGCAGCAGCCCACCATTAGTATCGCAAAACACCCACGGGTTATCTGACTGTAATTTTCGGTGCTCACCTACAGCTCGCATCACGAATTCTGTTCAAGCGCTGGATAAAGATTCGTGTCAGATTGAAGACCCTGGAAAAGCTGCAAGAAAAACTCAAAGACCCAGATAAGAAGCCCAGCATCTCCGCCGATAATATTGTACGCATGGTCGATATCAGCTCATGCCTCGAGCATCTCAACCGCGATGAGCGTGAGAGTACCTGCCAAGTCCAGACTACTTCTCCAATCTCTCCACCGAAGAAATGCTGCAGCTGCGCAGACTATTAGAGAAGAGTGGTAGTTAGCCCGAAGTTATAGCCTTTGTCACATTGGATTGACATTAACATCGTCGATGCTACCACCGTCAAGAAGCTTTTAAGTTTGCAGAGGCATCATGAAAACAACTCGGATTGGCGTCATCCTCGGTATGTGTTTTTTACTCTTAACAACTTCGGCTCTGGCTACCGGCAAAAGATCGGTTGACGAAATAAACGATGGAAATGCCGCTTATGCTGTGATCCACGCAGAAACAAACATGTTGCTTCCGCAAGATACCTACAAAAATACAATTGACTATGGAAATTACCGTTACATCTCTGACCCTAGAGGAGTGAGAATAGCGTACATCGGGCCAGAAGGCGGTGAAGCGGCAGCAGCCATGGAAAAACAAGCGGCACGCGCAGTTCGGTAGTGTATATTTTGTGCTTCGGTCTAAAATAGAGAGCCTCAAATCAGGTTCGGTATATTAAGCTACTATGGTGGATATAAACCGTCACGAAGCGATGATTGTGCTAGATAGGGAGCTGGCGAAGGCCAATTTGCGTCATTTTGTGAAATTAGCCCGGCCTCATGCAGCAACTCGTTAGGACTTTTTGGGGGAATACTTTCAAAAAGTGGCAAAGAACGCTTTATGATTCCTCTACATAGTTCCCAATGACCGATCTGTCTTTTTTTGTAGAGGACTTAGATACGCAGGTACCGCCTTTGTGATGACGACCGGTTCCGCCAGCCAATTTTTTCCCTTTAGGGCAAGCATTAGCATTCGCTGCCGCCAAAGCCAGACTAACCATCAAAAATAGCGACATTATGTTTTTCATGATTTATTTGCCTTAAAATATTCAGGTATAACGAGCAGAGCTAAGGGTTTGTGTCTGGCGAGTTTGAAATCTGTTCAAAGGTGGCTCGCTATTAGTATATGCGATTAATATTCAACAACAGACTCGGGATATTGATTTTTCGGTTAGGAAGTCAAATTTTCAGACGACAAATATGCTTAACATAGTCCAAACTGTACTCGATGTTGTTTAGAAAAGCAGGTGGCAGAACGTAAGTTGCATCACGAAGGTAATGACACCAAAAAATTAGTGGAGGACGCAATTAAAGCGCCGATGAACGCGCAACAGTAACTTTTATCATCAAAGCCTCAAGACCAACCAACAAAGTGCTGTCAGCTTTATACCAAATGGACCGCAAAGCACCGGGTATTTCAGGCGTTGGCCCTCTGCTCATCCGCGACACTCAAGGCGTAACCGTTTTTGCGGGCGCCCAAGCTTGGATAGTAGGCTGCCTTAAGGACAAGATAAATCTTTGGATGCTTCTTTAGCCAAGAGGTAAGAAGTTTAAGATTAATCTGGACTAAATGGTCCGGAATCAATATGCTGTAGAAATGGCAAGAATCAGAGAATTTGACCGCACAAAAGTATTGCATAAGGCTATTGAAGTATTTTGGACCCACGGGTTTGATTCAACGAATCTCCTGGAGCTTTTAAAAGAGATGGGACTAAGCAAGTCGAGCCTCTATGACACCTTTGGCGACAAGAAGAAACTTTTTGAAGAAGCAATTGATCTTTACATAAAAGAGATCGCTTTTTCAAAGATCGAAATGCTGGTTAATGCAAGCTCAGTGAAAGCTGGCTTTCAGGCTTTTTTTGCTGAGCAAATTCGCTGTTGTACTGACCAGAAGTTCCCTGGTGGATGCTTTCTGGTTAACACTGCTATTTCCCTTAATGATGTGCCTCCTTCCTTGGCAAAAAAAATACGGAAGTCAGTGGAGAAAATGCATGCTCTTTTTCTCTCTCAAATTCAAAAAGGCCAGAAAGCAGGGGAAATACCTCACGTAAAAGACGCTTCGGCTTTGGCCTCCGCAATTATAGGCACATCAATGGGCATGAACGTGATGGCGAGAGTGAATATACAAGATGTTCGAACTTTGGAGCAAATGGTCGAAACAACCATGAATTCTATTTTTAATTAATGTAGCAAACACAAACTTCAAGGAGGAGGACATATGGAAAAAAATCTCGCACTCGTTACAGGCACTACGTCTGGTTTAGGATATTCGGCAGCT
>Ga0206960_1014_pt1 | contig 50613 bp, 51 predicted proteins | sample Alteio_BWOrgHeat_29_FD_153255 | JGI IMG/M metagenome (GOLD analysis project Ga0206960, IMG submission 153255) | Enriched cells from forest soil in Barre Woods Harvard Forest LTER site, Petersham, Massachusetts, United States -... | ecosystem: Environmental > Terrestrial > Soil > Temperate forest >... | reverse complement strand
AGCACAAAGGTCATTGAAATAAATTTCAAAGAGACCTTTTTTAAAAAGAGCACGGGATTTATTTGAAGATAACACACAAAAAATCCCTCTCAATCTCCCTCTTTAAAAAGGGAGAAGTGCATGACAAAAACCTTAACTTATAACTTAGTGGCACTGGACCAAGATCAATCCCTAAAATTCTCAAAAGAAGCGGGTAAAGCTAAATCGGCAGTACGCAACATCGCCATTGCTGCTTGCAGGTCATCTTTCTTTTTGCCAGTCACCCGCACACTGTCACCTTGAATTGCGGTAGTCACTTTAAGGCTTTTATCATCTTTAATAAGCAGCACGATTTTCTTGGCCAAGTCTTTGTCCAAGCCCTGCTTAAGCGCAATAGTCATGCGGTGTTTTTTGCCGCCAGCCGGCGCAACTGGCTTTGCATCCAAAAATTTCAGCGAAACCTTTCTTTTGATAAACTTATCCTGCAAAATTTCATAAGCAGCTTTCACTCTATCTTCGCTATTTGCTTCAATTTCAAAAGTCTTGTCTTTTTCTTTATCTTTAAAGGTCACCTTGGTTTCAGTGCCTTTAAAATCAAAGCGCTGTTCAATCTCCTTACAGCATTGATTAAAGGCATTATCAACTTCTTGCTTATCAGCACTGGAAACCACATCAAATGACGGCATTTTTTATCACCTTTTTTTTACACAGCGTTTAGAATCTAATAAAAGACCTAAGTCTTCTCATTTATTAAGCATTAGTCTAGCGCTCATTTTTAGTCATTAAGAAGATTTTGGCAAGTGCGTCTCTTTCTTGAACAAGCCACCAGAAAGTAAGCCGCCACATTGCTACATAGGCTCCGCGGCCATTTTGCCTGCTGGGAAGATGAGAAATGCGGCTCAGTGATGCTCTCATAGAAGCACTTGTACAGCTCCAAATAAAACATGTGTTTGGAGTAAGTGGCGCAAATATTGAGCACCTTCATGATGCCCTTAACCGCATTGGCAAAGGACGTATACAAGGAGTTTTGGCTAAACGTGAATGTGGCGCCGCCAACATGGCTGATGGCTACGCACGCACCCATCAAAAGCTAGGGGTCTGTTGTGCAACTTCCGGTGGCGGCATGGTTAATTTACTGGAAGGGGTGGCTGAGAGTTACGCAGATGCCGTCCCAATTTTAGCCATCATTGGACAGCCCCCTCAAGCACTTGAGGGAAATGGCGCTTTTCAAGATTCCAGTGGTTTGCAGCACACCGTGAATGCAGAAATGATGTGCCAAGCTCAGTCTAAATATTGTAAAAAAATTAACACTGCTGAAGAATTTTGGCCGGCGCTCAGTCAAGCAGTTATTGCTGCATTAAGCCCCCCTCATGGACCAAGCATCCTTCTCATTCCTCGCAATCTTTATGAACAAGAAGTGACTGAGCTTAATGAACACTGGGCCTCTGATCTTTTAAACTCATTGCCTAAAAAAAAGCCGCAGCCAGCGGACATCGACTTTCTCCAAAAGGCACTGAGCAATGCCCAGGTTCCCGTGCTCATTTTGGGCAGCGGATCTCTTTGGGCCAATCAACAGCATGTGATTGATTTTATAAAAAACAATAAGATGGCCGTTGCTACGACCATGTCAGCGGCCCACGCATTCCCTAATGATGACCCTGCTTATTTAGGAGTGGTTGGCGCTGCGGGAAATCCTTCTGCTCATGAATACATAAATAAAAAAGCTGACCTCATCGTTGTTGCCGGCAGCTCTTTGCCAGTTATGATAAACGCCCCCATCGATGAAGGATTAAAAAGTCGACCCGTTATTTTTATTGATGAAGATAATTCCAGCTTGCCCCGCAAATTTGCGCAGTGCAAATTCATTATATCTGAGATTGGCGCACTCTTTAATGCCATCAATCAAGGCCGGCATGCGCAGGCAGCAAGAGCAACAAACTATCTCAAAGATTATCAACGCACCTATGTACAGCCCGCATGGGCTCCAGACCGAGGTGATAGCCTTCCTCACACAGAAGCGACGCTCAGTCAAAGCCAAGCAATTGTGCAGCTATCTCAATATCTTCCCTCTCACGGCCACCTGTTTTTTGATGCCGGTAATTGCGCCGCCGCAGCCATGCATATGCTCAGCATTCCTTCAGGTTGCACTGCCAGCATCGCACTCGGAATGGGCGGCATGGGATATGCTTTAGGAGGAGCCATTGGTGCTCAAATCGGCTCAGACAAGGATAGCCAGACTCTTGCTATCATTGGCGATGGCGCCTTTTTAATGAGCGGCTTTGAAGTACATACTGCGGTGGAATGGCATCTGCCCATTCTTTTTGTTATTTTCAATAATGCCATGCACGGCATGTGCGTCACCCGCGATCAACTTTTTTTTGCTGGCAGAATTGAATGTGCCACTTACCATCGCGTAGATTTTATGAAAGTCGCTCAAGGCCTCGGCGAGAGTGATAGTCTATGGACAGGAAGAGCGAGTACTGAGCTTGAACTTGCGCACAGCCTTAAGGACTATTTTAAAAACGCTGACCGGCCAGGGGTTTTGGACCTTATTATCGAGCGTGAAGAAATTCCGCCCTTTGCTCCTTTTTTACCCGCCAACACTGCCACCATAACCTGGCCCGAATTCACCAAAAAGAGCACCAATCATGACCATTAAAAAAAATGCCCAAATTATTGATATCGCCTGCTTTATGCCGCCAAAAATCGTCCTTCCTCCCCTTCCTGACAAGGACAATGCGCTTGAGCAAAGCGAATGGTTTCGTGCGCCCAAAGAACGACGTTTTGCCTCTCCAGAATTTTCGTCTTCTGATCTTGGGGTCCGAGCACTGCAAGCTCTTCTTAAACGCACTGGACTCAAGCCCGAAAAAATCGATCTTATTTTGTGCACTTGTGTTTTCCGCGATGAAATTACCACGCCCATCGGCCCTGATGTGCAATTTAAAGTAGGAGCAAAAAATGCCACCGTTTTGGATATTGATAATGGCTGTTCTTCCTATTTATCCATGTTAAGCATTGCCCGAGCCTATATTGAATCTGGAATTTACAAAAATGTAGTAATTTTAACCGTTACTAATTTCATCTCGCGCTTAAGTGAATTTCAAAAATCGCCAAAATCTTCTGTTTTGGGTGATGGTGCTGCCGCCACTTTGGTTTCAGCCGGTAAAGCAAGCATTTTAGCCCAATATGAACGCTCTCACGGAGAAAATTACGGTCTTCTCAGCTGCCGTCCCATGAAAACCGATGATAAAACGTTGCCTTTTTGGGACGAAAAAGCTGGCCCATTGGCTGTAGAATTCTCTTTTCGCATGGTCGAGCAATTACGTGATAATGCCATTAATTTGGTCAGTGACGCCTGCAAAAAAACGCTGAAAAAAGCGCATCTGAGCGCAGCCGATGTCGACCTTTTTATTACTCACCAACCAAACTTAGGCCTCATTAATAGCTGGCGTGAAAAAGTGGGAATTACAGCTCCTCGCGTTCACGATACCTTTGATAAATACGGCAATGTCTTTCACTGCTCACTGCCGGTTACCCTTGCCGATGCCGTTGAAAAAAAGCTCCTTAAAAGTGGTGATATCGTGCTGCTTACTGCTTTCTCCAATGGCGGAGATTTTGTCAGCGCCATGCTTTTACGCTGGATTTGATCTCAATGGTACTAAGTTAAGGGAATTTTTGGTGGAACGCCTCATAATCCCCTTGGAAAAAGGGGGTGGGGGGATTTTTTCGAGGAAACCACACAAAAAATCCCTCTCAATCTCCCTTTAAAAAAAAGCAGAGTGCATGGTAAAAATCTTAACTTGGTGTCATTTCGACAGGCTAGTCCCGGCCTTAGCGTGGATGACAATGGGTGCTAAAACTAGGTTCTTTTTTGCCGTTGCCTCCAAATATTGAAACATCCGCTTTAATGAATATTCGCGTAATTTGCATGTGTAATTAATGCGCATTGATAGAGTTGATACTACACTCAATAAGTTTTTAAACAGTGGCATAATATTGATTTGGAGGGGGCATGAGTCTAACTATTACTAGGTGTCTAAGCTTATTATTAATTGGCCTTTTTTGCCAAAATTCCTTTGCGACTGGGAAAAGAAAGCATGATGAAGCTGCGGCGGCGGCAGAACCTGTTCAAGTGGATGCTGCTGAGCGGGAATTATTGAACAAAATCAAAGATATGAAACCTCCATCACATCAAAAAGCGGTGAGAGAAGCTTATGAAAGGGTTGAAGATAAAGCTGCGTTCGCGCACTTTATGCTGAGAATTTTTGCCTTAGTTCCTTCTAAATCCGCACATGGGAAATTTATTATGGAATTAGCAAAAATTGATCCGGTTGATTATGACCGCTTTATTGCTTTTGTGACGCCCTTTCTTGAAAAGGAGAAGCGAAAAGGTTTTAAGGACAAACTACTCTTAGAAGCAGCTACCATAGAGCCCACTGATTGGGAAGATTTTGGTGTTTTTGCCCAAGCTTTCGCCCGCCCTCATATTATTACTAAGGAAACAATTGAAGAGTTAGCGCGAGTACCACCTGCAGATCGTGCCGCTATTCTTTCTGACTTGCAAAAAATTACTCTCAAGACGGGATTGACTGAACTACCCAAAGAATTTCCCTTAAGCAACAGAGAAAGCTTTTTGCGAATACTGAGAAAAGCAGGTGTTGCGAAAGACAGTCTAATTGAACAGACAACTACTTTTTTGACTTCCTTACCAGTTAAGCTCAGTTATGCCGATCGCGTTGACGTTATGAGCCATATAGCTGATATTGTGCCCGAACAACGAGAAGACTTCCTTCGACAAATACCTAGGATTAATGCCAAGAGCAACGGGCTCTATCCCGCGCTTTTTTGGCATTTTCAGCGTTTGGACGAGGAGAAAAAAGAATCCTTTGCACAGGTTCTAAGTGTGCTGCCTCCAGCATGCATCGATTATGGATCATTAGGTGAATTGCTTAAAGTAGAGCCACAAAATGCCGCAGTGTTTAATGAAGCAATCCGTATTATTCCACTTGACTATGCAAGGAAATTTTTCTGGTCCACCATTATGAGAGCTTTGGTTATGAAACCTGTCGATGATTGGATTAATTTTGCGACTTTTATTCGCGATGCAGCTCCTGATAATCAATTCCCCGACGCTTTAGCGCGAGTTCCGATTGGGAAAAGAGGCGAATTTATAGATATAATGACTCGCTTGGACCGCGTTATCGATAGGGAAAATAAATCCCGTTTTATTGCTCGGGTTGGATTATCGCAATTTGTCGCAAGAGCACAACGTTTTCTTCGGCAACCGTGGGCTATTGGAGCCCCAACACCAGCTGATCGCCTTCGTATTCTTACCATATTTTTGGAAACACCACTTAACGAACCGATAATTGCTCATGATCAACCTGGCAATCACATGGCGCGAGCTGCTGCTGCCGGTGCTCGAGCAGTCAATGTTCACGCCCGACAACGCGAAATAGCGACTGTCCACGCCGCTAAGCTCTTTAAGGATTATATACGTTCCGCTAATCCTTCCAAAGCTGCGGTCCAAGAGGCATATGATAAGTTAAGGGAAAAATTAAAGAAAGCATATGCAGACCGAAGCAACAGGATAACACTCTCTTTGGTATTTGGGGCTACACCAACAGATGGTTTTGGTGGCTTGCTATTGAATCGAGATAAAAGCAAACATATGGTGACTGATTCTGGGATAAACATGACAGGACACCAATTGCTTAGTTATTTGGCTTACTTTGGGGAGAACTATGAAGCGCCAGGCAAAAGCGAGCAAGAAATCCTCGCTGAACGCGAAAATATTTTAGACGGATTTGTTAACGCATTATTGGATTGCGCCCCTCAGGGCAAGGTACTATGTGATCACGGCAAATTGCAGCGTTTGCTGCTGGTCTTGCAAGGGCGTTTGCCGGGAATTAATATTGACGATTTGCCAGCAGAGCTGTTTAAAGAAAATTGTTCTGCAGACAGCGGAGTGACTTTTGACAAGAAAAGTCCAGAAGAATTATCCAGTCTCTTCTTAATTGAACAGCAGCAAGTTACCAGCGCGGCTCAATTGCGGGCGCTGTTGGAAGAATTTATTACTGCACATCCGGAAATAAGTGCTGAGAAAAAGATACCCCTCAGAGAGCTCATTGAAGATTACATACGGCTGCAAGAACTCCATTAGTCTGTAATTTTAGACAAACCCTCATGATCTCTTTGGGAAAGGGGATCATGAGGCGTTCAAACGCTAAAATTCTCCTGACTTAATGCCATCGGGATCTGATCTTTTGTGGATATTGCAACGGGGCATCGTTACATAGGCTCAATCAATGCGGAGATTCACATGGCTGAAAATAAAAGCACCCACCCCGATAGCCGAGATGACCTAAAAAAAATGGGTAAAGACATTGGTCCAACCAAAGATTTGCCCGGCATGCACGTAAACGAAACCGATGCCATGCCTCAGTTTCAAGAAATTGTTACTAACAACACCAAGAATCTTGACCTCAATGAAGTGGCCTTCGGCACCTATTGCAATATTAATTTGTACATCGCTGCTCCCCTAGAAGATGTATATAATTATGCCGCCAACATCTATAGCTTGGAAGAGTGGACTTACAGTCTGCGCGATTTAAAACCCGAGGAAGGAAAACCAGGGCTTTATGTAGGCACCGAACTTTTAGCCCCCAACACCAAGATCTGGGCCTCTGTTGATGCCTATCCTGATGCCAAAGTAGTGGACTATCCTTGCGCTTGGGATCAAGGCGATGTCTTGTGGATGCGCTATTACATGCGCTTTGTCGATGCTCAGGCAACTTTGGGAAAACCAGGCACTATCCTCATGTGGCTTAATTGCAAGCACCCCTTCTATGAGCGAGGACATGCAGATGCGCCAGCTCATATCACCGAATCACAAAATCGCAAAGACCGTCCGTGGGTTGGAGATTTTTGGCCCATGTTCAAAGCCGGCCATGATATGGAAGCGGTAAATTTGAAACTCATTGCTGAAGCTCGCTTTGGTTACAAACTAAAGAAATAAGGCAAAGAAGGTGTCTATATCGGAGTTACTATGGCCAAAGAAAAAAAAGACGATCTTGAGCTTTACAATAAAATAGCTTCCACTTGGTGGGATAAAGACGGCAAAATGCACACTCTACGCTTGCTCAACGAGCCGCGTTTTGTTTTTTTTGACCGTTTTGTTCCCGATTTCAAAGGTCTAAAAGTCATAGACATCGGCTGCGGTGGCGGATTTTGCGCGGAATTTTTGGCCAAAAGAGGCGCACATGTCACCGGCACTGACCCCTCAGAAGGACTGCTTAAAACAGCTAGAGCCCACGCTCAAGAAAGCAAGATGGATATACACTATGTACAAGGAGTGGGTGAGAAGATACCGCTCCCCGATAACGAATTTGATGTCGCGGTTTGCGTCGATGTTTTTGAGCACGTAGATGACCCCGGTAAAGTAGCCAACGAAGTTTTTCGTCTTCTCAAACCAGGCGGCGTGTTTCTTTTCGACACTGTTAACCGCACGATTAAGTCGCGCATCATCATGATTTGGCTTTTGGAACATATCACCCGAGCCATTCCTCGTGGGGTGCATCAGCATAATAAATTTATTAAACCTGAAGAGCTTACCCAATATCTCTTAGCAGCTGGATTCAAAGACCTGAATATGACCGGCCTACAGATAAAAGGAAAAGATCCGGTCACGAAAAAACTCAGGACTGAAATTGGCCCTGATATGTCAGTGCTCTACATTGGCTGTGCGGTCAAACCTAAAGTGTAGAAATATTCCACCCTACTGTCAAAATAATGATATTTCGAGTGGAAAACAGCGCTTCCAAAGTGCTAGCGATACCTCATGCCCTTGGATTTAGTGCTTAATTTCAACAGATTTAAAATTCATCTAAACAAAGGTCCCGCCCTTTGTACTTTGGAAATTGAGCATAGATCTTTTTGAGCGCACTCGTATCTAAGTTACGATTCTTTAGGACATGCCGAACAAATACTCTATATTCCTCATATCCATCAATGCAACCAAACCATGTTTTGAAATACGCTTTACGGCCTTCAATACGTTGATGCGCGAGTGGGTCATTAAGAGCTTCCTCAACTCGCTTTTCTAAATCGATATCAAATTCTTTTTGCAAAATAACATTGCTTTCATTGAGGGTGAATTTTTGATTGCGCTTGCTAATTTCATCGATATTGTGCGATCCCCAAACATGAGTGGGCCTTAGTATGATAAGCGGTTTTTCTGCTCGAGAAGTTGCAACAGAGCCGCCTCCTGCTGGGGTGGCAATAATAACATCAGCGGCATCATAAAAAGGAACAAAACTGGGAAAAACGCCCGGAGGAGCGATGGTGAAGTTCTTTTGGTAAAAATCCAAATAAGCGGGGCCTAAAAGTGGATGAGGTCGAACTACCATATTGTATTTGCTTGAAAGCTTGACCAATTCTGACATCATTTTTTCTTGCACTTCTTGAGGGGCGAGTTGGTCTAGAAATTCGTATTCACTGAGTGTTGGCAAAAACACGATTGTCTTTCGTTCTGGATCCGCTTTGTAATAATGTAGGATTTCTTCTTTGCTCGGATAATAGCTTTCCAAGAATTTTGTAAATATAAGAGCCTTATCTTCCGTCGGAGCTTTGTTAGGATCCAAAGTTAAATTGTAAATATAGAGCCCGTCTGAATCAATTCCATGTCCCAAATTAGCATAGCCACTGTGGGTGTTAATTTTTTTACCCCAATCCGTGCCGGCACAAGCAAACATTGTATGCTTCGGGTTATCAAAAAAGCTTTGGATTTGCTCGTCGTTTTCAAAAAGATGTATATCCTTGTCATTAAAGCCTGATCTTTTTAACAAGCTTATATTTTCCTCAACACGCTTTGTTTGAGAGCCACAAAAAGGTGCAGGAAAGACATGGTAAAGGGGAACCGTGTGTTCAAGAAAATAATGAGGATTTTCCAGAAAGTAACAAACTGAAAGTTTGTGTTCCGCCATTTGAGCAGCGAGCACATTTTTAAACTCTATTTCTTCAGCACCTTCTTGTGAGTATGAAGCCAAGATATTGGTTAATGGAGGAGATTCTTCCGGCATCAAACAATCTGAAAAATAAAGAAGAAATAAAACGGGGAGCACAAACAGAATAGAACGATAGAAAAATTTAGTCTTAGCCCCTCGCATTTCATTAACCCTCTTTAGAGTCCAACTGCTTGGGCCTCTAATTAGCCAGTAACCGTTTCAAATTTAAGCTCAGTTTATTTAAATTAAGCGTTGCAGTTTCCACCTGCTTAGTTCCCGCAACATTCTGATTGGTTGCCTGCTTAATGTTTTCCATAGCCAAGGCCACTTGGTCAACACCAATGAACTGTTGCTGTCCAGAAGCGGCAATTTGCATAGCTGCCCGAGATGACTCTGCAATATTCTCGGCCAAGGTACGAATGGTTTCCCCAGAAGCCAAAGCCTGCTGCAAGCCAATGTCCACGGATTTATTTCCTTGCTCAGCTGACATAACCACTGAACCAGTAGCTTTTTGTATTTCATTAAGCAAAGTACGCACCCGCACCGTGGCTTGCTTAGATTGCTCAGCCAGTGCTTTTACCTCTTTGGCCACAACCGCAAAACCTCTTCCTTGCTCCCCGGCTTTAGCCGCCTCGATAGCTGCATTAACTGACAGCAAATTCGATTGTTCTGCCAAATCACCGACTGTTGCTATGACCTCTCCAATAGCTTGGCCTTGTTCATTGAGCTTCATAATATTTTGGGCAATAAGCTCCATCTGTTTCTTAATCTCATTCATTCCGACAATGGCATCGTCGACCGATTTCTTTCCCGCTAAGGCAACATCGGTAGTTTTCTTGGCACTCTCAGCTACGTGCTTTGCTTTTTGGTTAGCTATTTGTGTCGTTTGTTTTACTTCTTCGACTGTAGCAGTCGTTTCGCTCACTGCGGTGGCAGTCTCTGTTGCACCACTGGCAATTTCGCTGATGGATGCCAGTATTTCGGTTGACGAAACATTAAGTGCTTCCATAATTTTTTCAATAGGAGCAATGACCCGCCGTCGGCCCAAATAATAAATGATAGCAAGTCCCGTAATACCAAAAAGCATACCAAGAAAAGTTACCCAGTTATCCAAGCGTCCAGCTTCTTCATCCTTAAGCTCTCTTTCATGGAGAATTTTATTTTCATCATCTTTCATTTCCGCTGCCACAGCACGAATTTCGTCCATGATTTTCTTGCCGCGATTGGAGCGCACCACAACCATTGCGCTCTCAAAACCTTTTTCTTTGCGCAGGTCAATCGTTTCCTGAAGCTCAGCAGTTTTGGCACGAATGAGCGGCTCTATGCTATCCAGATGTTGGTGGTGTCGAGGATTATCGCTGGTAATTTCTCGCAATTTTTTAAGAACAAGGTTAATTTTTTGCTGACCAAGAATAAAGGGCTCTAGGTAGGAATCCTCGCCAACGAGCAAAAAACCGCGCTGTCCGGTCTCAAGGTTGGTGGTCTGAGCCAACATTTCTTCAATACTTTGGAGCACCAGATGGGAATGATCCACCCCTTTCATCGCCTCTGTCGACCCTTCTGACGTAATGTAGCTCGCTATTGAAATAAACACGAACACCATACCAATAGCTGTTAGGGAAACGCCAAACCACTTTTTTAAGGAGAGCTTCATATTTTCACCGCATTGCTTATTCATGCAAACTCAAGCCAGAATAAACTCTTTCGTGCTCAATTAGCAAAAAATTGGTCGCTAATTTGATTAGATCTCACTTAAAACGCTCTGCCAAGAACATAGGGGCCTTCTTAAGGCAATAAACTAGGACGCCGGTGGCTCGCTCGTACCATCGATGATTTCACGTACCTTTTTGACCAATTGAGCAGGCAGAAATGGTTTTGAAAGAAAATTGACTTCCTGCCTCAATCCCTCAAATTTGGAAAGAGCGTTGTCAGTGTATCCTGAAACAAAGAGCACCTTAAGATCATTACGACCGCTGGTATGTAATTTATTAGCCAATTCTGGGCCTGTTAAACCAGGCATAATAACATCTGATAGTAATAAATCGATATGAAGACTGAGGTTGCTCGCGATGGCAATTGCCTCATCAGCATTTGAAGCTTCGAGCACTTTGTAGCCTTTATTTTTAAGCGCCATGCTACTAACTTGACGAACCGATTTCTCATCTTCTACCAGTAAAACTGTTTCTTTTCCTGCATTGGCACCTACCGGAATCTGCTCTCCGTGCTCATCAAGCGCCACATTATCATTATCATGACGAGAAAAGTATACGGTGAAAACAGTGCCTACACCAATGGTACTATCAACAACAATTACTGCATGATTTTGCTTGGCAATACCATACACGGTAGAAAGACCCAGGCCCGTACCTTTACCCACTTCTTTAGTAGTAAAGAAAGGCTCAAAAATATGAGCACGTACCTCATCGCTCATGCCTTGGCCATTATCGGAAACGATGAGTCTTACATAGCGCCCAGGAACCAAACCTTCGGAATTCTCAACACACTCAAAATTATTAGTTTCAATGGTAAGCACGCCACCCTGAGGCATGGCATCGCGAGCATTAACCGAGAGATTCATGATTATTTGCTCAATGTGTCCTTCGTCAGCGTATATTTTGCCGCAATTTTTAGCTAATTTAGTCTCGAGACGCACATGCTCGCCTAAAACGCGATGCAACATTTTTCCAATGCGCTCAACAATAATATTCAAATCCAAAACTTTAGAAGTGACCACATCCGCACGACTAAAAGACAACAACTGCCGCGTCAAAGCGGCCGCACGTTCACCACATTCAACAATGGCACTCACCTTTGATACCATAGGGTCTTCAGGCAAAAGATCATCAATTATTAATTGCCCATAGCTCAAAATGACTGTGAGCAAATTGTTGAAATCGTGAGCCACGCCACCTGCCAGCTGACCAATTGCTTCCATTTTCTGAGATTGTCGTAATTGCTGCTCTAACCCTTTTTGCGCGGTAATATCGACGATGTGCGCTAAGGCTCCCCCGCCATTAATAAAAGAAATCTGCAATAAAGTAGTAATCTTCCTTCCTTTTAAGGTGACAAATTCTGTCTCTTTGCTCAAAAGAGGCCGTCCAGAAATCATGTCTAAAATCATATCACCAAAGGTATGACGGCTTTTATCCGTAAAAATACGCCCTATTCCTTCGATCAAATCTTCTTTTTTGTCGGCCTCAAAAATTTTCAATGTTGCTGAGTTAACGTCAACAATTTTGAGCTTACTCACTAAAGAATTAAGCAATCCTGGGTCTTTTTTGCTCAGCACAAGAATTGATTCAGGTTGTTTTTTTAACTCGTCAATAGCGGCAAAAAATTCGGTGACGTCTTGCTCCCAGACAGAAACACTGGTCGCTTCAAAAATATTACGATATTTTTGCTCTCGCGACATTGCTTCTTGTTCAGCTTTCTTGCGCTCTTCAACTTCCACTTTAAGCGCAGCGTTGGTCATCGACAATTCTCGAGTACGCTCCTGAACCAATTGCTCTAAATTTTCATAAGCTTTTTGTAGTTGTTTCTCTGCTCTGGTCAGCTGAACTACTACTTTTTCGAGCTCTTCTTTTGATACCACACTGCGCTGCAGTTCTTGCCCAAGCATGTTAAGGCCGGCTGCTACCGCGTTAAAGTTGCTGTCTTCATAATCGACATTCACTGTCTTGGAAAAATCCAAAGTGGCTAAGCCTAAAATAACCTCTAAAATCTCATTGGTTAGACGCTCAGCTTCACTCGTCTTTTCTGGGCCACCTACAATATTCTTTTTTACTTCATCACTCAGCGAGCTAATCTGTTCAAGTTCTTTAATTTGCTCGCTCGCAAGTCCTATTCCATCTTGAAGTTTTTTGAGAACGCCTTCAGCAAGCCCGGCAACGACTTTGATCTTTTCGAGGTCATTGTGCAGTGAGCTCTCATCAGCCATGTGCTACTCTTTATGCTGTTTATGCTGTGAACTGAGGAAATCCTTGAGCCAATCCAGCGCTTCCGATTCGTTGCTAAATACTTTTCTCGGATATTCTGGCTTATTAAAACCTAGAAAAAAGTTACCAATAAGGCGGCTCATCAACGATTTGGTCACTGCAGCAGCTGCGGAAGTAGCAGAAAAAGCTTCATTTCCTGAATAATAAGCCCGGGCTTCTGGGTCCATTGAGTGTACTTTACCCATATCAATCATTATCGGAAGTTTGCGCCCCTTACTTATGCGCTTAATGACTTCCATGCTTTCTAGTGCATCTTTCAGGGTTTCCTCTGCATGTTCATGAAATTCTTTGTGTATGATACCATCAGCATCTAGCCAAACTTTTGCGGTTCGCGTACTAACTACCTCGTGAGAATCAGCCTCATTTTCCGACCCAGTTACTTTTTCATCTTTTTGTAACGGCTCGTTTGAACGCGAATCGATGTCACTCGGTTTTTTATCATTTTCGGCCATGATGCCTCCAAAGCAACAAAAGCAATCGAAATTACCTGTATTACTTTAACATTAAACGCGGTCCGAAACACCAAAACAGTCCCTTTTTGGAGAAAATAGCATGCCTGATCTAGGATTAACGCTCAATGCTGGCATTCGCGTGGTAGCTTGCAAAACGCCAACTCTTCCGCCTGCTAGCACTACTAACAGCGTTTTTTTTGGTAAAAAGGACTTTTTTGTAGTTGATCCGGCAACACCCTATCCTGAAGAACAAGAACGCTTTGACCACATTGTTGAGCAAAGGATGAACCAAGGGCATCAGCTCAAGGCCATTGTTTTAAGCCACCATCATCATGACCACATGGGTGATGCGTTAAGAGTCAGCCAAAAATTTAAAGCACCCTTATGGGGCCATGGTGCAAATGGGCCACTGCTGCCATTCAAACTTGACCGAGAAATCACTGATGGAGAATTACTCAGTGAAAAGAATGATAAAGAGCGATTTCAGGCCATTTTTACCCCTGGCCATGCGCCGGGGCATTTGTGCGTTTTTGACCAAGACAGCCGCATTCTTTTTGCGGGGGACATGATAACAGCCGAAAGTACGGTGCTCATTGAGCCGAAACTAGGCAACATGGCTGATTATTTGGCTTCATTACAAAAATTGCTGGATCTGAACCCAAGCACGGTAATTCCCTCTCATGGCTTCCCCATTGAAAAAGGCGCCCAAAAAATACGCCTTACGCTGGCTCATCGGCACTTAAGAATTGAACAATTAGGTGCTTTACTACCCAAAGAGAAAAGCCAAGCGCTGAGAGCAGAAGACTTGGTGTCAGCGATTTATGGCCAACAAATCGATGAGCTTACCCGCAAACTTGCAGCGTTATCTCTAAGCTCGAGCTTAAAATATCTAGCTGAACAGGGCAAAGTTGAGCATGATCAAGATAAATTGTTATGGTGGAAAAAAAGCCTAAACTAATATAGATGTGAATTGTCATCCCAGCGGAGGCCGGGATCCAGAGTTTAAGAGAAATGAATCGCGAATACACGAGCATTTGCTGGGCCCCGGCCTTCGCCGGGGTGACAAAAAACAATAACTTATTTTTTGCGACCCAGGACACACTCTTGTCACATAAACTTAGCTCCATGTTTCGCGATAGCGTCATAAAAAGAAACCTCATGATGTCATTATTATGGGCCATTTTAATCGGCTCGATTTTTATGCTTCGCTCGGTGCTTTTGCCATTCTTACTCGCAGCCCTACTGGCTTTTGTAATTAATCCCTTTATTAATGCTGCCAGTCGTCTCAAAATAAGAGGCCGTTACGTCCCGCGCCCAATTGGTGTGCTGGCTGCTTATTTATTTCTTTTTGCGCTTGTATATATTTTTAGCGTGTTTTTTATTCCGCAGATTTATCACGAGATTGTACGGATTACCAAAGAAGCCAGTGAAAACGTCAATCACATCGACGAAGCTCAAATAAAAATTGCCCTTAAACAAGTTGAAGAATTTTTTCACCGTTTTGGTTTTCCTGTTGAGTTGGTACCTTCGACATTGCCAAGCGAAAACAGCTATCTCTTTTCTATCGATCTTTTCAATGTTGCTCGTGAAATGATTGTAGATTTTGCCGAACTCGTGCGCAGCCATTCAAGTAATATTGCGGTACAAGTTCAACAAATTGTCTCAGGCTTTGTGAGCTTTGTATTCGAGATTTTTTTGGTTCTCATGATTACTGGATTTTTGCTGTCTGATACTCTCGCTATTAAGCGCTTTTTATTCAGCTTGGTACCCAACACCCAGTGGCCCGCTTTTGAGAATTTTTTAAACCAGTTAGACCGCGGCCTTTCCGGAGTAGTTCGCGGGCAATTAATGATCTGCCTCGTGAATGCCATTCTCACCCTTGTGGGGTTGCTACTCATTGGAGTGAAATTCTCCTTTGTTTTAGCTACCTTAGCTGGAATTTTTAGCCTCGTGCCTATTTTTGGCAGTATCATCAGTACCATTCCAATAGTTTTAGTAGGGCTCACCCAATCTTTGACGGTAGGGCTGGCCGCTTTGGCTTGGATCATCGGTGTGCATTTTATCGAAGCAAATTTTCTTAATCCGAAAATTTTAGGAAATTCGGCAAAGATTCACCCAGTGGTTGTGGTATTAGCTTTAGTAGCCGGCAAACATTTTTATGGGCTTGTTGGTGCCTTGCTTGCGGTGCCGGTAACCAGCATTATGCTCACGATTTTTAACTCTTTTTTGGCGAGAGCAATTGAGCTTGACCAAGTTGCGCAAAAAGATCGCGTTTAACTCAGACCAATCCCTATTCAAGTTAAAGAGCCTATGACAATCTGACGCCCCAACAAGGGGTGTCTTTATGGTCAAGAATGTAAACGACTGCTATAATTCCTCTCAAGCCGATTTTCACAATGAACGAGCCATAAATCTCGCCGAAAAAGGCTGGATTGATGAAGCCGTCAAAGAGCTCAAAAAAGCCATCAAAATAGACCCGGAAAACGCCGCTGCCTACGATAATTTAGCGAATATCTATTGTGATAAAGGCAAATTAGGTAAAGCCCTTAATTTATATTTGAAATCCATTGAAATTGAACCAGATAATCCTACTGCCCATTTTAATCTCGGCTGTTTTTTAGCCACCAAAGGTCAAGAATTAGCAGTATTATCGTATAATAAATCCATAAAGCTCGAATGGGATTTTCCTGATGCTCATCTCAATTTAGGCCTCGCGCTCTTAGATTTGGGTGACAGCACTCAGGCAGAAACAGAATTTCGTCATGCAACAACCCTTTGCCCTGATGACTATCAAGCGCGCTTTGAGCTCGCTCTCCTCCTCCTTGAAGGTGAAAAATACACCGAAGCTATCAAAGAATTACGAACTATTTTAAAAAATCAGCCTGATTTTCCTGATGCCAATCTTTATCTTGGGGCGGCTTATGTGCAAAAAGGATTTTTGCGCGAGGGCGAAAAAGCCCTTAAACAGGCTTTGGTACATGATGACTCAAACGGGCTCACTTATTACTACTTAGCCGTGATACAACTGCGGCAGAACAAGGAAAAAGAAGCAATTGTATTAGTGAAGCGCGCTTTACAGCTCAGCTATTCTTCGGTACTTAACCTATTACAAAATAATTCACTTTTTGATAAGGTGAAAGCGAAGATTGCCTAACAAAAGTACTGTATCCAATGCGCATTAAAAAACTTGAACTTTTTGGCTTCAAATCTTTTGCTGAGCGACAAGTCCTGCACTTTGATGCAGGAATTACCGGCGTCGTCGGTCCAAATGGCTGCGGAAAATCTAATATAGTAGACGCCTTGCTCCGGGTAATGGGCGAACACAACGCTAAAAACCTGCGTGGTAACAACATGCAGGATATCATTTTCAATGGATCCCAAAACAGGAATGCTCTCGGTTTTGCTGAAGTCGTGCTCACCTTGGAAAATGATGGCAAAAATGTGCCGCCAGAGTACGAAAATTTTCACGAAATTGAAATTTCCAGACGTCTTTATCGCGCCGGCGATTCAGAATTTGAAATTAACAAGCGACCTTGCCGTCTTAAAGACATCACCGACCTCTTTTTGGGCACTGGTGTTGGATCACGCGCCTATTCGATTATTGAGCAAGGTCGCGTGGGTCAAATTATTTCCGCTAAGCCTGAGGAAAGACGACATATTATCGATGAAGCGGCTGGCATCACTAAATATAAATCAAAACGAGCTGCTGCTGAGCGTAAAATTGATGAAACCAAAGTAAATCTTTCTCGTGTTAATGACATTATTAAAGAGTTAGAAGGCCGGCTCACGGTCCTTGATAAACAGGCAAAAAAAGCAAAGCGCTATAAAATTCTGAAGGAAGAAATTAAAGGCAAAGATTTTCATCACGCAAGTCTTAAATGGCTTGAAAGCACAGCTCAGGAAAATTTTGTCGATTCCAAGGTACGAGCTGGCACGGATGACGTGGTTGCCTTAGAAAACGAGCTTAAACAGCACGAAACAGTGGCAGAACAAAGTCGTATTGCGCACAAAGAGCAAGAACAAGCGGTTAATTTGTCGCAAAAACTCTTCTATGAATCTCACAATAGTCTCGCCTTGGCCCAAAAAGATCTGGCTTTCCTGCAAAAAGACCTTGAAGCGAAAAGGCAACAAGAGCGTTCCGTTCATGAAGAAATTAAACGACTCAACCAGCGTCAAGAAGACACCCAGCAAGAAAAAGAAACCATTGCTGAGCAAATAAATGAAACCCAGCGTTTTATCGTCGATGCACGTGAAGAATCTGAAGAAGCTGCGCAAGAACTCGCCGAGGTGCAAGAGCGACATCTACGACAACGTGAACTCACGCTCATTAAACAGCGAGAAGCGCAAAGCGCCGCAACCGAAGCTACAACCAAGCAAGTTGAGCTTAAAGCTTGGCAAGAAAAACACGAAGTTGCTACTCGTCGATCTTCTGGACTAAACGCTGAAAAAAAGCACATCGAAGATTCTATCGCTCTGGTGCAAAAAAAAATTGCACTTATTGAAGAAGAGTTAGGCAAAGGGCAATCCAGAAAAGTAAGCAACGACGAGCTCATTCAGTCAACTACTGCTGAACTCGAAAATACTAAAAGTGAGCTGCGTAATGCCAAGATCGCCATCGACGATATCTCGCGTGTGCTCACCCAAAAAAGCAGCCGACTTGCCTCCTTTGAAGAAATTGATAGCAGTTATGAATGGAGTGAAAATAAACTTGGACCTTTCCTCAGTACACAGCCAAAAAATTCTTTGCTCGGCATCGTCGCTGATTATTTAGCAATGCCGGCAGAGCTTGAAAGTGCAGCTGAAATCGCTCTTAAACAGATACTCGAATCCGTCGTAGTAACAAACATGGATTCTATGAGCGCGATGTGTGTTCAACTCAGCAATCAAAATGTTGGCAGAATTCGTCTCTATCCAAAACATAAGTGGCCAGCTACTGAACAAACGCCAAACTTTGGAAGTTCTTTACTTAACTATGCTCGACCAGATTGTGATGTGAGCCCGGTAAAACACATTTTAGAGCGCATTTTGCTCGTCGAAAACTTAGAAATAGCGCTCAAACATTGGCCCTGGGCTCAAGCGCATAATTATTCGCTGCTCACTCACGATGGCGCGGTGTTAAATAGTGATGGATCGGTGAGCAGTGGCAAGCCGCTTAAAACAAGCGGCCTACTCAAGCGCAAACGCGAAATGAGAGAATTGGCAGTAGAAGTGAAAGAACTCACTTCCGCCGAAAGCAGTCTGCAGCAGCAACTTGAAACGCTCAAGCTCAAAAGAGAAGAACAATCACGCATTTTAGAGAACATCTATCAAGATAATCGCGCCATATCCATAGCCATGTCGGGCTTACAAGAAAATCTCGGCGTAAAAAACGGCGAGTTTAAGTCTTTGATGCAAAAGCAAAAAGATTTGGCGCAGGAAGAAAGTGAATTTAAGCAACTCTTTGCCAATGCAACTTTGGAAAATGAATCACGCACGCAAAGTTGGGCCTCTGCTCTGGAGCTTCATAAGGATCGGGTTGAAGATCTCGAAGATGCTCAGGCAGAGCTTGCTGATTTAGACCAAGAAATGCTCAAGCATCGTGAACAATCGACAGTGTTTAAAGTCCGGCTTGCGGAAATGAACGGTAAATTGAGCAGTTTACAAGAAAGTGACCGACGCATGAGCGAAAATCTAGTGGAATTTGGTCTACGTACTGAAAGTCTGAACAAACAAGCGCAGATGTTGAGTCAAGCTCAGGCGGAAGGCAGCGGTAATATGCAAGGCTTAAACGAGCATATTGAGCATATTAATCAAGAGTGCGTTATCGTCGAAGAACGACTTAATAAACAAAAACTAGAATTTGAAAATGTTTCAGCTCAACTGAATGAATGTGAAACACTGAGTGCGGCGCTCAGAAATCAATTACGGTCAAAAGAAAGTGAGTTGAATGAGCTCAAGCTGAGCTTGCAGCAGCATCGTCAAGCCCGTCTTAACATCGATGAGCGCATTTATGAAAAATACGGCGTCACAGTCAAAGATTTTGTCGCTGACTATCATCTTCTTATTGTTCCCCTTGATGATTTAGAGAAAAATTTGCAAGTCTTGCGACGCTCTCTTGAAAATTTAGGAGCGGTTAATCCGCAGGCCGAAGAAGAATTTGATGAACTTAATAGTCGCTATGTCTTCTTAAAAGCCCAAGGTGACGATTTAAAACAAGCTCTTGACCAATTACAGGAAGCTATCGTCAAAATAAATCGCGCCACCACCAAGTGCTTCTCTGAGAGTTTTCATGCGATAAATGCACGCTTCAGTCAGGTCTTTCCTCGTCTATTCAATGGCGGCAAAGCGTGGCTTGCTTTGACCGATCCTGATGATTTGCTTAATACCGGCGTAGAAATTTATGCCGAACCTCCTGGCAAAAAATTGGCATCCATTGCGCTGATGAGCGGCGGCGAAAAGGCACTTACTGCTACCAGCCTTATTTTTGCCATATTCCTGATAAAGCCTTCGCCATTCTGCCTCCTTGATGAGGTTGATGCGCCACTTGATGAAGCCAACGTCCAGCGCTTTAGTGCCATGGTGCAAGAAATTTCGGCTATCTCGCAGTTTATTGTTATCACTCACAACAAAAAAACCATGGAAGGTGCGCAAAAACTCTACGGCATCACCATGGAAACACCTGGGGTCAGCAAAACTGTTTCAGTTAACCTCAGCCAACACAAAAAGAAGGCCGAAGAAATTCAAGCCTTGGCTTAACCCTACTTTGGTACCCCACTATATTGTTCTTAATTCTTAGGCTATAAAGCCCTCATCATATTTTGAGGAATGGTATTCATGGGACTATCTTGCGGCATTGTTGGACTGCCAAATGTTGGAAAAAGCACACTTTTTAATTGTTTGACTCAAGCGGGCGCCCAAGCGGCAAATTACCCTTTTTGCACCATTGAGCCCAATGTCGGCATGGTTGATGTGCCCGACAAACGCTTAGTTGACCTGCAAGATATTATTCACTCTGAAAAAGTCATCCCTGCAGTTATGTCCTTTGTAGATATTGCGGGACTCGTGAAAGGTGCTAGCCAAGGTGAAGGCCTGGGAAACAAATTTTTAGCTCATATCCGTGAAACCGACGCTATTTTACATTTGGTCCGCTGCTTTGAAGACCCTAATATTGTGCACGTTGATGGCAAAGTTAATCCCGTGCGTGACGTTGAAACCATCGAAGCTGAACTTATTTTGGCGGACTTGGACTCTGTAGAAAAAGCAAAGACTCGAGTGCAAAAGCGGTCGAAATCGCAGCCTAAAGAAAGCAAGATGGCGCTCGACATGCTTGAGGGCCTATTTAGTCATTTAGATAAAGCCCAACCCGCACGATCCTTTGAATTTAACCAAGGCGAAGCGCAGTTAGTTGAGTTATATCAAGAAATGCATTTGCTCTCGGCAAAAAAACAGATTTTGGTAGCTAATGTCGACGAAGCAACGCTCTCGGGAGAAGCAAACGTTCATTTTGACAATTTGGTGGCCTTTGCCAATAAACGCGGCGATAAAGTCGTCAAAGTGTGCGCCAATATTGAAGAAGAATTGGCCGCTTTAAGTCCCGACGAAAGAAAAGAATATTTGGAAAGCATGGGTTGGACGGAATCTGGACTTGAGCGCGTTATACGCATGGCTTTCGACACCCTTGGGCTTATGACTTATTTGACTGCAGGCCCCAAAGAACTGCGTGCTTGGACCATTAAAAAAGGTTTCAAGGCTCCTCAAGCAGCAGGCGTTATTCACTCTGATTTTGAGCGTGGTTTCATCAAAGCAGAAGTCATGTGGTGGGAAGACTTAGTCAGACTGAAGTCAGAAAAAGCCTGCCGTGAAGCGGGCCTTTTACGTCTTGAAGGCAAAGACTACGTAGTCAAAGATGGCGACGTCATGCATTTTAAATTTAACGTATAGACCTATTTCAAAAATGTTCAGTTAAATTGCTTAGATATCGAGAATCATTTGGTTCTCAAAGGCTTTAATTTCATGCTTTTGCGACTCATAGTTTTTTGTTTGCTTGCTACCCCAATTTTCGCGGCACCCAAAGCTTCAGAATTGAAAATTGAACTTTTCGATCACAGTGTGTGGAATTGCAAAAACATTGATTTATTACTTTACAGGTGCAGTAATGAGCTTGATGAAAAAGGCTTGCTCGTTCTTGATCGAGTAGTTCATCCGGGAATAGAAGAAGAGTATCGCGGCGCTTATTTTTTTACGGTACATGCAGATAAAAGTAGCTCAATTCTTCCGGTGCATCATATCCATTCCATGGAAGATAAAATTCTCTTTTCGCAGCAAGAAAGCCCTCACATCGACGCTACTGAAGCGCTCGAACAATTATATAAAAATCATCGCGACACACAAGGCCATGAAGGTACGAACGCACTGATACGCGATGTTTTTCAGAGTCACCCTCATTTTCGCTTAGTGGTTTTTCAAAGCGAGGCGAAGAGCTTTTGTGATGTTATGCCACTGGCAATGGCTCAAAAGAAAATAAAACAACCAAGTGACCGCATAATATCAATCGAAGAATTTAACGAACAAAATAGTTCTCTCTTAACCCTCTCGACAGAGTCTGTTCCTGATAAAGAGCTCGCCCAAAAAGCTTTTACGACATACAAACAGATGACAGATATTCCTCATGGTCATTGCTTAGAAGGTTGCAGCCACCGCGCTCATGTTGGGGGAGAACGACTTAAAGACTTAGCTTTCCCCGTAAGTAAAATATGGCTTTATGCGCCAACTTCCTCATTTTCTCCAAACGTAATACAATGGCGTTATCATGTTGCTCTGGAAGTGGCTGGATTTGTTATTGACCCTACTTTCTGTGACCAAGCAGCGACCCGCAAAGAGTGGCTTGAGCGGCTTATGCTCGCCAACACGCAAATATTTTTTGTAAGATCAAACTGTGCTCTTTCATCCTACGTTTTTGAGCTTTATCAACTATTTTTACTGCGTGTTACGCCAGTTGAATGGATGGCTTGCTCCCCTCCTGAAGGAAACAAGGACTTTCCACTTTTTGAGTCTCTACGCAAAAATGAGCATTATCAAAAAGAATTAACTAAAATTGGGACTCAATTTCCCGAGCCTCTACATCTTTTAGTACTTGATACACATGGCAGGCTCGAAATCTTTATGGAAAGACATAGCTTAGACCCAAATATACGCAATTCTGAAGGATTGACGCCGCTGCACGCTGCCGCAAATGCGCAAGCAGGAGGTCAAATACAAATCCTTTTAACCGCACGCGCCGACCCATGGATCAAAGACAATAAGGGTCAGTTTGCACTTCATCGTGCTTTACAAACAGGCAATAAATCAGTGGCACAACGGCTCATAGATGCTATGCGCCAAGAAAGTGCTGGTCAAGATGAACAAGACCTGTTTATGGTCGCAGCCCTAGATGAATCTTTTAAATTTGAAAAAGAAGATGAAAAACTCATCGTCGAATAAACAAGGACTATGGTTTAGGAGTAATGGTGACCATTCTTGTAACAGCCTCCGGCTTGGCAACACCTATACTTGTAACTCTAGACTGCTTTGAGGATGAAATGATACGCACTTTGCGGCAAACTACATTTTCTTGGACAGCTGCATCCTCGCTTACTATCGTGCGCTGCGGACGTCCGGCGAAAAAATAGTTTACCTTAATTGCTTAAATATCGAATCATTTGGACCTCAAAACGGTCTAGGCAAGTAAGACCTTGACCTGATAAGTCTCGCTTATTTTCAGGAACAAAATCTCTTTCTCTTGGAGCACGGCTACCAACAGCAGCAAATGATTGTCTTTGTCTACCGGGCTGCGTTATGACCTGTTGAGCTTTAACTGATGGCTTTTTTTTGCGTCCAATTTCTTCCCATGCACCACCACCACCGTCGTCTTCAGTAGGCTCGGAATTTTCCATTGCTCGAGAAAGAGGAGAGTGCAAAAATGAAGCCGTAAAAATTAATAACAAAGACTGAAATGCAATAAAAGAAGATTTTTTTATCATGTGTATTTTCTGTATATTGGTTAATTTAACAGTTATCGGTTATTATGGTGTGCATATTTGCATATCGTTCACAAGGGTATAAAATTAGATGTTTTACTGATTTACAGCCGGTATAAAGGCATTATCTAACGTAATATCTGCGTATAAAAGACTTAATACACACTTTTTACCAATGAAAAACGGCATAATTACCACGTTTTATTGATGAATATGTTGCTTGGGCTTAAAAACAGCTCTATATTCATGGGATGAAACGAGATATTTATCAACTTCTTATCGATTGGAAGCAATCAGCCAGGCGTAAGCCATTATTATTAAATGGAGCTCGGCAAGTCGGAAAGACCTATGCCTTGAAGCACTTTGGCAAAACTTCATACCAAAAAATGGTCTATCTCAATTTCGAAAAAGACGAAAAACTGGGTCGATATTTTAAGGAAACATTAGACCCCAAGCAACTTATCAAAATTTTGAGCATCTATTTTGATATAGAAATTGAAGCTCACAATACGCTTCTATTTTTTGATGAAGTTCAAGAGTGTCCTGAAGCGCTCAATAGCCTCAAATATTTTTGCGAAGAAGCAAATGAGTACCATGTAGTCACCGCAGGTTCACTGTTGGGGGTAAAAATAGCTCAGGAAAAAGGCTTTCCGGTGGGAAAGGTCAACTTTCTTCATTTGTATCCTTTGAGCTTTTTCGAGTTTCTTTCGGCTTTTGGCCAAGACAAAAGCAGAAAATTTTTGGAAGGATACACAGGATTTGAGCCCATTCCCAGCCCTTTACACGAAAAGTTACTTCAGCTGCTGAGAATTTATTTTTTCACTGGTGGAATGCCTGAAGCGGTAGCAGAGTACATTCAATCGGAAAAATTGAACGTAGTGCGAGAAATACAAGAGGAAATTCTGCATGCTTACGAATTAGATTTTGCCAAACATGCGCCACCAACAGAAATTATGAAGATAATAACGGTATGGAAACAGGTCCATCAGCAGCTAGCGAAGAAAAACAAGAAATTTATTTTTTCAGCAATTCGTAAAAATGCACGGGGGAGAGATTATGAGGATGCTATTCAGTGGCTATCCGATGCCGGATTAATCCACAAAAGCCATTTAGTGGAATCACCGAAATTTCCGCTCAGCTCTTATGCTGATAATAGTGCTTTTAAAATCTTCCTACTTGATGTTGGGTTGCTGGGTGCTCAAAGTAGGCTTTCTCCCAAAGGTATCATTGATGGAGATATTTTGTTCACCGAATTTAAAGGAGCTCTTAGCGAGAATTATGTGGGCCAAGAATTGCTAACAACCCGACAACAAAGGCCCTACTATTGGACCAGCAATGGCATAGCAGAAGTTGATTTTCTGCTTGAAGCAGAGCATGCGGTTTATCCACTCGAGGTAAAAGCAGGAGCTAGCCAAAAGAAGAAAAGCCTTTTGGTTTATAAACAAAAATATTCTCCAGCTAAACTTATTCGTGCAACTACGATGAATTTGAAACATGATGGCGATTTGTATAATTATCCGCTTTACCTGATTTCTCGATTTGATTGGCTTTAAACGTACTAATTAAACTAGGGTTTATTGAGCGGTTAAAAAATATCCAGTTATGAAATGAAAAGTCATAAAAAAACTCGTTGAATAAACAATGCTAAATTTGGTAGCGTAAGACCAAGTTTTTTAGTAGGTGGGCAAAAATGCTTATTGGCTAAACTTCTTGCCATTTAAAAGCTGAGGATGATTTCACAGCCTGTTCTCCTAAAGATGTTTGAACCTACTATCGTCGACAAAATCAATCTATATGCTTCTAGCTAAATTAACTCAGATCTGGGAGCAATATGAAAAAATATCTTAGAGAATATCTGATAATAAGCGCAGTGTTTGTAGTTTTAACTCTAAACGCGCAAGCTGCACCAATTCACCAAGAAATTATGGATTAAAAATTCTTGTACTTATCCGGAAATACTTTAATTGCACTTCTAATACTTGCAAATTCAAGTCATGCAAGTTTACCTCAATAGAAGCAGCCATAAGCGTACCTTCGATATGGACTATTTGTCATTCGGGCGAAGAGGCAGCGCAGCCCCACTGGCTGCACCCAATTCTGACATTTTCCGCTCTAAAAGCGGCAGTGCGTCTTTATGAGCAACATCCATCACCGTTTTACCTTCTCGGTTCCGAATGGTGAGGTCTATTCTTGGATCAGCGAGAAGCATATTTAATGCTCGATAACCATCCCTCCAGTCTTTCGCACTCCGCGCGCGGTCGAATATTTCAGATTCACCTTTATAGTTAAGGGAGTTAACGTTCAGATCAGAACGAGTGAATAGCTTAGAAGCTAACTCATATCGACGAGATCCAAGTGCACAACCAAGCGCCGTTGCCCCAAGATTATCCCCTAAATTAATATCAACACGTGGATCATCCAAAAGCAGATCTGCAATATCATCTTTGAACCCCACCATTGCGGCCACAAGTGCTGTGCGTCCCATTTTATCCCTCACATTAACATCGAGTCCGGGTAGCGAGAGAAGTATGCGGACGATTTCGATATGCCCACTATTAACAGCTTCAATGAGAGCGCTCGATTCGATTCTGTTAAAACGACCGCGCACGTAAACATCAATCTGCGGCACGGCAAGAAGTATCCGCACGATTTCTGCGCGGCCATTAATTACAGCATAGATGAGCGCAGTTTTACCTTTCTGATCATGCCAATTAACACTTTGGCCGGAAGCGCTCATCAGCAAGTGCAGAACTTCCTGGTGACCTCCCGCGGCAGCTTCCATAAGGAGTGTTTTTCCGTAGCTATTCCTTTCTTTCGCGCAGGCACGTAGATATTCCTTGATTTTGCCAAACCATTGTTGAGCCTCACTAAGGTCTAAAGGCATATCTTTTTGAGGCAGGGCAATGAGCGGGAGCAAGTAGTGAGAGTCACCTGCCATATTCCGGCTCAAAATGAGAGGCTGGAAATATGTCGACCAGGAGCTAATTAATGCTCTGTTGTGAACGTTATCGAGATTATTTAGCTCATTACCAAGCGCCTGCAAGAGCTCAGCAAATTTATTGCTCGGCCAATCGTGCGGCGAAGGAAACCCAAGAAATTTTGCATCTGCATCATGGAAGGCATAAAAACGAGCTATTAATTGAGGCCACTGATCCTGAGTCGGTTCCTCAATAGCTATACCAAGATCTTTAGCAATAATCCCCCTCAAATTAGAGAGCTCTTTGGTACATTGTTCCTTTAAGGATCTGGTTGTTTGCGCCAGCCGGCCCAACTCTTTGAGGCCACAACTTTTGACAATGACCTCCAAAACGTCATCACTAAAGTCGCTCACGGACAAATTACTTTTTGTTGCGGGTTCATCGGTCGCGCCAGCATTTTCCATTGCCGTTGTTGATAAACTATAGGCGAAGACGACTAGAAAAAAGGAAAACATCATTCGAAAACACATGATTTATTGCTCATATTTTTTGGTAACTAATTATATTATAAATATTTTATTAATTTTATCAAAAAATGGCGATAATTTTATATGTATATAATCGATAAATTACCGCTAAAGTCAAACCCTTTTTGCTTATAAGGGTTCCGGGCAGATTGATGTAGAATTATAACAAGACTTTGACAATCATATCAAACGCAGATCGCAGTGTGCTCTGGAAAAATTTCTAGCTACGGGAGAATGAATTGCAAATTGCGACACACCCGAAATCATCCGTGGCGGTGGACTATGGGAACCTAGAGTTCATTTTCTTGATCTAAACCAAAATATAATGGACAATATAATATATAAAGTATAATATATTGGACATTATATGAAAACAGCATCGAAACAATCTCTTCCTTTCCCAACTAAACGGGCTTTAATAAAATTGGGGCATGACCTCAAAAATGCTCGATTGCGTCGCCGTATTTCCACACAAATTATGTCTGAGCGAGCTTTTATTAGTCGTATGACTTTGAGCAAAGTCGAAAAAGGCGATCCAAGTGTCTCAATGGGGATTTATGCCACAATATTTTTTGTATTGGGGATGACTCAGCGTTTGTCGGAATTAGCTGATGCTAGTTATGATCAGACTGGACTTGCTTTGGAAGAGGAACGACTTCCTCAACGTATTCGCTCATCAATGCAAAAGAGGAAGCTTTCATGAATAAGGCTGTTTTTGTTTATGTGGATCTTAATGAGAATCCAATTTTAGTTGGAAGCCTTTTTTGCCGCGTGCGTGGCGACAGGGAAAGCGCGAGTTTTGAATATGATAAAGAATGGCTCAATTATCCAAGTCGCTTTGCGTTGGAGCCAGCCTTATCGCTTGGCACTGGCCCCTACCATACACCTGCTGGTAAAGCTCTTTTTGGAGCATTAGGTGATTCGGCTCCTGATCGTTGGGGGCGAATTCTTATGCGCCGCGCGGAAAAAATACAGGCGCTTCATGACAAACAAACACCACGTACATTGATGGAGGTTGATTATCTGCTCATGGTAGATGATGAAGCCCGTCAGGGAGCTTTACGTTTTGCTACGCAAAAGGGTGGACCTTATTTGGCCGAGAGCACAGCTTCTCGTATCCCGCCTTTTATTGAGTTGCCTAGACTTCTTTCAGCAGCGCAAAAAGTTACCGATGATCATGAAAGTGAAGATGATTTAAAGTTACTACTAGCCCCAGGATCTTCTTTGGGCGGAGCTCGGCCAAAAGCTTCAGTGCGAGATAAAAATGGTGAACTGGCTATTGCCAAATTTCCCAGCGCCCACGACGAAATGACAGTGGTATTATGGGAAGCTGTTGCCTTAACTTTGGCTAAGAAAGCAAATATTACCACAGCTGATTTTAGGGTAGAAACTATCGTCGGCTTGCCTGTTCTCATTTTGGCTCGCTTTGATAGAAATAAAAGTCGACGCATTCCCTTTTTGTCGGCAATGAGCATGTTAAACGCCAGCGATCGTGAAAGTCACAGTTATCTGGAAATTGTCGATGCACTGAGGCAACATGGTTCTTTAGCTGGTCATGATATTAGAGAATTATGGCGTCGCGTTGTATTTAGCATATTGATATCAAATACCGATGATCACTTGCGTAACCACGGCTTTTTGTATTCAAACCAGGGCGGTTGGCGATTGGCACCTGCTTACGATCTTAACCCTGTTCCTCATGAGATAAAAAGACCCATTCTTTCCACGGCTATCGATTTTGATGACGGGACAGCTTCGATCGAATTGGCAATGAGTGTAATCGGTTACTATGGTCTAGATTTGATTGAGGCTAAAAGTATTGTGGCAGAACTTAGACACGTTGTTCTTGGGTGGCGGAACGAAGCTAAACGCTTTGGAATATCAACATCGGAAATTGATAAGATGGCTTCTGCCTTTTCGGCAGCAGTTTGATTATCTTTGTCTTAAATAAACTAAGCCGCGAATTGGACAAAATAGAGGAAATGAGTTTAGCCCAGCTTAAAAGGCGTGAAGATTTGGTTGCAGCCCTGCCACCGCATGAGAAAAAATTTCTACTCAGCGGAAGGCAATACCCGTGCTGGTAAGTCGAGCCACTTAGCCATTGAGTTTTCCAAATATATAGCCGTCTCCATTTGCTTTATTTCTGTTTGGAGAATGTCTCGGTAGTTTTCCAAACACACAAGACCAAAAGGCTTCGAATACTCTTTTATATATTTTTTGCGCGCACGGCCGCTTGAAAAATTTTTCCAGCGAACGTTAGACTCTTCCTGAGAAGAAAGCGTTCCGGTGTCGGATAAAATCAAGCTAGTTGAATTCGCGATAATTTCCAGCGAGCTATTAACGCTAGAAACAAAGGGGGCAGCTTCCGTTAATTTTAGTTTTCCTTTTTCTAGCGAAGCTAGCCTGAATTGCCTTTGAAAATTAAAAAAATGCCCAAACACACTAGCTATTATAATACGCGTCCACTTTTCTTGATACTCTTGTGCAGGAACGAAAGTTACTGTTTTACCCTGCAAATAATCTTCCCACGTGCCGTTTACAGGCACAATGACAAAGCTATCTTCCCTGCCAAAGCTTCGATTCTCGTAATATAACTCTATTTGACCGTCTGGGTCTTTCTTTAAGTTCAACTCAAAAAATTTCAGTCCGATCATTTCAGAAAGATTCACCGTAGTTTTTTGTGAGGTGACAAATTCTTGTGCCGTTCCGGAAACTGCTGTCTCTAAATGCGCATCTCCTACTTGCGATTCGAACTCATAGTTTTGCTCTTTTTCTTGCCTGCTAAAGGTAAACTTAGAGCCACTTGGCAAATCTATCCTATATACAATATCGGAGGCTAACACATTTAAATGACTTGTCAGGAGGCAGATGAAGGTTAAGAGCGAAAGAACTTTCTTTGAAGATGTCATACGCAATTGTCCCCAAGCCGAAAAGGCTTGCTTTTCATTTGTGCACAGCAAACCTTTGGACAAAAACAACTATTTCACACTAGGACGGAATTGAAATTTCGCTTATCTATGCAGGGCCAAAGCGCTAGTTTTCTTTTTTTAGAAAAACCCGTCGTAGAAATTTTCAAAAACTTAAGCTCTACAAAAGGCGCGATCTAAAAAGCAGCTCCAGCGTGTCGGGTGGGTGCTTATTTCCTGACAGCAGCCAAGGCCGCCAGCCTTTGTTTGCGCGCCATTTCTTCTTGAAAAATAGTCTCAGATTCAGGATAGCCAAAGGGCAATAAGGGCACTACTTTTTTGACATTAGTTATGATGTCATGCGCAGTCATATGCCGCTTGAGATACTGGGCTGTTCTTTCTGCGTTAGCTGAAGCAACAAACCATCCTATGCCTGCCTTGATCATCCCACGGCTATCAATTTCGGTCCCAACGAAGCCAGCGCGAAATTCGAGAGGTTGATCATCAAAAGTTACAGGAGCTGATGACATTCCGTCTGAAAGAAGCTCTGTTCTTGGCCCGGGACATTCTTTTTTTCTTCCATACTGCTCAGTAGGATTGCCTGAATAAGGTACACAAAATGGATTCAGCTCAGAACTTTCTCCTAAGATGGGCAAAAAGACGTTGATCCATCCACTGATCCAATTATATGCGCCAGACCCACTGGTGCCATCCTCTTTCACCATCCATTCCCAAAAAAGCGGGTCGATTGGTTCTCCTCGTCGAGCATCCACAAATCTATCCAGCACCGGCAAAAGCGCGCCGAGCCATTGCTCTGCGAATTCAGGCAGACAAAAGCGACGGATTGATTCCTCAGCCTTACTTCGTAACTGCTCCCAATCATTCAAGGAGCCTTCTAGGGTAATAAATGGAAAGCCGCAGCGAGTTTCACACCGAAATTCAAAAAAAACTTTTGCATGTGTCCATCACAACCATGGTGCTGGCGATGCCCTCGCTCAGATTGGTGGACGAAAATGAAGATGCCGATAAGTTATCTACCACGCCATCGACAGTTTCCTCACGAATTTGTTTTTCGAATGATAATACAATCGATTCCCAATCTTCCTTACTAAATTCGAAAAGCATTGGGTCATCGACTTTGACTATAAGAGCTTTTCTTCCCTCGTGACGAACAAAACGATCTCTTAATAGTTCGCCATTTCTGCCTACGTGTACCGCGATGGCTTGAGTAATCATGAGCCACAAATGCTGAGGGCGTATTAATAATGGTAAATGCTTATCAAAGGCCAAAATAGCAGAGGAAATAAAACCATGTTTGATGCCTGTGTCACCGTCAACAACCCTGCTGTCGTCGTCATGACTGCATCCGTTTTGCACCATACGTTGCCAATCATCATCCAAAAAAATTTGGCGAAGATAGGTCTGGGTTGGCTGTGTTTGCAGATGCGACACATTGCCCATCTTAACTTTGGACACTTGGAAAGTATATGCTGTTTCTGACTCAATGCTATCAGCAGGTCCTACAGCTAAAGATGAAGTTGAAAAGAGACTCAGTAAACTAAGCAGACAGATGCCTAAAGATGTCATTTTTTGCCTCTTATTTAGTAGGGCACTGGTAGATACTTGTCTGAACTTCATTTCGGCTCGCATGTTATCCTCGAAGATTATCAATTATTGGTAGCTTAGATGCATGTGCTCAAGTGCGCGGGTCTAGTGCCTCAAGCCACTTCGTCTTTTTAGTACTCAGTTGTAATCTGTAAATAACCATTGCTCTGAGCGTTCGAGCCTTTCTTGGCATAATTGTTTTAACGCTCAATCTTAAACACATAAAATAGAATTAAGAGCACATCACCTTTTTTGTTTGATCAAATAACTAATGATTATGATTGGAATAATTGTAGAGGTAATAGATGAGACTTATTTGGTTGATGCAAAGTTGCCAACTGCTTTAACTCTGAAAAGGTTGAAATCTAAACGCTGTAGAGCAGAGCGCACGATAGCTGGATTTAACTTGCATGCTTCACTACCAATCGGGGCCAATGATAGAGCAAGACTCGAACGTCAGCTACGATACATGGGTCGACCACCGCTGTCAGAAGAGCGGCTCACCAAAACTGCTCAAGGAAAAATCGTAGTCAAGTTGAAAAAAAATTGGAGCGACGGCACTTCTCACATCGTACTTACACCCATGGAATTCATGGCCCGGCTGGTGGCTCTGATCCCACCACCGCGCAAGAACCAAATCAGATATTTTGGGATGGGCGCCGAATGCAAGGCTAGAAAAAGTAACCCCTAAAAAAGCTGAGGATGAAGAGACAGCTGAAGCCGCCTGTCATGGTAAGAAAAAGGGCTGGGCGAAAATGCTCGCAAGAATTTTTGCCATTGATATCATCACCTGCCCCCGCTGTAAGGGAAAAAGGCAGATAATTTCCTGGATTACTGAATCACAAGCCATCAAAGACATTCTAGATTCAATAGGAATGTCCACCGCACCACCAGAAATCGCGAAAGCAGCCTTCGTTAACAAACAAACTGAACTCACCTACGATTACGCAGAATAACGCCCAAGAGCCCTGCCTGGCGCGAGCTTGGCCAAAATCCGATTTTTGAGCGCGATCGCATGATCAACTTCGGCTTTCCATCAAAAAACAGTGAATTTTTTTGCGATTTTATTCCCCCTTTTCAGGGAAAACTTACTGCTGTGTACTTTGCAAAAAAGGCAAAAAGCGCTTTATCCTACTTATAAGCAGATTCTTCCTCGCTTATTTCCCATTCAATGAGAAATGATTCTTTCAGTTCAAATAACGAATTATCATCGGCAAATTGACCAAAAACAGACTCCGAGCCATCTTTTATCCGATCTAATCTAAGTAAATTCAATTCAACGGGACCAAAACCAATGGTTCTGATTACGTGGTTATCCCGCAAAATAGTAATGGCCGTATGCCCCCAATTGTACCAAAGCACAGATTTAGCGTTGACCATAGATGCGCTAGATGGATTAGCCAGATTCTTAGCGCCACTCGTCATCACCAGCCCCACTGAATGATTGAAGCTGTGTGCTAAAGAGCTAGATATGAAAGCTGCTAAAAAACAAACAGTTGTTCCGGTTGGACCAATAAATCGCATCTGAATGCCTCTAAAAAGAGGGCAAAAATGATTCAAAGCTTTGCTTTTGTCAACTGAAACAGGGCAGACTCAGCTTTTGATCGGACTATTCAACGTAAAGAGACCAAGCGAGTTTTTTGACGGGAAATTTTTTGTTGTTAACTAAGGAATGCCCACCAATCCAATGCCGCGCAAAAAAAACTTTCTCATACACCGAGTCGACCAAAATCCCTAGACTATAGCAAATTTATGAGCTAGAGCGCTGTTCTACGTTCAAATTCGTCAGCGTACGATTCCCGCACAGTCGAATTGATAAAGGTGTAAAATATGTCATCAAAAAATAAATTATCACAATTGCCAACCCTTCTGTGCTTCGGTCTTATCTGCTTAACTTCGCTTAGAGAAGCCCAATGTTATACTGAACAAGAGTTGGCTACTATTGGCCTATCCGCTTCCTATTTATCTGATGGTTCTTCCGCGTACACCATGGTGATTAATGAAGATTCAGCGGCCTCATTAAAAGCGCTGGCCTTGGAAAAGATTCGCCAACAAATAACTGCCTCACCGATTTTAAACATGGAGGAATATTTAGCGGCTGGAAGACCATCGAATGAAGTATCTTTCTTAGTTACGCTCATAACTAATTCTTTTGGTGAACATGCCAATCAACGCCGATTACAGGAAATTCAGTCTTCCCCTGGAGGATTAAATGAGCAGGCACAAGCACTACATCAGCTTTTGCGTGAACTAACTCAAGCTTCGATTAATCACGGTCATTGGCCTGAAGGTACCGACCGTCAACAGTTACTAGAAGAGCAATTGAACGCAATGCAAACTCGTCTTGATGAAGCACACGGCTGGGCTGAAAATTTTACTAGGCTGTATTTTCCTGTCCAAGAACTTTTTTTATCCCCCGGCTGCGATATATCCAGGCTAGCAGAAGATCAGCATTTTTTTAAATGGCACCTCGATTTTATGCTCTTTAAAAACAAATTCCTCTGGCAACCATTCGCGGAAGATATAAATCCAGTTTTTGAGGAATTTTCGCGAACCCTCGAAGATATTTTGCAGGCATATGTGGAAGCGTAGGGAACTAACTGATTTATATATGCGTTGCAATTTCCCACACAAGTTCTAGTCGTCCAAATTCGATTGCCTGCATCATGCGCGGATTATTACTGCAACCAAAGGTGGGATGGCTGGCGCCCAGAATGAACAAAGCGCCGTCTACCTTCAGGCAATTTCAGGTTGGCAGAGGAGTATCAAGCACACCTTTATCTGGCGCTATTTGATCAAAGATAAGTGAATGGTACACAGAACCACTTTGCGGTTCACGACGACCAAATAGTATACATTCCACAAATGCCAGATGACTGAGATCGTCGGATATATCGATCCCGGCAATTCTGTCATGAAACAGTTCATCAACTCGATCTGGCCGACCAGGTAGGCGAGCGGCCCTTTCCGCAAGCTCTTCATCTGTCAAATAACTAGATTCAATAGTAATGCCCACCGCACCACCAGAAATCGCGAAAGCAGCCTTCGTTAACGAACAAACTGAACTCACCTACGATTACGGAGAATAAGGCCTCAAGAGCCCTGTTTGGCGCGAGCTTGGCCAAAATCCGATTTTTGAGCACGATCACATGATCAACTTCGGCTTTCCATCAAAAAACAGCGAATTTTTTTGCGATTCTACTCCCCCTTTTCAGGGAAAACTTACTGCTGTGTACTTTGCAAAAAAGGCAAAAAGCGCTTTATCCTACTTATAAGCGGCTTTTGGCTTATGCATATATACGACCATGTTGGAGAGCCAATTGTACTTGGGGTAAACCCAACAAACGTGATGCCAGGGGCCATCTGGCTCTAACCACATACGTTTGTCACATACTGGTGCCGTATTATTGTAGTGCTGGTAAAAACCAAATGAGTAAAAGTGAGTCCCAAAAACGGTCGTTTATGAAACAAGGCGACAGTTGAAAACGGACCTCATAAATGTGCCGCAAAAGCTGCAATAAAACTCATTCCATAATTAAAATCCCAAAACGATGAACATGCACTGACTTATGAATACTAAAAACAGATGATTCATGAGGAGTAAAAAATGTTGATTGGCTATGCACGAGTTTCTACGCATGAACAGAATCTTGATTTGCAGATGGATGCCCTCAGGAGTGCTGGATGTGAGAAGATTTTCAGTGATACTTTGAGTAGCTCCAAAGCAGAGCGCGAAGGCTTGCAAAAAGCCATCAATTACCTCAGGCAAGGCGACACCCTAGTTGTGTGGCGTTTGGACCGGCTTGGTCGTTCCCTGAAGCAATTGATTGAGATTGTGAGTACCTTCGAAGGCAAAGGAATTGGCTTTCGCAGCTTGCAAGAAAATATCGATACCACTAGCAGCGGCGGCAAACTCATATTTCATATTTTCTGTTCGCTAGCTGAATTTGAAAGGGATGTAATTCGTGAGCGCACTCAAGCTGGATTAAAAGCCGCTCGAGCACGTGGCCGGCAAGGTGGTAGGCCGCCAATACTGGATAACAAAAAACTAGAACTAGTGCGGGCGATGTACGCTGATTTGAACAAATCCCCTCGAGATATTTGCGAGGCTCTCAAAATTTCCCGGACGACGCTTTATCGCGCTGTGGGAAAAAGAGCTAAGTAACCATAAGGATGTGAAACAAAAAAACACGCACAATACGCCATAGAAACCAATATTACTTTCTTAAAAGGCTTCATATCGCGGGGAAGTGATTTATGAACCTGGAAGACTATGTATCGAGATATTTGCTATATCTGTTTAAATATGGTATATCATATAGTTATACTATGGAGGCGCAAGAATGAATCCCACCGAAATATTTAATCAATTCGATGTTTTTATTGCGGCTCGTAAACAAAGCTTTGAAGCCGTTGTTATCGGTGGCGCAGCACTGGCTTGCTTGGGGGTAATTACTCGTGAGACAAAAGACTGTGATATTTTAGATCCTATTATTCCTCCTGAAATTGAACAGGCTGCTCACGAATTTAGTCTAGAGCTGGCTAGTATTGGTCAGGATTTAAAAGAAGATTGGCTTAACAACGGACCAGAAAGCCTCAAAAAGCTTTTGCCAAAAGGTTGGCATTCCCGGCTTATTCCAATTTACCATGGTCAGGCACTTTTCCTCAGTACCCTTGGAAGAGACGACTTATTAAAAACCAAACTTTTTGCTTATTGCGATAGGGGTCAAGACCTTCATGACTGCCTTGCCTTAAACCCATCGTCTGATGAACTAAAAGACGCAATTGAATGGGTAATGGAGCAGGATACAAATCCTGAGTGGCCAGGGTATGTGAAAACCCAATTTTTAAAACTATCGAAGAGATTGGGCCATGGGCTTTAAAAGAATATTGGTAGCACCCCAATATGCTACCGGAGAAGGCCTCAGCCGTGATTTGGCTGGGATTGGTGTGTTGCTAGCTGTAACAGCCGCGCAAAAAGAACCAAACATTGAAGACACGCTGATAGCAGCTTCTATTGAAGGCATTTTAGAAGATGATTATCGGGTTCTTTCCCTGGTTGTGAATTGGTTCGAGGTGCATTTTGAGAGAATTAACGTCGATAGATTAACAAAAATCGTTGGTAATTCCGATAATTGGAAAGTAAAAGCGTGGTGGACTGCTTTGGCTCAAACCAAACCCCAAGATTGGCGCTTTAAAAGATTACAGCAGATTTATACAGGAGATCGCTTCGACTTAATGGGAGAAGGAACATCCTTTCAAATAAAAAGAAAAGGTGAAGACCCTCGATTTAGTCATACAGTGCTACGCGTGCCTGATAAATTGCTGAGGCATCGCCTTTCGGATATTTTGCCGCCGCAAGTTTTAGCCAAACGTCACCGGGCTTATTATTTTAGGACCATGATGGGGCCGAGTTACCGAGCAGATATGTGGGCTCTTTTTGAGCAGGAACCCGAATTGAGCAGCGCAGAAGTGGCACGCCAAACTTATGGTTCATTCCCCTCCGCATGGGAAGTAAAGCGAGACTTGCAAATTTGCCTAGGGAGCAGGTAGAGGTAGAACCAACATTCGTGTCACCGCCGCCACTAGGATTAACAAAGACGCTCAGCAACCGATTAAGCAAAAGAGACTTGCTGGTAACGAAGCCTCATGGGTGGGCAACCAGCAACAGCGAGTATCGATGACGGACCAAGGGCATACCGCACAAGTACGGCCCCCTGCATCGTCTATCAGCGGCATCGGCCAGAAAATACCTTACTCTACCAAACGGTGCAGCAGCATATCAAGACCTTCGAGGCACAATGTGAAGCAGAGGGCTACCCGCTTCCTGATTTCGCTAAAAATGAATTCGAGGCCTTTCTTGAGTGTGGAATTTTGGCTCACGGCTTTGCCCGGGTTTACTGTGAGAACTGCAAATATGACCAGCTGCTAGCCTTTTCTTGTAAGCGCCGGGGCTTTTGCGGATCCTGCATGGCTACGCGCATGAATGAAACAGCGGCTCATTTGGTGGATTCGGTCATTCCCAGAATTCCCACCCGGCAGTGGGTGCTCAGCGTTCCCGCACCGCTGCGTCACCTGATTTCATTCGACAGCCAAGCCCTGAAATTGGTCATTGATGCCTACAGCAGTGCCGTATTCAGCTGGCTCAAGAAAAAGGCCAAGCAAAGAGGGATTCTCGAAAAAGTCAGGGAAGCACACCCTGGCGCGGTAACTTTCATCCAACGCTTCGGATCTGCGCTCAACCTCAACACTCATTTTCACAGCATCTTCTCCGATGGCATTTACACTGAAAATGATGCTGGTGAGCTCACTTTTCACCGGCTCCCCGGGCCAACATTGGCTGAAGTAAGAAAAATCGCAGGCAAGATCGCAAAAAAAGTGCACCGATGGCTCGAGCAGCGCATGCAGGAGAATAACGAATTTGCTGAAAAAGAGCCGCTACTGGCCAAATGCTATGCAGCTTCCTCCCGTAACCTGACAGCCATGGGTCCAAATGCTGGTCAGCCACTGATGCGAGCCGTTGATGGCCAAGCCAAAGCAAAAAATGATCGCGATGAACGCACCGTGGCTGGATTCAACTTGCATACCTCACTACCAATCGGGGCCAACGACAGAGCAGGACTTGAACGCCAGCTACGGTATATGGGCCGACCACCGCTAGCGGAAGAGCGGCTCACTCAAAGAGCAGATGGCAGAATCGTGGTAAAATTGAAAAAAAATTGGAGTGATGGCACTTCTCACCTAATATTGGCGCCCATGGATTTCATGGCTAGGCTAGTGGCCCTGATTCCACCGCCACGAAAAAACCAAATTCGCTATTACGGGATTTGGGCACCAAACGCAAAATTGCGCAAAAAGGCGATTCCTGAACAGATCTCAGAAGAAAACACTGAAAGCAGCTGCCATGGCAAAAAAAAGGGCTGGGCGAAAATGCTCGCAAGAATTTTTTCCATAGATATCCTCACCTGCCCTCGCTGCCAATCCAAAAGACAGATGATTTCCTGGATTACTGAATCACAAGCTATCAAAGACATTCTCGATTCACTGGGCATGCCGACCGCACCTCCAGAAATCGCGAAAGCAGCCTCCGTTGCTGAGCAAACCGAGATTTTTTACGAGTATGCGGATTAGGCAAAAGAGCCCCTGCCAGGCGGAAGCTATGGCCGAAATCAAACTTTTGAGGGCCAAAGCGCAGCAAAATCTTTGCCGGGAGCTCAAAGCGACATTCGCTAATCAAAAACAGCGTTTCCAATGCCAATTTTTAGGAAAAATACCATTTTCTGACCAAAAATTCATGCGCGGATAACTGGCGAAAAAGGCAAAAGGGCGTTAATAGTTCCTAAAGACAAGGCGCGGGACCATTTGTATTGTTAAGTATTAGGCATGAAAACAGCAAATAAAATACAGGCATTAGCTCTTGTCCTGCTCGTTTCTGCATCGACTACGGTCCTAGGAAATGCTGATCCAGCAACTTTGAACGATGTGCCAACGGATAATCTTGAAAATATCATACAAACGTCTTGGCAGGAAATGATGAAGTTGGCCCGTACTAGTAAAGCCATGAACGAGGCTGTAAAGAATTTCCGGAATAAAAAAGTCGACTTAAGTAACACGGTGGTTTCTGATGCCATGTTTCGTGATTTTTTTGGTCCAGGAAAATTGTTCAGTAATGTGGAAGCAATTAATTTATCCCGCGCCCGATTTAACCATGCGCTTCTTGCTGAACTACCATCAACTGTCAAAATTCTGAATCTCAGCCATAACTATATCTCCGTGTCGGATCTGGCAAAGCTAGTTCATCTCTCTAACTTAACTAGTTTGAACATTAGCTTCAATGGATATATTGGGAATCCAGCGCCGCTTGCACATCTTACCAAACTAGTTAGCTTAGATATCAGCGGTGATAATATTACGCCCGCAGGGGTAGGGGCACTTATTCCTCTCACTAATCTGACTGATTTAAATATTGCGCATAATAAAATTGGCGTTGAAGGAGCAACACAGCTGGCACGGCTTACAAATTTGACTCATTTAAATGTTGGATATTGTGAAATTGAAGATGAGAGTATAGTGAAATTGGCTCCTCTTAAAAAGCTCACCCATTTTAATGTTACGTCCAATGCCGTCAGTGTAATAGGTGCGAGTGCTTTCGCAGCTAAACATCCCAATCTGTTAGTGCTTGATATTTCTGATAATCTTATTACACCCGCAGGGGTAGGGGCACTTATTCCGCTCACCAATATGACTGATTTAAACATTGGTCATAATAGAATTGGCGTTGATGGAGCAACACAGCTGGCACAGCTTACAAATTTGACTCATCTAAATGTTGAAAATTGCGCTATCGAAGATAGCGGTATAGCGTCATTAGCTCCTCTTAAAAAGCTCACCTATTTTAATGTTAGGAACAATGCCATCAGTGTAATAGGTGCGAGTGCTTTTGCCGCTGAACATCCCAATCTGTTAGAGCTTGATATTTCTCATAACCATATTGGTGCGCCAGCGATTGCGCCTTTAACCAAGCTTACTCATCTGTGGATCAGCGAATGCGTTCTTGGTGCAAAAGGAGCGGCAGAGCTTCCTGTATTTGCGCATCTTAGATATTTAGATATCAGTGACAACAACATTGGTCCCGAAGGAATGGTTGGCGTAGCTCGATTAACTAATTTAACTGATCTTGATGTACGTGCGAATAATATAGGTTCAGTAGGCGCAGACACGCTTACGGCTTTGAAGCATTTAACTTACCTCAACATAGCTCGTAACAGTCTCAAGGCCACGGATGTTGCCGCTTTGGCTCAACTCACCAAGCTGACCACTCTTAAAATAAGTAATAATAATATCGGAGTAGCTGGCGCTGCTGCTCTAGCACCACTTATCAACCTCGAGTATCTGGATATGCACAACAATAATATCTCTGATATCGGAGCAAGAGCACTGGTTCCCCATTTAAGACATCTGAAAAAATTTGTAAATTAGCAAAATCAGGAAGCGGGGGGCTAAGGCCTCAAAAGCCCTGTTTGTCGCGAGCTTGGCCAAAATCCGATTTTTGAGCGCGATCACATGATCAACTTCGGCTATTCGGCAAAAAATTGGCCTCCCTTTCAAAATTAGCGAATTTTTTTGCGATTCTACTCCCCCCTTTTCAGGGAGAACTTACTGCTGTGTACTTTGCAAAAAAGGCAAAAAGCGCTTTATCCTACTTATAAGCAGTGGCTTACTTTTGTTGTCAGAGAAAATTTTGCTGCGCTTTGGTGCTCAAAAGTCAATTTTTAGTCGTGGTTTGCCCGGGAGGGTTTTTGACTTTATTCTTCGTAAGCGCAGAAAATCTCAGTTTGCTCAGACACCAAGGCAGCCTTTGCTATTTGTAGGTGGAGTAATCGGTATTCCTATTGAGCTTAGCCTTTTTTGTTCCATGGCAGCCAGTGAAAAGTGAATTCACCAGCATCATCTTCAGTGTAAATGCCGTCTAAAGAAATTTCTCATCCTGGAGAAGAGAGAGATGTTGGAGAGGCTGGAAGTGTCGGTGGCAAGCGACACGCCGTCGATCGTTGAGAATGTCTCGGCAACAAGACATAATTCACCCTGCCACGCGTGCGCCAGGTCGATCTCTTCTTTTTGATATTCGGCTGCGCAGGGGCAAGATGCTTGTAAAAGCCCGCTCTCGAAGTTGCGGTTGAACGGAGGTGCTGCGCTGAGGCCTTCGTAAAACGCTCGGAGGGCTTCTGCGCAAAGTGCTACTCCTCCTTTAGCAAAGAAGCGTTCTCCTACTATTGCTCCAATTTTTTTAGTGAATACTTCTGATCCCAGAGAATAGTGCCCTAAGAGTTGCTCAAATCCTTGTTGTTCAGCTTCCCCAAAATCTTTCATGGTTTGATGGGGATGATTAGGAAAGTTCTGCCCCGAAGTGCTCAGTGAAAATCGCCTTCCCCAGTAGGCACCAGCGAAAGCAAAGACTGTCCGGTCGAGCGGATGAGCCTGCTCTTTGGGCATGGGAAGAGCAAGTTTTTCGAAGGCGCGCCCCAGCTCCCACCCAAATCGCCACCCCAGCGTGACAAAAAACCGTTCTTGGAAGTCTCTGCCCCAGTAGGACAAAGGCCCAGCGCTGCTGCTTACCGGCCTTTGATCTTCAAGCGTGGGTATATCTTGGCCCAGGAACATTTTACAGGTTTCTAAAGAGCGCTCCAATTCTTCATGATTTTTTTTCAGCGTTGTAATTCTCGAGCGCAGATCGTCACCAGGGATGAGGGAGCAGTGGTTTGTGCGAAGCCATAGCGCTAGTATGCATTTGGTGAGCAGGTAGACCTCTTCCCTGGTAGCACTCTTCTCGAGCGTGATGACGAGAGGAGGAAGCGTCCGCGAAGCGTACCAGCAAGCGATCATGCTACAAAGGCTTTCGAGTAGGAAGTACTCTGTATTGGACAAGTATTCAGTGGACGAAAAGAAGTCACGGTGAGCTGTTGCAAGGAAGGATTCGGAGGTGGTGAAGGAAGGAGTGGGTAAGGGGATATCGCGCAGGTTTTGCAAGATGATGGTGAGAGGGTAGTTCACTTCTCCTCGTTCCAGCTGAAAGAAAGGAGCAAGAAGCGTTAGGAAGTCAGCAAGGCCGCACGGTTTCGCAACTTGCTCGAAGTAGCTTTCCATTTTCTCAAGTGCGAAAAGAAAATCGTGTGAAGTTAAAAGCCCTTTTGGCAAAGATTCTTCTTCAGCGAGGAACAGCCCTTGGGACAAGAGGCCTGCGGGCTGAGGAAGAAGTGTCGGCGTTTCATAGGGTGCCGTTGGGCTTGGGCTCTCGATAGGAGTGGAGCTGCCACTCGCGAGCGCGATTCCCGAGCAAGAAAGGATTAGGTAAAATAGTCTTAGCTTCATAAATCTTTCTCTGTCGGGCTTGAGGGTTTAGAACTTCTTTTTCACGGGGTATCTACTATGAATTTGTAGTCATAAAATACAGTTTGAATGAAAATCTGCTTTAGAAATTTGTATTTTTATCAAAAAATGCCGCTTTGAGCCGCTAGCAAAAATTTGGTGGTGCGATCGGCATTCCTATTGAGCCCGCCGTTGCCTTATTTAAAGTGCAAAGCATTTAACTAGAATGATCCAACAGGGCGAGCGCTATTGAGCCTAAATAGGTAATGCCCCAAACTGGTCAGGGCTAACTACATCAGCAACTTGAGGCAAACACAAAAGATTAAGTGCTATTTCGTAGCTTACTAGTTCTTGGCTACTAAAAAGTGTTGTGCTTAGAAATTCACTAGCTACTAGGGTTGGTACTTGTTTATCTAACTCGTACACCTCTACGGTTCTAAAATGCACAGATACAAGTTTAAGATTTATTTCTTCACAATTTCCTGAGTTAAAATGGTCAAGCACATCAGCCAAATAACTCAAAGCAAACGCCCGTCGATCAAAGATTGCATGCCTTGCTGGATGATGGCGAAGTAGCAATACCACTCACTTTGGTGAACCTCCTGAGTCCCCATGGCAGCGCTAAAATATTTGAATTCTATCTCAAACCTGGTGTTCCAGAACGTTATGCGGTGTATGAAGAGAAGTGCAATGCTTTGGCTGCTCTGATTACCAATGCGATTAAACAAAACTGGAGAATTTGTTCAATACAAACTCCTCGCGTATTTGCCGGTTGTAGAAGTTAAATCGCGTTAAACAATATTGAATTTAAACGCGCCTGAACATAGGCCGAACTTCGAAGAAAAGGCCAAGTTAAAAATATTATTGGTTTAGTGGCACGGTAATCATCAACAATGATTTTCTATCCGCATACGATACTCAGGCTGCTCTGACTAAAAATTCATTAGGGGAGAACTGGCGGAAAAAGCAAAAGAATGTTTATATTACCTATAAGCTCGCAAATCCTTCAGCTCTTGCACATTTCAAAAGGCTGCTCAATGGATAAAATAGTCAAACTTGATGCTCTCGCAATCGCAGCACATCCCGATGACGTTGAAATCAGTTGTGGTGGCCTTTTGATCAAACTTGCACGAAACCACAAAGCAGTAGGGGTCATTGATTGTACGCATGGTGAAAATGGCACTTTGGGTTCTGCAGAAAAACGCGCCCAAGAGCTTTTAGCGGCAGCACAGGTCATGGGTCTAGCATATCGCGGCAATTTAGATTTACCCGACTCGGGAGTGGAAAATACCATCGAAAATAGCCGTAAATTAGCTTCAAAGATCCGGTTGCTCAGACCAGAATTAGTTATTCTGCCACATTGGGAGCAGCGTCACCCCGATCATGCAGCGGTTTCTAGATTAGGCTATGATGCATGTTACTTTGCAGGATTAAAAAAACTACCGCTTGAAGGAGAGCCTTTTCGGCCCAGAAAAATTATTTACGCGTCATATGACATTCACAATCCATCATTTTTGGTCGATATTTCGACGTACTTTGAAGATAAATGCAAAGCCGTCGCCTGCTATGGATCTCAATTTGGCAATATGAACATGGCGCAACAAGTTTTTCCACTCAAACAAGGAGATGTATACACTTGGATGGCTATTCATGCAGCAAGCTTGGGGGACCGGGTGGATGTAGATTATGCCGAAAGCTATACCATCAAAGAAGATATCTTGATCGAAGATCCCTTATTAATGCGTGTTCAGTCGATCTGAATCGTTTCATCTTCAAAACGGTTTAGTGAAGAGAGCATACTCGGCCATTATGAAAACTCAGACGATTTAATGTATGACCAAGAGCATCAATACGATTGGTTGGATGGATGCGTAGTCCGCCAACTGAAGGAATTCCATAACCAATTTCCCCTTCAATATGTCGTAAGCGAAGCAGTAATTTGAGTTCTTGCCATTCTCCATCTTCATCGTGCACATCGCAAATAAGGGGCGCAACTCCTATGCAATCAAATAGCTCAGCGGTAGAATCATCATCTTGATTGCGCCAACGCAACCATTGTTGAGAAAGAATAATACTACCAGCAGAAATACCGCCAATTACTCCTCCCCTTTCAAAACGCTCTTTGATGAGGTTTATTACCCCACGCTTCTTTAATATTTTCATGCCAAGTTCAACATCGCCACCGCTGAAAAACAATAAGTGAGCCGTTTTCAGTAATTTTCCAGCTGCTTGGTGCTTTCCTTCTGAGGCTAAGGGAACCAAATCAACTTGGCCAGCACCATTTCTTTGAAGCTCTTTTTTTATTGCCGTGAAAAACTCAAGGTTATCGCTGCTCGCAGCGCCAATATAAGCAACTGAAGGATGCAAGTGATTCGTTTCTTTAAGCATAGCTTGGAATAATAAATCAGTAGAGTTGCGATGCTTTTTGGAAAATCCTGCCATAAGATAAATAGATTTTTTCACCATCAAACCTATATCGCGAGAATGTCGTTAAGCCCCGCGCATAAATGATCAATATCCGCGAGAGAATTGAAAACTTGAGTAGATACCCGAACTGTTCCATCCAAATTGAGGCGATGATGAGGAATATGAGCGCAATGATAGCCTCCACTTACCAAGATTTGGTGTCGGTCATATAATTGTCTAGCAACCACATCAGCGCTTAATCCCGGCACATTGACTGAAAAGCTAGCTAGTCCTATGCGTGGTGATTTTTGTGTTCTTTGGGCAATAACTTTTATTCCCTCTATGTTTGACAGCTCCTTAACAATATATGCGCCAAGCTGTTGAGAATGTGTCTGGATATTTTTCATACCAATACTTCTCAAATAGGATAAGGCCGCGCCAAAGCCAATGACGCCTTCGATATTTGGAGTCCCAGCTTCAAAACAGAAAGGAATATCGTAAACTTCATAGCGTGTATCACCATGGTATTTCACCATACCGCCACCTGTTTGGTATAGGGGAAAAGATTCCAGAAATTCTCGCTTGCCATACAAGACACCTACACCGGAAGGTCCCAGCAATTTGTGGCTTGAAGCAACCAAAAAATCGCAATTCATTGCCTTTACATCTATGGGAAGATGACTTGCACTTTGGGCAGCATCGATAAGAACTGGCACACCGTGCGCATGGGCTGAGGCTATACAATGTTCAACGGGAGCAACCAACCCTAAAATATTTGAAACTTGAGCCAGAGTAACTAACTTAGTTTTTGCGGAAAACAAGGAATCAATTTCATCATAAAATGGAATTCCCTCAGCATCCAACTCAATCATAATCGGTTGAGCACGAACACGCCAAGGCATAAAATTTGAGTGGTGTTCAGAAGCAGGCAAAATAACTTCGTCATCAGATCTCAATTGTAAGCCATGCGCCACAAGGTTAATTGCCTCGGTAGTATCACGAGTAAAGATAATCTCATTCGGCGATGCATTGAAAAATGAAGCGACCGTATATCTTGCTTGCTCAAATAGTGCGGTGGTTTCCTCTGATAGTCCATGAACACCGCGGTGAACATTGGCCATATGCTTTTCATAATATTGAAGAACCGCTTCAATTACACAGCTCGGTTTAGGAGCAGTGGAAGCGCTATCAAGATAGGTAATGAGATGCCCATCAACGCTCCTACTCAGCAAAGGAAAATTCTCTTTCAGACCCAGAGCCGGTATCACAGGATTTATCATAGATCCTCTGCGGAGCTTTTAAATAAATCTTCTGGATTCCATTCCATTAAAGATTTGGCGAGCCTAAGTTTGCCGGATTGTTCAACCGCTATGAATGATTCTTCCGTCAACGTTAGCTGTATTTCACTGCCATATAGTGAATGCAGGAGTTCCTCCAATTGCGAAGTATTTACGAAGCTTCCCTTTGATTTTTGGTAATGGAATATGAAATCTTCTTTACTCTTTTGTTCTAAGCAATAAGCAGAAATAGTATCGAGTGTGCCGACAATCTGATCAAGCTCATCAACAGTTACAGCACGACCAGTCATAGTAAATGTCAAGTCACGGGTACGCCCTAGAATTCGAGCGGCTGTAAGACCGTCAAAATCCCCACAGGGGCATCTTTCGGATGCGATTCTAATAAGATCGCCAAGATCAAAGCGAACTAAACTTAGCCATGGGTTATTAAGCGTTGTCACAAGAATTCGCCCGCTATGAGAATCGCCAAATTGAGTCTTAAACGGTTGAAAGTCGATATGACAAAATTCGGAGTTCTGATGAAAATAGCCATGTTCACATTCGGTGAAAAGCACGCCCGTTTCCGTCGATCCAAGTACACTTAGAATGGAAGAATTTGGAAATATTGCTCTCACCTGACGATAATGTAAGCGTGATGAATATTCATAAGTCAGCTCAATAAATCGCGGTTCAAATATTTGTTTGTTTTTTTCTTGGGCATAGCGGCATAATAGAGCTAAATAGCTCGGGTTAGCTTCCAACAACTCTGGTTGAAAATGTGCCAGCTCTTCAATTATTCGGTCCATGTCATATGGCTGCCAATAATTTGGATCTGCTTTCTGATTGAGAAATAAAATACCATCTAAAATTCGCTCGTTGAGCGGCAAATCACCAGTATGGCAGACAGCTCCTCCGCATAGCGGTGAGGTTAACACTGCTTGAGGTTTTTTATACTTAAAAACCTGGTTATAGTCCCGATGGGACTTTGCACTAGCCTCTTCTGAACTATCCCACCAAGATTGATGCCAAACGATCGAAGAGCGCTCTTCTGTGGTACCACTCGTATATACCAGCTCTACCTCACCACTGGCTAACCCAGATTTTAACTCACGATCTTTGGGAGTAAAACCTCTTGGCATATGCGCTCTGATGTCGCGCTTATGTAAAATGGGCAAGGCCGAATAACGTTTACTTATTGAAAGTGCTGGTCCTGGGTCAAGAGATCGCCAATGTTCATAGAACAGTACACTTGTAAGGGCCCGCTCTAAGGCGATTGTGCATGCATTTTCGTAGGATTTACTGGACATCTCTCAAGTTGCGCTCTTGTAAGGGACTTGAGAACTATAAACGCCTTCCCACCTTCCATGCAAATTATTGGAATAGTTCATTCTGGTCGCAGCTGTTTTTGATACAAAATAAATGCGTCATCTTTTTGATAATAATGAGGAATTTCAGCGACTTTGAGATAATTGTTACGCTCATAAAATATACGTGTCCCCGCATAAACATTTTTGCCACTTGTCTGCGCAAAAAGGTAAATGCCACCAGCTTGACTTACAAGTTGTTCTGTTTGCGCTAAAAGTTGCTGACCGATACCATGTCGCTGATAGGTCTTATCTACTACAATCCAATAAAGATCGTAACGTTGCTTCGTTGCCGGAATACTCCCATAACAAGTAAACCCGGTTACTAAGCCATCGCACTCCGCCAATAAAAACTGATAATTGTCTTCATTTTGCGTATGCAGCGCATCCATGATTGCTTCATGCAAAAATTCTATTTCTTTAACATCAAAAATCTGTGTTTTTGTAGCGATAGCTTTCAGACAATCAATATCCTTTTCAGATACATCTGGTCGCCATGAAATTAATGTCATCTAAACTCTCTTTAAGGGACTTTGATTCATGCTGCGTTGTATCAATTGTTCAACAATTGATTTTTGCTCAAAGCCTGCGTAGTTAGCTGCGATCATAAACCCCGCATCAGAAGATATGTCAGGGTTCACATTGATCTCTAAAACCCATATATTTCCTTCTGAATCAACACGACAGTCTACCCGAGCGTAATCTCGTAGTTCAAAAGCATTGCAACAAGTAATTGCCATGTGTTGTAATTTTGCCAGCAACGATTCGTCTTTATCAGAAAACACAAAACGGCGACTATGATTTCGGCATTGCAATGATTCTGGCTCCCATTTACAAGACCAATCAATGATTGGGTATAATGAATCTTTGGAAAATATGTGCTCGTATATGGGTAATGTTATTAATTTATCATTTACCCACAAAAGAGAGATAGCAAACTCACGACCTGGAATATAACGCTCTAAAAACCACTGACTACGCCATGGTTTCAGACGGCCATCAATCAGTGCTGTTAAGGCTGCTTTGTCAGAAACTACGGAATCCTGACCAATAGCAAGTGAAGAATCTTCTGCAATCAATTTTACAATATATAATTTTTCTAACTCTGTGTGTTTAGCACTCATTACTTCTTGATAGGTATACCATTCAGGTGTAGCTATATCGTGCAAACGCATCCAATGTTTACTCGTTACTTTATTAGTTGTCATAATAAAATTGCGCGAACTGCCACCTGTAAAAGGTAACTTGAGCTTCTCAAGAAGCAGAGGAATCAAATAAAGATCTGCCGTATTGCCAGCAAATGCCTCCACTAAATTGATGACACAATCGGGTTGATAGTTCACAAGCTGCTCAGCCAATAAACTCAAGTCAGCTTGAACAGCAATAACTATGTGATCTAAATGAAGAGCCTTTAATTGCTGTTCTATTTCACGCGCTAGAAATAGTTCATTTTGTGTGTCTAGGCGTTCGCTATTTTCTTGCCCACTATGCAGAAGAACTATTTTCATGAGCATCTCTTTCTATACGGCGAATTGCCACTGTGACAATCTGCTCAATAAGCGCGTCGTAAGATAAACTAGCCAATTTCGCAATTATTGCGAGGCTGGACCAATTAGGGCGCAAGCCACTAAGCGGATTAATTTCAAGCACCTGTGGCACGCTCTTTGTATCTGAACGCAGATCAACACGCCCAGCATCTCGGCAACCTAATGCGCTCCAGGCAACCAATGCAGTGGCTGCAGCTTGTTGGGCTTGTGCGTCGGTAGCTTGAACTAATTCAACCGTTGGCTGAAGACCACCCATTTTGCGATCATAACAATACAGGCTATTTTGGGTGCTTGTCATAGGCGTATTATTAATTTCCATTACACCTAAAACTCTTGCGCTATCACCGGTGCCAAGAATACCAACGGTAAATTCTTTACCAGGTAAAAAAGGCTCAACTAAAATCGGTTGCTTAAAGCGTTTTAGCAAATAATCTGCCGTTTTTCTTAACGCCTCTAATGAATCAATCAAGGAATGCTCACCTATGCCCATGCTGCTACCTTCTGCCAAGGGCTTTACAAACAAAGGAAACGACAGCTTTTTACATACCGACAGGCAGTCGTTCATGTTGTAAATTACACAAAAAGGAGCAGTTTGAATGCCATGACTTTGTAAGATACATTTTGTTGCCGCTTTGTCCAACGCAAGGCTAAGCGTTAGAGCATCAGAAAATACGTACGGAATTTGATAGGCATCTAAAAGTGCCGGTACTTGTGACTCACGTCCTCGTCCCCATCTGCCTTCAGCGATATTAAAAACTAAATCAAATCGCACTCCCGACGCAAGCACAGTCACAAGATTGTATATCGAACCAATACGTTCTACGGCAAAGCCAGCTTTTTGTAAGGCTTGCTGAATAGCAATAATCGTCTCTTCCTCATCAAATTCAGACGCATCCTCCAAGGACATACCTTGATTGAGGTGATCTGATTTTAAATCGTAAGTTATGCCAATTTTCATCATTTTTTTGTCCCAGGAAGCGCAGCACCCAAGAAATAAAAATCATATACCTATTATAATTAAACAACCATCGACTGAAGATCGGTAGATGCTAGAAGCATAGAAAGCACTTTGAGAATTGTGGCGCATTCAGCAAGGTTTTGGCTATACAACAGTTGGTTTTCCTCTTTATACACATTATAATACACATTAAGGGGTGTATATGCGAACAAACATTGTGTTAGATGATAAGCTGGTTGCTGAGGCTCTTCGCTATGTTAATGCGTCGTCTAAGCGTGAACTGGTTGATTTGGCGCTACGAGAGCTCATTGAAAACCATAAACGAAAAGACCTTCGAGCTTTACGGAACACGGTAGAAATAGATCAAGACTACAATTATAAGACGCATCGCAACTAGAGGTATGCCATGTATCTAATTGATACCTCTGTATGGATTGATTTCCTTCGTGGTCGCGAAAGCCAGGCGCAGACCTTGTTTGCTACTATTCTCGATCAGAAAGCGCCTTTTGGCATGACACCGGTTATTTTTCAAGAAGTGTTGCAGGGCGCAAAAACAAAGGCCGATTATGAAAAACTCGATGAGTATCTCGGAACTCAGCGTTTTTATATTTCAGACGACCCGGTAAATGCGGCTCGTCATGCAGCGTTAATTCACTTCAAATGTCGAAAAAAATGGCATTACCATCCGCAGCACCATTGACTGCCTCATTGCTCAAGCAGCAATTGAGCACAAGCTCATTCTCTTGCATAGCGATAAGGATTTTGATCAAATCGCAGATTCAATAGGAATGTCCACCGCACCACCAGAAATCG